>JAAIGE0100299786.1_pt1 | contig 13074 bp, 13 predicted proteins | sample 6487951 | NCBI WGS metagenome assembly JAAIGE01 (sample SAMN13974128, study PRJNA590717) | phyllosphere metagenome | biome: tomato field; feature: multiple bacterial spot infested tomato fields; material: tomato leaves; isolation source: leaves from tomato fields | host: Solanum lycopersicum ... | reverse complement strand
GCTGCGAGGGTCGTGCAACTCCTGGCAGGCTCTGCCACACTGCGCCTGGCACACTGACGTACGCGAGCTGCCATGAGCCTGCCTGAACAGCCCAGCCCTCTAGCCTCACGCCTGGCCGCCCTGGCCCAGCGCGTCGGTCTGCTTGGCCGTGGCTGCAAGCCCATCTTCGAGCGCGCCAGTCAGCTGCAACTGCCCTTCTCCGAAATTCCCACCTTTGGCGATAACATCTGCTGGCTGGGCGGCCCGCCCCTGCAGCGCCTCAAGGATCTCCCGCGCAGCGCCCTGTCCGGTCCGGTACAGGAAGACAAGGCCGAGGCCCACGCCGCGCTGGTCCAGTTGATCGAGGTCGAACACCGCCACCTGGAGCAATTCGACCTGCGCCTGGTCGACAGCCTGGTGCACTGCGACGGCAGTTACGGCAGCCTCGAGGACTACGCGGCCAGCGAAGCCTGCCGGCAGATCCGCATCATCAGCTACCGCGATTTTCTCAAGCACCTGAGCAAGGCGCTGCCCGAGTACCCGCACCAGAGCCTCGAACTGTTCCACGCCCAGTGGCGCGGCGAGCGGTTGTTCTGGGCCGGCGAATCGCACCCGGAAGCCTTTGCCAGTGCCGTGGCCTATGCGCGCTTGCGCGGCCTGGAAATCACCCTGCCGGCGCACATCACCTACTACCGCATCAGCCCCGACGGCCTGCGTGAACTGGAGCAGCGCTACCACGCCCTGGCGATGCCCTGCGCGGCCTGGAGCGACGCCAGTTTCATGCAGTTGCTGATGGAGCACGAGGTGCCCTATGCACGCCTGAGCCTATTGCGCACGCCGGGCGCGCCCGAGTTTCTTTTGCTGCCCAAGCACTCGCCACAGGCCTGCGCCCTGGGTGAAGGCCTGCTGCAGGCCGGCGCACCGGACATGCTGGGTTACGTGCGCGGACTGAACTGACCGACAGGTTTTGTAACCTCTTGCGCGGGATACGCGCGGCAATGAAGGGTCAGTCTTTGCTCCCCTCTTTTTCTGGAGCATCGCCGTGCGCACTGCCCTCGCTTCTCTGCTGATTGCAGGCAACCTGCCTGCCCTCGCTGCCGAAACACCTCAATATGGCGCCGAGTTACAAGGGTTCGAATACCCCTACGAAGTCAAACGCTTCAACTTCGAATCGCAAGGCAATTCGTTGCAGATGGCCTATATGGACGTGCAGCCGGAAAAGGCCAACGGCCGCACCGTTGTGCTGATGCACGGCAAGAATTTCTGCGCCGCAACCTGGGAAGGCAGCATCAAGGCGCTGACCGATGCTGGCTACCGGGTAGTTGCGGCGGACCAGGTCGGCTTCTGCAAATCCAGCAAACCCAAACATTACCAGTACAGTTTCCAGCAGCTGGCCAGCAACACCCACTCGCTACTCGAACAGATTGGCGTCGACAAGGTGACCGTCATGGGCCACTCCATGGGCGGCATGCTCGCCACTCGCTACGCCCTGCTCTATCCCGAGCAGGTCGAGCAACTGGTGATGGTCAACCCGATCGGCCTGGAAGACTGGAAAACCCTGGGCGTGCCATACCTGAGCGTCGACCAGTGGTACCAGCGCGAGCTGAAAACCACCGCCGAGGCCAGCCGCAACTATCAGAAGAACACCTACTACGCCGGCCAGTGGCGGCCCGATTTCGACCGCTGGGTCAACATGCAGGCAGGCATGTTCGCCGGTGACGGCAAGGAAATCGTCGCCTGGAACTCGGCGCTGACCTACGACATGGTCTACACCCAGCCAGTGGTCTATGAGTTTTCCGAACTGAAAATGCCCACGCTGCTGCTGATCGGTGAGCAGGACAATACCGCCATCGGCAAGGACGCCGCGCCCGAAGCGGTGCGCAGCAAACTGGGAGATTACAAGGCTCTGGGTCCGGCCACCACCAAGCGCATTCCAGATGCGACCCTGGTGACCTTCCCGGATCTTGGCCACTCACCGCAAATTCAAGAGCCGGAGCGTTTTCACCAGGCGCTGATCAAAGGCTTGTCCATCTCCATCAAGTCGAGCTCCCCAAAAGGCAATTGAGATCAGCACCACGCCTTCAGTACGGCCGGGACACATCAGAACGGTCGCCGGGAATATCCGGCGACCTAAAGACTTCACGCAATTTTTATTGTTTTTTGACACGCGCATGACTTAGCCCCCAGCACAGTGGCCCCATGTCCGAATCCCTCGGACCGAGCGAGGCCGCTATGAACAAGCTCCCACAGATCACCCTGGCATTCTGGGTCATGAAGATTTGCGCCACGACCCTTGGCGAGACGGCAGGCGACCTGCTGTCCATGACGCTCAACATTGGCTATGCGCTGAGTTCGCTGCTGCTCATCAGCCTGTTCATCCTCTCCCTGCTCGGCCAGCTGAGCAGCCGCCGTTACACACCAGCGCTCTACTGGACCGTCATCCTGATGACCAGCACGGCCGGCACCACCATGTCGGACTTCATGGACCGCACCCTCGGCCTCGGCTACGCCAGCGGCTCGCTGATTCTTATCGCCATGCTGGCCAGCGTCTTGCTGGTCTGGCGCCTTAGCGAGAAATCCCTGTCGGTCGAACATATCGTTTCGCGGCGTGCCGAGCTGTTCTACTGGGCGGCGATACTGGTTTCCAACACCCTGGGTACGGCGCTGGGTGATTATCTGGCCGATGACTCGGGCCTGGGTTTCGCCGGCGGCGCCCTGTTGATCGGCAGCCTGCTGGCTGTGGTAGCAGCAGCCTACTACCGCACGCAACTGTCGCGGGTGGCCCTGTTCTGGATCGCCTTCGTGCTGACGCGGCCGTTCGGCGCCACCTTGGGTGACGTGCTGACCAAGAGCACCGACAAGGGCGGGCTGGACCTCGGCACCGTGGGCTCCTCCGCCGTACTGTTCGCGACCTTGGCCGTGCTCGTCTGCTTTGCCATCTGGGCCCAGCAACAGCGCTCCGCGCCCATGGCGATTCGTACCGAACAGCGGTAAACGCCACGCGCAATGAAAAACGCCCCGAACCAGTCGGGGCGTTTTCATTTCAGCGCTTACTCAGGTCAGCTTGGCAGCACCGGCGGCTGGCTTTGCGCCAGGTCACCCAGCTCGCGATTGGCCACGGCGTACATGGCGTAATCGCTGCCGGTAGCCGCGTGCAGCTCGGCGAGCATGGCCTTCCAACGGTCGACCAGACGGCGGTTCTGCTCGATCCACAGCTCGACCCGCGCCTCGATCGACTCCGGCCCGTTGGCCAGCTGCAGAACCGAGACGGTAATGGCGCGCTGCTGCGCATCGAGGTCATCGCGGAAAGCTTCGCGGGCCAGGGCCTGCCAGTTGCTTTCCACGCTCAGGCTGCTGATCTGCTGCAGGTACCACGACAGGTCCAGGGCATCGGACACGGCGAAGTAGGCCGACGCCACCTCGGTCGGCTCATAGCCGGTGAGGTCCGCCGACTCGATGATCGGCAGCAGCGTGTACAGGTGACCGGTACCGGCCACTACGCGGGACAGCAGTTCCGGCACGCCGGCTTCGACGTAGGTCTGGTAGCGCGCCATCCACTCGTCGCGGGCAGGGCCTTCCAGCAGCTCGTCCAGACGCATGGCCAGTGCCTTGACCCGCGGGCCGAGGTGCGCCACGTCACGGGCGGCATCCAGATCGTTGCGGCGGCTGCGCAGGTACCAGCGCGTGGCGCGGCGGCCCAGGCGCATCAGCTCGTCCATCATGGTCAACTGCAGATCGGCCGGCACCTCCGGCGTGGGCAAGACCGAAACCGCACTCGCGCTGGCCGAAACCTTGTACGGCGGCGAACAAAACCTGATCACCATCAACATGAGCGAGTACCAGGAAGCGCATACCGTCTCCTCGCTGAAGGGTGCACCGCCGGGCTATGTGGGCTACGGCGAAGGCGGCGTACTGACCGAAGCGGTGCGACGCAAGCCGTACTCGGTCGTGTTGCTGGACGAAGTGGAAAAAGCCCACCCGGACGTGCACGAACTATTCTTCCAGGTCTTCGACAAGGGCTGGATGGAAGACGGCGAAGGCCGCCGCATCGACTTCCGCAACACCTTGATCATCCTGACCAGCAACGCCGGCACCGACCTGATCGCCAGCCTGTGCAAGGACCCGGAACTGATACCCGACCCGGAAGCCATGGCCAAGGCCATCCGCGAGCCGTTGTTGAAGGTGTTTCCGCCGGCATTGCTCGGGCGGCTGGTGGCGATTCCGTATTACCCGCTGAGCAACGACATGCTCGGCCAGATCGTGCGGTTGCAGTTGAATCGCATCAAGAAGCGCATCGAGGAGCGCTACAGGATTCCGTTCGAGTACGACGATGCGGTGGTGGAGCTAGTGGTATCGCGGTGCACCGAAAGCGAATCGGGTGGGCGGATGATCGATGCGATTTTGACGAATTCGATGTTGCCGGCGATGTCGAGGGAATTCCTGGGGCGGCTTGCACACCAGGCATCCATCGGAGGCGTAGGAATGAGCACGAATCCAGACGGCTTCTCGTACCTGTTCCACTGACAGGCGCAGGCGCGCACGGACAGAATCCAAAGAGAGGACTTCGATGAAGATCAGTGATGCATCGGAATTGGAAATGGTGTTGTTCCTGGATGAGAATTTCCAGGTTGTCGATGGTGTCCAGATCGAAGCGACGCAGCGGATGAGGGACATGCTCGTCTTCGCGCGCATGGCCAGTTTCCTTTCCGACAACGAAGCGCTTGCGTCGGCGGTCAAGGACCTGTCCTTTGAGCTGGGCACGGAATACGCAAAGTTCCGTGAGGTACAGCGCGATGGCGTCAATTATCGCCGTCTCGGCGCCTTCTCCTGTGCGCTTGGAAAATATGCATCCTATTACGGGTTCAGTAGGAAAGTGGTCATTCTCAATGGCCAGATTAGCCCTGCTGATTTCAACGATGTAGTGGGGGCGAAGATCATGTTTCGCGACCTTTTCACCCGCGCCCATGGCGAGTTCACGCACGCGATACAGTGGCTTCTGCTGGTCCAGCGATTCGGCGAGGTGGCGGCCGTTTACTACGCCAAGTCAGTCCAGTACCGTTCCACCCGGACGTTTCTCGCACAAGGCGGGCCACAGCGAGCCTATATGTGGAATTTCCTGGTGGACTGCTTCGACGGTGCGGAGGACTATCGACAGAACATCTACGCTAAGACATTCAGGTGCCCGCAGATCGCTACCGAACGCCTGCGGACGCTGCTCCCGACTCAATCGTGGTTGGGGGAATTCCTCTACGCTCGCCGGCACAAGGGCTTGAAAAATGGGGAGGAACCCTACGTAGACGCACACTACACGAATGGGCGGACCATCAACATGAAGCCACCCCACATCAACAGGACGGTCTGGAAAAACGACGGGGAAGAAATTCGGGCCTATACCCAGCTGCGCGAAAACATCTATTACAAGTCTGTCATTGAGGCGAGGAAGAACTGAACTTTTGGAATTGTCGGGTGCGCGGCCAAGATTTCCGTAATGCCCGATAAGAACTAAAAGGAGCGCAGAGCATATGAATTCCGAGCTAGACCGGTGCAGGCAAAAACGAAGACTGCAGAACTGCGAAGCTGCATTCTTCATCGCCGCCACTTCCTCGACGATCCAAGCCATCGGCAACAAGCGCGAGCGTGCTCAGGAACAGCGTTAGGAACACTTTAATAAAAAATCGGATCAGGTTCGGTTTAGAAGTGAATCTGACCCCGTCTCCCGGTCCAGGAGCGTTACAGGATTATTTTCAAGCATGACGATGCGCTGATGGAACTAGTGATGATTCGGTTTGCCGCGGTAGTGAAACGGAACGAATGATCGATGCGATTTTGTCGAATTCTTTGTTTCCCCAGATTTTCGGGATTTGGTGACGCCTAATCGGATTGGAGAACTGTGATGATTGACACCAGTGGCAGAAGGCGGTGGCTTTGCTATCAGTCGAATTTTTTAAAGACAGGGTGCCTGCAATGAGGATCCTATTCTGGAATGTCCAGCGGCTTGGTACTGGAACGCCAGGCAGCAAGCAAAAAATAATGGAGCAAGTTGTCGCTGAGGCTTTCCATCTGCACAACGCAGAATTTGCTGTCCTATGTGAAGTTACAAGCGACCTTGAGCTTGGAGGTGTGGCCATCAACAAGCAAGTAGTCACTGCTAAGCGGACCGCAAAGGGGACCAAGGCTCAGCTTGGCTATGCAGCTATCGATGATGACCTCGATGAAAGTGTATTGATGCGCTTTAATCCTCCAAGCTTCAGGGACGTTTTCGGGACTTCGCCTTGGAAAAAAGGCGGAGGTGAATTCACGAAGCAAAGCAAGCGTCATGTTGCGTGTCTGGGGGCTTTGAACGGGATAAGTTTGTATGTTTACCATGCCAACGCTAGCGGGAAGGCGGCCTTTTTAGTTGGGTGGGTAGCCGAGGCACTGCATCAGCTGCACAACGGCTCGTTTGTGTTAATGGGAGATCTGAATTGTGAGCCCGCAGGTCTCATCCTCGCCATGCAAGAGAGTGGTTCCGATCTTAATTATTTCAATGTTGCTTTTAATGGAGACACGCATAACGCCAAGATTGGAGTTTCCAAGACGTACGATTATGCAATCTCCGGAAGCAATGTTGCGACCAATGTTGAAGTGCTTAATATTGCTCCCGCAGTGGCCAACTTTTCTAAAAGCATCAACCCGCTCGACGACATATCAGATCACTGTCCAATCATTGTGACGTTCTGAAAGCCATTTGTCAGCAATGTGCCGGAACGAACGAAAGTGCAAAATAGGTAACTGGTATCACAAAGCCGGGGTAACCGGGCCAGGCTAACCTATCGGTCGACAACAGCGACTTGAGATGCCGACGAGCCGCTGAATGCCCGCAAAAAGATGCGTCTATGGCCGCTGTGCTTGCGCGTCGGCGGAAACTGCAGTTCTTTGCACTTCCATCGCCGGCCAGAGTTGTGTCCGGCGCAAAAAAAAAGGGCTGCATGCGACATCGGTCAGCGAGCACTGTGCGTCTGCTTGGCGCTGCCATCGGCAATGTGCCGGGTTCATGGCGGTCCAAGCCGGTCCAAGCCGGTCTGTAACAAGCCGCCAGGCGCGCTTTACCCGTCTTCGTCACTGAAGAAGAGAACGCGTGCTCCAAGAGACAACGCTTCGTTCTCCGCTATCGGTAAGCTATGCCGTTTGGGGGGAGGCGTAAATGAAAATAAGTCTTGCGCTGGTGATGTGCGTATTGTCGTTACCGGCAGCGGCGCAGTCGGCCTACAAGTGCAGCGATGCAAAGCTGGGGACCGTTTACCAGTCCACGCCGTGCGCCGACGGCGCCGAGCAGAAGCGTTGGAACAAGCAAGCCGGGCCGGCTCCGACCGCAACGGTTGCGGCGACGCAGGCAGGCCCGAACACGGCGTCTGCCACGGGCCAGGAGTCAAACCTGGGCTTACGCCTGATCAGCTACAAGCGCCAGCCGAGCCCGGAGGCGTGTACGCGCGCCACCCATGTGCGCGACAGCGCCCGCGCCGATACTACGATGCGTGGCGATCCGGATTTCATGCAGGCTCTTGAGCGAGCGGTCGTGCAGGCCTGTCGCTAGCAAGGGTGTTCAAGTCGCGCATCTGCAATCAAGGCACGGCAAGGAAGATCGATGCAAGGACGTGAAGGGGCTTTTTCCAAATGGTGCGAGTTGCTGATCGTGGTGACGATCGCCTTCGGTCTGCTGATCTGGTCCAGCCTTTCGGCGGTGGCGCGCGATGCCATAGAGCCGGTCTTCTCCGACGCTAGCCTGTGGGGCATGGTGTTCTACGAACTGCTCGTTCTGGCGATCCTGCTGCCAGTGCTGTGGTTCCGCGGATGGAGGCCGCAGTCGCTGGGGCTGCAGTGGCAACTACGCGACTTGGCGGCGGGACTCGGCTTGCTGGCGGTGTGTCTGTTGCTCACCTATCCACTGACGCTGTTGAACTGGAGCTCGGGGAGCAACACGAATCCATTCGATGCGATGGTCGCCGGGCGGCTGTCGATCGCGGCTGTGCTGGCGATCTCGCTGATCAATCCGATCTTCGAGGAAGTATTTGTGTGCGGTTACGTGATCCGCGCGCTGGAGCCGCGCTATGGCCCTGCAGTTGCGGTGAATGTCAGCGTGGCGGTCCGCGCCTCGTATCACCTGTATCAGGGTCCGATTGGTGCCATCAATATCTTGATGTTCGGGTTGATCCTGGGCTGGTGGGTGGCCCGACGCGGGCGGCTGTGGCCGGCGATCCTGGCGCATGGCGCGCTGGATTTGCTGGGCTTGATGGCCTACACCTGAGTGGCCTGGCGTAGCCGCGATGCCGCACACTTGACGCTTAACCGAACACAGGACGAAGCAATGGCACGGCGATATGGATGGAGCGGGATGCTGGTGTGGCTGGCGGCGTTCGGCGCGATGGCGGCCGGCCCGATGCCCGGCGAATACGGCACCAAACAAGGTTGGGGCAGCCTGCAGGTCAGCGACAAGGGTGGGGCGCGCCACTTCGAGATTCTCGCCGTGGGCGCCAACGGCCACACCTGTTCGCTGGAGGGCACGCTGCAAGGCGACAAGGCGGAAGTGCGCGATGCCAGCGACACGCCTTGCAAGCTCGCGTTCAAGCCGGTGGCCGGTGGCTTCAGCATCGCCGCACTGACGCAAGACAGCTGCCGCGACTACTGCGGCATGCGCGCCAGCTTCGAAGGCGACTATCTGAAGTTGCCTGCCGGCTGCACCTCCGCGGCCAGCAGCCGACGACGTGAGGCGTACCTGCGCGACTATCGCGGCAAGCGCTATGCCGAAGCACTCGCCGGCATGCAGGCGTTCGCGGGCGAGTGCGGCGAGTTTTTCAACTGGCTCGATCGCGACCGCTTCGCCAACGACCGCGCGCTCACCCTGCTGCGCCTGAACCGTCCGCAGGAGTGCCTGAAGGCGCTTGATCAGACCATGGCCGGTCGCAGCCGCGACGAGGCCTCGTTCCAGGCGGAGATGGACAAGGACAGCACGATGCTACCGCCAAGCGACTGGGATGCGTACCTGCCCATCGCCAAGTCCACTTGGTTCAATCGCAAGCTCTGCGAGGCGGCCAAGCGTTGAATGGGAGATGGCTTGCCTTGCTGCACGCAGGGAAGCCCTTGCGCGCGGCGTCGCACGGAGCGTCGCTCGTGGTTGATCAACGTGATGTGCAAGAGAGTGGGCGCTTGCAGCCGCGCGCGCTGGTACTCATAACAGTATCGCCACTTCAGCCCGCGAAGGATGGACAATCGAGTTCATCGTTGGATTCTTGCCAATACGCAGTCATGCCGTTCCCGATCGTCCATCGCCGCAATGCTGCGGCTGATCGCACTAGAGCGTCTTGTCTAGCGTGATGACCTGGAGTCCGCTGCAGACAGAACCACCATTCTCGATCTTCGCAACCGGCTGAAACCCGTTACCTTGCCGCGCAACTACTGCCGAGCGTCAGCGCGGATCTGTCCCGAAAGCGCCGGCATCTGCGGTGCTGTTTGATCTTGGATGTGGCCCCGGAACCGCGCGAAGTTGAAAGCCCGTGCACGCATGGAGTACGGGACTTTGGGTGCTAGGCAATTGCGGAACGTTGCAGAAGTACGCCATCGCGCGCTGCGAGGATGCTGGCCGAAGCCTCGTCATGATTGCCGCAGACAAGAAAAGCGGCGCCAGACCGACGCCGCTCCGTTGCAGTGGTAGAACCGTTCGCTCAATCCTTCCGGTAGATCACACCCAGCTTGTCGATGGCATCGCCGGCGCGGCCGGTGAAGCCGGCGATATGCCAGCCGGTGGGAGCAGTGAGGGTGTAGCGCTCGCTGGTCGGGGTGCCGGCGGCGATGCTGCGGCCCTGGTTGGTGGTCAGGCTGAGCGAGAACAGCCGGGTGCGGCCGTTGTACTGGCCGAGCGTGACGGTGGCCGCGGTCAGCGTTTCGCCGCTGCGCAGGGCCAGGGTGGTGGCGGTGCCGCCGCTGCCGCCGTGGGCGAGCGTGGCGCCGTTGTCCAGGCTGGCGGCCACTGCATCCAGGCGTTCGGCACCGCGCAGGGTGACACTGCGCAGCTGGCGCTGGTGCGCGCCGCCGGCCACGTCGTTGAACGGTACGCCATGCGGTCCGCCGAAGCTGTCGCTGGTGCGCACGTCGGTGCCCACCGCCCAGCCGAACTGCGTGTACAGCGGATAGTGATCCGACAGCGGCTTGCCGGCGCTGTCGTAGAAGCCGCCTGGGTCGAGCTGGTAGCGATTGGCGGCCAGGGTCAGCTGCGGCGCGGCGCGGTACAGGATCTTGTCCACCACCTCGCAGGTGTTGGTCGGCGGCGTGCCGCACAGCAGCGGCGCGGCGCCGGCGGCCGGGGCGGTGCCCTTGATCAGTTCCACCCACGGATCGATCAGGTTGTTGCTGGCGATCAGTTCGCGGATGTTGTCGTCGCTGCGGGTGTAGCGGGTGTTGGAGTCCATCATCACCAACACCGCGTTGCCGGCCGACCAGGTGCCGATGAATTGCGACAACTGGCTGATGTTGGCGCGGCGGGCGGCCAGGTCGGCAGTTTCGGTACCGGCATTTGGATGGGCGTTGTAGACGTCCAGCAGCACGCCGTTGTCCAGCCGCAGCTGCATGTAGCTGAAGCCCTTCGGCGTGAGGCAGTCGGTGCCGTTGCACTTGTCCCATGTGACCCGGGTGAAGTCGTTGAAGGGATAGTTGCTCAGCGTGTTGAGGCCATCGCCGATGGCGGCGCCGCCACTGGTGGGCGTGCGGTAGGGATGGTTGTCGCCGGCGTAGAGCGCCGCGTGGTAGTTGAAGTCTTCCTGCACGTGGACCAGCGCATACGGCGCCAGTTTCGGTGCCAACAGCGGCGTATTGGTCGCGGGATTGCCGCTGGAGATGCCTTCCGGCAGGCCAGCGACGTTGTAGGTGAGCACGTCGAGGACGCCGACGCTGGATTGGGCGTGGGCGACACCGGCGCAGGCCAGGGTTAGACCGATTCCGACGCTGAGCAGAGAACGCAGATGCTGAAGCATGATGACCTCGTGCGGTTGGGGAACAGCGGATGGACGCGACGCGTTGGGCCCAGCGCGTCGCGTGGAGGGGGATCAGTGGTCCATGGCGAGCGGGTCGAGTGCGGCCTGGACGATGCGGGCGAACTGCGGCAGTGGGCAGTCGTACGCCGGCGTGGCGGTGCTGCAGCCGGGAATGAAGATGGCCGCGCTCGGCGGCGGTGCCTGCAGCGTCAATGGCACGCGTTCGCGCAGCTGCGTCAGGCTCTGCGCGGTGTAGCGCAGGCGGAGGACGCGCTCACCGTCGGCACGCCGCCAGCGCTCGAACACGAGCGCGCCACCGGGAACGGTCTGGTCCGGTTGGTAGCCGGGCAACTGCCAGTGCAGATCGAGCATGCCGGCCAGCAGGGTCAGGGTGCCGTCGTGGCCGGACACCACCACCAGGCGCGCAGCGCCGCCGATGGCGTCGGCAGAGGAGGCTGCATCGCTACCTTGCTGCAGGGTTGCCAGCAAGCGTGCGGCCAATGGCGTGCTGGCCAGGCGGGCCACAGTGGGCGTGCGCAACCGCAGCGCGAATTCGGCCTGGTGCGGGGCGAACACGCGCAGCAGCGTTGCTTCGTCCAGGCCTTGCCAACCGAGTGCAGCGAAGTCCTGTCCATCGGCCCAGCCCATCAGCAGGCTTTCGGTGATGCCTGAGGCGGCTGCGGCAGGTCCATCGATACCGGGAATCGACGGGCCGGCATCGTCCAGCCCGGCCGGTACCGTGGTCAGGCGCAGCTTGCCAGGCGCGGCCTGGGCGGGACATGGCCGTTGCGCGCATTGCAGCAGCAGGTGTTCGAGCGTGGCGATCGCATCGGCCTGGGCGGCGTTCCAGGCCTGCGCATCGCCGCCGATGCGGCCGGCGATGGCGGCCTGCATGCGCGCACGCGCTTCGGGTCGACGCAGCGCAGCGGTGCCATCGAACAACACATCGGAGCTGCCAGCCGGCACGCCGTGCACCGGGTTGGCACAACCAGGCGTCAGCGTGCTGGCCAACGCTTGCGCCGAGGCAATGGTGCGTTGGGTGCGGTTTGCCCAGTAATAAGCCTGGCTGCAGCCATCACCGTTCAACAGACCAAGCGCGGTGTAGCGGGCGCGGTAGTAGTCGCCGAACAGGCGCTCCAGCTGCGCGCCGTTGGCGGTGAGATGACCAGCCGGCACGGCAAAATGTGGCCATGGATGCAGCGAATAGCGGCCCAGCTGTTCGGGGCTGGACATCGCCGCACGCACGCCATGGCGTTTGAGGATCACCACCTTTTCCAGCGTGTCGGGCGCCGCGTCGGTGGCGTGGGCAGGGCAGAGCGGTACGAGCGCGAACCCGAGCAGGGCGGTGGCGCGGCGGCAGAAACGCAGAAGCATCGGAAAATCCAGTGCGAATGAAACGGTGGGGCGAAAAGAACGGCGCAGCACAGTGACGGCCGCGCGCGAGGGCGACGACCGCCAGCGAAGCATGCAGGCGCGCTTAGAACCGCGCGCGCAGACCCAGCGACCAGGTCCGGCCGTAATCGGTGTAGCCGCCGAACAGGTGATCGCCGACGTATTGCCGCTGCACCTGGCCGGTGAGGTTGATGGCGTTGACGAACACCGACAGGGTGTCGTTGACCTTCCAGGCCACGTTCGCGTCCAGACTGCCGAAGGCATCGCTGTTGAGCGTGGCGACATTGGCCGTGCCCACCGCGTTGACGATGTTGTCGCTCCAGCTGTAGCTGGCGCGCGCCATCAGCGGGCCCTTCTCGTAGAACAGCACGGCGTTGTAGGTGTTCCTGGCCACGCCTTCCAGGCTGTCGGTGAAGCGGCGTGTGCCGTCGCGGTAGGTCGCCTGGCTGTCGGTGAAGGTGTAGTTGAGCTGCATGCCCAGGCCGTCCAGCGGCGCCGGCAGGCCGGTGAACACCTGCTGGTAGGCCAGCTCCACGCCCTTGACGCTGGCCTGGCTGCCGTTGGTCTTGGACGAGAGCAGATAGGTCTGGCCCTGGTAGTCCAGGTAGGACAGCTGGGTCTGGATGAAGCTGGAGATGTCCTTGTAGAACACGCCACCGGTCAGCGCCGAGGTGCCGTCGATGTACCACTCGAAGGTCAG
>JAAIGE0100381947.1_pt1 | contig 13075 bp, 15 predicted proteins | sample 6487951 | NCBI WGS metagenome assembly JAAIGE01 (sample SAMN13974128, study PRJNA590717) | phyllosphere metagenome | biome: tomato field; feature: multiple bacterial spot infested tomato fields; material: tomato leaves; isolation source: leaves from tomato fields | host: Solanum lycopersicum ... | reverse complement strand
ACGCAAGGTGCTGACCGCATGGTATGAGAGCGCCGTTTCCCAGGGAAAGACAGAATGACCATGCTGCTGCTGCGCGGACGCCTTTTGAGTTTCAACCGCGCGCCCCTCTCCATCGATGACACGGCAAGCTATCTCTACATCGAAGATGGCGGGCTGCTGATCTCCGAGGGCAGAATCGCAGCGATCGGTGACTATGCCGATATCAAGGCGCAGGCACCTGAAGACACCGAGGAAAAGGACCACCGTCCGCATCTCATCGTGCCCGGCCTTATCGATATGCACCTGCATTTTCCGCAGATGCAGGTCATCGGTTCATACGCCGCCAATCTATTGGAGTGGCTGAATACCTACACATTCCCCGAGGAATGCCGCTTCGTCGAAAGCGCCCACGCGCAACGCATCGCCACGCATTTCTATGACGAGTTGATCCGCCACGGCACGACCACCGCTGTCGCTTATTGCTCGGTGCACAAGACATCTGCCGATGCCTTCTTTGCGGAAGCCATGAAGCGCAACATGTTGATGGTGGGCGGCAAGGTGATGATGGACCGAAACGCCCCACAAGGCCTGCTGGACACGCCTGAACTCGGCTATGACGAAACGCGTCAGGTGATTGCCGACTGGCACGGCAAGGGCCGCAACCACGTGGCCATCACGCCGCGCTTCGCAATCACTTCCACACCAAAGCAGATGGAAGCAGCGCAGGCGCTCGCACAGGAATTCCCCGATCTCTTCATCCAGACCCACCTTTCAGAAAATCTGGATGAAATAAAATATACGTGCGAGCTGTATCCCGAAGCCATCGACTACACCGATATCTATGTACGCTATGGCCTGATGGGCAAGAAGACCCTACTCGGCCACGCCATCCACCTGTCGGACCGCGAAGCGGACATCCTGTCCGAAACCGGCGCGGTTGCTGTGCATTGCCCCACCTCCAACCTCTTCATCGGCTCCGGCCTTTTCCCCATGAAGAAGCTGCAACGGCGTGAAAAACCGGTGCGCATTGCGGTTGCGACAGACATTGGCGGCGGTTCGAGCTATTCGATGCTGCGCACCATGGATGAAGCCTATAAAATCCAGCAGCTTCTGGGCGAAAGACTGAACCCGCTGGAAAGCTGGTATCTTATGACCCGCGGCAATGCCGAAGCGCTATCGATGGTCGATCAAATCGGCACACTGGATGTTGGCACGGACGCAGATATCACCGTTCTTAACGCGTCCTCTACCCCTGCCATGGCGCTCAAGATGGAAGTGGTGAACAGCCTGACGGAAGAGCTTTTCCTAATGCTGACCATGGGTGACGACCGGACGGTGGTGGAAACCTATGTGGCGGGTGCGGCGATGAAGAGCGGGTTGGCGTAATAATGTGCGACTGCAACCTTATGCGAACAATGAAAAGCGCATAGGGTTGCTAGATGGCGCTCACAAGTAAAATTACGTCTTATGATCCAGCTTGGCCGCACCTTTACGAACTAGAGGTCGAACGGCTGACACCCTTATTCGGCTCCAAACTATTAGGAGTCCACCATATCGGTAGTACCGCTGTTCCCGGACTGGTTGCAAAACCGGAAATCGACATCCTTTTCATCATCGAAGACGTCTCCGTGGTAGAAGACATCACCCCCGCCATGACTGAGAAAGGTTACAGACGCGGCAGCGACCTTTCGCCCGGCCACGGCTTTTTCAAACGCGATCTCGACGGTGTTCGAACACACAAGCTGCACCTATGTGTGCTTGGCCACAACAAAGCAATGGAAATGCTGAAATTTCGCGATTACTTGCGAGAAGATGCCGACGCACGCCAACGCTATGGACACCTCAAATTACGTCTTGAGTTTGAAAACACTGGAGGTATCGCCGAATATCTGAGAGGCAAAGAGCCATATATCCAGCGTATTGTTGACGAACTTTAGAAAGAGAAAGTCATATAGCATTGTTTGACGGATCGCTCACAACCGTTATCGCCATCACCGCTACCTTCACCATTGCAGGCATCGTCAAAGGCGTCACCGGTATGGGGTTGCCTACCGTTGCGATGGGTGTGCTGGGCCTCTTCATGCCGCCCGTCGCAGCTGCGGCTCTTTTGATACTGCCTTCCTTCGTTACCAATATCTGGCAGCTATTCGCCGGGCCGAGTTTCAAGGCTATCTTCTTGCGGCTGTGGCCGATGATGATCATGATTGTGCTGGGCACTTTGATCGGCATCCGCCTGATGACCGGCGGCGCAAGCCAGTGGACGACGGCGGCACTTGGAGCGGCACTCGCCATCTACGCGGCCTATAGCCTGCTTGCTCCGCCACTTTCCATTCCGCAACGGCTGGAGAAATTTCTGTCTCCTGTCGTCGGCCTCATCACCGGGCTTTTGACGGGCGCAACCGGTGTGTTCGTTGTGCCTGCCGTTCCCTATATCCAGTCACTTGGTTTCGACCGCGATAATCTCGTACAGGCGCTTGGCCTGTCTTTCACGGTATCGACCATAGCACTGGCGCTCGGTCTCGCGTCGAATTCCGCGTTCCAGACACAGCAGCTGACACTTTCGGCGCTTGCCATCATCCCAGCACTTCTTGGCATGTGGGCGGGTCAGAAGATCAGAAGCCTCGTCACCCCTGCCACCTTTCGCCGATGGTTTTTGATCTGCCTGCTGCTGCTGGGTTGCGAGCTGTTTCTAAGGCCCTTTTGGAACTGAAAACAGTGCGTTTTTGATGTTGCAAATCGCGATTTCATGCTAATTGCCATCAACATTCAAATTTGAAGGCTTTATCCATGAGCAAAGTTCTGACGATTGCGGATTTGAAGAAACAGGCACAACGTCGTGTGCCGAAAATGTTCTTCGACTATGCAGACAGTGGAGCTTGGACCGAAGGCACGTATCGCGCCAACGAGGATGATTTTCAGAAGATAAAGCTGCGTCAGCGCGTGCTGGTGGACATGACGAACCGCTCGCTGGAAACCGAAATGATCGGCGAGAAGGTTTCGATGCCTGTGGCACTTTCTCCCACCGGCCTTACCGGCATGCAGCATGCCGACGGCGAAATGCTGGCGGCCAAGGCTGCGGAAGAATTCGGCGTACCCTTTACGCTCTCCACCATGAGCATCTGCTCCATCGAAGACGTCGCCTCGGTCACTTCAAGACCCTTCTGGTTTCAGCTTTATGTGATGAAGGACCGGGATTTCATCAACAACCTGATTGACCGCGCCAAGGCTGCGAAATGCTCGGCGCTGGTGCTGACGCTCGATCTGCAAATTCTTGGACAGCGCCATAAGGACTTGCGCAACGGTCTTTCCGCACCACCGAAGTTCACGCCAAAGCACATCTGGCAGATGGCGACGCGCCCGAAGTGGTGCCTGGACATGCTGCAAACCAAGCGCCGCAGCTTTGGCAACATTGTCGGCCACGCCAAGAATGTCTCTGATCTCTCTTCCCTCTCGTCCTGGACGGCAGAACAGTTCGATCCGCGCCTTTCCTGGAAGGATGTCGAGTGGATCAAGGAGCGCTGGGGCGGCAAGCTGATCCTGAAAGGTATTCTGGACGAAGAGGATGCCCGTGCGGCGGCAGATACGGGGGCTGACGCCATCATCGTGTCCAACCACGGCGGGCGTCAGTTGGACGGCGCGCTGTCCTCCATCGTCATGCTGCCGAAGATCGTTGACGCCGTGGGTGACAGGATCGAGGTTCATATGGATGGCGGCATTCGCTCAGGTCAGGATGTTCTCAAAGCTGTAGCACTCGGCGCCAAGGGCACCTATATCGGCCGCCCCTTCCTCTACGGCCTTGGCGCCAATGGAAAGCTGGGCGTGACGACGGCTCTTGAGATTATCCGCAGGGAGATGGATATCACCATGGCGCTCTGCGGAAAGCGCCTTATCACTGATGTCGACCGCAGCATTCTAGTGCAGAACGCCTGAATTGGGCTGGCAAATGCGCCATCATGGCCGAACGCTGGCCTCACAATGGCGTGAGGCTGGACAATAAATTTCAGCGCGTTAACCTTTTGCCGGACGCGCCATTTCGGCGCTTTTGAATAGCTTCTCGTCCCCAGAAACGTCCATCGAGATCTGCGCCTCTCGAAGCGAAAAGCGCGCAAACGCGGGCCTTCAGACCTGATGACCTCAATCCGATCAAGGAGACAGGAGAGCCTCCGCCTCTGATTTGCGAGCCGCCCTGTCGGCCTTAAATTTTCTCCAATTCCCAAATTCGACCCGTCACCAGTGGGGGTCGATTTTCATACTTAATTAAGCATGAAGGCAGTCTTTAAAGTTTTAGCGGTTTTGTCGCCTGAAAGTATCATTAGGTTGCAAGGCCTCGGTCAGCTCGTGCATACAAGGGGAAATTCATGTCGGTAGGGATCAGACGGGGAGCGGCTGGAGCGTGGGTTTTCGCTTTGGCGTTTTTCTGCGCGATCATCTCTTTCGGGGCAGAACAGGCCCAGGCGCGCTATGCCCATATTGTCATAGATGCGCATAACGGAAAAGTTCTGGATGCAGAGAACGCAGATACCAGCCGGTTTCCCGCGTCGTTGACGAAGATGATGACCCTCTACCTCACCTTCGAAGCGCTGCATAATGGCCGCCTGAGATGGGACCAGCGCATCACCATGTCCAAGAATGGCGCTTCCACCATCCCGTCCAAACTATGGGTACGAGCCGGAACGACTTTCACCGTGCGAGAGGCCGTCTATGGCATGATCGTCAAATCGGCGAACGACCTTGCCGAAGGCATGGGCGATCACCTCGGTGGCTCGGAAGCGAAATTTGCCCAGATGATGACGCGCAAGGCTCGCCAGCTTGGGATGTCGAGAACCACCTTCCGCAACGCTTCCGGCCTGCCGAACAAGTCTCAGGTGACGACGGCACGGGATATGGCGAGGCTCGGCATGGCGCTGCAGCGGGATTTTCCAAAAGAATACGCCATGTTCAACACAAGTTCCTTCAAGTTCAGGGGCAAGACGATCCGCGGCCATAACCGCCTTTTGAAGCGATACAACGGCGTGGATGGCATCAAGACAGGTTACACCAACGCATCCGGCTTCAATATCGTTACCGCATTGAACCACAATGGTCGCAGCGTGGTCGCCGTGGTCCTTGGTGGCAAGTCGTCCCGCGGCCGTGACGATCAGATCGTCAGGCTTCTCGACCGAACGCTGCCGAAAGCGACCAGAGGCCGTAGCAACGAAATGCTGGTCGCCAGCGCAAGCACCAGCCGCACATTCGACGTTCCTCCCGCCGTTGTCCCGCTGCCGATGTTTGCAAAGCGCCAAGACCCTGTTGCAAGGCAGATCGCATCTGCCAACGGCGTCACGGCAGACATGATACACACCTCTGCCGTTCGCCCGGCCATGGGCGCGCGCAGCATCTGGGAGGTGCAGATTGCCGCAACCGATTCTGAGAAGGCGGCGCTTTCAATGCTTAATACAGCCAAAGCTTCGATTGCATCCGGGTACGGGAGCATAGCGCCCTACACGGAAGCAGTCCGCAGCGGCGGCACCACCCTGTTCCGCGCCCGCTTTACCGGGTTCGACAATCAGGCAGACGCCCTTTCTGCGTGCAAGGACCTGAAAGCAAGATCCTATTCCTGCGTGGTCATGTCCAGCGAGGGTTAACTCGGATCAGCCAAGCCAGCCGTGGGCAATGGCATTGCCCACGCGCTTCATGCCGTTACGCTTGGCAAGCTCCACCATAGGTCGATTATCGTAAGGGACCTGACGGTGCGAAACCTGCCAGCCATAAGCGGTCTCTTCCAGCACGGCGTAACATGCGAGCGGATGACCCACATTCACTTCGTGATAAAACGGCTCGTCATCTTTCCAGCCCGGACAGCCTACGCTGCCCGGATTTACAACCAGTCGCCCGTCGGAAAGCTGGGCGGTCCGCGCAATATGGGTATGGCCGCAGAGCATCAGGGGCTGGGGAATGCCTTCTGCAAGCGCATCGATTTCGGCCTGCGGATGCAAATGAAGAACGCCCTCCAGCAATAGCCTGTCCAGCCAGTAATCGAGATCGCCTTTTGGGGAGCCGTGGCAGCAATAGGCAATGTCATTGAACACCATGTCGAAAGGCAGTGCTTTCAACCAATCCAGATGTGCGGCGCTAAGCTGAGGATAGACGATTCTTTCCCAAGGCCCCATCTCTTCGAAAGACTGCTCGATTAAAGCGCGATCATGGTTTCCCCGGACCGATGGAATGCCTTCGCCAATCAGGATATCGGCAGTGCGCCCGGCATCCAGCGGACCACTGAAGCAATCGCCGAGATTGACGATATCGTTGATGCCAAGCTTCCTTATGTCGGCAAGCACTGCTTCAAGCGCTACGGAATTTCCGTGAATATCGGCAATTGCGGCAAATATCATGGTGGTCAACTGCCGCGATAGGTGGAGTAACTGTAGGGCGAAAGCAGCAATGGCACGTGATAATGGCCCGCCTCATCCGCAATGCCAAAGCGAATGGGGATGATGTCGAGGAATGCCGGCTCCGGCAAAACCAGTCCCCTGGAGCGCAGATAATCTCCGGCGTGAAACACCAGCTCATACTGGCCTTTGCGGAACTCGTCACCAATAAGCAGCGGCCCGCCATCGACGCGACCATCGCTGTTGGTTTCAACGGTTTTCAGCTTGTCACGCACATCCCCATCAAGGCGATAAAGGTCGATCTTCAGCCCTTTGGCAGGGATGCCGTGCGCGGCATCAAGGACGTGTGTCGTAAGACCGGTCATAGGTTCGGCTCCGCAATGAAAAAGGGCTGTTCGAAGAAGTATTCCTCCAGATTGTTGCCCGGCCCATCCCGGTCAACAACGAGAAAATCACAGGTCGCATCAACCGTCATCAACGGATGATGCCAGACATTGCGATGGTAATTCACGCCTTGGTCGCCTCTCGCCAGAAACACCTGCGGTTTGGCCGGTCTGCCGTTTTCATCTTCGGAAACGACAACCAGGAACGGCTTGCCGGATAATGGCGAAAAACTCTGACTGCCGAGCGGATGCCGCTCCATCATATCCACTGTGTAGGGAAACACGCGCGCGGTGCCGCGAAAGATATTGAGCACCACCTTTGCACCCTCGCCCATCACGTCAGCCTGCGCCAGCGCATGATGACGCTCGGTATTTCCAGAGTTTATCAACCGCATGGACTGAAGTGTGGTTTCGATAACGTCGCCAAACGGTGCGAAAGCCCGCTTCGTCAACGGTTTGATCTCTAGATATTCAGTCAATGCTCATTCACCTTGGGCACGCCAGTTGCCAATCGAATCGAGCCCTTGAAGTAACTCAGGTATTGTTGTCTGAGTCGTGCGCCAGATGATATTGAGGTCAAGTGTGAAATATCCATGCGCCACACGGTTACGTAGACCACGGATCGAGTACCAAGGAAAATCCGGGTGATTTTCAACAAAATCCGGATACGCCTCCATCAGCCGTACTGCGGATTCTCCAATAACAATTAGGCTCATCCCCACGGCATGCTGCGTTTTTATATCAACGAGAAATTCGCTTTCTTGCATTCCTGAGACAAAGCTCAACGAAGCCTCGGCGGCGCGGCGCATATCTGCGAGGAACTCTTGGCACCTATCCATATTCATATAGGCTTGGCTTCTGAAAGAACGCGCACCTTTACGCGCTCTGGAAAATCGCCCGGCGTTAGAAGGTGAATTCTCGTTCCAAGCATCATTTGCTCTAAAGCGTCCTGCAAGCCACCCAGGCTAAGTAATGTCGAGCCCGGCAAAGCGTCTACAAGAATATCAAGGTCACTATCTGGTCGATCCTCGCCGCGTGCAACGGAACCGAACACACGCGGATTCGCCGCATTAAAGCGTTTGGTCAGTTGCCGAATGGCTTCGCGATTTTTTTCCAATACCTCCGACGGTCTCATTTTCATTCACCTTCTACGGCCAAAGAGATTATAGTCGTCAGAACAAACTATGCAAAGCCACTGCATCAGGTCGCATTTCCCGAAAACAGCGCAGAAAGTCGCAACAGCGCGATCTTTTCTACCTGTGCGGTCGCAGTTGCAAACTCCTGCTCAGCATCGTTCTGAATACGCTCTTCGAAAGCGCGCAGAATATCGTCCTTGCTCAGCCCTTTCACCGCTATGATGAAAGGAAAGCCGTTTTTGCCGACATAGGCCGCGTTCAACTCGGTAAAACGTGCATGCTCTTCCGGCGAAAGCCGGTCCAGGCCTGCACCGGCCTGCTCCTTGCGGCTGTCATCCGTCAATTCCCCTGCAATCGCAAGCTTTCCGGCGAGATCGGGGTGCGCACGCAGGACGCCGAGCCGCTCCTCATATGTTGCCCTGCGAAACATCATCGTGAGCGCATCATGCACACTCTTTGCGGTCATCGGCACGAATATAACGCCGCCATCATAGGCCCGCTCGGCAATGAAGGGCGAATGTTCGAAGACGCCGCTAAAGCGGCTGATGAATTCCTCGCGCGCCGACATCAGACCGCCTCCGGCTTGTGATGTTCATGCCAGTGACGAGCGATTTCGATGCGCTGGGGTATCCAGACTTTCTCGTGGCCAAGCACATATTCGATGAAACGGCGCAGCGCCGCAGCGCGACCGGGGCGACCGACCAGACGGCAATGCAGGCCGACGCTCATCATCTTCGGCGCGCCTTCCGCACCTTCCTGATAGAGAACGTCGAAGGCATCCTTCAGATAGGTGAAGAACTGATCACCGGAGTTGAAACCCTGCGGAGTGGCAAAGCGCATGTCGTTGGTTTCGAGCGTGTAGGGGATGATGAGGAAAGGACTATCCTTCTCACCTTTCACCCAATAGGGCAGATCGTCCGCGTAGGAATCGGAAGAGTAAAGAAAGCCGCCCTCCTCCATTACCAGCTTCAGCGTATGATCCGACGGTTTGCCTTGGTACATTCCGTAGGGGCGTTCGCCGGTCAGTTCGGTATGTAGACGCACGGCCTCTAGGATGTGCTTGCGCTCTTCTTCCTCGCTAAAATCCTTGTATTCCAGCCAGCGATAACCGTGGCTGGCGATTTCCCATCCTGCTTCCTTCATGGCGGCAACAGCGTCCGGGTTGCGCGCCATCGCAGAGGTCACACCGTAGACGGTCGCGGTAACGCCGAGCGAGGTAAACATCCGCCATAAGCGCCAGAAACCCGCACGGGAGCCGTATTCGTAAATCGATTCCATATTGAGGTTGCGCTGGCCCGGCCATGGCTGCGCGGTGACGATTTCCGAAAGCAGCGATTCCGAAGCCTTGTCGTTGTCGAGAACGCAGCTTTCGCCACCCTCCTCGTAATTGATGACGAATTGGACGGCGATGCGCGCAGCGCCCGGCCATTTCGGGTCGGGAGTATTGCGACCGTAACCAACAAGATTGCGGGGGTATTCAGCGGAAATCATCAAATCACCTTCACGACATTTCGTGAACGGTAGCATCGCGAAACGGAAAGTCGAGATCATTTTGTAGGCGATTTACGATCAGGCGATTTTTCGTGCAGACACACGTCCCATAGGGTGTAGCGAATGAACGCGAAACGGTGCGCCAGGCTCTTCCTCCACGAATAATGCGAGATTGGAAAACTCCATCTGACGCCCAAGCAGAGGTTCGAAAACACTGCGAACTGCTCGCTCGACACGGACGCATTCAGCGGGGACGATGCCACCCGTCAGCACCATCTGAAAGCGGAATTCATCCATGACGTAAGGATGCCCCCAGCGATGCAGATTGGTCAACTGCGTCGCCGAGAGCCTGTCCGGGTCGGCGCGCTCGATTTCAACATCCGATAGTGGTGCACGATACCGGTCAAACTCCTGCACGACGCTGGCGGCCAGGAAATTCAGCATTTCAGACGGCCACGATGGCACGAGGCCATAGATATTGCCGAGCTTGGCAATTTCGAGCGGCGGCAAACGGAAGGGCTGATGTGTTCCAGCAAAACACATGAGTTCACGTAGCAGCGATGCTTCCGAAACGCCGTCAACAAGACGAAAAGGCGCCTTGATGGGTCCGTGAAAACCATATCTGCGCGGCAAAGCGGTATGGTAGGAAATCTCCTGCATGCCAAGACCACTGAGCGCAGGAGGCTCCACCGTCTGGCCGGAATAGACATCCCGCCCCAGCCATGCCCCAGCGGCGTGGGTCATCGGATCATTCGGAGAAGGCGTGTAATGAATGGCGTACCGCATGCGTCGTCACCTCGCCTCAACAGCCGGAATAAGGTCATTTATACTGCATGACGACAGCAGTTAGGTGATTTGCATGACAGCTTAACGACGGGAAATACTGCCGCTTCAAATATTGCCCAGCAGAACCCGGATGTGACTTTCCAATGAAAAACTTGCAGGTATGTCCATGTTTTTGCCTTCGACTTCACACAGCACTGCGTCTGCAAGCCGGTGCGCAAGTCCGAAACTAACCTTGAAGCCGCCGGTCAGCGCAATAATCCGCGGATGATCTGGATGTGACCCGACCATGGGATCACGACCGATGGCCTTGGGCCGCAGGCCAGCCCAACGCTCGATGACCGGAGCATGTTCGAGTACCGGAACAACGGCTCTTGCCTGCGCAATCAGGACGTCCAGCTTCTGATCCGTGCTGAAGGGCTCGTCAAAATCCTCTTCGCTAGTGCTACCGATCGCCACCGTGCCGTCTTCATGTGGAATGATATAAAGCCCGTTCAGGAACACAACCGGCAACGACGGGTCGATATCCGCTTTCAGCAAAGCCGCCTGCCCTTTGACAGGCTGGCCGATTGCGCGCTCCGTACCTGGAAGCAACGCTCCCGAGAGAAGGGGAAAGGATTCATATCCTGCAGCGATGATTGCCTTGTCGAAAGCAATCTGGCTTCCATCCTTCAGTTGGGCGACGCCATCGGTCAGGGAGGATAAAGTACAACCTTCCAGAACGCGCACATGCTTTGCCGTTTTAAGCCTCGCGCCAAGCAGGGAAACAAACGCGCGAGGCGACACGCGCGCCGCCAACGTGTCATGCACGAAACCTGCCTCTCCGGCATCGGCGCTCACCCAGCCATCGACCGGAGTACTATCCAGCACATGCCAGTGAAACCGCTGCCCTTGCTGGCTCCAGTTCGTCGTCGCCTCCCGCTCGTGGCGTTCGGCAATCGGTCGAAGATGCGGTTTTGGCAAAGGGATGATGCGTCCGCTTCGCCTGTAGCCTGCCGACAGGCCCGTTTCGTCTTCCAGCGCGCGGACTTCATGTTCCAGCGACAGAAGGGCATCGAACTGGAATTGCTTCTTGTCCGACCAGCGATCCGGCATATGCGGCATCAATGCACCGAGCAGTCCGCCACTAGCTCCGCCGCCAATTCGTCCGACATCGATCAGCAGCGTATCGATCCCCAGCCGCTCCGCCTTGACCGCCGCCCACAGCCCCATGATGCCGCCGCCGACGATCAGCAAAGGCACACTGGATGGCAAAGATGATTGACCTGTCTGGCGGGGAAGACTATCGGCTTGAACCATGACACATCCCGACGAAAACATGCCGGCACGCGCCGGCTCAAATATGCTGGATTGGCGAGAGGGCGATATGCCCTATTCCCTGGCCTTTGGCGACCATTTTTATTGTCAGAGGGATGGGCGACTGGAATGCGAACACGTTTCGCTGTCCGGGAACGGACTGCCTGATCGTTGGCATACGGTGGAAGGAACCTTCCGTATTGGCGAACTTGGCTTCGGTACCGCCCTCAATCTATGCGAGACGTGGCGGCAGTGGAAGCTCTCGCGGCCAGCCGGTGGGCAGCTTCATTTCGTATCCTTCGAGCTTTACCCGATGAGCGCAAGCGAATTGGACCGCGCTCTTTCGCATTGGCCGCAACTGGATGCTGAGCGCAAGGCTTTCGTCGCACAATGGCCTTCGCACCCGGAAGGCTGGATCGACATCACGCTGGACGAGCAGACGCGTCTGACCGTCTTTTGCGGGGATGCCATCAAGGGTATAGTCCAACGTACGGATACCTTCGATGCCTGGTATCTCGATGGCTTTGCTCCCTCCAAAAACCCTGACATGTGGTCGCTCGATATCATGTCCGCAGTTTTCGAGAAGACCGCTCCCGGCGGAACCTTCGCCACATTTGCGGCAGCAGGTTTCGTGCGGCGCAACTTGGGTGCGGCAGGGTTCACGGTCGAGAGAAGGCCGGGCTTTGCGGGCAAGCGCGAAATGCTTTGCGGCGTGAAGCCAGCTCCATAATCCAAACAAAAACGCCCGGATTTTCACCCGGGCGTTTATCACTTTCAGATCGAAAAACGATCAGCCACGCTTGCGACCGCGACCGGCGTTACCGGCGGGACGACCTTGACCGGCAGGTGCGAAAGAGCCAGACTTACGGGCAGGACGGCCTTGGCCACCGCGATGATTGCGGTTACCGGCAGGCTTGCCTGCGGGCGCGCCTTCTACCTTCGTGCGCTTGAAGTCGGACGTGACTTCCAGATCGTTGTCACGCTCGACAGGCGCAAACTCACCGGCACGCTGGCCACGGAAGTCGCCATTGCGACGTCCGCCCTCACGGTTGCCACCTTCTCTATGACCACGGGCCGGACGATCGCCATGCGCGCGCTCGCCACGTTCTCCGCCCTGACGACGACCGCCGTTGCCATTGCCGTTGCCACGACCGCCACGGTTACCGCTGCCACGGGTCGGGCTTGCAAGACCTTCTGGACGCTCGCCGGAGAGGACCGGGATTTCGATCTTCATCAGCTTTTCGATATCATGCAACAGACGGGTTTCATCCGGCGCGCAAAATGCGATGGCGATACCGTCACGGCCTGCACGGGCCGTACGACCGATGCGGTGAACGTAAGCATCCGCCACTTCCGGCAGATCGTAGTTGAAGACGTGGGTCACGGCAGGAATATCGATACCGCGTGCAGCAACGTCCGTTGCCACCAACACCTTGATCTCACCATCCTTGAAGCCCTTCAACGCGCGCTCGCGCTGGCCCTGGCTCTTGTTGCCATGGATGGAGGAAACCTTGAAGCCGACATGCTCGAGATGCTTGTAGAGCTTCTCGGCACCATGCTTGGTGCGCAGGAAGACGATGGCGCGGCCATCGGGATTTTCCGTCAGGGACTTCTTCAGGAGATCCGTCTTGTCGTTCTT
>JAAIGE0100762955.1_pt1 | contig 13079 bp, 9 predicted proteins | sample 6487951 | NCBI WGS metagenome assembly JAAIGE01 (sample SAMN13974128, study PRJNA590717) | phyllosphere metagenome | biome: tomato field; feature: multiple bacterial spot infested tomato fields; material: tomato leaves; isolation source: leaves from tomato fields | host: Solanum lycopersicum ... | reverse complement strand
TGGCCGGAACGCTTGCCTGACCAGCCGGTTCTTGCATCCGGGGCGTCGTCGTTATCCTTGAAGGGCATTTCCAGAGTCAGTGACAGGCACTTGAAGCGTTCGCCAACGCTGTTGCAGGCCAGCTTCATGTTGGCCTGGCCGGGAGCGCTGCGCGGGTAGCCATACCGGGTCTGGAAGTCGACGGTGATTTCACTCAGACGGCGACGGAAGTGCTCTTCCAACTGCTCTTGTTGCCGGGTGTAGCCTGGATTGCCTTCGCAGGCGGCGGTGAATACATAAGGTATCTCTTCATCGCCATGGACATCGATGAACATGTCCACGCCATGCTTTTCCATCTGCTGAAGAATGAAAAACACTTCCGGGCTTTGCTCTGCCGTGCTGTCCTGCCAGGCGCGGTTCAGATCGTTGCCCTGGGCGTTGGTGCGCAAGTGGCCATGAAACGCGCCGTCCGGGTTCACGTTGGGCACCAGGTACAGATCCGCCGTTTCCAGCAGTTGTTTGATGACTGGATCGTCCTGCTCCTGCAAACGTTCGATCAGGCCTTCCATGAACCACTCGGCCATATGTTCGCCGGGGTGTTGCTGGGCAATCATCCAGATCTTGCGCTTGCCTTCGGCACCATCGCCCTTGCGCAGGAGTTGAATATCCCGGCCTTCGACGCTCTTGCCGGTTGCCAGCAGCTCGGCACCGGTCTTTTCCAGGGCTTGCTTGATCAGCCAGTCATGGCGCTCACGGCTGTAGGGCTCGAAATAGGCGAACCAGATCTGCGGCTCGCCGGGCTCAATACTGAAGTTCAGGGCTTTGCCATCGAAGCTCGAAGGCAAACGAAACCAGTTCCGATGATCGTAGGAGGCTACGGCGTTGTAGCCGCTCCAGGCACGATTGAAAGTGGACTCGCTGGCATTGGTCAGGCTGAAAGCGTGTGGCTGGCCTACGTTCAGGCCCTCGACCTTGAAGTGGAACCACTGAAAGTGGGGGCTTTGGGTGTCGGGCGCGATTGCCAGTTCGACACGGGCCGGATTGCTGGCATCGATGACTTGGATATTGCCGCTGTCGAAGTCGGCACGAATGGTGAGGGCCACGGTGTATTCCTGTGTACGTAAGGCCCGTACTTTACACCGATCGACCGTCTTTATGACGACCTGAATGCCATGGGCTTTCAGGAGAATGTTTCAGCCGTCATCACCAGGCCGCAGACGAATGCGGTGAACAGACACCAGGCCATATAAGTGCGGCGCTTGCGGCGATGCCAGCCTGAGCTGCCGAGCAGGGCGGCGGGGGCTTGCAGGCGACGCCACAGGCGTTCGCTGGTCTGGAAAGCTGCCAGGTGAGCCGGATCGGCGTCCAGCCAGTGACGAAACTCGATGCGCTGGCTGGCAGTGGTGGCCGGGCTTTGCAGGTGGACATACCAGCGGTTGGCCTGTTCCTGAGCCTGCTCACCGGGGAAGTCGGCTGGATTTTCTGCATGCCTGTAAGCGTGTTGCAGCACCCGGAACATGGTGCGCTCGACCTTTTCCAGATCGATTTCCAGAAACGTGGCGATTTCGGCATAGGCAACGCCATCGAGGCGGCTGAGCAGGAATATCTGCTGGCGGCGGCGAGAAAGCCTGCCCAGGCTGCGGCTCAATTCGACGGCCTGTGGGGTTGCGGGGGCATCGGGCTGCCGGGTGGGCAGATGCAACAGAGGAGAGAGCTGGCTACTCATGATGTATCGCTCGCTGATCTTCCATGGAAATCTTCCCTGTGAGGTGAGTGCTGTCATCCGTGACCAAGGTCAGGCTAGTGAATTCGAGAATCATTCTCAAGTGAAAAGTGACAACAATTACTATTTTTAATGAAAGGCGGAGCTAAAATTTATGACCCTGATCGATATTGTTTTGCTATGATCCGCGCCATTCAGATACATAAAGACTTCATTAGCCTGAAGCAGCGAAAAAAAACCAAAAAAAGACCCGGCAAAAAGCCGGGTCAAAAACCGTGATTAGCCTGATGAGGAGATAATCCGGGAGTCGACCTAAGACTCCTGGGTTATCCGCCAGTCTCGCGACTAGCTGATGCAATAATAATCATTATCATTTGCAAGTCAAATGTTTTTCCTGCATCCATTGAAATAAATAATCCCCCTCGGCTCTGATACCGTCTTGTGCGAGCCGGATAGGGCATTACACGTCCTGCATCTCTACCAGCAATGTTCCTTCGCTGACCATTTCTCCTTCCTGACAGTGCAATGCCGCGACCACGCCTGCCTGTGCGGCGCGGATGCTGTGCTCCATTTTCATGGCCTCCAGCACCACCAGTTGTGTACCGGCTTCAACCTGCTGACCCGCTTGCACCAGCACGCGCACGATGCTGCCATTCATGGGGGCGGTAAAGCCGCCTTGCCGGGTTTCACTGGTGTTGGCGGCTGCGATGGGGTTCATGCGCCTGATGGCATGCATTTCACCTTCCCATTTGAGATACAGCGTTCCGTTCTGGCGGATGGCCAGATGCTGATGACAGATGCCATTGTTCTCCACGACCAGCCGCTCGCCGCTCCACTGCAACAGGGCTTCGCTGCTTCGACGCAGGCGGACGACTTTCGTTTGCTCCTTGCACTGCAGGTGCAGATCGATCTGATCGGGCAGCCCGAAGCGCAGGCCTGTGTTCGAGCTCCATGGCGAGTGCAGGTCGTCCGGGCGGATACGCGATGGTTCGCTCTGGATAAAGGCTTCGGCGGCGGCCTGCCAGAACTCGTCGGTCAATTCGCTTGTGGCAGGCAGCAACTGTTCCTGATGGCGAGGGATGAAACCGGTATCCAGTTCGGCGGCAGCAAATGCCGGATGGCCAATGATGCGTTGCAAAAAGGCCAGATTGGTTTTTACACCGCCCACTGCGAACTCATCGAGCATGGCCAGCAGCCGCAGGCGTGCTTCTTCGCGGTTTTCGCCCCAGGCAATCAGTTTGCCCAGCATGGGATCGTAGAACGGCGAGATGCTGTCGCCCTCGCCGACACCGCTGTCGATCCGCCAGCCCGGGCGGGGAAGGGGCTCGCGATAGAGGTCGAGAGTGCCGGTGGCGGGCAGAAAGTCGTTTTCCGGGTCCTCGGCATACAGGCGTACTTCAATGGCGTGCCCGTTCAGGGGGACTTGCTCTTGAGTGATCGGCAGTGCATCGCCGAGGGCGACCTTGATCTGCCACTGCACCAGATCCAGCCCGGTGATGTATTCGGTGACCGGGTGCTCGACCTGCAGGCGGGTGTTCATCTCCATGAAGAAAAACTCGCCACGGGAATCCAGCAGAAACTCCACGGTGCCTGCGCCTACATAACCGATGGCTTGCGCTGCGCGGACGGCAGCTTCGCCCATGGTCTGGCGCAATTGCGGGCTCAGGCCGGGGGCAGGGGCTTCTTCGACGACTTTCTGGTGGCGGCGTTGTATCGAGCAGTCCCGTTCATTGAGATAGAGGCAATGGCCATGCTGGTCGGCAAACACCTGAATCTCGATATGGCGCGGCCTGAGCAAGTACTTTTCCACCAGCATTCGCGAGTCGCCAAAGGAAGCCTGAGCTTCGCGCTGCCCCGAAGCCAGTGCATCGGCCAGCTCGCTGGCGGTCTCTACGACTTTCATGCCCTTGCCGCCGCCACCTGCGCTGGCCTTGAGCAGAACGGGATAGCCGATGCGCTCGGCAGCGGCCATAAAGGTGTCGAGATCCTGGGCTGCGCCATGATAGCCGGGCACCAGCGGAACGCCGGCAGCCTCCATCAGGGATTTGGCAGCGGACTTGCTGCCCATGGCCTCGATGGCCGAGGCGGGCGGGCCGATAAAGATCAGCCCGGCGTTTTCGATGGCCCGGGCAAACTCGGCGCTCTCGGATAGAAAGCCGTAGCCGGGATGTATCGCCTGAGCGCCGCTGGAGTGGGCGGCAGCTATCAGCTTGTTGATCTGCAGATAACTTTCGGCTGCCTTGCTGCCCCCAAGGTCCACCCGAATGTCGGCTTCGCGGCTGTGGCGGGCTTCGCGGTCGATGGCGCTATGGACCGCAACGCTGGTCAGTCCGAGTTGCCTGGCGGTACGCATGATGCGGCAGGTGATTTCACCCCGGTTGGCAACCAGCAATGTGGTCAGCACAGGCTTGTCCTGGGTGCTCATGATTGCGAATCCTTTTGTCTGTCGGCAGAGATCTGCCAGTACGGCTGGCGCTTTTCCAGAAAGGCCCGCAAACCTTCCTGGCCTTCGGCACTGGTGCGAATCCGGGCAATGGCGCTTTCGCAGTAACGGCGCAGGGATGGGCTCAGTTCCCCGCTGCCCACTTCCCGCAGCAGGTCTTTACTGGTGCGCATGGCATGGGGGCTGTTGAGCAGTAAATTGTCGATCCAGGCTCGGGTCTGGTTTTCCAGGTCTTCGAGGGGGTAACACTCGGCAAGCAGGCCTATTTCACGGGCGCGTACACCATCGAAGCGCTCGGCAGTCAGGGTGTAGCGTCGCGCAGCACGTTCGCCGATGGCCTGGACAACGAACGGGCTGATCACCGCAGGTGCCAGACCAATTCTTGTTTCCGACAGACAGAATTGTGCTTCTTGGGCGCCGATTGCCATGTCGCAGCAACTGATCAGGCCCAGCGCGCCGCCAAACGCCGCGCCCTGGACCACGGCCAGCGTGGGGATTTTCAGTTTGGCCAGGTTGTACATCAGTTCGGCCAGTTCCCGGGCGTCGTCCAGGTTGGTGTTGTAATCCATATCCGCTGCCTGTTGCATCCAGCTCAGGTCGGCACCCGCGCTGAAATGCTTGCCATGCCCGCGAATCAGCAGGAAGCGAAGGCTGGCATTGGCTTGCACGGCGTCCAGGGCCAGAATCAGTTCGCGAATCATCTGTGCATTGAAGGCGTTGTTCTTTTCCGGGCGATTGAGCCAGAGGGTGGCGAAGCCGCGTGGATCTTCGATCAGGGTTACGGTTGCGAAGGACGTCATGCTCTATCCCCTGGTTACATGCGAAACAGGCCGAATGTGGTGGGTTCGATGGGCGCGTTGAGCGAGGCTGAAAGTGCCAGGGCCAGAATGTCGCGGGTCTGCGCCGGGTCGATGACGCCGTCGTCCCACAGGCGGGCGCTGGAATAGTAGGGGTGGCCCTGATGTTCGTATTGATCGAGGATCGGCTGTTTCAACTCGGCCTGCTGCTGTTCGCTGAAGACCTGGCCACTGCGCTCGGCCTGTTCACGCTTGACCTGCACCAGAACGCCTGCCGCCTGTTCGCCGCCCATCACGCCGATCCGTGCATTGGGCCACATCCACAGGAAGCGTGGGTCATAGGCGCGGCCACACATGCCATAGTTCCCGGCCCCGAAGCTGCCGCCGATGATGACTGTGAACTTGGGCACTCTGGCGCATGCCACAGCGGTCACCAGCTTGGCTCCGTGCTTGGCGATGCCGCCGCTTTCGTATTTCTGGCCGACCATGAAACCGGTGATGTTCTGCAGGAACAGCAGCGGGATACCGCGCTGACAGGCCAGTTCGATGAAATGCGCGCCTTTCTGTGCCGCTTCGGCGAACAGAATCCCGTTATTGGCGAGGATTGCGACAGGATAGCCATGCAGCCGGGCAAAACCGCAGACCAGTGTGGTGCCGAACAGCGCCTTGAACTCGTCGAGTACCGAACCGTCCACCAGTCGCGCAATGACTTCGCGCACATCGAAGGGCTGCTTGGCTTCGGCAGGAATCACACCATACAACTCGTCGCTGGCATACAAAGGCGCAACGGGGGCGATGACATTCAGTTGGCCCTGCTTGCGCCAGTTGAGGTTGGCGATACTGCGGCGGGCCAGTTCAAGGGCATGTTCGTCATTCTCGGCATAGTGATCGGCCACCCCGGAAGTCCGGCAGTGCACATCGGCACCGCCCAGGTCTTCGGCGCTGATCACTTCGCCGGTGGCAGCCTTCACCAGAGGCGGCCCGGCCAGAAAGATGGTGGCCTGCTGACGTACCATGATCGCTTCGTCGGCCATGGCTGGCACATAAGCCCCGCCAGCGGTGCAGGAGCCCATGACCACGGCGATCTGCGGGATGCCCATGGCACTCATGTTGGCCTGATTGAAGAAGATGCGCCCGAAGTGTTCGCGATCCGGAAACACTTCATCCTGACGCGGCAGGTTGGCACCGCCCGAGTCCACCAGATAGATACAGGGCAGGCGGTTCTGCTGGGCGATGGCCTGGGCGCGCAGGTGCTTCTTGACGGTCAGCGGGTAGTACGAGCCACCTTTGACCGTGGCATCGTTGGCCACAATCATGCATTCCACACCTTCGACTCGACCAATGCCGGCAATCACGCCTGCTGCCGGCACCTCTTCGTCATACACGGCATGGGCCGCGAGCTGGCCGATTTCCAGAAATGGCGAACCAGGGTCCAGCAAGCGATTGATACGCTCGCGGGGCAGCATCTTGCCTCGCGAGGTGTGGCGTTCCTGCGCCTTGCTGCCGCCCCCTTCATGAACCCTGGCCAGCAGGCGGCGCAGGTCATTGACCTGTTCCAGCAATGCGGCGTGGTTGCTGGCGAATTCGGGAGAGCGCGTATTGATTTGGCTGTGCAGAATGGTCATGAAGCACTCCCAGGGTCAGCGGGTCTCGTTGAACAGTTCGCGACCGATCAGCATGCGCCGGATTTCACTGGTACCCGCTCCGATCTCGTACAGCTTGGCGTCACGCAGCAGGCGACCGGCCGGAAACTCGTTGATATAGCCATTGCCGCCCAGAATCTGAATGGTATCCAGTGCCATCTGTGTGGCCCGTTCGGCGCTGTAGAGGATGATGCCGGCGGCATCCTTGCGGGTGGTTTCGCCGCGGTCGCAGGCCTGGGCAACGGCATACAGATAAGCGCGGCTGGCATTCATCTGGGTGTACATGTCAGCGACCTTGCCCTGGATGAGCTGAAACTCGCCAATGCTCTGGCCGAACTGTTTGCGCTCGTGGATATAGGGCAGCACCACATCCATGCAGGCCTGCATGATCCCGGTCGGGCCACCGGAGAGCACGACGCGCTCGTAATCCAGGCCGCTCATCAGTACTTTCACACCGCCATTGAGCGGTCCCAGCAGGTTTTCTTCCGGGACTTCGACATCATCGAAAAACAGCTCGCAGGTATTGGAACCGCGCATGCCGAGCTTGTCGAACTTGTTGCTGCGGGTGAAACCTTTCCAGTCACGCTCGACAATAAAGGCGCTGATGCCATGGGCGGCCTTTTCCAGGTCGGTCTTGGCGTAGATCACATAGGTGTGGGCGTCCGGGCCGTTGGTGATCCAGGTCTTGCTGCCATTGAGTACGAAGCGGTCGCCACGACGATCTGCCCGAAGTTTCATGGACACCACGTCCGATCCGGCATTGGGTTCGCTCATGGCCAGTGCGCCGACATGTTCGCCACTGATCAGCCTGGGCAGGTAGCGGGCTTTCTGCTCCGGGTTGCCATTACGGTTGATCTGGTTGACGCACAGATTCGAGTGGGCACCGTAGGAGAGGGCGACCGAGGCCGACCCGCGGCTGATTTCTTCCATGGCGACCACGTGAGCCAGATAGCCAAGGCCTGCGCCGCCATATTCTTCGCTGACGGTGATGCCCAGAAGTCCCATGTCCCCGAACTTGCGCCACATGTCGGCCGGGAACAGGTTGTCTCTGTCGATCTGTGCGGCACGCGGGGAGAGTTCGGACGCGACAAAAGACTGGATCTGGTCGCGCAGCATGTCGATGGTTTCGCCCAGGGCGAAGTTCAGACTGGGGTAGATCATGAATAGCGCTCCAGTTTTATTCTTGGCGGATTGGCTATGACCTTTACGTTAACGTAAGCCTGTAATTGCCAAAGTGTCAATGTCGGAGGGCGAACAGGAGAAAGAGAGGGGGGCGATTATGGGAATGCTGGAAAGCACGAAGGGGAGCCTGGGCTCCCCTTCAAGGTTTCTTTGTATGCTCTTTTTTGTTTTTCGGGAGGTCTTTTGTTGTTTTTGGCGACCAGACCCTTCACATCTTTTTTGAGCGACCCCCATTCGGGATCAAGAGCAAACGTATTTTTTTGAGCGCTGATATCGCTTTTATCTTGTCGATCCAACCAGTTCCGGAGCTACCTGAAGGTAGTTTTATTGTTCTCTGCCTGGTTGCGAGTACCCCCGTGTTTGCGAAGGACTCTGAAAGCTATCCACTCCAAAAAAATCTGTTAGCTGCGCCTCTGTCCGTGTTGTTCTTGTTATGTCAGAGCCGATACGTATTGTTTTTATTGGATTGCTGCGTTTTGTTGTTCTTGTTGTTCAGGAGATATAGCAGAACCCGTGCCAGTTTTTGTGAAAGCCTTTGAAAGCAGGGCTTTGGCAGGATTCTGGTGGCTGGGGACCTGGCCCGTCAGTCACCGAATGTTTCCGTGTTACCCGTTTTCGCTGAACTCATCATGGCGAGGGTAACACTCTGTGACAAGTTGCCGCACCGGCTCGCCGACCAATGACCTTTCTCAGGTGGGCATACGGGCCATGGCCACTTTCGATCCGTTTCGGCGTTCCAGCACGGTACAGATCCGCTGGCCTGCAGCGATGAGAAGGTCCAGATCGATGCCGGTGTCGACGCCCAGGCCAACCAGCATATAGAGCACATCCTCCGTTGCGACATTGCCGCTGGCACCCTGGGCATAAGGGCAGCCGCCCAGTCCGGCGACCGAGCTGTCGAAGACTGCGATGCCTTCCAGCAGGCTGGCGTAGATATTGGCCAGCGCCTGACCGTAGGTGTCGTGAAAATGCCCGGCGAGTTTGCCCCGAGGAATCTGTCCGGCAACCACATTGAAAAGCTCGCGGGTTTCGGCGGGTGTGCCGATGCCGATGGTGTCGCCCAGGGAAACTTCGTAGCAGCCCATGGCGATCAACTCGTTGGCCACGGACGACACCTGTTGGGCTGAAACCTTGCCTTCGTACGGACACCCCAGCACGCACGACACATAACCTCGTACGCGGATGCCATGCAGATGCGCCGCCGCCATTACCGGCAGAAACCGCTCCAGACTTTCACTGATGGAGCAGTTGATATTGCGCCGGGAAAAGGCTTCGGAGGCTGAAGCAAATACCGCTACCTCCCGAACTCCAGCCGCCAGCGCATCTTCGAAACCTTTCAGATTGGGAGTGAGGGCCGAATAGGTAACGCCAGGCTGGTGATGAAGACGGGCAAAAACTTCGGCAGAACCGGCCATTTGCGGCACCCACTTGGGCGATACGAAACTGCCGGCCTCGATGTGTTTCAGTCCTGCGGCTGACAGGTCCTCGATCAGTTGCACCTTGTGCGGAATGCTCACTGGGCGTGCTTCATTTTGCAGGCCATCTCTGGGGCCGACTTCCACCAGACGAACGCGTTGAGGTAAGTGCATGGCGGTTGTACCTCATATTTTGTTGAGGTTTGTGTTTTATATCATTGATTTTTAAGAGATTTATCAAGAGCTGCTCGGCAGCGTTCTTCTGCGGTGTCCAGTTCCAGTTGCATCTGCCTGATGTCCAGAAGCTGTTGCTCCAACTGGCCACGGCGCTCTTCGATCTTGCCCAGCATGCTGTGTAACTGCTTCTGATTGTCGCCGTGAGGGTCGTACAGCTCGATCAGTTCCCGGCATTCGGCCAGAGAAAAGCCGATGCGTTTACCGCGCAGGATCAGCTTGAGGGTGACCTTGTCGCGAGGCGAGTAAATGCGCTCCAGGCCCCGTCTTTCAGGGGTGAGCATGCCTTGCTCCTCGTAAAAGCGAATGGCGCGGGTGGTGATATCCAGTTCGCGGGCGAGGTCGGAGATGCTGTAGGTCGGGCTGTTCATGGAGGCGCTCGGCGGGGGAACCTTTGGTTTAACCTAAGGCTGGCTTGACGTATACGTCAAGCCAGTGATGCTTCGGGCGGGCAGAGTTAAAGCTAGAACTAGCATTAACTTTTAATAAAATATCTTTATTTATCAATATATTGATCTATGTAGTTAATTCTTTTTCTGCTCTTGTTTCCTGTGCTGTTACCCGCTGGCACAGCTCGATAAGCTGTTCGCGCATCCAGCGATTGGCCGGATCCTGATCGGTGCTTTCGTGCCAGTACAGATGGGTTTCCACTGCCGGGACATCGTTGACCGGCAACTGCGCATAGTGCAGGTCGTGACGCCGGGAAAAGCGCTCGGGTACGGTCATGACCATGTCGGTCTGTTGCAGCACCTGGGTCGCCATCAGGTAATGCTGGGAACGCAGGGCAATCTTGCGCTGGATTCCCATCTTGCCCAGTGCCAGGTCCACATGACCCAGGCCGCTGCGGCGACTGGAAATATGAATGTGGGCCTGTGCCAGATAGTCATCCAGGTTCAAGGCGGCCTTGCCTGCCAGAGGATGGCTCTTGCGCATGGCACAGACGTATTTGTCTTCCATCAACTTGACGTGCCGCACCTGCGGGTCGGTGTTGAGAGGCGCATCGACGGCGAAGTCCAGACGTCCGGCAGCCAGCTCCTTGGTGGTTTCGCGTCGTTTGGACAGAAAGCTTTCGATGGTCACTGCCGGGGCCTGACGTCGCAGGCGTTGGAACAGCAGAGGCAGAATCACCGCTTCGGTCAGGTCGGTCATGCTGATACGGTAGTTCTTGCTGGCCTGCAGCGGATTGAAGATACGGCTTTCCTGCACGGACACTCGCAGCAGTGACAAGGCATTGCGCACCGGGCCGATGATGTTCTGGGCCATGGGGGTGGGCACCATGCCTTGGGCCGTGCGCACGAACAGTGGATCGTTGAAGGTTTCCCGCAGTCGCGCCAGGGCGTTGGAAACCGCTGGCTGGGTAATGCCTACGATCTGGCCGGCTCGTGTCAGATTGGCTTCGGTGTAAATGGCGTCGAAGACAATGAAAAGATTGAGATCAACCTTGCTCAGGTTCATTGGAGGCGCCTCTCGTTGTTTTTGTCGGATCGCTGCTTATGCCGCAGCGTTGCTCGATCATATATTGGTTATGAATGTTTATATACGTCGAGAATAGATTAGATAAATGTCCGGGTGTTCTTTAGCATCCTGTCCATGACCTCCATTTCCTTGAGAAGGTAGCTGCCCATGGATTTTGCCTATTCCCCGAAAGTGCAGGAGCTGCGCGAGCGCGTCACTGCTTTCATGGACGCTTACGTCTATCCCGCCGAACCTGTGTTCGAGCGCCAGGTGGCGGAAGGTGACCGCTGGCAGCCCACGGCAATCATGGAAGAACTCAAAGCCAGGGCCAGGGAGCAAGGCCTGTGGAATCTGTTTCTGCCCGAGTCGGAGCTGGGAGCCGGCCTGACCAATCTCGAGTACGCACCTCTGGCAGAGATCATGGGGCGTTCGCTGCTCGGGCCTGAGCCCTTCAACTGCTCGGCCCCGGACACCGGCAATATGGAAGTGCTGGTGCGTTACGCAACCGTGGAGCAGAAGCAGCAATGGCTGGAGCCTCTGCTGCGGGGCGAGATCCGGTCGGCCTTCGCCATGACCGAGCCTGACGTGGCGTCATCGGATGCAACCAATATGGCGGCCCGTGCCGAGCGTGATGGCGATGAATGGGTCATCAATGGTCGCAAATGGTGGACTTCCGGTGCCTGTGATCCGCGTTGCAGGATCCTGATTTTCATGGGCCTGACCAATCCCGACGGGCCTCGTCATCAGCAGCACTCCATGATTCTGGTCCCGGCGGACACGCCCGGCGTGAAGATCGTTCGGCCGCTGCCGGTGTTTGGCTATGACGATGCGCCTCACGGGCACGCCGAGGTGCTGTTCGAGAATGTCCGGGTACCTTATGACAATGTGCTTTTGGGCGAGGGGCGTGGTTTCGAAATTGCTCAGGGGCGTCTGGGGCCGGGGCGCATCCATCACTGCATGCGCTCGATCGGCATGGCGGAGCGGGCTTTGGAACTGATGTGTCAGCGGGCAGCCAGTCGTGTGGCATTCGGCAAACCCCTGGGCCTGCTGGGCGGCAATATCGACAAGATCGCGGATTCGCGCATGGAAATCGATATGGCGCGGCTGCTGACCCTCAAGGCCGCCTACATGATGGATACCGTAGGCAACAAGGTGGCCAGGAGCGAGATTGCCCAGATCAAGGTAGTGGCGCCCAACGTGGCTCTGAAAGTCATTGACCGGGCCATCCAGATACATGGCGGCGCTGGGGTTTCCGGTGATTTTCCACTGGCCTACATGTATGCCATGCAACGCACCCTGCGTCTTGCCGATGGCCCGGACGAAGTGCATCGTGCGGCCATCGGCAAGTTCGAGCTGGGTAAATACCTGCCGCAGAGGTGAGTGTGCCGGGTCGCGGATTCAGTTCACCCAGACTTCAACCCGCCGGTTCTTGATCCGGCCGTCGTCTGCATCGTTGCCCGCGACTGGCATTTCATCGCCAAAACCCAGTATTTCATGGAAGGTCACGCCACTTTTCTGCAATTCCCGGCGAACAGCCATGGCCCGCAGCCGGGAAAGCAGGGTGGCCCGTGCCGAATCGCTCTTGGCATCGCCAAAACCTACCAGCGTGACTTGCTGGTTGAGCTTCTGGTGGGTCTTGAGGTAATCCGTCACACGTCTTAAATCGAGCTGTGCCTTGTTATCCAGTCGAGCGCTGCCCTGAGCAAAGCGGAAGTTGACCGACAGGCGTTCGGCCTTGCGCGTCAATGCCTGATAGTCCTCGGGCATCTGAGCCGTTGCCTGCACTTTCATGGCCTGAACGGTCTGGGCCACAAAACCGCTGCGGGCCACGATGGCCTGGCCTTCGGCGCTTTGCGCAAAGTGCACCAGTGCCTGAGCCCAGTCATGGTTCGTCTTGGGCGGCACATACAGATACAGACGCCTCGAAAGCGGATAATCTTCGGTCGCAATCAGGCTGACAGTTGGCAGCATCGCTTTCGATTCGCCATCGGCAACCGCTACGGCCTTGGCATGACGTACATAGGGCAGGCCGATAAAGCCAATGCCATTGCGATCATTGCTGACCTCATCGGAAAGCTGTTCGCTGGACTCGAAGCGCTTCGCCTGGCGCGACAGGTTCTTGCCGTTGCGGGTCAGTACCAGTTCCTTGAAGGTTTCATAAGTGCCGGATTGCTCGTCGCGTGCATACAGATGAATCGCGCCGGCCGT
>JAAIGE0100054187.1_pt1 | contig 13085 bp, 10 predicted proteins | sample 6487951 | NCBI WGS metagenome assembly JAAIGE01 (sample SAMN13974128, study PRJNA590717) | phyllosphere metagenome | biome: tomato field; feature: multiple bacterial spot infested tomato fields; material: tomato leaves; isolation source: leaves from tomato fields | host: Solanum lycopersicum ... | reverse complement strand
CACAATCAGGCCAGCGTCGTTCATGAGCTGAGCGACTTCAGCGATGCGCCTGATATTTTCCGATCTGTCGGCGGGAGAAAACCCCAGATCCCGACAAAGCCCTTGCCGCACATTGTCGCCGTCCAGTGCATAGGCGAGCCTGCCCAGATCGAGCAACGTGCGCTCCAGTGCAAATGCCAGGGTCGACTTTCCGGAGCCGCTGAGCCCTGTCAGCCAAAGCGTTTGGGGCGACTGTTTCAAGAGTGCTTCGCGATCCGCGGGGCTGACCTGGCTCGAATGCCAGACCACATGCTCTGGATCATGTGGCTGCTTGTCCATGAACGCCCATTCAAGATTTCCAAACGTGTCGCGAGAATAACGTCTTTGTGCACAGGCGATCCATCGGCAACGCAATTGACCCATTCGCCTCGAACAGCAAAACGCCACCCATCGGCCTTGCGCAAAATACGCTGAATTTTCCAAACGGCCCGGCACTCTTTTTCCAATAGAACAACAGAAAGTCTCGTGCGACTGCTTCTCTCGTGACTCTCAACTGCCGAGGTACGATTTTTATGACGTCTCTTCAGCTGATGACAGGCAACACTGTCGTCAAACCCACTGCAGTGGAAGAAGAATCAAAAGCTGTTTATCAATCCTTGATGGGTGAAAACACCGACGAGTCGCGGCACGAGGCAGTCGTTTTTCTTGAGCGCTGCCTTGCGATGGCGGACCGGGAAACGTGTGAGCTGCCGCCACAGCCAGAAGCCCTCGAACACTGGATCGAACAGAACGTTGGTCAGGTCGCCGAGCAGTACGCGGCCTATCTGGAGCAGCGCCGTGCAGGCCAGCCGCGTCGTTTCTTCAAGAGCAAAGCCCATGCGATGTATTTCATCCAGCAGGTCGCGCCCACCAAACTGGTCGATGGCGCCTGGCTCTACGGGCTTCTGCCGCACTGGGCGGATTACCGTTTTCACGGACTGATTCGCACCTATCTTGAAGAACTGGGCGACGGTGAGCAGGCGCAGAACCATGTGTCGCTGTACCGCAAGCTGCTGGCAGACCTGGACTGCGACACCAACGTACCGCTACAGGACGAAGCCTATCTGCAAGGCGCAATCCAGCTGGCATTGGGGCAGTCGGGCGATGATTTTCTTCCTGAGGTAATCGGCTACAACCTGGGCTATGAACAACTGCCGTTGCACTTGCTCATTACCTCGTTCGAGCTGAATGAGTTGGGGATCGATCCTTATTACTTCACCTTGCATGTCACGATCGACAACGCCAGCACCGGGCATGCCCGCAAGGCCGCGCAGAGCGTCATGGCGCTGTTGCCGGTGGGTCAGGAGCGGGACGCGTTCTATCGTCGGGTCGCCAGCGGCTACAAGCTGAATGAGTTGGGCATCGGTTCATCGGCCGTCATCCAGTCGTTCGATCTGGAGCAGGAAGTGATCGCCATGCTCGAGCGCAAACGCACCTTTGGCCAGCACATGCATTCCGATTACTGCCGTCTGGATGGCAAGACCGTCAACGAGTGGCTCGCCAGCCCCGATCAGATTCCCGAGTTCCTCAGCGTTCTGGAAAACCGTGGCTGGATCAAGCGCCATGAAGACCCTATCCACAGCCGTTTCTGGCAACTGTTCGAGGGTGTCGGCGCGCCGATGTTCGGCGTGTTCAACGGCTACGAAAAACAACTGGTGCACGACTGGATTGCCGGTGACTGGCTGGCCGACGGCAGCGCTCAGCCCAGCGCGGGCAAGCGCTTGCCCGAAGCATTTCGCTCAAGATTCCGCAACCTGCCGGGCAGCGGCCAACCCGTTCCTGCGCAGACAAGCGATGCCGACCCGGATGTGCGCGAGCTTCATATGAAACTGGAGTCCGTGGCGGCAACCGAGAAGATGCCGGTGCTGATCGAAAGCCTGTCGCCTGCCCGTCATTCGAGCGCAGCAGGTCTGTACGCCACACGTCTGTTCGTCTCGCACATGGCCGAGCGCATGACGGGAGTTCAAGCATGAGCCTGAGTTTGCCGGACCGCACGGCACTGACCACCCTCGCTCAAAAACTCGCAGCGGGCGGTTATCGCTTTATCACACCCACGCCACTCACTCACCAGCGCGTCAATGAACGTCCTGAAAACCGCACTGCCCTTTCGCTGCGCGATGTGTTCGGATGGAGCCGGATAATTCCCGAATCCATGCTGCCGGCGTCGGAAGCTCAGGGTCTTCTGGAAGCCGGGATTCTGCAGCGAAGTGACGACGGCCTTAAAAGCCGTGTCAGGTTTTCAAACCTGGATGATTTGTTGCTGGTGCATTCCGCCTACCCGACGCACGATGAAGATTCGGTATTTTTCGGGCCAGATACGTATCGCTTTGCCCGATCGATCAAAGGTCATCTGCAACGCACATCGCACCCGATAAAGCGTGCCGTGGACATTGGTTGTGGTACTGGCGCAGGCGCGCTGCTCATTGCACAGGCACGTCCTGATGCGCAGGTTCACGCTGTGGATATCAACCCCAGAGCGCTGCACTTCGCTCAGGTCAACGCTTCCATCGCGAGCGTTGAGAATCTGACCTGCAGCCACAGCGATATCCTCACCGGCCTTGCCGACAGCTTCGACTTGATCGTGGCCAACCCGCCCTACATGAAAGACACTCAAAAGCGTGCCTATCGCCATGGCGGAGATTCGCTGGGCGCGGACCTTTCAGTGCGCATCGTGCGCGAGTCCATCGATCGTCTCGCCCCAGGCGGTTCGCTGCTGCTCTATACCGGTGTCGCGATGACCGGCGAGCGGGATCCGTTTCTTGAAGCCGTCAAAGACGCCATTGATCATGCCGAACTCAGCTGGACCTACCGCGAGCTGGACCCGGATGTGTTCGGAGAGGAGCTGCTTGAAGATGGTTATGAAGATGCCGAGCGCATTGCAGCGGTGGAACTGCTGGTGACGCGTCGAGCCTGAACCGGACTTATCCACAGCCCGCAGGGCTCTGTAAAACTTCGATGTAACCGCACGATGCCCGAACCCATGTTCGGGCATCGTGCGTTCAGGGCATCAAAAAGCGTGGACGAACGGTCGCATAATGTTATGTTATAACACATGCGCCTTTCCTCAAACGCAGTTTTCCTGAGCGACCTACCCGTCATGATCCGCTCCTTTTCACGGTCCAGAACCGCAGCCGCCAGCCTGTGTCTGTTGGCAGGCAGCAGCGCCGCTTACAGCAACGCTTCAGAACAGGTAGAACTCGCTCCGTCCACGATCAGGTCCACCGCCAATGGACAGGAGGCTGACACTCTGGATGCCGTGACCGGTGCCGGGTCACGCCTTCAGCTGACCGCCCTGCAGACCCCGGCAAGCACCAGTTCTCTTGATGGCGATGAGGTACGCAGCCGGGGCGACGCCGATGTGCAGCAAGCCGTGGCACGCAGCCCTGGCATTACCGCTATCGGTACACCGGGCGATGGCGGCACAGCGTTGTCAGCCCGAGGTTTTACCGGTCAGGGGTCGGTGATGCAGCTGTATGACGGCAGCCGCATGTACAGCGCCATGGGCACCGTCACGATGCCTGTCGACACATGGGCAATTGATCGCATCGAAGTACTGCGCGGTCCGGCTTCGGTGCTTTACGGCGAAGGCGCAACGGGTGCTGTGATCAATGTCATTCCCAAGAAACCCTTTGAAGGCGAGATCCAGAACCATCTCCGCCTGGGCTACGGTTCTTACGACAGCCATCAGGCCGCACTTGACAGCGGCGGCTCGTTGTCCGATCGGTTGAGCTATCGCCTGAACATCAATCAGCTGAACAGCAACGGCTGGGTGGATCGCGGAGATTCGGCCAGCACCTTCTTCAGCGGGGCATTGCGCTGGCAGGCCAGTGACACCCTGTCCTATACCCTCGCCCACGACGGCGGCGAGCAGCGCCCGATGAATTATTTTGGCGTGCCAATGATCAACGGCCGCTATCACGAAGGCCTGCGGGACAAGAACTACAACATCCAGAATGACGTACAACGCTACGACGATCAGTGGACGCGGCTGACCACCGACTGGCAGATTTCCGATCAGGTGACGTCATCCAACGAGCTGTATTACCTGACGTCGCACCGACGCTGGCAGAACGCTGAAAACTACAACTGGGATGCCGCGACACAGCAACTGTCGCGCAGTGGCTATTTCAGCATCAAACACAATCAGGAACAGGCAGGCGATCGCCAGACCTTCACCTTCAAGCACAGCCTGGCCGGCCTCGAGAGTCAGAGCGTGCTGGGCATGGACGTCAACCGGATACGCTTCAAGCTGACCAACAACTCGCCTTATGACGACGTGAACCCGGCCGGCGATCCGATTGATATCGAGAACCCCGCACCTGGCGGTTTTCAGAGCGCTTCGCCCTACGCCGAGCTGTTCAAGAGTACGACGCGGCAACTGTCGGTCTTCGGCGAAAACCGCACCCTGCTGACCGATCAGTTATCGATCATCACAGGCTTGCGACGTGACTACGTGAACATCGAGCGCAATGCGTTGCGTGACGACAGTCGCACCGAAAAAGACCTGATCGGCAACAACTGGAAAGTCGGCCTGGTCTATGCACTGACCCCGAACAGTTCGGCTTACGCGCAATACTCGACCAGCACCGATGGCGTCGGCAGCCTGGTTTCGCTCAATCCGGGCCAGCAGCAATTCGATCTGGCCACCGCCCGGCAATCGGAAATCGGCTTCAAACAGGCGCTGTGGGATGAGCGTCTGGAATGGACGCTGGCCGCCTATCACATCGTCAAGAAGAAGCTGCTCACCACCGATACAGGCAATCCTGACCTCACCCAACAGGTAGGACAGCAGTCTTCCAACGGACTGGAGGCGAGCCTGAAGCTGCAACTGCCGCAGGACTGGGCGCTGACCGCCAACGCAGCCTTCGTGCGTGCTCGCTACGATCAGTTCGACCAAAGCGTTGCGGGTGTGGCCGTGTCGCGTGACGGCAATACACCGGTCGATGTGCCGAAACGCACGGCCAACCTCTGGCTCGACAAACAGCTCAGCAGCGTGCTGCAGATCGGCGGCGGGCTGCGCTATGTCGACAGCCGTTACGCGGATATCGCCAACACCCGAGAATTGCCCGCCTACACCGTGGCCGACGCCAGCCTGTCGTGGAAAGCACTGCGCAATACCACGCTGGGTCTGCAGGTGCGCAATCTGTTCGATCGTCAGTATGCAGCCAGTCAGTACAACGAGGGTCAGCAATGGATCCTCGGAGAGCCGCGCTCCCTGTACGTCACCGCGGACCTGAGCTTCTGATGCTTACCCTGAAGAATCTGGCCTGGGCCCCGGAACAAGCGTCTGTCTGCGATCACGAACATTTCGCCCTCAAGGGCATCGACCTGCAGATCGCCGCAGGCGAATTCGTGGGGCTGATCGGTCCCAATGGAAGCGGCAAGACCAGCCTGCTGCGCTGCGCGTTCCGCTACAGCCGCCCGCACAGCGGTAACGTCACGCTGACCGACCATGACATCTGGAGCCGCAGCCCGCGCTGGTGCGCACAGCATGTCGCCGTGGTTGCGCAGGAATTTCCCGACGCATTCGGCCTGACACTGCTGGATGTCACGGCGATGGGGCGCGCACCTCATCAGGGATTTTTCGCAACAGACAGTGCCGAAGACCGTGCCATCGTGCAGCGCGCCCTGAAAGCCGTCGGGCTGGAAGGCTATGAACAGCATCGTTTCGACACCCTGTCCGGCGGCGAAAAACAGCGTTGCCTGCTGGCGCGTGCGCTGGTTCAGCAACCGCAATTGATGGTGCTGGACGAACCCACCAACCACCTCGATCCGCGTCATCAGCTCGAACTGCTGGGGCTGGTCAGACACCTCGGCGTGGCGACGCTGGCCAGCATTCACGACCTGAACCTGGCAGCGGCGTTCTGCGACCGGTTGTATGTGGTGCACCACGGCCGGCTGGTTGCCCAGGGTACACCTTGGGACGTACTGACCCCGGACCTGCTGCTCAGCGTGTTCGGCGCCAAGGCGTTGGTCGATTGTCATCCTCTGCGTGATTACCCACGCATCACCTGGATTCCCTGAAATGAAGCCGTTGTTCACGTGGCTGACCCTGTCCACACTACTGATCATCCCGATGGTGCACGCCCAGAGCACGACCTACCCGGTCACCGTGCAAAGCTGCGACCGCTCGGTAACATTCGACGCTGCGCCGCAACGCGCGGTCAGCAACGACATCAACCTCACCAAAATGATGGTCGCGCTGAGCCTGCAATCTCACATGGTGGGCTACAGCGGCATCACCGGATGGAATAAACCCGACCCCGCGTTGCTGCACGACCTGGGCAAGCTGCCTGAACTGGCGAGCAAATACCCGTCCGTGGAAAACCTGCTCAACGCCAACGCCGATTTCTACTTCGCAGGCTGGAATTACGGTATGCGGGTCGGCGGCGACGTGACGCCGCAGAGCCTGGCAACACTGGGGATTCAGACCTACGAGCTGACCGAATCCTGTGCTCAGATCATGCCTCGCGCTGAAGCGACGCTGGATGACGTGTACAACGACTTGCTCAATCTGGGCCGTATATTCAATGTGCAGGACCGGGCACAAATGCTGGTGACTGACATGCAGAACCGGGTGAGTCGGGTCAACGAGCAACTGGCGGGACAGGTGCCTCCACGTGTCTTTCTGTACGACAGCGGCGAAGACCGGCCCATGACCGCCGGGCGTCTGGCAATCCCGCAAGCGCTGATCAGCGCAGCGGGCGGGCGCAACGTCATGGGCGATGTCGCGGCCAGCTGGACCCACGTGAATTGGGAGTCAGTGGTGCAGAGCAATCCCGAGATCATCGTGATCGTCGACTACGGCGAAGTCAGCGCCGCACAAAAGCAGCAATTCCTGGAGCACAACCCGGCCCTGCAAGCCGTCGATGCGGTTCGCAACAGGCGCTACGTCGTATTGCCCTACGTCGCCGTCACACCGGGAATCGATAACGTCGCCGCCATCGAGACTCTGGCGGCGGCCTTTCACGACGTGGCGCGATGACCCTGTCGCAGTGGCTGACGGAACGGCGGAGCCGCTACACAGGTTTGCTGATCATCTTGACCATTGTGCTGCTGATCTCGTGCCTGGTGTCTGTCACCTTCGGCGCAGCCCCTGTGCCGCTGGAGCAGGTGATCGGCATCCTGACCTTCAAACTGTCAGGCATCGGTGACGAGCATCACCTCTGGACGGCGGGACAGGAAACCATCGTCTGGCTGATCCGCATGCCGCGTGTGTTGCTGGGCGCTCTGGCAGGCGCAGGCCTGGCGCTCATCGGTTGCGTACTGCAAGCCGTCACCCGCAACCCGCTGGCCGATCCCCATCTGCTGGGAGCCACCTCAGGCGCCACACTCGGTGCCGTGATGGTGGTCATGCACGTCGGTGAAATCCTCGGCATGCTGACCTTGCCCCTCGCCGCGTTCGCAGGCTCGCTCACTAGCCTGATTCTGGTGCTGTGGCTGTCCAGCCGCAACGGCCGCCTCGACAGCCAGCGCCTGCTGTTGAGCGGCGTCGCCGTATCATTCGTCATGATGGCCATCGCCAACCTGCTGTTGTTTCTGGGCGATCACCGCGCCAGCTCTTCCGTGCTGTTCTGGATGCTGGGCGGTCTTGGCCTGGCTCGCTGGGAACTGCTGACGGTTCCCCTGGTGACCGTGCTGGCAGGCTGGATATTGCTGCAGGGACTCGGCCGCGCGCTGAACGCCTTGATGGCAGGCGATCAGACCGCCGTCAGCCTGGGCCTGCAAGTGCGCAACATCCGCCTGCTGGTATTTTTGATCGCCTCGCTCATGACCGGCGTACTCGTCGCCCTGTGTGGCTCCATCGGCTTCGTCGGCCTGATGGTGCCGCACATCGCCAGACGCCTCGTGGGCTCGGAACACCGACGGTTGCTGCCGGTTGCGACGCTGCTGGGCGCGTTGCTGATGGTGTGGGTCGACGTGGTGTCGCGCACGTTGATTGCACCCGAGGATCTGCCCATCGGGATATCGACGGCGTTATTGGGCGGGCTGTTTTTTATTTTTATGATGAGGCGGGGGTGAGAGAAGAGGCCGTGCCGTAGTGCCAGCGGACAGATCTCGGCAGTTATCCAGCCAGTTGCTCTGGCTACAGCCTGTCAATCGCCCTGTCACACCCATGCTCGACGGCTTTCTTGAGATAGCGGATTTGAGTTGCATCACTTACGTAGAGATTGGCACGAAAGCTATTCTCGTCGATCCAGACACCCGGACTGCTGCAAGAGCGACTGTCTTTATCGCATCGACCAGCGCCCGCAATTCAGGCGTTTTAACCTCCTGAAAAAAGTATCTTGTGTGCCTCGTAATGTTCCGGTCGGGAGCTGATGGGCCTTGGTGCAACCTGGGTACTCCAATCGGTAGCGCAGCCCTACTCTCAAATGACAATAGCAACTGGAAGCCATTGACCGGCTACCGAAGAGCCAACAGAAATTTGTTGCGCAGATGCTTGATGCCCAGATCGCTCAGGCCACGGCTAAAGGCTTAGCAAGAGCCGTCATGTGAGATATCACCGGCTCCTGCGACAGGTTTAATGATCTGAAACCACAATGGTTATCAACAACATAGTTTGACACAACCCCTCCCGTAAACCGGGGTCTGTAGGATGATTCGGGATGAAGATACATCAACATAGATTGACACAGATGGGCTGAGCTTCAAATATAGGGCCCGGCTGCTCACAACATAGTTTGACACGAACAGTTAGAGGCAGCAGTCATGAAGACGGAGCGCATAAGATGCGATCTTCAGCACAAGCTCAATGCGATGTCTATATCTGTGCGCAACCTACGTCCGGTTCCCATAAGCACATAAACCGTATTTTTCGTCTCAAATAAGCAAGCGTGGGTGAACGAAACCCCGAGCGTTGTTCTGACCCAATCACCACGCGGGAAGCGGCCTTTGCTATCTTGGATAACGGTCAAAGCGTAAACCAGAGCAGGGATTAACCCTCTATCGGCGATGGCTTTTCTCTGACGTGCTGTAACTTCCATATCCAATATTGCCCAATCAGCAACAAGACAATATGCACGTGAAGGAAAATGCAGATGGGCGAGTGCCACAGCATCTGAGGGCGCGAGTTGGCACCCGCCTATTTCCTCACCCGCGGAAAGAAGTGAAATAAACCCAGCCAAATTCATTCGTTCCTCCAGTCGATCAAAACACCGACTCGAATGAGAATCATCCATCAGCATAGCTTCCAGTGGGTCGCTTGGTTCCAATGCCGACGAATAGCAGCAACGTCACCTCACAGTCTGCACGTTTACAATCCCTCCACCTCACTGAACGGGATGATTTCTATTGGCGGAGTCACAGCACAAAGCGGTTTACGCCAATAACCCACGCTATGCCACTGGCCGTGCTTGAACCCAACCTCAGGGTATGTGCCAATGTGGGTGAAGCCGAGCGCTTCATGGATGCCTATGCTTCCCGCGTTGGGTAAGGCAATGCCGGCATAGGCGGCATGAAACCCCTGTTTCTCTAGAAGTGGTAAAAGCTGCTGATAAAGCGCACGACCTACCCCGTTTCGGTGCACAACCGGGTCGACATACACGGTGACATCCACCGACCAACGATAGGCTTCCCTCGCTCGATGCTGGCTTGCATAAGCGTATCCAACGACCTTGCCTTCCACCTCGGCTACCAGATAGGGATGCGTCGGCAGTGTTGCGGCTATTCGTGCGGCCATCTCATCAACAGTCGGTGGTATCAGCTCGAACGAGATGACCGTGTCCAAAACCACTGGCGCGTAGATAGCCTGGATGGCAGAGGCATCAGCGGGTGTGGCAACCCTCACGTTGTAATTCATTTCTTTCCTTGCTGCCCCTGTGAAGAATTGTGTTTGAAGGGCTGACCCATGCAAGGCTCAGCCCTTCAGAATGTCGCGATAAAACCGTGTACTTTCCCTCAAACGAACTCTCCGCATCCACGTAGCGCAGAGAGCACCGTTCACTGAATTGGGAGCTTCTGCTCGTGGAGACCAGGCTGCGGGATATCCACGACAACCTCTTTACCTCCGAGAAACTTCGCCAGGAACAGCGCCGTCAACCCACCGAAAAACTGCGCAATGATGAACGGCGGTACGTCTGATATCCGTATCCCCGAGAACGTATCGGTGAACCCGCGAGCAATCGTCACCGCCGGATTCGCAAAGCTCGTAGAGGACGTGAACCAGTAGGCTGCGACAACATACGCGGCAACCACCTGAGGCACTTTTGCTTTGTGATATTTATCGCACAGCAGAATTGCCAGCACCAATCCCGACGTTGCCAGGTACTCACTGAACCACTGCGACGGCCCGGTGCGAACATGATGGGAAAATTCGACCACAGGCAGCTCGAACATGAAATGCGCAGCGAATACTCCGAAGATTGCACCCGTGGTTTGAGCCGCCACGTAGGGCCCCAATTGCTTATCGCTTAGTCCTCCGCGCAAATAATCGACTACAGAGACCACCGGGTTGAAGTGCGCACCGGAAAAAGTGGAGAAGCACACGATCAGTACATACAAGCTCGCGCCAGTTGCCAGCGCATTGGCAAGAAGCGCTAGCACATCGTTACCGTTCGCCAGGCGCTGACCCATGATTCCAGAACCAACTACGGTGCACAGCAGAACTGCTGTACCGAGAAACTCAGCCAAGATCTTCCGTGAAGTACTCATTGGATAGGCTCTATGAGGAGAGATTTTAGGGGAAGTGGCTACTGAGCTGGCTCGTAGCCGCAGACGCTGTTACGAGCAGCAGGACTTGGGCTTAACGGGCTGACTTCCCTCCACGACATACAGCGCATCGTCTGTGGAAAGGTAGGCATCCTGTGAGCCCAATTCCGTGGGTACACCGCGCTTGTAAACCCTGCCGCTATCGCCGGTTAGTTCAAGCCCAGGCCCTCGGTAGATCACCGTCACGGACTTCCCGGTCTGAACTTCAGGCTTGGTACCAGTGACAGTGACGGAGTAGAACCGGACAGAGCCAATTCGCTTGGTTGAGGCGTCGGTCCGGGCCTCAATCTTTAATCCCGTGAGACCGACCTCCTGAAGCTGCTTGTAGAACTCCTGCTCCTGAAGTACGCCTGAGTAGCAGGCCGACCACAGCTTGGTGTCTCGTTTCAATTCGTCAGGAATGGCGATATCTGAGACGTTGTCAGAAATTGCAAAACGGCCACCTGGTTTCAGTACCCGATAAATTTCGGCGAAAACATTCTGCTTTTCGGTTTCACCAACCAGATTGATCACGCAGTTCGAGATCACCAGATCGACAGACTGGCTGTCGATAAGAGGTTTGGACTGAGAGCTATCGCTGATGAACTGCTCGAAGTTTTTCCACGATGCCCAATCAGCACAAGGCTCCGTACGCAGGCGTTCCTCGGCCAGCTCATGATCGATTTTCAAGTTGCTCGCGGAGGCCTTGTAGAAACGCAAAGGTGCGCTATCTGTTGCCTTCTGAAACGCATTCGCTTCTTCACGAGCGATCTGCAACATGCTTGGGTTGATGTCGATACCAAAGACCGCACCGTTCCCGCCGGCGATTTGGGCAGCGACGTAGCAATTCAGACCGGCCCCTGAGCCCAAGTCCAAAACGACATCACCTTCGCGCACATACTTGGTCGGGTTGCCGCATCCGAAGTTGGCTTCGATGATCCGCTTTGGAATGTTCTTCAGGTACTGAGCGCCATAAGCGTGGCTGCAGCAGCTCTCAGTGAGTTGCGATTCAAGGACGACGTTGCCGTTGCTCAACGCTTCGGTGTAGTCCGCGATGATTGTGTTTTCAATTGCAGAAGTCATTACTCACATCTCCCGTTTAGCAGCACGAACTACCATCAGCGCAGCACGATTCATCGGCAGAGCCTGCGATGGGCACAAGCCCTTTGGTGACCTTGGGATCTCGAACTGAAGGCGTGTTGCAGTCGAATAAACCGCTCTTGTCCAAGGCCGGCTCGACATAGCAGCGCACTGGTATGAATTGACCTTGGTAAGGCGCTGACATCAAGAGATTGAAGGTCTTCTCGCACACCGCTATACGGACGCCGCGTTGGTAGGTATGGCCGTCGTCGTCGACCGTATGCTTCCAAGGCCCCTTGTAGATAACGGCATGCCCTTGGTCGAGGCACACGCCGGCCTTACCCTTGTATGCGCTCACGGTGAACAGGCGGAACTCAATGCCGTCCTGAATGGACACAGGCACCTCGGATGCGAGCTCATATGTGATGCCATGGAAGCCCGCCTCGCAGAGTTGCTCGGCAATAGCCGGCTCAGTTAGCGCGTGCTTGCACTCCAAACCTTCCACAGTAAAGGCCCGGATAGAAACGGCTTCCTCATCAGACAGAATCGCCGGAAATACCAGGCGACCATGACGTTGCAGTCGCTCGTAGAGCGACTGCGCGATTCGGCCAAACTCGGGCTCAGCATTGAACCCTTCCCAATAAATGTTCGCGAACAAGGTCGCGTCGGCATCGTGCACGTTCGAGCTGAACGCTTTGCTCTGAGCCTGCCCATACTGGGCTGTGAGTTCGTCATTTCGGCTCGCGGAGCAGATGAAAAGAGTGTCCTTGCCATCCTTCAGCGACCTGTTCAACGCCTCGTTATGCGTACGCCAAGCAATATGGCCCGGCACTTGGAGACCATCAGTTTGGTTGGCCAGCCTGAGAGCTGCCTGCAACAAAGTAAGTGACGACATCTGTTATCTCCTTAGCATTTCAGGCAGCAACGTTTGAACACACCTTCTTCTGGCGGTGTGACCGAGTCCATGAAGAGCTTGTCCAGGCGGGAGTCCGAATGCTGCCAGTCGAAGTGAAACTCGTGTTCCTCCAACTGCAACTCCTTCACCGTGTCGTTGTTGAGCAGCGGTGAGCCTTTGTAGAGGTGCAGCCGGGTTTCAAACTGAATGGGATCGACGATGCTCTCCAGCTCATTGCGAGCAATGAAGTCGTGCAGCTCAGCCATGTCTTCAAGGCTCACCCACGGGTTAAACGTGATGAAGGTCGGGTTGACCTTGACGCCGGCCTCCTTCAGAAACGCCAACGCCTCCTCGATCATGGGCACGTTCATTTCCTTGAAGACCTGGTCGAGAACCTCCTGCT
>JAAIGE0100469884.1_pt1 | contig 13092 bp, 12 predicted proteins | sample 6487951 | NCBI WGS metagenome assembly JAAIGE01 (sample SAMN13974128, study PRJNA590717) | phyllosphere metagenome | biome: tomato field; feature: multiple bacterial spot infested tomato fields; material: tomato leaves; isolation source: leaves from tomato fields | host: Solanum lycopersicum ... | reverse complement strand
TTTACTTAATTGTGGTGCAAAATAAATACGTTGCCATTTAATAAAAAAATTAAAAATGAAAAAAGTTAGGTAGAACTATACGTTTAACTCAGCTTACTGATGTGCTAACAAGAGGATAAAAGCTTATTTATTCAATTGAATAAATAAGCTTTATAGTTACATAATTTTTTGATTTACAGTATATTAATTTTTTTGATAAGTGAATAATGCTCATTAGCTTGTAGTAATATTACTACAATATACGTAATGCTATTGCTACTATTTAATTCGTTTAAATATTTTTTGGTGATGCTTATTTTTCACTTTGAAAGCAGGTATAAACAGAGACTTTTGAACTAAAAGTTAAGCATATGATGCGGCAGATTCATGATAAAATCAATGTTTAATTTAACATAAGTAAAGTGGAGATCATCTATGTATGATGCAACTATAAAATTAGTTTAATAATATAGTTTAATAAGTACAAGTATTGAAAGTCGTCCGTATTGGAAAGCTAATGATGTGAAATAAAGTGAGTAGAGTGACTTTCAAGTCCGGCAGCTCTACTCACTTTCTATTTGTATTAATCATTTAATCGGGACTTTAGCTGCTCAAATTCATCCTTGTAACGCATCAAATCATCAGCGGAATAAGTAACCTGACCGCTTTCCATCAGATAAATCATGTACGAGAGAAAATAGTACCGTTCCCGACTGGTAAGTTCATTTTTATCTTCCGTAGATAGGGGCCGCCGCAACAGATCCAGGATCAGTCGATTCTGAGCCATTACTTTAGCCAGCATACTGTGTAACGTATCTTTTTCAGCAAATTCGGGTTTTTCAGGCATGAACTCCATAGTAGTCAATGATTAAGTAAGGAAATAGATGATTCTGGTCGGAGAATGCTAAAAGGCTTATTCCAGCAGTTCGTGTGCACATTTAAATTGGCTTACTTCTAGGCACAATCAGACGTATGAATGCTTTGAGGGTTGCAATTTTCGATGCATAAAAAAAATATTGCAAAGCTGGTTGATACATAGTACCTTGCCATACAAACTAATGAAACGATAGCTATGAAAACCTTACTTGGTGGAATGATCATTGGCCTGAGTCTTTGGAGTATGTCCTGTGTCTCTTCATCGGATACGAACATTACGGTTAGTGACAATGAAAAGGCGTATACCTTTTCAGCTCATTACGATCAATCCCGAACAGCCGCTCTGCAAGCGTATATGGCGGATGCCTTTGGAGAAAAGGAATGGGGTTCGCAAGACGACATCGATCAGATCACCACATTGGCCGATCAGACCACTTTTCACATCGAAGCCTCTGCGGGCCAACTGGCTATTGAGCTGGACAAATCGGCCAACAGGCCTGCGGCCTATCAGCGAATGAAGCAGGTCTGCGAAGGAATGCGAAAGGTTATCCTAAACCCCTAAGTCAGGAGGCACGATAACTAACCGGCAGAGCCAGTGGCAGCTGGCTTTCCGGATACCTGCCGGAGGAAATAGTCTCGTAGACTAACTAGCGGTACCTCTTGGAAAACAAGATCAATATTTAGTAGCGACGCACATCAGTGATAGAGCACTACTGGCCGCATTAGGATTACGGGCCGACAGAACATTGCCCAGCCGGTATTTGAATTCAGCTTTACCCGGAATTCCCTTTAGAGCATCCGCTCCAATTTCGTGGTTGTGCGGAAACACCTTGACTGTAAAACCCAGCGGTTCCAGCGTATTTTTAAAAAACTGCTCCGTAACGCCGTGACCGGGTTTATGGTGAATTTCCGAAGCCAGAGCCGCTTGTTGCTGAGGTCCTGATTTATGGAAACTATGGCCAATCCATCGGTAGTACCACAGACGAGCATTCCAGAGTAGTTTGGCCAGCCCTTTGTAATTCCAGGCACTTAGTTGGGGGTCGTGGTCGGTGACGATCACGCCACCAGGCTTCACCAGACGGGCCGCTTCCCGAAGTACGGTTTCCATGTCATCGCAGTGGTGAAGCGTAGCGTTAAGCGTTACGATGTCGGCAAATTCCGAAGTAAAAGGTAAAGCAGTAGCATCGGCCAATACGGGTACATAACCTTGTTTAGCAGCAAACAACAGAGAGTTGGGGGCCACATCCACGCCAATCAGCAGACGGGGGCTTCCCTGCAAGGTGGCAAAAATGTTGCCGGGACCACAGCCGATGTCTACCACTACTTTATCGTCCCAGTCACCCGAAGCAGCCTGCCAGCGACTTTTGAAGTGGTCGCTTCGGTGGCAGTAAATGAGGTATTCTTCCGCCCATTCCGGATGATCAAAGTAATAGGCATTGGCCTGAAGCCCGGCTGTAATCTGGTTGAGGGGAAATTCAAGGTACTGACCGTTGTCCTTCAAAGCGACTGTCCCGTTCAAATACGGAGAGAGGGCCGCCTTCATTTGGAAAGTGTTCATCATGGAATACTATGAGTAGTGGTGGAGAATACTGAAAACAGCGAGGAAAAAGAATGTTCGATCCATACTCGGCGGTAATAAGGAAGAATAAACGGTATTGAAACATGAAGGCAATCAATAAGTGATACTGCTATACGTCTGGTTAAATATATAATGCTATCCGTTTTTAATCAACAAATGAATTGGGAAAATACAGCGTTTGTATAATTTATTAGGAATTGATAATGAGACCAGGACTTAAAGTGATTATTATTCTCAGATGTGAAAATTATTTATGCTAAATGGAGAGGATAATACCTGCAAGTTTTATTTGTAATCAACTGATATAAAGAAGTTTGTGTATGATAATTTTTGATATTTGGTAAGATGTGAAATGCTAAAAAATTACGAATAACTATACGATTATAATCGGTTATTCTTAGTGGATAAGCACTAAATAAAGCTATTGATTATCCGTTTTAAGCAGAAAAGGATCACCCATGCTGGCGATCCTTTTCTGCTTAAAACGGTTTATAAAAGTTCCTTATATTCTTCGCTAAACGGTTGATTTCGGAGTCGCTTACCCGTTACTTTAAACAGGGCATTGGCTACACTACCACCCGTGGGAGGTAAAGCGGGTTCACCCAGGCCCGTAGGGTCAATCCCGTTGTCGACAAAGTGAACGTCTACTTCAGGAATTTCAGAAAGACGAATCAGCCGGAAGCTATTGAAATTTTTCTGTTCGGGTACGCCCTCTTTGAAGCTCAGGTTGCCGTACATCGCATGGCCCATACCATCCACAATACTACCTACCACTTGCTGGCGAGCACCGCTGGGATTGACCACCAGGCCGCAATCAACCGCGGCGTGAATTTTGCTGACTACCGGGATGCCTTTTTTTACGCTGACTTCCGTTACCTGGGCCACGTACGAGTTATGCGAAAAATAGACGCTGAACCCCTGGTTTTTCTTCTGGCCCCAGCCCGCTTTCTGGGCCGCTAGCTGGATGACCGCCTTCATACGGTCAATGTCGTATTTGATGGCTCCGGCGGGTTTGGCTTTAGCCTGATCCAATAAAGCTAACCGAAAGGCAACGGGGTCTTTACTTGCCGCCTGGGCAACTTCATCTAAGAAAGACTGTTCGGCGAAGGCCAGAAAATTGGTAATCGGAGCCCGCCAGGGACCCGTCGTGATGGCGGACTTGCGGTCTACCGAATCAATCAGCAGGTTCGGGACGGCACCCGATGGAAAATTGTCCTCCCGCGTAGAATTGCCGACATTAAAGCCCACACCGCGTAACTTATAGCCAATCAGGTTGTTCTGAGCATCCAGGGCTGCTTCAAACCGGTACCGAACACAGGGCCGATAACTGCCGCCGCCCATGTCATCCTCCCGCGTCCAGATTACTTTTACCGGAGCCTTAATCAAGCTCGAAAGCTCGGCGGCTTCGAGCACGTAATCAGCTTTTAACCGGCGACCAAAACCACCGCCCATGCGGGTCATGGTTACGCTGACCCGGTCGGGACTGATGTTGAGTAATTTGGCCGTTTCCGTACGGGCGAGTTCCGGGGTTTGAGTCGGTCCCACGAGTTCAACACCATCAGGCCGAACGTGAGCGAAAAAGTTCATCGGCTCCATCGGATTATGGGGCAGGAAGGGACACTGATACTCGGCTTTGATAACTTTAGCCGCCTGCTGAAAAGCCGTATCCACGTCGCCGTCTTTGCGTCGAACCGTCGCCTTGGAACTGTCGAGCATTTCCTGTAAAAGCCGATTATGGTCGGCCGTACTTTCCAGATCGGCCTCTTTTTCGTAGGCAATCTTCACGACTTCGCGGGCTTTTTGCACCTGCCAGGTGGATTTTCCTACGATGGCGACGTTGTTTTTAAACGTAACCACATCGACAATCCCCGGCATGGCTTTCGCCGCTTCGGCGTCAACGGACTTTACCTTCAGTCCGAAGGCCGTAGGTCGCTGAATCATGGCGAACAGCATCCCTTCCCGGTAGAAATCAAGACCAAACAGTGGTTTCCCCGTCACGATCGCGGGATTATCCGTATTGGCTACAGACTGGCCAATCAACTTAAAGTCCTTCCGGTCTTTTAATATGACATCGGTGGGAATGGGCAGGGCGGAGGCTTCGGTAGCCAGCTCGCCGTAGCTGAGTTTTTTACCCATGTGCAGGACAAATCCCTTGTCAGTTGTACAATCCTGAACGGGTACCTGCCAGCGTTTGGCCGCGGCCTGCATCAACATCTGACGAGCCGTAGCTCCGGCTTTTCGCAGGCGTTGGTAAGAATGACGAATGGAACCACTTCCACCCGCAACTTGCCGTTCAAAGGCGGTTGTATCCAAAGGAGCCTGAACAATCATGACGCGTTTCCAGTCCGCGTCGAGGTCCTCGGCTACCAGCATGGGGAAGGCCGTTTTAATGTTCTGCCCAACCTCAGGGTTGGGCGATTGAATGGTGATGGTACCGTCCGGCGAAATAGCCAGATAGCTATTGAAGGTGCCGTCGGAGCGGGGGGCAGCTTGACTGTCCGTCCATTGAAAACCCAAAAGCAAGCCTCCGCCTGCGGAAGCCGCCAGTTTTAGAAAGGTACGTCTGTTAGAAGTCATGAGTGGTTAGGGCTTAGAGCAGGGGGAGCTACTTTTTCTTCGTGGCGGCTCGCTGTACGGCTTCACGAATGCGGTGGTACGTACCACAGCGGCAAAGATTGCCCGACATGGCCGCTTCGATTTCGGGCAGCGTAGGCTTGGCATTTTTCTTGAGAAATGCCGCCGCCGTCATGATTTGTCCCGCCTGACAGTACCCGCACTGCGGTACATCGATTTCGTTCCAGGCCTGCTGAACGGGATGGTCGCCTTTTTCAGAAAGCCCTTCGATCGTCGTGATTTTTGCCTGCGATACTGCTGAAACGGGCAGTACACAGGAGCGGGTAGCTTCGCCGTTGACGTGAACGGTACAGGCTCCGCACTGGGCCATACCGCAGCCGAATTTGGTACCCACCAGTCCTAAATGATCCCGTAGTACCCACAGCAGGGGTGTATCCGGATCGGCTTCCGTCTGGTAGTCACGGTTATTAATTTTTAGCTTGAATACCGCCATGAGTGCGTCAGATTTGGTAAGAATGCTCGTAGGAAGGAAAGTTACTTTTTTCAACGGAAAAGTTCAAGAAAGAAACGATCAACGAAGGAGATTCTGCGACAGAACCTGAACAGGATAGCTAAATAAAGTACTGACAATCAGGTTTACATCCTAACCAATTGCCCTGCGTATCTGGCATGTGAGTTGCAGATACGCAGGGCAATTCAGTAACTACAAGAGTACTTATTTTCGGGAAGAAAGAAACGATTCATCCGTCAGAGCCTTCATGAAGTGGACCAGATCTGCCTTTTCCTGCGTACTCAGGTTCAATGGATCGGCTGACAGCGTCTGGTTGGGTACGGTTAATCCCAGGCCCTGACCACCGCCCCGGTCATAAAATTCCACGACTTCTTCGAGGGTTTTATATACACCGTTGTGCATATACGGAGCTGTTAGGGCTACATTCCGTACGGTCGGTGTTTTGAAGGCGTGGCGGTGCAGGTCGGCACCCGTCAGGTTGTACTTTCCTACATCCGAATCCAGACTCAGGTTTTTCCAGCCCGCCTGAGCGGGTACGCCGAGCACTTCACTTTCTGCTTTTTCGTAGAAGGGGGGAACTGTACCATTCGTCAGGGGCAGGAAATGACAGGTAGCACACTTCGCTTTTCCGGCGAAAAGATTGAACCCACGTTTTTCACTCGCGTTAAGGGCCTGCGGATTGCCGCGTACATATTGATCAAAACGGCTGTTCAGCGAAATCAACGTTCGTTCGTAGGCGGCCAGAGCATTCCGGATGGCGTGCGTCGTCATGCCTTCGGGGTAAGCTTTCGCAAAAGCTTTGCGGTAGTTAGGGTCTTGTTGCAGCTCCAGGAGGGCTTTATCCAGCGAACCGTGCATTTCTTCGTGATTACCAATCACATCAGTTGCCTGATCTTCCAGATAAACCACCCGTGAATCGTGAAACAGGCGGGCTTGCAGGGCGGCATTCAACAGCGTGGGCGTATTACGCGTCAGCAGGCCCCCCGACAGCGAAGCACTGCGGGTTTGCCCGTCACTGAAACCCTTGTCGGGCTGGTGGCAGGAAGCACAGCTTCGCTGGCGATTCCCGGAAAGGATGGGATCATAGAACAACTGCCGACCCAACGCAATTTTTTCGGGCGTCGAGCGGTGAGCGGCTACCGATACGAAATGTTCTGCGTTGAATCCAGCCGTATCCTGAAAAGTCCGGGCCGTACTACGAAGCGTACGGGATTCTTCAAACGGCTGTATGCCTAAAGATAACTGAGCCTGGTACAATGCTGAGCTTAAGGGATTCAGAAAATTCGTCAGAAAGGCCAGTCGATCAAAGGCATCGAACGAACCAGTCAATTGTTGTTCACTACTGATAAACAAGGTATGAATGTGCCGGGCCTGCTCGGGATAGTCCGCTTCCAGAACCTGCGTATAGGGTTCCAATCGTTCTCGCAGGGCCGCCAGGGCACTCCGGGCTTCGGGCAACGAATGCAGGGTGGCTGGCGAGTCAAACCCCGTTATTCCTAAGGAAATGATGCGGAAAATTTCCAGCCGGGCCGCGTCGAAAATGTGAGCGTCGGTAAGCTGATTGGAGCCATCCATGAACGAAAGCCGCGTCAGGTTGGCCTTGAGTACCCGAACGTGTTGTTCCAGCTCGGCGTAGTGAGCAGTATCCAGCACCGGGAATACGAATTCTTCAATGACCTGAAAGCCTTCGGGTGGAATGACGAGGTTATCGGCTTCCTCGAATTCGTCGAGAGCCGGGCCGTTCAGGTTTTTAGCCGTTTCGGGGAAATAGTATTCCGTCAGCCATTCCACGCGTTTGTAGGCCAGTCGGGCCTGCCGAAAACGCTGCTGCAATTCATCGGCGGGACGTTTCTGAGCTACGGCCCGTAGTAAGGTGGTGACGGCCGAATCCAGCCCGGCAATATCCTGCCGGAACTGCGTCTGTACACGTTCGGCCCGGCTGGGTTTGGGCTGGCATGACCACCAGATGCCGAGACTCAGACCAACGAAAGCAAGAAAAAGCCCAAGGTTTTTCATGGGGAAAAAGCAGAAATTCCTGCCAGGGTACCCGGCAGGAATAGGTTCTATGAAATCAAGAATGACTAGCGGGGTAAGCCACGAATAATAACGACCTGACTAGCCTGATTTTCGTTTTTACGGATGCTACCGCCATCCACGCCTGCGTAAGCGGGTGAACGCCAGCTGTGGGGTTGAATCATCAGCATAAAGGTGGCCTCTTTGCCCGTTTCTTCGGAAATGTCAACCAGTGAGCCGTATTCCCAGTCACCGAATTTGGAAAGGGCAAATTGAGTTCCGGCACTATTCTGGTTGTATTTTTCCTTATCGGCAGCCGTCCGGCGGTGATCCAGTTCAAAGACTACTTTCAGCTCGCCCGTAGCGATGTTATACTGATACAGGTAGCTATCGTGCGTTTCGTCACCGTAGCCATTGGGATCTTCCTGAATGTATACGTAATTTTTCGTTACGCAAAGGTTATCGACATCCTGGAAGGTTTTAGCCTTGCCCGTACGGTCATCACCGTCGAGAATCACCTCCAGCTGACCCGCCAGCGGGTTATTTTCATCAAGCGTCAGGCGGTACGTGCGGCCGTATTTCGTGCGGGAATAATCGGCATTTACACCCGTGTTATTTTGACCCGTTACGTTGAAGTACACTTCCCGACCGATACCGTCCTTGCGGTAATCCACGTCTTCGACCCGACCAAATTTGATGGATTTCAGCTCCGTATCAACCTTTTCGTTCATCTGACGACCCGTCAGGGTTTTCTGATTCTCGATTTTAACGAACTCAACGGCATACTTCTGGTTCTGCTTGATGTCCATTTCCTTCTGGTTCTGATCCTTGCGGCGAAGGGTGTAGTACGAACCGTTATCTAGATCACCTACCTGATCGGCTACGTACAGGAACACCTGACCACCGTTGGTACCGCTGTCGTCATCACCCACCAGAATAACGGTTTTACCCGGGAACGCCGTTTTGGGCAGGGGGAGTGCCTGTTCAGCATTCTGACGGCCGAGTGACGACTTCGTCCGGGACATGCTGGCGGCTCCAGCGGGACTATATGGGTCCAGAGCGTGGATCTGCGACTCTTCGCTTGATTCGCCACAGGTCAGATACACGGGACCAAAGCCGTGCTCTTTCGGAGTAGCCATCGTGGCTGAACACAGGCGGTATTGACCTCCGTCGGAGTTAAGAATGTACTCGCCTTTTACGGGTTTAAACGTTTTGTCGAGCGTGATCCGGGAAACGGCGAAGTTGTCCTCGTGATTAATCAGCATCGAAAACGTTCCATCCGCATTTTTGAGCAGGCCGGAACCATCGGCAGAACCACCGAAAACAAAACCGGGCGATTGGGGAAGTTTGTCGTCCGTGCCAATCAGGGAAAACAATTCCAGGGATTCAAACCCCGCCTGTTTTTTCAGTAAGGCCGGGGTAACCGAATGGTTTTGTAATACTACATCGTTAGAATTGCCGGGATCGGAGTGATCCGTGCAGGCCCAGAGACCCAGGCCCAAGAGTACAGTACAAGTTAATGCTCGTTGCATGGTAGATATGGTGAGAGCCACAAAAGTCTACCTACAGTATTACTTGAATATTACGGGCGTTTTATCGATTTATGAGGTTTGAAGAAAGAGGTTTCAGCGGCGATCCCAAAACAGTACCACATCCGACAGAGCTTTCGTTGAGTGCAGAACTCCGCGTTCGGAAAACGAAGAAAGAAGCGTTTTACAAACGTGAGATCAGAAAAATACGTGGCGATACAGCAGAAGGAAAGAACGGTAGCGGATCAAAAGGCAAGGCTTGTCCTTAACCGTCAATTTTTGTCATTTGACGTATAAAGCCTACAGTTGGTAGAATAAGCGAAATAGGACCCCTTCCGAAGGTGTAATTTTGAACCATTAGGTTTAGAGGTTAAGCAGGAAACTCCCCCGTGATTCATGAGGGAGTTTTTTTATAAGTACCGTGGAGGTTTCTGGGCCTTAGGCAGTTGATTATGACTATTCCAGAAATCAAATACCGTATTCCAGACATTAATATACTCTTTGCGGTTCTGGGGCTTGATGACAAAAGCATTGACCCCACTGGTATAGGCCTGTTTGATAAAGGCATCATCATCCCAGTGCGAAAACATTACCACCGGCAGGTGCTTCCACTGACGGGACGTCCGGAGACGATCCAGCAATTCAAATCCATTTTCGCCCGGTAGTCCGTAATCCAGCATCATAAAACTAGGGATTACGTCTTCCAGATACAGCATCGCCTGTTCGGCGTCTTCGGCAAAAAGTAACCGGCATTGCTGATTACTTTTTTCATAGCTCCAGTTCATGATAAACCGATGATCCGGGTTATCTTCAACGACCAGTACTAACGGTTTTTCGTTCATGATAATCGTAGTTCAAAAGGGAAACTGCAAGCGGCTTATAAAAGACCTTTAGAAGGTAATTCAATGATTTGAGCCCAGTAGGCGTAGATTTGTTTCCAGGTTTGAGCCAGCTCCTGATAGGTCTGCGGCTTCACGATATAGCTGTTAGCTCCCTGCTCATACGCTTTCTTAATGGTTTCTTCCTGCTCGGAAGTCGTAAACATCAAAACGGGTAATGTCTTTAACGCTGTATTTGCCCGAATCCGGGTTAGCAGCGACAGGCCATTGAGCCGGGGCATGTTAATATCAAGTAAGATCAGCGAAGGTTCCAGCGTCTGATTCTCCAGCATCTCCCAGGCATATTCTCCATCTTCCGCAAAAATAAGCTCTCCAGGGTAACCGCCTTCCTGAAAAGCCAGTTCCAGGAATTCACGGTCGTCCTTATCATCGTCAACAACTAAAATAGTAACGGTTTTTTGAAGCATTGCAAATTCTATAGACAGTATAAAATTGTTCGCGATACGTGTAGGGCAGGTCGAAGAAAAGTGAACAAAGGTAAAAAGATAAGCGAAAGATTCCATGTGAAGGGCTCTGATCCTAGCTATTCACCAGAAATTGATGGATGACAAGCAGAATCCGATTTAGAGAAAAGTAGGCAACGAGATCAAGTAGAAAGTCAATAAAGAGAAAAACAAGGCTTCTACGTTTAACCTCAAAACTGCTTCAACGGATGAGTAAATGATCATTTTATAATTAAATAATTTATTATTTTTATTATAAAAAAGTTGGATTATTCAGAGGCCTATTTACCTTTGTTCAATTCAAAACAACCTATTAAATGCTATGCACAGACCCGCCTTTTATATTGTTGTTTCGTTTCTTACTTTCGCTTTGACCCAAAGTTAGTATTGCCCCAAAAGTATAAACCATAGTTGAAGTCTTTCCCTGATCAGGTAGGGAGAGGTGGCTAAGCTTTTGCCTTTCCGGATCGAGTAGGGTAGACTTTGTTTGGAACTGCGTACCCTTTAGAGGTACGCTACGAAACGCCAATTAATAGTTTTCTCACGTTCACCTATGATTGCTTTCTGTACTAAGATTAAAGGTCTTCGAGAAAGGCATCATGATTCGTATATTTAAAATAAATGAACAGTCAATATTCTGATAATAAATAAGTTAATCAAGGTGAATTTCAGCATGAACTAACGAATCACAGCAGTATTCTAGCTACTTGTCAACGAAAATAGCTAGAAAAATACCCCAGGTTTTATAAAGTCAGAAGAGCTTTTGAATTAGGCCCTTGTACCAAATAAGCTGACTAAAAAGTGGATTACTCGTGAGTAAGTTTCGACGCCATACCTTTTGGTAAAACGGATTCAGTACCAGGGCCAATGTCTAGGAGAATGTTGTAGTAGAGGGAATAAAGTTCAGGCAAAATAAATCAGGATGAATGAGACGTATACATTTCGTTTACCAGTAAAAACAAGGTATTTCATCAAGCTACTAACATTTGTTTTCAATGAAACCTCTATTATTAACTATGATGATATTCTCCTCCTGGATAGTTCAGGCTCAGGAGCTGGATAGACCCTTCACTTTTATTCCGTACTTTGGATTAAAATCAGTAGCCTGGACGACTAAAATGCCGGTTCCGCCGTCTCCTTTTGGCTCTAGTCCGATTACCCAGGAAGCTGGTATCCTACCGATGGCCGGAGTAACGCTACAGTACCAGCTGCCGCAGAATTACCTGCTCAAGTTAAAGGCTGAGGGCTTTACCGGGCATACCAAGCTTAACGGAGAATACGGTAGAATGGCCGGTTATGGGCCTGGTGAGGACGCCATTGCTACCGTAAGGAATCAGCGAGTAAAATGGGACGGCGTTTCTTTTGCACTGGAAGCGGGCCGAACGTTTGAAATCAATGAAGCATGGCGTTTACAACCCGCCGTAAGTATAGCCTACAGTCGGTGGCGAATACGCCCCCCGGTAGTAGATAACCCGCAGGTTGTTGTGTATCAGTCCAGCTTTGACTGGTACCGGGCAGGTGTAGGCGTTGAACTAAGTTGGCAACTGAACGCTACCAGCCGATTATACATTCATCCTTCCTTACGCATACCTGTTTCGACGAAGCAACGGCTTGGTAATTTCAGAACCGTAGATAACTTTCAGGCTATTCAAGAGGATTTAGTGGAACGAGAACTATCAGGGGTAGGCGTCCAGGAATTGATAGAGAGAGCTTGGGGTGATCGTTCAGCAAGATCATTAAAGGCAAAAATGGGCTTCGCTGCCGAACTAGGCTGGCAAAGTGAGAGGATGAAGGTAAGTCTGTATACCGAGAATCTGGTGATTGAAAGATTGACCTGGGCACCTTATCCACAAGCTAAGGGTCTATTCACTTCCCTACGCTTAGGTGTTCCCATCCAGTCAGGGAGCCGAAAACAAACCTACGAGGGTCATTTTATGCGTAGTAACCCCACAAAAAAGTAAAACATACAGTCCACTATAACTACTAGTCTATGAATCAGCCCTATAAGCTATGGATTGCTCTGGGAATCGGCATAGCGATTGGCCTCAGCTCCTGTACTACTTCCCGAACAAAAACGCTTGCTCAGGTGAGTAGTCTATCACAATCCGACAATTCACCCCTTAAGATTTTTCTATTGGAAAGAGATATACCTCAGGATATTGAGCAGCTTGGCGTAGTAACCATTCGACCCCGATTCAATAACGGACTTAATATGGATGTACACGTTAAACAACAACTCCGCAAGGAATGTGAGCGATTAGGAGCCAATGGAGCCTATCGTACCCAGGACGGTACCTATGCTCCGCAGCTAGTTAGCTATCTGGTTTTCAGGTATAAAAAGTAGTAAGTTGTCAGGCGTATGCGGTGCTGAAAGGGCCTGCTGATGGACGTACAAACGTGATTCCGTGGTCAGGATGTTCGAAGGCAAATCGTGAAACAAGGGTTTCATGCGGATCCTTGTGCTACTTTTCCTAAAGCTGAAAAGCCATAAAAGCCTCTCGTATGGGAGGCTTTTATGGCTTTGGTACAAAGTGTTATCAATCACAGACGTGGGTAAGCTCTGAAACGTTGAAACCTTCTATCGTAATAAATCCTTTTTTCATAAACAGCCGCTGATAGCATTAAGCACTGGTGGCCTGGTGACTGCAAAGACCTGAAAAGGCATACCCGCTACCTTTTCCAAATGAAT
>JAAIGE0100187132.1_pt1 | contig 13099 bp, 10 predicted proteins | sample 6487951 | NCBI WGS metagenome assembly JAAIGE01 (sample SAMN13974128, study PRJNA590717) | phyllosphere metagenome | biome: tomato field; feature: multiple bacterial spot infested tomato fields; material: tomato leaves; isolation source: leaves from tomato fields | host: Solanum lycopersicum ... | reverse complement strand
TGCCCAATAGGGCCTTGGGATCGATGCTTTCGCTTTCGCTGAGCATTTCCACATCGAGGCTGAAGAGCTGGCTGATGTTTTCCTGGCCGCGCAATTCACGGAAATGCAGCTGCTCGCCCAATGGCGTGTGTATGGTGACTCTGCGTGTCATAGTGCGCGCCGCCCTGTAGGCGGCCTCCCTGCTCTTGGTGAGCGGGGATCATAGACAAGCCGATGGCCATAGGGCAATCAAATGCAGGGCCAGATACATCCTGTAAATGTAAGCAATTGCCCATCTTGGATACAGGCATGTATTTGAATGGCATGCCACCCATTGATCTTCAATGCCATTCAACCCTCCATCGCGCCTTGAATTTCGCCTTGAACTGCGAATGCATTGCGCGTGCTCACACTCCCAAATACCGTTCCCACAGCGCTCTGTCCCCATCCAGCGCGGCCGAGTCTCCGCTCCACACGACCTTGCCGCGCTCCAGGATGAGGTGGCGGTCGGCCAGGCCCAGCAGGCGCTCCACGTATTTGTCGATGACCAGGATGGTCTGGCCGGCGGCGCGCAGCTGAGCCAGGCAGGCCCAGATCTCTTCGCGGATGCGGGGGGCCAGGCCCTCGGTGGCTTCGTCCAGGATGAGCAGGCGCGGGTTGGTGACCAGAGCGCGGCCTATGGCCAGCATTTGCTGCTCGCCGCCTGACAGCTGGTTGCCCATGTTGGAGGCGCGCTCGCGCAGGCGGGGGAACAGCGCGAACACGCGCTCGGGCGTCCAGGGCTCTGCCGCGCCGGGGCTGCCCGAATTGCGCTGGGCCACAAAGGCCGTCAGGTGCTCACGCACCGTGAGATTGGGAAAGCATTGGCGGCCTTCGGGCACGATGGCCACGCCGGCGCGGGCGATGCGGTCGGTGGCCCAGCCGGCGATGTCCTGCCCGGCAAACACCATCCGGCCGGCGCGCAGGGGCAGCTGGCCCAGCAGCGTGCGAAGCAGCGTGGTCTTGCCCATGCCGTTGCGGCCCAGCAGGGTGACGACCTGGCCTGCCTCGATGCGCAGGTCCACGCCGAACAGCACCTGGCTGGGTCCGTAGCCGCTTTGCACGGCCTGCATTTCGAGCATCACGCGCCCTCCTTCACTTCTTCGTCTCCCAGGTAGGCCTGGCGCACGTCGGCGTTGCCACGTATCTCGTCGGGCGTGCCGGTGGCGATGATGCGCCCGTAGACCAGCACGGAGATGCGGTCGGCCAGGCGGAACACGGCCTGCATGTCGTGCTCCACCAGCAGCATGGCGGCACGGCCGCGCAGGGACTCGATCAGCTCGGTCAGGCGCAGTGTTTCATCAGGGCCCATGCCGGCCATGGGCTCGTCCAGCAGCAGCACGCCGGGGCGCGCGGCCAGGGCCAGCGCGAATTCCAGCTTGCGCTGCTCGCCATGCGGCAGCGTGCCTGCGGGGCGTTGCAGCAGGCTGGCGTCAATGGCGCATTCGCGCGCCAGCTCGCGGGCCTGCTCGTAGAGCGCGGTCTCGGCCGCGCGCGGGCGCCAGAAGCTGAAGCTGCTGCCCGCATGCGCCTGCACGGCCAGCACCAGGTTGTCCAGCACGCTGGACTGCTTGAAGATGTTGGTGATCTGGAACGACCGCGACAGCCCCGCCGCCACGCGCTGGTGGGCGTTGAGTGCGCTCACGTCGCGCCCCGCCAGCACCAGCGTGCCCGCATCGGCCGCCAGCGTGCCGGACAGCAGATGGATGAGCGTGGACTTGCCCGCGCCATTGGGGCCGATCAGCGCATGGATCTCGCCAGGCGCCAGCGACAGCGAGACATGGTCGGTGGCCAGCAGCGCGCCAAAGCGGCGCACCAGGCCCTTGGCCTCCAGGGCTGGAGTGGGAATGGAGATAGGTGTGGCCGCGCCGCTCATGCCTGCCTCCCGCGTGCCGGCCACAGGCCCATCAGGCCGCGCGGCGCACCGAACACCACGCACAGCAGCAGCAGGCCCAGCGGCAGGTGCCAGTACTCGGTCCACATGCGAAGCACTTCCTCCAGCGTCAGCATGACGACGGCGCCGGCCACGCCGCCCCAGCGCAGGCCCACGCCCCCTACCAGCACCATGATCAGCAGGTTGGCCGACTGGGTCCAGTGCATGAGGCTGGGGGAGATGAACAGGTTGTGGTTGGCCAGCAGCGCGCCCGCCAGCCCGGCCACGGCGCCGCTGAGCACAAAGGCTGCCAGCTTGATGCGGTAGACCGGGTAGCCCAGCGACTCCATGCGCGACTCGTTCTCGCGCACGCCCTGCAGCGCCTTGCCGAAGCGCGAATCCACCAGCCGCCCGAACACGGCCATCAGCACCGCGAACAGCGCCAGCACCACGTAGTAGAAGGACACATCGTGGCCCAGGTCCAGCCCGGGCAGCACGGAATGGCCGGGCAGGTTGAGCCCGTCCTCGCCGCCGTACTGGCGCAGCGAGATGAAGATGTAGAACAGCATTTGCGCAAAGGCCAGCGTGATCATGATGAAGTACACGCCGCGCGTGCGCAGCGACACGGCGCCCGTGGCGGCGGCCAGCAGCCCGGCCAGCAGCGCGGCGGCCGGCCAGGCCACCAGGGCCGAGGTGACGCCGTTCATCGCCAGGATGCCCACCGCATAGGCCCCCGCACCGAAGAAGGCCGCATGCCCCAGCGCCACCATGCCGCCATAGCCCAGGATGAGGTTCAGGCTGGTGGCGGCCAGCGCGTAGATCAGCACGCGGCGCACGAAGGAGATGTAGAAGTCCAGCCCCAGCGCCGGAGCCACCAGCGGGAACACCGCCAGCGCCAGCAGCGCGAGCACGGTCCAGAATAACCGGGCCTGGAACCTGCCTTGCAATGTGCTGTGTTCCATGCTCAGCCTCGCGCGGGGAAAAGGCCGGAAGGACGGTACACCAGCACCACCGCCATCAGCACGTAGATGGAAATCGCCGCCAGCGTGGGCCCCACGCTGGACGCCACGGCCGGGGAGAACACCTGGCGCAGCAGCATGGGCAGAAAGGCCCGCCCCGCCGTATCCACCATGCCCACCAGCAGGGCGCCCACCAGGGCGCCGCGTATGGAGCCTATGCCGCCGATGACGATGCACACCAGCACCAGGATGAGGATCTCTTCCCCCATGCCGACCTGCACCGAAGTGATGGGCCCCAGCAGCGCGCCCGCCACCGCCGCCAGCATGGCGCCCAGCGTGAACACGCCCAGGAACAGCAGCGGCACGCGCACGCCCATCAGCGTGGCCATCTGGCGGTTGGAGGCCCCTGCCCGCACCAGCACGCCGGCGCGCGTGCGCGTCACGAACCAGTACAGGCCCAACGCGGCGGCCAGGCCGAAGACGATGATCATCAGCCGGTAGGCCGGGTACATGAGATCGGGCAGCAACTGCACGGGCCCGGACAGCGCGGCCGGCATGTTGAGCATCACCGGCGCCGGGCCCCAGACCATCTTGACCAGGTCATTGGCAATGAGGATGACGGCATAGCTGCCCAGCACCTGGGCCAGATGGTCGCGCACGGCAAGGCGGCGTATCAGCACCAGCTCCAGCACCACACCCGCCACGCCCGTGGCCACGGCTGCCACCAGCACGGCCGCGGTGAACGAGCCCGTGCGCTGCATGGTCTCGGCCGCCACATAGGCGCCCGCCATGTACAGCGAGCCATGGGCCAGGTTCATGATGTCCATGATGCCGAACACCAGGGTCAGCCCGGCCGCGATCAGAAACAGCATCAGCCCGAACTGCAGGCCATTCAGCAATTGCTCCAAGAGCAGCGTCCACGTCATCCACACGCCCCCTGCCGCAGGCGCAGTGGCCCGCGCGCGGTCAACAAATCATCCGGCTTTGAAAATCAAGATCAAGGCACGCCGCGCCCGACGGGGGCGCGGCGGCGGGGTCACATCTTGCAGTCGTTGACGTAGACGTCCTGGTACTTGTCGAACACCTTGCCCACCAGCTTGTTGGTGATGCGGCCGCTGCCGTCCTTCTCGATCACGCGCTGGTAGTAGGCCTGGATGGGATAGTGGTTCTTGCCGTACGTGAAGGGGCCGCGCACCGAGGCGTAGTCGGCCTTCTCCAGCGCCTTGACAATGGCCTGGCGGTCCGAGGCCTTGCCGCCGGCCTGCTTGACCGCCGCATCCATGGCCATGATCACGTCATACGCCTGGGCCGCGTAGACCGAGGGGTTGCGGCCCTTGTACTCCTTGCGGAAGGCCTCGACGAAGGCCTTGTTCTGCGGCACGTCCAGGTCATGCGCCCACTGCGCGGTGTTGACCATGCCCAGCATGGGCTCGCCCACGGCCTGGATCACGTCCTCGTCGGCCGAGAAGCCCGGGCCGATCAGCTTGACGCTTTGCGACAGCCCCGTGGACACGAACTGCTTGACGAAGTTGATGCCCATGCCGCCCGGCAGGAAGATGTAGACCGCATCGGGCTTGGCCGCGCGGATCTGGGCCAGCTCGGCCGCGTAGTCGATCTGGCCCAGCTTGGTGTAGACCTCCTCGCCGGGCGCGGTCTTGTAGCCGCGCTTGAAGCCGACCAGCGCATCCTTGCCGGCCGGATAGTCGGGCGCCATGATGAACATCTTCTTGAAGCCACGGTCGGCGGCCAGCTTGCCGGCTGCCTCGTGGAAGGCATCGTTCTGGTAGGACGTGCCGAACCAGAACGCATTGCACTGCGCGCCCGCGAACTGGCTGGGGCCGGGGTTGTTGGACAGGTAGGGCACCTTGGCGCCGAACAGCGCCGGGCCCACGGCCAGGGCCACGTTGGAGCCGATGGGGCCGGTGAAGAAATCCACCTTGTCGCGCTGTATGTAGCGCGTGACCAGCTGGCGCGCCTGATCGGGGTTGCCGCCCATGTCGGTCTGCAGGAACTCGGCCGGCTGGCCGCCCAGCTTGCTGCCCAGTTGCTTGATGGCGAGGTTGAAGCCGTCACGCGCCTCGGCGCCCAGCGCGGCAAACGGCCCGGAAATATCGTTGGCGATACCGACCTTGATGGTGTCCGCCTGCGCGAGCGCGGGAACAAAGGCAGGGGCCAGGGCCGCTGCGGCCAGGAAGGGGGTGAGGAAACGCATGCTGCTGTGCTCCTTGCGCGGGCCGCGCGGATGGCAATCGGTGGTGAGGCAGTCTTCCGTCACGCTGGACGGGAAACTCTGTAAGGGCTGGAACGGTTGGCGCGGGTCTTAGTTTAGGTTTAAAGTATTTTGCAGAACAAGTCTGGGACTTGTACCAATACCTGCCATACAAACCATTTCGCGCCATCTCCGTTCCAATGCCCGCACTCTACCGTCACTACGACCGCGCCGGACTCGATGTCCAGTACAACGCCCGCGCGACGGTACCCGACATCACCCCCATCATCAAGGCCTATGCCGACGACAGCCGGGCCGCGCGCCAGAGCCTGCCCTGCGCGTTGAACGTGGCCTATGGCGAGCATGCCGACGAGCTGCTGGACATTTTTCCGGCAGCAACCGGGGCGGCAGGCGCCCCTGTTCTCTTCTTCATCCACGGAGGCTACTGGCGGCTGCTGTCCAAGGACGACTCCAGCAGCATGGCGCCCACCTTCACGCGCGCCGGCGCCGTGGTGGTGGCCCTGAACTACTCGCTGGCGCCCGCCGTCACGCTGGACCGCATCGTGGACCAGACACGCCGCGCACTGGCCTGGGTGCATGCCCACATCGCCCGCTACGGCGGCGACCCGGGCCGCATCCATGTCTGCGGCAGCTCGGCCGGCGGCCACCTGGCGGGCATGCTGCTGGCCGGTGGCTGGCATGCGGACTACGGCGTGCCCGAGGACGTGGTGCGCGGCGCCGCACCGCTGTCGGGCCTGTTCGACCTGCGCCCGCTGGTGCACACCCACATCAACGAATGGATGCGCCTGAGCGAGCAGGACGCCATTCGCAACAGCCCCGCCCTCCTGCCGCACGGCGCGGCCTGCCCGCTCATCGTCAGCTACGGTGAGAGCGAGACCGATGAATTCAAGCGCCAGAGCGACGACTACCTGGCCGCCTGGAACCAGCGCCGTGGCCCCGGTCCATCGTCAGGCCAGTACGTGGCCATGCCCGGCACCAACCATTTCGACATCGTGCTCACCCTGAACGACCCGGCCAGCCCGCTGACGCGCGCCATCCTCGCGCAGATGGGCTTGAGCGCCCCCACACCGCAGAACCAGCCATGACCCATGCCCCCGACCTGGAGTCGCGCGCCGCGCCCGACGACCACCATGCGCTGCGCCTGTGGCTGCGCATGCTCACCTGCTGCAACCTCATCGAAGGCGAGATCCGCAACCGCCTGCGCAGCGAATTCGACACCACCCTGCCCCGCTTCGACCTCATGGCCCAGCTGCAGCGCGCGCCCGAGGGCATGAAGATGGGCGAGCTGTCGCGCCACATGATGGTGACCAACGGCAACATCACCGGAATCACCGACCAGCTGGAGAAAGAGGGCCTGGTGGTGCGCACCAAGGTGGAGTCCGACCGGCGCAGCTCCGTGCTGCACCTCACCCCGCTGGGCCGCAAGACCTTTGCGCGCATGGCCAAGGCGCATGAATCCTGGGTCATGGGCATGTTCGGCGACATGCCGCAGGCCAGCCGCAACGACCTGTACCAGGCGCTGGGCGACCTCAAGCAGCAGGTGGTCGCCCACCGCTCGCCTACGGACTGAGCGCGCGCAGACCCAAGCCCGTTCAGCCCTGCACGCAGTTGCGCCCTGCGGCCTTTGCGCGGTACAGCGCACGGTCGGCCGCTTCCACCAGCGCCACGGCGGCACCTTGGGTGGAGCCGGGGGTAGTGCCTTGGGTCGCGCTTTGTGTAGCGCCTTGGGTCGCGCCAGCCTCATCGCCCTGTGTCGTGGCCACGCCAATGCTGGCCGTCACATGGCCAAAGCGGCTGATGCGGTGCTCCAGGGCCAGGCCCTCGATGCGCGCGCGCAGCCGCTCGGCCACCTGCTGCGCGCCGGCCTTGTCGGTATTGGGCAGCACCACGGCCAGCTCTTCCCCGCCATAGCGCGCCGCCATGTCGCCGGGCCGCTGCACCGCCTGGGCCAGCGCGCTGCACACAGCCTGCAGGCAGGCATCGCCCGCCACATGGCCGTAGGCATCGTTGTAGCCCTTGAAGTAGTCCAGGTCGATCAGCAGCAGCGACAGCGGCGTGCCCTCGCGCGCAGCGCGACGGGCCTCGCGCTCCAGCACCTCGTCAAAGCGGCGGCGGTTGGCCAGGCCCGTCAACTGGTCCTGGGCGGCCAGCACCTCCAGCCGGCGATTGGCATCCAGCAATTCCTCGCGCGCGCTGACCAGGGAGCATTCGGCGCGCGAACGCAGCCGCATCGCGGCCGTCAGGCGCCAGCCGATCAACGCAATCGCCAGAAACAGCCCCAGCACCACGGCCAGCGTCAGCAGCGCCTGGCGCCGCCAGGAGCTCAACGCCTCATCGCGGCCCAGGGCCACCGTGGTCACCAGCGGATAGCGCTCGCTGCGCAGGAAGGCATAGATTCTTTCCGTGCCGTCCAGGGCCGAGCGGAACGACGCCGTGCCCGACATCGCCCCCACATAGTGGCGCAGGAAATTGGGCGACTGCGAGAAGTCCCGCCCCAGGTCCTGCTCGCGGAACGGGTGGCGCACCAGCAACTGCCCGCCCGGCGTGCTCAGCGCAATGGCCCCTTTCTCGCCGATATCGATCTTGCCGAACAGCCGCAGGAAATTCTCCACACCCAGCGCCACCACCACCGCGCCTGCAAACTGGCCCTCGGCGTCCGTATAGCGCCGGCTGATGGTGATCACCCATTCGCCCGTGGAGCGGCTGCGGATCGGCGGCCCGATGTAGATGCCTGACGATGCGTCGTCACGGTGGTGCGTGAAGTAGTCCCGGTCGGAGCTTTCCGATCCTTCGGGGAACGCCCCCTTGGACGACATCAGCCAATGGCCCTGCGCATCCACGATCAGCAGCTCGTTGAGCTGGTTCAGCAGATGCTCCTGCCGGTTGACCAGATACAGCACCCGCTCCAGGAGCACGGGGCTGGTGCCATCCACCTCCAGCCGCTCGGCAATGCCCAGCAGCAGCATGGAGCTTTGGGTGATCACGCCCTCGGCATAGGTGTTCAGTGTCTGGGCCAGGTTGCGGTTGCTGGTATCGACCTCGGCCAGCGTGCGCTGGCGCGCCGCCACCAATTGCCAGACCGTGGCCGCAGAAACCGACACGAACACCACCGCCAGCAACCAGGCCACCAGGCGGGCATCACGCTTCACGGGCCGGCCTCTGCCCCCGCACCAGGCCTTTGTCCACCAATCCCTCTCCATCACATGCACCTGCGCCATCTCGGCAGTCCTGCTGCCGTCCGATCTTGGGTTTTCTGCATCCGGCTCAGCACCTGGGCAGCGTCTTTGCGCGGGCGTTTCGGACCTTGACCCAAGTCAAGCCGGAAAAACCCGCGAACCCGGTATTGTCCCCGGCTTCGGAAAAATCGGCCGGACGGGCAGGAATTGGAGGGGGGTGGCTGGGTAGGCGCCCAGGTTTCGGATAGTACTTCGCCGTTCCCCCGGGGACACGGGTTTGGCGGCCCATACACAGGCGCAGCGGGAGGCGCTGAAGGGGGCTGTGGAGGCGGTGCAGGCCAGGGAGGTTATGAGGGGGCCTGGGGGTTAGGCAGGGCTGCTTGAAGGACCTGAGCGCGTTCAGCCAAGTGCAGACATGCATACCGACTGATGCGCCTGAAACCCCTCAATCCTTGAGCAAGCGCGCCTTCACCGTTCGCCCCTTGATCTTCCCGCTATTGAGCCGGGCAACCACGTCATGCGCAATCTTGCGGTCCACGGCCACATAGGTTGCGAACTCGTTGATGTCGATCTTGCCCACTTGTTCGCGGGTGTAGCCCAGGTCTGCGGTGAGCGCGCCCAGCACGTCGCCCGGGCGGATCTTGTCCTTGCGGCTGGCATTGATGTGGATGGTGGCCTTGGATGGCAGGAGCCGGCCGCCGGGAGCCGGTGTCAGTTCGTCCAGCGGGTACCAGACGGAGGGGCTGCCCTGCATCTGTTCGATGTTTCCGACCGCGCCCATTTCGTCCATCGTCGCAAGACTCAGGGCCAAACCTTTCTGGCCGGCGCGGCCTGTGCGGCCGATGCGGTGCACATGCACTTCAGGGTCGGGCGTGATGTCCACGTTGATGACGGCGCCCAGATTGGTCACATCGAGCCCGCGAGCCGCCACATCGGTGGCGACCAGCACGGAGCAACTGCCGTTCACGAAGCGCACCAGCACCTGGTCACGGTCACGCTGCTCCAGATCGCCGTGCAGCTCCAGCGCGCTGTAGCCCTGGGCCTGCAGCAGCTCGGCAAGGGCCCGGCAGCGCGCCTTGGTATTGCAGAAGGCCAGCGTGCTCTCGGGCCGGAAATGCTCCAGCAGGCGCGCCACCGAAGGCAAGCGTTCTTCCTTGTCCACCTCGTACCAGCGCTGCTCGATCTGCTCGCCGCTGTGCTGTGCGGCAACCTTGACCGTGACCGGGTCACGCATGAATCGCGCGGCCAGCTTGGCAATGCCTTCAGGGTAGGTGGCGGAGAACAGCAAGGTCTGGCGCTGCGGGGGGCACTGCTTGGCGACTTTGGCGATGTCATCGACGAAACCCATGTCGAGCATGCGATCCGCTTCGTCAAGCACCAAGGTGTTCAGCGAATCAAGGTTCAGATTGCCCCGGTCCAGGTGATCGATCACACGGCCGGGCGTGCCGACGATCACGTGCGCGCCGTTCTCAAGGCTCGCGTTCTGGCCGCGCAGCGGAACGCCGCCGGACAGGGTCACCACCTTGACGTTGTCTTCCGCACGCGCCAGGCGGCGAATCTCGGTCGTCACCTGATCGGCCAGCTCGCGGGTGGGGCAGAGCACCAGGCCTTGCACCGAGAAATTGCGCGTATCCAGCTTGGCCAGCAGCGCCAGGGCAAAGGCTGCGGTCTTGCCGCTGCCGGTCTTGGCCTGAGCGATCACATCCTTGCCTTCAAGCGCAGGGGGCAGGCTGGCGAGCTGGATCGCCGTCATTTCAAGGTAGCCGAGCCGCTCAAGATTGGCGAGCGTTGCCGGCGAAAGCGCAAGTTTGTCGAAGGAATTGGGGGAAGCCGAGGGAGGAGTCATGGGGGCATTTTAAAGTTGGCGATTTCAAGACCGCAGCGCACACGTTGGTCACTGAAAAAGAACTGGAGGCATGCTGGGCAATTGCCAGCATGTGCGAGAGGACGGCCAGCGGGGGGGGGGTGAAGCCATGGATGGCAAAAGACGCGTCAACCGGCGACGGCCCCGGGCCAGACCCATGCGTCTTGGCCCAACGCTGTGTTTCTGCATGCCGTCCCTGCAACGCATAACATCTTGACACGCTTTAGGGCTGCAAAGTGTCCGCTCACATCCGAAAACCTTGGAACACTCTGCGCCACGCGCCGAGGAGCGGGGCAGTCCGTCACCCCGCCCCGGCCGCCGCCTGAAAGCCCGCAATGCACCCCACACCACAGGCTGCAGCCTCCACGCTGCAGCCGCCCGACCGCGCGCCCGCGAACTCCTTGCCTGCCTGCGCAGAGCCCGGCCACCTCGGCCATGAAGCCAGGAGTTCCTTGATGCCCCCCGCCATGGCCGCCTCCCTGGCGGCCGCGCTGCTGGTGGCCTGCGGAGGCGGTGGGGGCGATACGGCACCCGGTACCGGAAATGGAGGCAACGGCGGCACGGGCACCGGCCCTGGTGGCGGAACCGGTCCCGGTACAGGCACCACGGCCACCCCCGCCAGCGACGAGGAAGCCGCGCGTTTCCTGCTGCAGGCGCAGTTCTCGGCCACCGATGAGGAGATCGCAGCGCTGCGCGCCAAGGGCTACGGCCCCTGGCTGGCCGAGCAGTTCGCGCTGCCCGTGGACACCACGGGCACGGCCTGGCTGATGCAGCGCGGCTACGGCGTGGCAGAGGCCGGCACGCGCTACGACAACGTCTCGTACCCCTCCGACTTCATGCTCTGGAGCCAGCTTTTCACGGAGCGCGACGCCGTGCGCAAGCGTGTGGCATTGGCCCTGTCGGAGATCATGGTGGTCTCCACCACCGGGCTGGAGCAGCCGTGGAGCATCTTCCTGGCCTCCGGCTACTGGGATCTGCTGAACCAGCACGCCTTCGGCAATTTCCGCACGCTGCTGGAGGCCGTCACGCTCAGCCCGGCCATGGGCATCTACCTGAGCACGCGCGGCAACCAGAAGGAAGACGCCCGCAGCGGCCGCCAGCCCGACGAGAACTACGCCCGCGAGGTGATGCAGCTGTTCACCATCGGCCTCTACCGCCTCAACCCCGACGGCACCGAGCAGCGCGACGGCAGCGGCAACCGCATCGACACCTATTCGGCAGCCGATGTGAGCAATCTGGCGCGCGTCTTCACCGGCTACGACTACGACACCAGCAAGAACCAGCCCACCAACCTGAGCGGCAGCACGGTGACGGGGCTGCAGCAGGCGCTGCTGCCCATGGCCTTCAACGCAGCGCGCCATTCCACGCTGGCCGCCACTTTCCTGGGCACCACCGTGGCTGCGGGCACGTCAGGGCCAGCAGCGCTGAAGGCGGCGCTGGACACGCTGTTCAACCACCCCAACGTCGGGCCCTTCATCGGGCGCCAGCTGATCCAGCGCCTGGTCACCAGCAACCCCAGCCCCGCCTATGTGGGGCGCGTGGCCGCCGCCTTCGCCGACAACGGCAGCGGCACGCGGGGCGACCTGCGCGCCGTGATCGCCACCGTGCTGCTGGACCCGGAGGCGCGCGGCGCGGCAGGGCTTGCCAGCCCCCAGTACGGCCGCCTGCGCGAGCCCATGGTGCGCTTCGTGCAGTGGGGCCGCACCTTCGGGCTGCGCTCCGCGCAGGGCAGCTGGAAGATCGGCGACCTGAGCGACCCCGCCACGCGGCTGGGGCAAAGCCCGATGCGCGCGGGGTCGGTGTTCAACTTCTTTCGCCCCGGCTACGTGCCGCCGGCCACCGCCATGGCCGCCAACGGCCAGGTCGCGCCGGAGTTCCAGATCGTCAACGAAACCAGCGTGAGCGGCTACCTGAACTTCATGCAGAACGCCATCCGCAACGGCATCTTCGTGAACGCGCCCGACCTGCCGCAAAACGCCAGCAACGCGAGCAACGGCTTCGACATCGCCTGCACCTACGCCAACCTGCTGCCGCTGGTGGCCGACGCCACGGCCCTGGTGCGCAAGGCGGCGCTGCTGCTGTCGGCGGGCCAGGTGTCCGCCGCCACGCAGGGCCGCATCGCCGCCGCGCTGAACACCACGCCCGTCACGGCGAGCAGCACCGCCGCCGTGCAGCTCAACCGCGTCGCCGCGGCCGTGCTGCTGGTGATGGCCAGCCCCGAATACCTCGTGCAGAAGTGACCGCCGCCCCCCGCCCACGGAACACGCCCATGCCCATCTCCTTCATCGACCCGTCCCGCCACACGCGCCGCGCCTTCCTGCGGCGCTCGGCCCAGCTGGCCGCCACCGGCACCGCCCTGCCGTTCGCCCTCAACCTCGCCGCGCTGGGCGAGGCCGCGGCGTTCGAAGCCAACGACTACAAGGCGCTGGTGTGCGTCTTCCTGTACGGTGGCAACGACTACGCCAACACCGTCGTGCCCTACGACAGCGCACGCTACGCCCAGTACACCACCATCCGCGGCGGCGGCGCGGACGGTGCCGCGGGCGGCATCGCGCTCGGGCGCAGTGCGCTGGGCGGCACCGTGCTGCAGCCGGCCAGCGCCCTCGCGGGCGGCCTGCAGTACGCGCTGCACCCCGCCATGACCGGCATGGCCGGCCTCTTCAACAGCGGGCGCGCGGCGGTGCAGCTCAACGTGGGGCCGCTGGTGGTGCCGCTCACGCGGGCGCAGTACGCCAGTGCCGACCGCCGCACCTACCCGCTGCCCCCGAAGCTCTTTTCGCACAACGACCAGCAGTCGGTGTGGCAATCGCAGGGCGCCGAAGGCTCCACCGTGGGCTGGGGCGGCAACCTGGGCGACCTCGCCCTGTCGGCCAACACCAACTCGCTGTTCACCTGCATCTCGGCCAGCGGCAACGCGGTGTTCCTCTCGGGCGACCAGGCGCTGCAATACCAGATCAGCACCAGCGGCGCCGTGCCCAT
>JAAIGE0101309433.1_pt1 | contig 13110 bp, 17 predicted proteins | sample 6487951 | NCBI WGS metagenome assembly JAAIGE01 (sample SAMN13974128, study PRJNA590717) | phyllosphere metagenome | biome: tomato field; feature: multiple bacterial spot infested tomato fields; material: tomato leaves; isolation source: leaves from tomato fields | host: Solanum lycopersicum ... | reverse complement strand
GCAGGTTGTCGCGGATCGAGCGGTGCAGCAGTGACGTGTCCTGAGTGATCATGCCGATCTGTGCACGCAGGCTTTCCTGAGTGACATCGGCCACGTCCTGTCCGTCGATCAGGATTCTGCCGCCCTGCACGTCGTACATGCGCAGCAGCAGATTGACCAGCGTTGACTTGCCCGCGCCGGAAGGACCGATCAGGCCAATCTTTTCACCCGGCCTGATGTCCAGATTCAGGTTGTGGATGATCCCGTTGCCATTGCCGTAGTGGAAGTCGACGCCATCGAATTTCACGCCGCCATTGGCGATTTTCAGGGGTTTCGCCGCTGGCTTGTCGTTGATCGAGACCGGTTGCGAGATGCTTTCCAGGCCATCCTGCACGGTGCCGATGTTTTCGAAGATGCCGTTGACTACCCACATGATCCAGCCGGACATGTTGACGATACGAATCACCAGGCCGGTGGCCAGTGCGATCGCACCCACCGAAATCATTGACTGCGTCCACAGCCACAGCGCAAGCCCCGTGGTGGTGACGATCAGGATGCCGTTCATCGTGGTGATGGTGGCGTCCATCGAGGTGACGACGCGGCCGGCCAACTGGCTTTTTTCCGTGTGATCACGCATGGCCTCGCGAGCATATTGCTGCTCGAAATTGGTGTGGGCGAACAGCTTGAGCGTGGTGATGTTGGTGTAGCCGTCGACGATTCGGCCCATGAGTTTGGAGCGCGCATCAGACGAGTCCACCGAGCGCTGTTTGACCCTGGGCACGAAGTACATCAGCGCCAGAATGAACGCGAGAATCCAGGTGCCCAGCGGGATCATCAACCGCCAGTCCGCTTCGGCGAACAGCACCATTGCGCTGATCGCATAGATCAGCACGTGCCAGAGCGCATCCACCGATTGCACCGCCGAATCACGCAGCGAGTTGCCGGTCTGCATGATGCGCTGGGCGATACGTCCGGCAAAGTCATTCTGGAAGAAGTTAACGCTCTGCTTGAGCACGTAGCTGTGGTTCTGCCAGCGAATCAGGTTGGTCATGCCAGGGCTGATGGTCTGGTGCACCAGCAGGTCGTGCAGGCCGACGAAAATCGGGCGCAGCACGAGGGTCACCACCACCATCCAGATCAGTTCCGGGCCGTGGAGGGTGAAGAAGTCCTTGGGCTCGGTCGTCTGAGCCAGGTCGATGATACGGCTGAGATAACTGAACAGTGCAACTTCGATCAGCGCGCCGATCAGGCCCACCACCAGCAGTGCGGTGAAGGTCGGCCAGACCTGACGCAGGTAGTAGGTGTAAAACGCGAAAACGGTATTGGGCGGGGCAGCGGTGGGGGCGTCTTTGAAGATATCGATCAGCTTTTCAAAACGACGATAAAGCATTGGCTATCACACCCACTGGCGTGGGTTCTCCCTTGATAAATAGAAGCGCTCCCGTCTGGACCGCGTGGAGCCGGGGCTGCACGCGGTTCAGGTTCCTGTCAGTCGACGCGCTTGGCGGATTTGATCAGGATCGGGTCGTTTGGCACGTTCTGCATGCCTTTCTGGTTGCCGGTCTGTACGTTGACGATCTGATCGACCACGTCCATGCCTTTGACGACCTTGCCGAACACGGCGTAGCCGTAGTCACGCACGCCGTTGTCGAGCATGGCATTGTCATTGGTGTTGATGAAGAACTGGCTGGTGGCCGAGTTCACGTCCGAAGTCCGCGCCATGGAAATGGTGCCACGCACGTTATGCAGCCCGTTCTGGGCTTCGTTCTTGATCGGGTCTTTGGTCGGCTTCTGGACCATCTGTGCGGTGAAACCGCCGCCCTGAACCATGAACCCCGGAATCACACGGTGAAAAATGGTGTTGTTGTAGAAGCCGCTGTCGACGTAACCCAGAAAGTTCTGGGTGCTGATCGGTGCCTTGGCGTCTGCAAGTTCGATCTCGATTTCGCCGAAGCTGGTGTTGAGCAGAACGTGGGTCGGCTTGTCTGGAGCTGCCATCAGGTTGGCGGCGAACAGGACGGAGCAGGCGGCAAGAGCGATTTTTTTCAACATAGAGCAACAGGTCCTTCATTCAATTGAGATATCGACTGTGGCTGGCAAGGTAACCACGTTTGGCTTTTTTTGCCCAGCGTGATCGAAAGGGTCGCCCGCGTGCGATGACCTGCTTGTGGTTTCTCAGACCCTGGTGCCGGCAATGAATTCCAGCAGCGTGCGATTGAACTGCTCGGGCTGGTCCAGCGGGGTGGCGTGGCGCGAATCCCTGATAACCACCAGCCGGGCATTGGCAATGCGTTTGACGTAGGCTTCCTTGAGCGACACCGGAGTGTAGTCGTGATCGGCGGCAACGATCAGGGTAGGGCAGATGATGCGCTCCAGCTTGTGCTCCACGCCCCAGCCGACAATGGCATCGAAGCTGGCCAGATAGGCGCGCTTGTCGTTGCGGCCCCAGCGCTCGGCCATCTTGCGTCGCAATTCTGCCTGTTCCGGCTTGGGGAACAACAGCTTGCCAAGCGCCTTGCCCATCGCTTCCATGCTGACCAGGCGCGACAGCGTCCAGCGCCGTGCCCATTGCCAGACATCACCGGGGCTTCTGACCTTGACCTGTGGCGCGCTGTTGACGATACACAGGCTCTTGAGCAGATGCGGATGATCGACTGCCAGCTGGAAACCGATCATCCCGCCCATCGACAGGCCTACCACATGCACCGGACCCAGCCGCAGGTGCTCGATCAGCGCTTCCACGTCGTTGCTCATGCCCTTGATGCTGTAGCGTTCGTGGGGCTTGTCCGAGCGACCATGGCCGCGCATGTCCATGACAATGACGCGGTAGTGCAGAGTCAGTGCCGGAATCTGATATTCCCAGTCCTGACAGCTCGAGCCCAGGCCGTGCAACAGCAGGACCGGGTCGCCCTGACCGTACTCTTCGTAATGCAGTGAACAGTCGTCATGCTCGAAGAACGCCATGTGCCTACTCCGTGTCAGGCTTGCAAGGGTGCTGCAAATGCCGCTGTCAGCGGCGCCGTGTCGAACGTGCGAATCAGGTCGATCAGAATCTGTGTCGCCGGGCCCAGCGGTTTGTCTTTGCTGGAGTAAAGATAGAACGAAGGATTGCGACTGCCACCCCGATCCAGCGGCAAAACTTTGAGCACGCCGTCCTTGAGTTCGCGTTCGATCAGGTGGCGCGGCAGCCAGGCAAAGCCCAGACCGCTGCTGACAAAGGTTGCCGCGGTGGCGAGGCTGCTGACGGTCCAGCGCTGTTCCGCGCCCAGCCAGCCGACATCGCGGGGTTGCTGGCGGCCTGAGTCGCGAATCACCACCTGTAGCTGGCTTTCCAGATCCTGAAACGTCAGCTCGCGGTTGGCCTGATGCAAGGCATGTTCGGGATGGGCGACGGCGACGAATTCGACGGTACTCATTTCCGCGCCCAGATAACCCGGAATGCTCAGGCCACTGATGGCCAGGTCTGCCACGCCTTCGAGCAACACTTCCTCGACGCCCGACAGCACCTCTTCACGCAAACGAACCCGGCAGCCTCGGCTTTGTGGAATGAACGCGGCCAGTGCACGCACCAGCCGTGCCGAAGGGTAGGCGGCATCGATGACCAGCCGCACCTCGGCCTCCCAGCCCTGTTCCATGTGATGCGCCAGGTCTTCCAGCTGACTGGCCTGTTTGACCAGTTGGCGCGAGCGCCGCAACAGCACGCCGCCTGCATCGGTCAATACGGCCTTGCGGCCATCGATACGCAACAGAGGAACGCCCAGTTGATCCTGCATGCGGGCCACGGTGTAGCTGACTGACGATTGCGAGCGATGCAATGCTTCGGCAGCCTGGGCAAAGCCGCCGTGATCGACCACCGCCTGCAGGGTGCGCCATTGGTCGAGGGTCACGCGGGGCGCTTTCATGCTGTAATTCCTCTTCTCTTTGTTATCCGTTGTTCTACTCTGACAACCCCGTTCCGGAGACTGCCCAATGAAACGAGTGTGTTGTGTGTTGCTGGCCCTGTTGCCACTGACGGCCATTGCCTATCCCATTGAGGTGGAAAAGCAGTACCAGGGCGTGAAGATCGATTACGTGACTCATGACGTCGACCAGGACATCGGTTCCATCTCGGTGAGCAACTTCGGCGATGTAGACGCCAAGTGCGCAGTGGTATTCGTCAACGGTCCCGAGGCGCCACGTACACGACGCGTTCAGGTTGGCGCAGGCAAGCGCGTGGAGGTGACGGCCAAATTCACGCGCAGCATCATCAAGCTGCGCATCAAGCTGGATTGCCAGCCTGCGTGAGCAGGGTGAGAGTAGAGCGCTGCGGTGTATAAAACAAATTTATAGATGGGTTGAAGCAGTTTTTTGCGCTTTTTCATCGATAAGGTCACCTTTAACCTCGGCTCCATCGAATACACACCTCGTTCAATGGAGCTCCACCCATGTCCCGCCTACTTGTCATCGAAAGCAGCGCCCGCCAGCAGGATTCGGTTTCGCGTCAATTGACGCAGCAGTTCCTCAGCCAGTGGCAGTCCGCACACCCGAATGATGAAGTCACTGTCCGCGACCTGGCCGTCACGCCTGTGCCGCACCTGGATGCCACGCTGCTGGGGGGCTGGATGAAGCCTGCCGATCAGCGCAGCGAGACCGAGCAGGCCGCGCTGGAACGCTCCAATACCCTGACCGATGAGCTGATTGCCGCCGACGTGCTGGTGCTGGGCGCGCCGATGTACAACTTCGCGATCCCCAGCACACTCAAGGCCTGGTTCGACCACGTACTGCGCGCCGGTGTGACCTTCAAATACACCGAAACCGGCCCGCAGGGTCTGCTGACCGGCAAGCGCGCGTTCGTCCTCACCGCTCGCGGCGGCATCTATACCGGCAGTAGTTTGGACCATCAGGAACCCTACGTGCGTCAGGTGCTGGCCTTCGTGGGTATTCACGACGTCACCTTCATTCATGCCGAAGGCCTGAACATGGGCGGTGATTTCGTGGAGAAAGGCATGAACCAGGCGCTCGCGAAACTGGCTCAGGTGGCGTGATCAGTCATCAGGCGTTGAAAGGCGGGATCAGACGTGCTGCCCGCCATTCACATGGATTTCCGCGCCGTTGACGTAGGACGCGCCGCTGGTGCAGAGGAAATAGATCAGGGACGCGACCTCTTCCGGTTTGCCCAGCCGATGCATCGGGACCAGTCGCTCGACGATTTCCGCAGTGCCGGGAGACAGAATGGAGGTGTCGATCTCGCCCGGCGCTATTGCGTTCACCCTCACCCCGTGCGGTCCGAAGTCATAGGCCATTTCTCGCGTCAGGGCGGACAGCGCGGCCTTGGAGGTTGAATAGGCAACCCCGGCAAAGGGATGCACCTTGGAGCCTGCGATCGACGTCACGTTGATGATGCTGCCCTTGGCCGCCTTGAGTTCGTCGAACAGGCCGCGTGCCAGCAGAGCCGTGGAAAACAGGTTGACGTTGAAGACCTTTATCCAGGTGCTGTAATCGGATTCCAGTACCCCCATGCGAGCGCCTTCGGGTCCTTTTGGGGAAACCCCCGCATTATTGACCAGCGCATCCAGCCGACCTCCGAGCTTTTCCTTGATGGCTGCCATATTGGCGCTGACGCTGTCGATATCCTCCAGATCAAGATGGATATGGTTGAGCAGCCCTTCAGCCCACGGGCAATCGGCGACCCAGTTCTGGCGGGATGCCGTGAACACCTGCCAGCCCGCTGCATTGAAATGCTTGACCGTGGCATGGCCGATACCGCGGCTGGCGCCTGTCAGTAAGAGAGTCTTTTTCTCGCTCATGTTCGCGTTCCGCTTCTCGAAGGGTGATGCATCGTCTTTTTAGGCATGCCAGTCTGTCAAGGCTGCTGTTGAACTGTCACATTACCTGTCTCACCTCAGAGAGGAGCCAGTCATGTTCGAAAAAGGTCATTGGCACAACGAGCCAGCCCAGTGGCATGTACGCGATGAAAGTCTGAACGTCACCACTGATCCAGCCACCGACTTCTGGCGGGAAACCCACTACGGCTTCTGCCGCGACAGCGGTCATTTTCTCGGTGTGCCGGTCACCGGCGCGTTCACTGCCCAAGTCCACGTCCAGGGCAACTTCAAGACGCTATATGACCAGGCCGGACTGATGGTCCGCATCGACGAGCGCAACTGGATGAAAACCGGCGTCGAAGTCAGCGACGGCGCACTCATGCTGGGCAGCGTGCTGACCCGGGGTCAATCGGACTGGGCGACTGGCTTATTCGAGGAATCGGCGTCCGGGCTATGGCTGCGGGTGACAGTGGCTGAGGGCGTGATGCGGATTCAGCATTCCGTGGATGGCGTGCGCTGGCCATTGCTGCGACTGGCACCGTTTCCAGTGGGCGAGTGTCTGATTGGACCCATGTGCTGCAGCCCGGAACGGGGCGGGCTGGAGGTGGTGTTTTCCGGGTTTGAAGTGGGACCTGCCTTGGGCAAAGAATTGCATGATTTGACGTGAGAAAAGGCCTGAGGCGCGTGATCGAACGGCTGTGCATCTTCGATTTTACGCCTGTGATTCATCTGCCTCGCTCAAATGCTTTGCAGGCACTGCATCGACCAGCCAGACACCGTTGTCCGCCTGAAAGAACCGAGCACCGGCCGCTCGCATACCTGGTACGTCAATCTCGAGCAGGACGGGTTTGCCGTAGCGCTTGCCGACGTCCATAGCGGTTTCAGGACGTTCAGTCAGATGGACGTGGTGTCGGCTGCCCGGAATCAGGCCCTGGGTTTTGATAGAAGGCATGAAGCGTTCGGCCGTGCCGTGGTAAAGCCGGTCGGGCGGGGTTTTCTCGACATGCTGCACGTCCACCTGCCCGGAGCTGTGCCCTTGGGCCGCGCGGATGCGCTGACCATCTTCCGACAGCGTGAAGCGTTTCTTTTCGTTGGTCTCGACGACTTCACAGAGCATTTCGCGATCAACGTCGTGGCCGTGCTGTCTGGCATTGCCGAGCAAGGTGTCAACGTCGGTCCAGCCGTCACGATCCAGCGTGATGTCGATGGTTTCCGGTGCGTGGCGCAGCACATAGCTGAGCAGCTTGCTGATGCCGTCTCGTTGTTTCCTGTTCATGAACAATATCCTGTTAATGGTGGCAGTCACCTGTGTCGAGATGCATGACTCGCTATCGCCCATCTACAGCGACCGATACCACGTTGCATAAGGCGTGTTATCGACCTTGTACCTGTTGTAGTCCGGCGCACCATCTTCCCACCACACCGGCCCCCGTTCACCGAGCGCCACTTTAGCTGCGTCTACGTCTGCTCTGGCCTGACCGAGCTGACCAGCGTCCTGCGCAGCTTTCGCCGCTTTCACCGCCCGCCGCGCAGTCATCAGATCATTCACGAGGCGTTGGCGTTCATCCTCACCCAGCGCAGGGTTCGAGCAGCGCCACAGGTGTTCTTTGACGACGAAGTAGCGACCGTCCGGGGTTGTCGGATTCATGCAGGATACCCAGGCCTTAAACAGTTTTTTCGACGACGCTGATCTGCGTCAGCCCGAGTAATTCGGCTTTGGCCAGCACTTCGTCAGGCGTCGCGTCGGCGTTGGGCATCATCAGGCTGTTCTCGGCGTCACCGAAATGCAGTTCAAGCAGGTGGAGGGCCGCTTCGTGGGGCTGGAGCCCAGGCTGATCGAGCTCCAGCGTGTGGGTGCGGGGCTCGTCTTTGAAATGGTAATCGAGAAGGTAGGCAGGCATGGCGAAGGCCTCGGCACGGGAGAGGGATACAGATCATCCTGACTTGCCGATGGGGCTGTAGTTCAGTGCGTTGCCACCTTCATGGTAATCACGTAGCGCTGAGCGTGGGATGAGCCATTACGATTTTTTCTCCATTGATGCGCGCCCTTTAGACCAGCGCTTATAGTCTGCGGGCGTCATACCCGTCAGCTGTATAAAAGCGCGGCGAAAAGACGTGTCCTCGCTGTAGCCACAGGTCAGTGCAACGTGTTTTACACTGGCCCCTGGTATTTGCAACAGCACACAAGCGGTTTCAATTCGCACCCGTGTAATGAGTTGTTTGGGCGACTCGTTGGTAAGGGTCTTGAACCGTCGATGCAGTGTGCGTTCGCTCATGTTCAGCGCTTTTGCGAGCTCTGCGGCGGTCAGGCCAGGACTTCCGTGTCGAATAATTTGCTCCGTTTCCAGTAATAGTGGATCAGCGTTGTTGATAAAACCTCGAGGGGCGTAAACCGATTGAGGCAATGGCAACCTATCGGTGACTGAAATATCAGCGGTCAACTTCGCGACCTCGGCCCCGGCGAGACTCTCTATGACATAAAGTCCAAGATCAACCCAGGACAAGGGCCCTCCAGTAGTCGCAACTCGATCCTGGAACTCCAACGCGGAGCCCCATGCAACTAACGCCTTGGGGAATCGCTGTTTGAAGACGTGATGGAGCCACCAGGTTGTGGTGCAGCGCCGACGATCCAAAAGGCCGGCTTCTCCTAACACAAACGTGCCCGCGCAAGCCGCACCCACCAATGCGCCCTGTTGATGATTTACGTTGAGCCAGCGCGCGGCTCGCCTTACGGACTCGAGAGTCGGTGGTAGACGATCTGGCCCGAGCGCCATACCAGTAACCAGTGCCGCGTCGCAAGGTCCCACGTCGTCAAATGCAGCATCGACGGGGATCAAACGACCTTGAGGATCTCGCAGCGCCTTACCGTCTGCGCTCACGATCACCGTTTCGAAAACCGGACTGATCTCCTTTCTCGCCTCGGGGACGAATCCCGATGGCGGAGACAGCATTGCCTGGTTAGACATCCAGAACAAATCAGCCAGCCCGGTGATGGCCGACATCAAGCTGCCTTCCACGGCTACGATTGCGATACGCATTGAAAATCCTGCCCGATGATCAAGATGGCGAACTTTGCATGAAGTATGGCTGATTAGATACCTCACGGTTGTTAGCGCCCTTCCCTAGACTGGCGCTACAAATTGCCGAGACGCCCTTTATGAAAATGCCATTTCCGATGGACGTGCTTCTCCAACAAGCGAGTCGGCGTAACCCACTTGGAATCCTTTGCGTACTCGGCATCGCGTTGGGTTTATCCCTGCTGGTCTACGGAGGCCCCACCTTGGCTGCAAAAAATGAACACCGGGTAAACACTATTGTGCTTGTGCATGGCGCCTTCGCCGACGGCTCTAGCTGGTCACCCGTGATCGAGCGACTCACTGCGATGGGCTACAACGTCACAGCCGTACAAAATCCAATGACTTCATTAAAGGATGACGTGCTTGCAACCGAACGCGTGCTGAGAAGGCAGAAGGGGGACGTGCTGCTGGTGGGGCATTCGTGGGCCGGGGCGGTGATAACACAAGCTGGCAACGCCAGTAACGTAAAAGGCTTGGTCTATTTATCTGCGCTCGTACCGGACAATGGCGAGTCTGCGGGGGATCTCCTGGCACGGTTAAAAGCGCCGATGACCGGCCTGACGCCGGATGCCGATGGCTTGATATGGCTGGACGATCCAGCGCAATTTCATCACGTGATGGCGGCCGACCTGCCGATGCAAAAGGTGAAATTGATGACGGCGGTACAGCAACCCATTGCTTCCGCCTGTTTTACTGAAAAGGTCGACCATGCGGCCTGGCACGACAAACCAAGCTGGTACTTGCAAACGACTGACGACCAGGCCGTTTCTCTGTCCACTCAGCGAGCCATCGCGCAGCAAATCGGTGCCAAGGTCGTATCCATACATTCAAGCCATTTGTCGCTGGTATCTCACCCCGATGCCGTCGCTCAACTCATCGACCACGCTGCTAGCGAATCTGGACGGTGATCTTTGGTTCACAAACTGTTGAACGTTCCCACTCTCAATCCCAGGACAGCACGCATGAACCTACTCCATATTGACTCAAGCATCATGGGCCGCGACTCCATCACCCGCGAACTCTCTGCCGCGGTTGTTGCGCGTATTCAGGACAGTCATCCCGATGTTCACATAACGTATCGCGACCTTGCCAACGATGAGGTGCGCCATCTGAGCGGTCCGATTGCCGCAGGATTTCGGCAAACCGGGATCAGTGATTTTCCGGCAGCGACGTTGTTGGAGCATCAACTTTCGGAACGCCTGGTTACCGGGTTCCTGGAGAGCGACGTGCTGGTCATCGGCGCCCCCATGTACAACTTCAGCGTGTCCACCCAGTTGAAGGCCTGGCTTGACAGAATTGCGCAGGTGGGAAGGACATTCAAATATACCGAACAGGGCCCCGTTGGCTTGTGCGGCGGCAAGCGGATCATTGTAGTTTCTGCACGTGGCGGATTTTACGCTGATGGCCCTTTCCAAAAAATGGACTTTCAGGAAAGTTATCTCAAGGCGTTCTTTGGCTTCCTGGGGATTAAGGATATCGAGTTTATTCGCGCCGAAGGTGCCTCCAAGGGCGAAAAGGTCCGCGACAACGGTGTAGCGCTTGCCAAAAGTGCGATTTCCGATGCCGTTGCCCATCTGTCGGTAGACGCTTCTTGAACGTTCATACGAGGGGATAAACAGATGCTTTACGCGATCACTCTGACCTATATCAAATCTGCCGAAGAAATCCGAAACCACTTGGGCGCGCACAAGGACTGGCTCGTTAAAAACATCACCTCCACCCATGTAATCTTCGCGGGTCCGCTGACGGATGAGAGTGGCGGATTCATTCTCGCGTACGCCGAGGACTTAAAGGAAATTCAAAAAATGATGGGCGAAGACCCCTTCGTGATTAACCGCCTTGTAAACATGGAAATCATTGAGACTGATCCGGCGATTTGTTCTGCTGATTTTTTTGGCTATTGGGCTGGAAACGCAAAAGCGGTATGAATTAATCAATAATTCATCTGACACAAGCCAGTCGTTAGCCGCCAGAGCATCTCGGGTAGTGTAAACGCGGCAGCCGTTACACACTCTCACTGGCCCACTGCGTCACACGCGTCAGTGCATCGTTGAAAAGGGCATACGGATCATGCCCGTTGTTCCGAGCCGACAGGTTCAAATTCATGACTGTAGACGAGCGTCTGATCCCGAAAGGTGATTCTGTAACGCACCAGTTGCCTGACTTTTTTGATGGGCCAAACGTGGTGTCCAATTGAGTTGAACGCCGTGGCCTTACGCGTATAGCGTCAGGAAAATGTGTTGGCTGGACGGATATAATGCGCACCGTCACTGCATCTGTGTGATGCTTCACTTGGGCGCTGATGCTCTGTAGAGGCGGATCGTGAGTCGAGTTCAGACGCGCAGACAGTCGCTAGCGAGAAGGCACAATGGGCGTGGAAAGCGGAAGCATCAAGAAACTACCCAACCTTGCGAACGCCGAATTTCTGATGGCTCATTACACCCGTCACGTGTTCGAGCCGCACTGGCATGACACGTGGGCGGTAGGATTGGTTCTGAAGGGCGCACACGACAATAGCCCCCGGCATGACGGTTCGGGCATCGTCGCCCAAGGACAGGTAACGTTGCTTGAACCGGGGCAGCTTCATGCTGGACACGCTTTAGGGTCGGAATCCTGCCAATACTTGATGCTGTATCTCCCAGACACGTTGTTGAACGATGTCGAATGCTGGCGACAAGGGCCGCGCTCGGCTATCGGAAGTCAGGGCTTTCAAGCCCCGAAGCTTGCCAAGGGATTGTTGGCTGCTTCCAGGCTTGAGGAGGCCTGTCATCCGCTGGAATGCATCAACGCCGAGACCGTCTGGACTGAGCTGATCAACGATTTTGTGAGCGAGGTTACAGGCTCTCATGGTGGTGTACAGCCTCGCGATGTCCGCTCAAAAAGCCACGCAGTCGAGCGCGCCAGGCAATACCTGCACGACAACCTGAGGCATCCGTTTAGCCTGGATCAACTAGCCAATGCGGCTGGGGTCTCCAAATACCATCTTTGCCGGCTTTTCAGCGCCAATTTCGGCATGCCTCCACAACTGTATTTACGGCAAATTCGAGTTCAACGTGCACGGGACCTGCTCCGGGGCACGGGGACTTTGAGTGATATTGCCTTTCAAGCAGGATTTGCTGATCAATCGCACCTTGGTCGAGCGTTCAAGCGAGTGCATGGTGTTACGCCCGGCGCCTATGCTGCAGCTACGCGGTGAGCAATCCCATTCTATATTTGCCGGTATACGAGATTGCACCATGCGCTTCTGATTGAATCGGAGCTTTGCATGGATATCTCGTTAGCTACCTTGGCTGTATTCGCAACGTCGGTCGCCATTCTAATGATTACGCCGGGTGCGGACATGATCTACGTCCTGTCTAACTCGATCACCAATGGTGCTCGGGTGGGTATCGCTGCCATTCTTGGCGTGGCCAGTGGTGCATTTTGTTATGTACTTCTGGCAATAGCAGGTGTCGCTACGTTGATCGCGGCTTCTGCGCTGTTGTACGGACTTCTGGTGCTGGCCGGCGCCGGATACCTCTGCTGGCTGGGTTTGGGGATGCTTCGCTCGCGTGAGGCCGTTATAGAAATTCAAGGTGGAATCAAGGCAAATGTCTGGCAGGTCTATCGACGAGGACTGATGACCAATTTACTCAATCCCAAGGCAATGATCTTCACGATCTCGTTCATGCCACAGTTCGTCCCAGAGCATGCAGCTAACAAGGCACTCTCCATGCTTTATCTCGGTGTCGTCCTTGTCGTGATTATGATCCTGGTTGAACTGCCGCTCGCGCTTAGTGGACAGCAGATTGGCCTCAAATTACGTGATGATCCAAAAATTGGCTTATGGATTAACAGGGTCGCTGGAGTGCTACTGATAGCCATTGGACTGTTTCTGGTGCTTTCAAAAATCATTTGAATCCATCAACCGCTGTTGCTTAGTCCTTCTCATCTATCTTCGCAGAGGTGAGATGGCCTGCGATAACTCATGCGAAGAAGAATCTATGTGGCAGTAGGGCGGTAAGCCAATACCGGGGCATGAGATCAAGTGCTCTAGGCGTCAGCCGAGGCCAACGCCTTATTGCGCTGATCCGGCATGCAGGACGAACAGTGCGTTGCCACCCTGCCACGTGTATGACCAAGTGCCTGCGACCGCCTAGGCTCCAACTCCACCCAACGCCACTTGGCTGAGCAAGTGATTTTGGTTTGAGTTCAAAAGGCCCAACAGGGCTGGGGAGCGTCAGGCGCGCCACGGGAAGTGGAGTCCGTGG
>JAAIGE0100004475.1_pt1 | contig 13110 bp, 13 predicted proteins | sample 6487951 | NCBI WGS metagenome assembly JAAIGE01 (sample SAMN13974128, study PRJNA590717) | phyllosphere metagenome | biome: tomato field; feature: multiple bacterial spot infested tomato fields; material: tomato leaves; isolation source: leaves from tomato fields | host: Solanum lycopersicum ... | reverse complement strand
GTCAGGCGGCTGGCGAGGCGATCGACAAAGCGATCCGGCCCCGCGTTGCCGAATAACTTGCCAATGGAGATGCCATAGTTTGAGAGCACCGACGCGCAGGCGCCGACACCGCAGCTTGCCGCATAGCGTGCGAGAACGGCGACACTGGCAGGACCAGGCACGCCCACCCGCACCGGATGCGTCATGCCACGCGCGCGCAACGCTTCCAGCCATGTCACCACGATGTCGGCGTCGAACCCGAACTGCGTCACGATCAGGGGCGCCATGCCACGCTCCTGGATGCTGCGACACTTGCGTTCCAGCACTTCCCATTGTTCTGTCGTGCGCAGGATCGGATGCCCCTCCGGGTGACCCGCCACGCCGATGGTGCGGATGCCTGAGCGTTCAAACACACCCGTCTCGATCAGCGACACGCTGTCGGGAAACGGTCCCTTCGGGGTGGAGGGATCGCCCGCAATCACCAGGCAGCGTGTGACGCCGGCCTCATCGACCAGGCGCGCGATACATGCCTGCAGTTCCCCGAGCGAGCCGATGCGACGCGCGGAAAGATGGGGCACAGGTTCGAAACCAAGGCTACGCACCATCTGTGCTGCGGCCAGCCGCACCGCCTGGTTTTGGCCTGGCAGGTAGGGAATGAACATGGCGCAGCCAGGCAGGATGCGTGGGGCCGCATTGGTCAGCGCGCCGATGTCCTTGGCGCTGACCTCCAGCGAATAGGCCTCGGTCACGGTGCTCGCGAAGTTCGGCGTGTCGGTAGAAATCACGGGTCTTGCCGTCTTGTCATGATGATCGGGTGGCATCGCCACGACGCACTGATCCAGCGGAAAGGAGCCAAAATCCACATGGGGTCTCCGCTAAACTGGCGAAAGGCTCAGTCTTCCGGCGCGTCATCGCCGTAGAACTTCACACCGAGTTGAATGCGCTTGCGGCCGCTGTCCACACGATGCCGATTGGTGTCGCGCAGGGAATAGACGCAGCCGCAGTATTCCTGTTGATAGAAGTTCTCGCGCTTGCTGATCTGAATCATGCGCGAGGCGCCACCGCCCTTGCGCCAGTTGTACTCCCAATACATCAAGCCGGGATACCTGGACGCGGCGCGAATGCCGCAGTCGTTGATCTGCTGCATGTTTTTCCAGCGCGAGATGCCCAGCGAACTGGTGATCACCGGAAAGCCGTGCTCGTGGGCATACAGCGCGGTGCGTTCGAAGCGCATGTCAAAGCACATGGTGCAACGCACGCCGCGCTCAGGTTCGTTTTCCATCCCGCGCGCCCGCTCGAACCAGTTGTCCCGATCGTAGTCGGCATCGATGAAGGGCACGCCGAACTGTTCGGCAAAACGCACGTTCTCATCCTTGCGCAACTCGTATTCCTTGCGCGGATGAATGTTGGGGTTGTAGAAAAAGATGGTGTAGTCGATGCCGGAGGCCAACATCGCCTCCATGACCTCGCCAGAGCACGGCGCGCAGCACGAATGCAGCAAGACCTTGGTATGGCCATCAGGCAGCGGAAGTGGCATGCGTTGGGCAGTGGAATCCATCAGTGGGGTCCTTGCGTGTAGGCAGTGGCATTGGCGGGCGCGCGCGCCAATTCGATGAAGGCGCGCAGGTAATCGATCGCGATGTCCGCCTCGCGCGCGCCCAGATAGATCTGCTTGGGGATGCCGCGCGCACCCAGCCGCACCGGCACCACGTCCATCCTGGCCGCGTATTCCTCCACCAGCCAGCGCGGCATGGCGGCCACGCCGCGGCCGCTGGCCACCATCTGCATCATGATGTCGGTGGTTTCGATGGCCTTGTGGCGCCGCGGCGTGACGCCGGCCGGCAACAGGAACTGGCTGTAGATATCCAGGCGCTCAAGATCCACCGGGTAGCTGATCAGCACTTCGCGTGTGAGCTGCTGTGGCTTGACGTAGGCCGCCGACGCCAGCGCATGGCGCTTGGCCACGACCAGTACCTGCTCGTAGTCGAACACCGGCTCGAACCTGAGCCCTGGCTTGAACAGCGGGTCGGGCGTGACCAGCAGATCGATCTCGTAGCCGAACAACGCGCCGATGCCGCCGAACTGGAACTTCTGCTTCACATCCACATCCACATCCGGCCAGGTGGCCAGATACGGCGCCACCAGCTTGAGCAGCCACTGGTAGCAGGGATGGCATTCCATGCCGATGCGTAGCGCACCGCGCTCGCCCTGGGCAAACTGCCCCAGCCGCTCTTCGGCCAGATCCAGTTGCGGCAGCACCCGGTTCGCCACCGCCAGCAGGTACTGGCCGGCCTGGGTCAGGCGCAGGCTGCGCCCCTCGCGCAACCAGATGTCGGTGCCCAGCTGCTGTTCCAGCTTCTTCATGCTGTGGCTCAGCGCCGACTGGGTCAGATTCAGCACGCCTGCGGCGGCAGTCAGCGAGCCTTGCTGCTCGACCTGCTGGACGATGGTGAGATGGATGCGCTCAAGCATTCAATGATCCGAATTCATGGATTGTTGAAATAACACCATTTTACTTCATCGAATGCGAGCCCTAACATCGGGACTCGTCGTTCAGCCGCTGCCGTGCGAACGGGTTCGGACCAAGGCGCGGCCGATGGGTCGGGCCGCAAGCGTCCTGGCGCACTGCACGACGTCCCCACTGCGTAAGGTTGCCCAGCATGACTGTCAAACACCCACTGCGCGTCGTTGCGGTCTCCGGCGGGATGCAACGCCCCTCCAAGGCCGTCGCCCTGGCAGAACACCTGCTGGAGTTAATCGCCGATCAGGTGCCGTGCGAGCGCCATTTGGTCGAACTTGGAGCGTTGGCGCCGCACTTCGCGGGCGCGCTCTGGCGTACCCAAGTGCCCGACACGGTGGAGCAGGCGCTCTGCCTGGTGGAGCAGGCCGACGTGCTGGTGGTGGCAACACCGGTCTACCGCGGCTCCTTCACCGGACTGTTCAAGCATTTCTTCGATTTCATCGATCAGGACGCCTTGATCGACACGCCCGTGCTGCTCGCCGCAACCGGGGGCAGCGACCGCCATGCGTTGGTGATCGACCATCAGCTACGTCCGCTTTTCAGCTTCTTCCAGGCACGCACCCTGCCGCTGGGCGTTTACGCAACCGACCGCGACTTTCTGGACTACCGCGTGCACAACGACGCGCTGGCCGAACGGGCCAGGCTGGCGGTGCAGCGGGCATTGCCGTTGATCGAGCTGACCGGGCATGCACGGTCGATCGCCGCGCCGGGCGTGGCTGCGGCCTGAGGGCCCAGCTCGCGGTAGCCAGGGAACCGGATCGGTCGGCAAGCGCGCGCTGATCCACTTCCCGGCCTGCATGCCGCCGGCATGACCCGTTACGCAGCGCATGCGCGCGTTCCCATCTTAGAAACAAGGCATCGGTTCGCAATGACTCACGCATTGAATTTCACCATCAAGAGCCTGCGCTTCGATGAGGACTACCGTCCCTCGGCCACGACGCGCAACACGACCAATTTCGCCAACCTGGCCAGGGGTCAGCGACGTCAGGAAAACCTGCGTAACACGCTGGCGATGATCGACAACCGCTGCAACGAGCTGGCGCACTGGGATAACCCCGACCGCGACCGTTACGCGGTGGAGCTGGACATCATCTCCGTCGAAATGCACATCGGCGAACGCGCGCTGGACGATGCGTTTCCGTTGATCGAGATATTGAAGCCCACCATCGTCGATCGCCACACCGGCGCGCGTATCGACGGCATTGCCGGCAATAATTTCTCCTCCTACGTGCGCGACTACGATTTCAGCGTGCTGCTGCCCGCGCACAATCAGGATGCGTCCGGCTTCAACGTCCCGGACGATTTTGGCGAGCTGCACGGCAAGCTGTTCAAGCACTTCGTGCATTCGCCCGCATATTGCGCGCACTTCCGGAAGCCGCCGGTCATCTGCATCAGCGTCTCCACCAGCAGAACCTATCACCGCACCGGAAACCGGCACCCCATCCTGGGCATCGAATACCGCCAGGACGCGTTTTCGTTGACCGACCAGTATTTCGAAAAGATGGGCCTGCAGGTGCGCTATTTCATGCCGCCCAACAGCGTTGCGCCCTTGGCGTTCTACTTCTTCGGCGACCTGCTCGGCGACTACACCAACCTGGAGCTGATCGGCACCATCGCCACGATGGAAACGTTCCAGAAGATCTACCGGCCAGAGATCTACAACGCCAACGCTGCAGCAGGGCCGACCTATCGGCCGAGCCTGAAGCATCAGGACTATTCGTCCACCCAGATCGTCTACGACCGCCAAGAGCGCAGCCAGCTCGCCGTGACGCAGGGAAAGTTCACCGAAGAGCACTTCATCCGGCCCTACGGCAACCTTCTTGCGCAGTGGGCATCCAGCCACGCTTCCTAATCAACCAGAACCCATCCCATTGCTCATCATGACAAAGCTGCTTCCCACCTCAACCGCCGGTAGCCTGCCCAAGCCGTCCTGGCTTGCCCAGCCCGAAACGCTCTGGTCGCCCTGGAAATTGCAGGGCGCCGAATTGATCGAAGGCAAGCAGGACGCGCTGCGTTTGTCGCTGCAGGAACAGCAGCACGCCGGCATCGATATCGTCAGCGACGGCGAACAGACCCGTCAGCATTTTGTCACCACGTTTATCGAACATCTCAGCGGTGTCGATTTCGAAAAGCGGCAGACGGTCAGGATTCGCGACCGCTACGACGCCAGCGTGCCGACCGTCGTCGGCGCGGTCAGCCGCCCAAAGTCGGTGTTCGTGGACGACGCCAGGTTCCTGCGCCAGCAGACCCGCCAGCCGATCAAGTGGGCGCTGCCTGGCCCGATGACGATGATCGACACCCTCTTCGATGCGCACTACAAAAGCCGCGAAAAACTGGCGTGGGAGTTTGCCAAGATCCTCAATCAGGAAGCCAGGGAACTCGAAGCGGCCGGCGTGGACATCATCCAGTTCGACGAACCGGCCTTCAATGTCTTCTTCGACGAGGTCAACGACTGGGGCGTTGCCACCCTGGAGCGCGCGGTGGAAGGGCTGAAGTGCGAGACCGCCGTCCACATCTGCTATGGCTACGGGATCAAGGCCAATACCGACTGGAAGCAGACGCTGGGCTCGGAGTGGCGCCAGTACGAAGAGTCGTTTCCCAAGCTGCAAACATCCTCGCTCGACATCATTTCGCTGGAATGCCACAACTCGCACGTGCCGATCGATCTGATCGAACTCGTTCGCGGCAAGAAGGTGATGGTCGGTGCCATCGACGTGGCAAGCACCACCATCGAAACACCGCAGGAAGTGGCCGAGACGCTGCGAAAGGCGCTGCGCTTCGTCGATGCCGACAAGCTCTATCCCTCCACCAACTGCGGCATGGCGCCGCTCGCCCGGCACGTGGCGCGCGGCAAACTCGGTGCGCTCAGTGCAGGCGCGCAGATCGTGCGTGACGAGCTGTCGGCTTAGGGCAACTAACAACACTCCTACGCAGCCGTCAGGCGGGCGCGGCCGGTGCTCGGAATTCTCATGTACCGCTTGTACATTGCGGTTCTGAGCACGCCGTCCGCGCCCACCTCACGGCTGCTCGCTACGTTTTGTCAGCCGCTCCTAGTCCCATTGCCACAGCAGTGTGCCCCGTGCCGTCGGGCGGGCCCGGGGTGCGCGCAAACGCGGCAGATGCCGGTCGTGCACATCGTCCATATCATCGCCAGCGGCTGCGCACGGGCGTCGCCGGCGCTTGATCGCGCCGGCGCCATGCATGGCGCAACGCGCATAGCCACGCATCCCATCGCAGGCCGCATGACGCCGGCCCGGCTCTCAGCCGCTGCGTGCAACCCCACGGCGTGCATACAAGGCCGTCAGCAACGGCACCAGCAACGAGGTGACGATGACCGCGCTGGCCACCAGCGCCGTCGCGGCCGGCGCGGCGGGTGCGAACTGCGGTGCCATGCCGGCGATCAGCGCCGGAGTGGCCACGGCGGCACCGGCGGTGCTGGAGGCCGCCACCCCGGCCGTGCCGTTGCCGCCGCCGATCCAACGGTCGGCCAGCAGCAGGGGTAGCCCGGTGATCACGATGACTGCCACGCCCAGCAGGACCCCGCTTGCGCCGGTGTGGGCGATGGTGGACAGATCCAGCGTGTTGCCGAGCGCGAAGCCGAAGAAGGGCACCAGCGTCGTGGTCGCCTGCGCGAAGAACTGCCGCAATTGCGCATCGAGGTTGCCGAGCGCAAAGCCTAGCAACAGCGGCAGCACCGCACCGACGAACAGCAGTGGGTCGAAGCTGGCCAGGCCGCTGGCACCCAGGATCAGCATGGAGATCAGCGGGCCCGATTCCAGCGACATCAGCACCACCGCCCCTGCGTCTTCGCTGCTGCCGTATTGCTGCATCAACGCGGCGTACAGCCCGCCGTTGGTCATGTCCATCGCAGCCACCAGCGCCAGGACCGACAGCCCGGCCAGCGGCCCGCTCGGCACGCCGCCGATGGGAAGCAGCGGTGCGCACAGGACTGCCACCAGCCAGGCCACTGCGATCTTGGTCAGCACCAAGCTGCCCGAACGGCGCAGCACCCGTCCGGAGGCGCGCAGCTGGATGGTTGCCCCCATGCAGAAAAACCACACCGCCAGGATCGGAACGGTGCCGCTGATCAGCCCGTTGCTGAAAGATCCCAAGGTGCTGCCGGCCTGCGGCCAGAGCGTGTGGCAAACCGCCCCGAGCAACAGGGGGACCAGCATCATCCCGCCAGGAAGCCGCTCCACCGTGGCCTTGATGTGCATCTGCGTTCCAGTGAGCGCGTCACCACGCGCGGGGCTGGCAGCATCGCGCAGGCACCTGCGTGCATGCAGATCCCGGCGCGAACGCGCGCAGCCGCACACGAATGCGCCGGCCATGACCGCCACAGCGGCCATGACCGGCGCTGCCGACCTTGCTCAGTAATTGACCTGCAACTGCAGGCGCAGCAAATCGCCTTCCACTACCGGATACGGCGCGGTGCTGACGTCGGTGCGCTTCATCTTCGAATAGGCGAACACCAGTTCCAGCGCATCCATCGGCTGCCATTCGACACCGGCTTCCACTTCGTCCAGACGCATGCGCGGGGCATTGGTGTCGAACTTGGAGCCGCCGCGGTAGGTCTGCCATTTCAGGTAGGGCAGCAAGGTGCCGTAGGTGAAGTCGTGCTTGAACATGGCCTGCACGTAGCCGCCGCTCAACGAGCGGGTGCGGATGCGGCGTTGGGCCACATCCAGTTCCGGGCCACGGCCCACCGTCCACTCCGCCTGCAGGCCGAACGGCTGCGGGTAGTAGATGATGTGCGCGGCCACGCGCTGGTCGGTATAGCCATTGGGCTCGGTGATGGCCGGGGTAAAGCTGCGGCCGCCGATATTCACTGCCGCCGCAGTCGGCACGAAGCGGCCGGCGTAGGCGTCGGCGCCCACTTCCAGGTACTGGCCGTTGGCGAACTTGAACGGGTAGGTGGCGTGCACCACCGCGTGCATGCTGTCGTTGCGCTCGGCGCGGTTGGCGCCCTGGCCGTTGTACACACCGGCACCGATTACGCCGTAATCGCCGGACCCCTTCAATCCCGACTTGACCAGGTCCTGGAAGCGGCCCTTGGCCACGGTGGGGCTGTAATAAAACACCGCACCGATATCGCGTTCGTCGCGCAGGCCGGAGTTGAGTGCATCGGCACGATCCAGCGAGAGCCGGTTCTGGCTGGACTGCAGATTTTCCCAGCCGTACGGCATTTTCGACTGACCCACACGCACGCGGTATTCGCGCTTCTTGTCGAAGAAGATATCGGCGTAGGCATCGCGCAGCTGCGCAAAGTTGGAGGTGGCGGAGCCGGTGGGCGTGCTGGCGAAATCCGGCTGGAAATACAGCGACACGTGCTCGTTGAGATCGCCGCTCAGCACCAGGCGCGCACGGCGGATGCCCAGGCTCTGGTCGTTGCCGATAAAGCGGTCGCCCGGCGCGCGCAGGTCCTGCGCATCGCCGCCGATGCCCTGGTTGTAGCGGATCTGCGTGTAGCCGCGCAGGCTCAGTTTGTCGTACCACTTCTTGCCGGCGTCGCCGGACTTGGCCGGCGCTGGCGTTGCAGCCGGCGCCGGCGCAGGCGCGGCCTGGGCAACGGCAGTGTCGGCGGGCGTGGCGGCGCCCGGCGCGGGCGGGAGCGGTTGCGCAGGCCTTGCCGGCATTGCCGACGCCGGCAGCTTGCCGTTTTCGTCCACCTGCACGAAGGTGCCCAGCTTGTCGCGCCCTGGCGCCGGCTCGGCGAAGATCTGCTTGGTCTTGCGGTCGACGTACAGCTCCAGCTCGGCGGCCAGCGTGCTGCCGCTGGCGGTCGCGCTGAGGGCGCACAGAACAGTGGCGAAATTGCGTTTTTTCATTGGTCCGGCTCGTGCAAGGGAAACGGGTCGGCGGCTGCGTCGATCCGGTGCTGCCAAGAAGGCGGCTGCACGGCGTGGAAGCGCCTGCCAGGCGCCGGTCGTCCTGACGTAGCGGCAATGGCAGCAGTTATATTTAGATTTGATGTCAGTTTGGTGACACTGGCGGACCTCGCTGCCGTGGCCCTTGTGTCACGGTCGTGTCGGGGCGATGGCAGTTATGCGACCAACGTGAGGCGGGCCCAGCTGCGCGCGATGGGGTGCAGACGCTCGTACAGAACTGGATTCGGAAGGTGCGGTCGTGGGCATGGCGGAGATTGCGCACGGGCCGTCCAAGCTTTCGACGTGGCCCATCGCCGATGGCTGCGCGGCATGAGACCTGCTGGATTCGCCAGCGTGCGCAGCGTTTGCGCCACCATTGGGTAGCCGCAGGCACGTGTCATCGGCAGCGACATCGGCCCGGTCACGCGGCCGTCTGCTGCGCGGGGGGATATGTCGCGCAGCGCCAGGCTGTGCAGGTCTCCAGCGCTGGCAGCGACCCAGTGCCGCATCGGCGCGCTCACCGCGCCACGCGTTGACCAACCGAGACGCGCACGGCTGCTGATCGGCCGTTCAGAGCAGCGCCACACCCGATCGCCTGAACCAGTGCCACTGGTCCAACGCACTGGAGATCATCCCGACACACGCAGCCACGCCGACCAGCCGGCCATCGCCGCTGGTTGCATGCGGTGAAGCGCCACGAAGTTCGCCGGGTTCCAAGGGGTCACGTCGCACTTGCTCAACGCTGCGCGAACCACTGCGTGCCGAACGGCTGGGCAGCGCAGTGGTCGCGCCGTGACTCAGCGCGCCGCGAGTGCCGCCGCCACCGCGTCGCGCAACGGCGTGGTGGGGCGGCCGATCAACCGGCCCAGCGTCTGGCTCTCATCGAACAGGGCGCCGTCGCGCGAGGCGGCCGAGCACTGCGCCAGCACCTGCGCAAAGCCGGCCGGCAGGCCGATCTGCACCAGCGCTGCCGCGTAATCGGCTTCCGGCAGGTCGTGATAGGCCACCGGCTTGCCCGACTGCTGCGCCACCTCGGCGGCGTACTCGGCCATCGTGAAAGCGGCATCGCCTGCCAGCTCGTACACCTGGCCGGCCTGTGGGGCGTCCGAAGCCAGTACTGCAGCCGCCGCCGCGGCATAGTCGGCGCGCGTGGCGGCGCTGATTTTGCCGTCGCCCGCACTGCCGATCACCGCGCCGTGGGCGACTTCTGCGGCGATCGAGCCGGTGTAGTTCTCGGTGTACCAGCCATTGCGCAACAACGCGTGCGGCACGCCGCTCTCGCGCAGCAGCGCCTCGGTGGCCACATGCTCGGCGGCCAGCGACAGCGTGCTGGTATCGGCATGCAGGATGCTCGTATACGCCAGCAGCTCCACCCCGGCGCGCTTTGCAGCCTCGATCACGTTGCGGTGTTGCGGCACGCGCTGGCCGACCGCATTGGACGAGACCAGCAACACGCGGCCCACGCCGGCGAAGGCGGTGTCCAGGCTTTGCGGGTTCGCATAGTCGGCCTGACGTACCGCGATGTCGCGTTTTGCGAACTCGGCAAGTGACGCGGTATCCCTCGCCGTTGCTACGATGCGGTTGGCAGGCAGATGGCCAAGCAGCGCTTGGACAACCAGCGCACCCAACTGCCCGCTGGCGCCGGTGACAAGAATCAGGGGGGATGTAGATGTCATGACGGGCTCCGTTAGGTTTGCATAAAAGATTTGGTCTACTATCTAGACCTCATTGGTCGCCCGCATAGTGTCAGCCCCGCCCCGGCCTCCGCAAGGAGGCAGTTTCGCTCCCCCTGGTTACCGTGAGATACCCCACGTGAATGCGATTGCCCTGTTCCCGCTGCCGCCGTCCCTGGAAGGACCCTTCGACGCCACCAAGTGCCCGGTGCGCGATGTACTCGACCAGATCGGCGACAAGTGGACCCTGCTGATCCTGCTGACGCTGATCCCCGGCCCATCCCGCTTCAGTGCCATCCAGCGCGCCGTGCCGGACATCTCCAAGCGCATGCTGACCCAGACGCTGCGCAATCTTGAGCGCAACGGCATGATCACCCGCAAGGTCTACGCCACCAAGCCGCCGAGCGTGGAATACGCGCTCTCCAAGCTGGGAATTTCACTCCTCGGCCCGGTCTCGCAACTGCTCACGTGGGCGGGCGAAAACCACGGCAGCATCCGCGCCGCGCGCGAGCGATTCGATCGCGCGCAGCAGGCAGCAGTGGCGTTGGATCCCGACGAAGCGATGGCATAGGCGCAGTGCTGCGTCACCGCGATTCAAGCCAATGCGCTGAGGTGGTGCAGCGGCGCTCCCGCGTGCGCATCGGCTGGGCGGTCGGCCGTGACTGCAGAAGGCACTCGTGGTGTCCCTGCTTGCATCTCTCTCATGTGCGGTCTGACGCGTGAGTCAGGCCGCGCTGTGAAGTACTGTCGGATGGAATGAAGTGTCAGGGCGCCAGCCGGCCACGACACAGCGTCAGTGCAGCCCAGCCAACCCCGCCGCCAGCGATGCCACCCCAAATGATGCCATCGGTGAAGCGATAGCCAGTAAGGTGTGCCACACCGGCACCGATGACGAAGCCGGAAAGCGAGAACCAGGCAACCATCCGACGGCCCGCCAAGGCCCGATCTTTCGCGGCACGCCTGCGACGAATCTTTTCTCGTGCTTCCAGATCCGGCTGAAGTATGGCCTGCGCGATTGCCTCTGCTTGTGACTGATCCATGCACCGATTCCTGAAGAGCGCCAGCGCTTGAATTACGCTGCCGCCTGCCCGCGAGACGGGCTTGGCTTGAAAGAGTTGTTAGGCCGCATTCTGCGCCGCCACACGCGACCGGAACAGTAGAAACTCCAGGCGGTGATTGCAGTTGGCGCAGTATAGGTCCCGTCCGATGCCGGGGCGCTCAACCTTGCGAACAAGATGCAGCGGGTAATCTGGCAGTGGCCCCTCCGGCAGGCCCCAGTAATCCGGAAAGTACGACCCAAAATCTGCATCACAGAAGTCGCAGAGGACAATCTCTTGGCCCCAAATTTCAAAGGCGTGGTACTCGTGCTCTCCGCGAATGCACTCGTCTAGCTCGCCAGGCACATGCCCGCAGTCGAAGCACGGGGCCACATCAATCTCTTGCAGTTGAAGTGAGCATGGGGCAGCTGGTCATACGGCCTGACGCTTGAGGTACGCCGAGCCGCAAAGCGGGTTCGGCTTGAATGATGGTTACGACGCATCGCCGAACTCGCGCAGATGCGGCACATACGCTGAGAGCACAGACACACAGAGGCACTCGGAGACTATGAGCCACTCTTGCATCGAGTCTAACGATGCGGTGACGTGCAGGAAGTGACCTGCGGTGCGATCCCGCCAGCCGCCGGAAATGACCTTGTAGAGGACGTGGCCTGTAGTGAGCGGGCTTTCCCAGTACTCAAGCATGTCCCCCTCGTCCATCACCTGGAATGCCCGAACGAAAGGAAAGTGGATCTCAAGGTGGCGGTCGACTCCCGCCGGCGCCGCTACAACAATGCGCAGGCCAGAGCTGGTGCTGATGATCTCGGTAACGTCTGCGCCTTCATGCCATTGGACCTCGGAGCCGACAGGTTCTAGAAACGTCTGCATGCGGCCCAATGCCTCAATGAATTGTTAGACGGCAACACTAACTGCAAGCAGCACGAGTTGCCAGATGAGCAGGAGCACAGTGGGATAGAAGGTCAGTGCGAACCCCAGCGCTCTGGCGCCAGCACCGCCACTGTAGGTCGCAAAAAACGTCAGCCTTCCAAGCAAGAACGCACAAGGGCATGCCGGAACTGCGGCTTGGATGCCGCGGTGCGGGTTCATGAGGGCGGCGACGTAGACCGGCAGCGCAAACGCTAGCTGCTCTGTCGTATTTTGAAGCAAAGATTGCAACGTTTTAGCACGAATGGTGCCATCACTCATCGCGCTGCCGTCAATGTCTGCAGGCGTAACGAAGCGATGTTTGGCCATGCGTGCGATAGCGACAAACATCCCCGTGGCCGGCAACAGCAAGCTGATAACTGCCCGCTCTGGTGTGTCCCAGCGCAAGAACGCTCGTGATAGCAGGAACACAACGAGTAGAGAAGCAAAAAGGCCAGATGCCATACCGAGGACCACGCCTCGCTGCTTTCTGTCTAAATGCACCGTGGCTCCCTCTGCCGGCGGACGTTCGAGGACACCTTGGCGTAGGTTTCAGGCATTGATGCGCCTCAAGCGGTAGGTCATTTCTTCCGCGATTTCCGGGTCACTGCATCTCGCAAACTCTTCAATGACCGCAATGGACTCGGGTGTATCGATATCAGCGAGCGCATGGCTAAACCATTTCGCGATGACGCCTGGCTCAGAACACGTGTACTCGAACATCTGAAACCCGTTCGCAAGCACCTGTCGAATGTACGTAACGCTGGATGGGCGACGAAGCAACTGGATTTCGCGCGTGATCTTTTGATGGAGCTCATGGCCGGGCATCACCAACAGCCTGTTGAAAACCTCAGCCCTCTGTTCCTGATCCGGAATGCTTTGAGCATGGCAAACGAGATCGTATGTGGCCTGCCAATCATTGTTGGCGATGGCTGCGGCCATCCCGTGCAGGACTTTTTCTTTGATCGTGGCCGATGGTTGGCTCATGCCGGATGACCTACGCCTAAGCTAAGCGGGCTGCGCGGTCTGGGTGGTGACCGAGCGGGCAGTTTACTCCACGCAGATTTGTATGAGCGCATGGTTAGGATCTACGGCGATGCGCCGAAGGG
>JAAIGE0100006992.1_pt1 | contig 13127 bp, 9 predicted proteins | sample 6487951 | NCBI WGS metagenome assembly JAAIGE01 (sample SAMN13974128, study PRJNA590717) | phyllosphere metagenome | biome: tomato field; feature: multiple bacterial spot infested tomato fields; material: tomato leaves; isolation source: leaves from tomato fields | host: Solanum lycopersicum ... | reverse complement strand
GATCCAGTGCTCGCCCTGGCTGATCAGTGGCAGGGCTGCGCCCAACTGCTGCAGGCATTGCTCGAGGCGCTGCTGCAGGCACTGGCGGTTGTCGCGCAGCAGGCGTTCGCCGCTGGCCGCTGCCTCGCCGTCGAACAGCTGTTCGCTGTTCTGCAGGCGCAGCAGGGCGACCTGGCGCGGCACGCCCAGGGGCAGGTCGAGGCTGGCCGCACGTTGCAGCAGCACGTCGAGTGACTGGTAATCGCCTTCCAGCAGTTGCTCCAGCACGTGCTGGCGCGAGCTGCCGAGCATCTGCTGCTGCACCAGTGCGGTGCCGATGGCCTGGGTGACGACCACCATCTTCAGCCCATAGGGTTGCTCCAGCAGCGGCAGGCCCAGGCGCTCGGCCTCGGCGATCACTGCCAGGGGAATCGCCTGGATGTACTCGGCGCCGGTAAGAATCACCAGCCCGGCGGTGGCCCGTTCGACCGCCTGGCGCACCAGGAGCAGCAGGTTGGCTTCGTCGCGCGGGTGGTTGATGCCGGTGACGAACACCAGTTCGCCACCCATCACCCAGGCGGCGATGTCCTCGTTCTCGGCCACGTAGGGCCAGCGCACCGGGTTGCCCAGCGCTGCCTGGCCAGCGCGCAGGTGCAGCTCGTGCAAGCCGGGCAGGGCCAGTACATCGGCGACGCTCAGGCTCATGCGCGGGCGACCTGGCCACGGGCGGCGAGGACCTTCTTCGCTTCGAACAGCACGATGTAAACCACTGCCGCGACGGCGATGCCCACCAGCGGCGCCACCCAGGGCGAGAAGTAGGCGCACAGCGAACCGACGCCGTAAGCGCCGAGGCCGACCCAGTTGAAGGCGGGGATGCGCGCCTCGGCGAGCAGCGGGTAGCGGCTCTTATGGCCGTAGAAATAGTCGGCCATGATCACACCACCGATCGGCGGGATGATCGAGCCGAGCAGGATCAGGAACGGAATCAGCATCTCGTACATGCCGCCGATGGCCAGCAGCGTACCGATGCCGGCGCCGACCACGGTTACCGTCTTGCGCCGGCCGGTGCGCAGCAGGTTGCAGCCGGCGGCGGCGAAGTTGTAGATGGTGTTGTCCTGGGTCGTCCACAGGTTCAGGAACAGCATCACCACCGCGGCCATGGACAGCCCCTGCAGCACCAGTACTTCGACGATGTCTGGTTGCTGGTAGACGATGGCGCCGTAAGCCCCGGCGACGATCATCAGGCCGTTGCCCAGGAAGAAGCCGACCATGCTGGCGATCACCGCGATGCGTCCGGTGCGGGCGAAGCGCGTCCAGTTGGTGGCTTGCGTCGCGCCGCTGACGAAGGTGCCGAAGACCATGGTGATGGCCACGCTCAGGGTCATGCTCTGGGTCGGCTCGATGGCCATCAGCGCGCTCAGGCCGCCGATGTCGTCGGTGGCGATCCACAGCGAGCAGACCAGCAGGGCGAGCATCGCCGGCACGGAAATGCGCGACAGTATGTCCAGCCCCTTGTAGCCGATGAAGGCGGTGATGCAGAAGGCGAAGCCGAACAGCACCATCAGGGGAATGGTCAGGCCTTGCGGCAGGCCGAGAATCTTCACCAGCACGATGGCTACCGTGGCGGTGCCCCAAGCGTACCAGCCGATCTGGGTGAAACCGAGCAGCACGTCGGAGAGTTTGCTGCCGGCCTCGCCAAAGCAGAAGCGGCCCATCAATACCGAATTGAGGCCGCTGCGACAGGCGATCAGGCCGAGGATCGCGGCATAGGCACCGAGCAGCAGGTTGCCGATCACAGCTGCCCAGATCAGCGTAGTGAAGTCGAAGGCCATGCCGATCTTGCCGCCGGCGAACATGGTGGCGGTGAAGAAGGTAAAGGAGAACAGCATGATCGACGTGGAGAACAGCCCCTTGCGGGCGCCGGCCGGCACTTCGCTCAAAGGGTAGTCGCTGTCGGTGGTGGGATGAGTCATGGCCTGGCTCCACAGGATGAGGGAAGCCATGGCTATAGCAGGCGACGTGCCAACCGACGGTTTGGGTGGCGCGTACAGTGCCGGTTGTGCGAAGTGCACAATAGGGCGCGGTTTTTCAGCGGATAGGTGGGTTTTCTTTGTGGTTTTCCACCATTGTCGACCTGTCTTGGTGCGCTGCCGACAAGGTATGCACCAAGAGGTCACTGGGCGCCTCAATACGCTTTTGCCTGCTGATTGGCGGGTGCAGCCGTTCGCCAGATGTAGGGTGGATGACGCTCTTTTCATCCACCATTGCGATCGCAGAGCGGTGGATGGGGCGGGCCGCGTAGGTGATCCGATCCACCCTACGACACGCCGCTTGCGCCTTGTAGCAGTGGCTTCACACGGTTCACTGAATACTGCGAGAGCCTTTAGCGGGTGCCGAGAAAATCGCGCTTGCCCAGCTCCACGCCATTGTGGCGCAGGATGGCGTAGGTGGTGGTGATATGGAAATACAGGTTCGGCAGCACGTGATCGAGCAGGAACGCCTGGCCCTGGAAGTGGGTTTCCTTGTCACGGCGCTTGAGCGTCACGGTGCGGTCTTCGCTGCCGTCGAGCTGTGCGGCGCTGATGCCCTGGACGAATTCCAGGGTCTTGGCGATACGTGCCTGCAGCTCGGCGAAGCTGGTTTCGTCATCGGCATGGCTCGGCGCTTCGACGCCGGCCAGCAGGGCTGTACCGGCCTTGACGGTGTCACAGGCGATCTGCACCTGGCGGCTGAGCGGGAACATGTCCGGCGCCAGACGCGAGGCGAGCAGCACGCTCTGCTCGATCTTGCGGGCTTCGGCGTTGGCGGCAGCGATGCCGAGGATGGTCGACAGGTTGGTCAGCTGGCGGGTGAACACCGGGATGGAAATGGAGTGCATGGAAAGAGGCATGGTGAGTTCCAGAAAAAGTCAGGGGAGGGAAGCGCAGGCCCGAGCCCGCGCGCGCAATACATCAACCGATGCTGATCGGCGGCAGAGTGGCCAGCTCGACGGTAACGGCTTTGCGTGGCGCGATGATTTCAGCTTCGCCGTCGACCACCAGTTCGTCGTGCTGGTTGAACACGCGGGTGGCGATGCGCACGCGGAATTTCGGCAGCTTCTCGAGGATTTCCAGGCGTACGGTCAGGGTGTCGCCCAGCTTCACCGGTTTCTGGAAGCTCATCTGCTGGCCCACGTAGATGGTGCCGGGGCCGGGCAGGGTGCAGGCCACGGCCGCACTGATCAGCGCGCCGCTGAACATGCCATGGGCGATGCGCTCCTTGAACATGGTGGTGGCGGCGTACTCGGCGTCCAGGTGTACCGGGTTGTGGTCACCGGAAACCGCGGCGAACAACAGGATGTCGCGTTCTTCAACAGCCTTGCTGTAGCTGGCGGTCTGGCCGACTTCCAGGGCCTCGTACGGGGTATTGCTGCTTTGCGTCATAGGTCAGGTTCCTGAGGGTTTGATGGTCGCTGCCGGGGCTCTGCGAGCGTCTGTTCCAGCCAGTCGATCAGGTCGCGGGTGACCTCGTCACGGTTCGTTTCGTTGAGCAGTTCGTGGCGGGCCTGTGAATAGCATTTCAATGTGGTGCGGCTGTGCCCAGCTTGCTTCAAGGCATCGGCCAGGCGTTGCAGACCGCCGCCTCGGCTGACCGGGTCCTGGTCGCCACCGATGATCAGGATCGGCAACTGCGGGGCGATCTGTTTCAGCGACGCGGGCGGGGTGATGCGTTGCAAGCCTTCCAGCAAGTCGAGCCATAGCCCGTTGGTGGCGCGAAAACCGCACAGAGGGTCGGCAATGTAACGGTCGACCTCGGCCTTGTCACGGCTGAGCCAGTCGAATGGCGTGCGCGCCGGCGCGAAGGCCTTGTTGAAGGCACCGAACGACAGCCAGTCGATCAGCGCGCTGCGTCCGGTCGCGCCCTGTCGCCAGCGCTCGAAGCGGGCCACCAGTGCGGCGGCGCGGTAGGTGCCCAGCTTGCCGTAATTGGAACCACTGAGAATAGCGCCCTGCACGCTACTGCTGTGGTGCATCAGGTAGGCGGTGGCGATGAAGCTGCCCATGCTGTGGCCAAGCAGGACGATCGGCGTCTGCGGCCGCTGGTGGCGGATATGGTGGTTGAGCGTGGAGAGGTCGCCGACCACATGGTTCCAGCCGTTCGCGTCGGCGAAGTGGCCGAGCAGGCCATGCTGAGCGGTCTGCCCGTGGCCGCGGTGATCGAGAGCATAGAGTTCGAAGCCGGCGGCGACCAGCGCCTCGCCAAAACGTGCATAGCGGCCGCTGTGTTCGGCCATGCCGTGGGCGAGCATCACCACGGCCCTGGGCTCGTGCTGGGCGTGCCAATGGTTGACGAACAGGGGCACGCCATCACTGCTGTCGAGCCAGAAGCTGCGGTGCTGCATGGCGAGATCCTTTAGCCACCGGGTGCCGTGCATTGTAAACCCTGCAGGTGACGAAATTCACGGTATTGATTGTGGCTTTGCCGGGGCGTGGCCGGCTGCTAAGTTCATTCGGTGGTATCACGCATATTCGGAAAACAAGGGATAACAACAATGCAGCCCGATTTCTGGAACGATAAACGCGCCCCCGGCGTGGCCAACGACATCGACATGGACGCCTATCAGTCGGTGGTCGAGGTGTTCGAACGCTCCTGCAAGACTTTCGCCGACCGCCCCGCGTTCAGCAATCTGGGCAGAACCCTGACCTACGGTGAGCTGGACACGCTGTCCGCCGCCTTTGCCGCCTATCTTCAGCAGCACACCGATCTGCAACCCGGCGACCGCATCGCCGTGCAGATGCCCAACGTGCTGCAATACCCGATCGCCGTGTTCGGTGCGATGCGCGCCGGGCTGATCGTGGTCAACACCAACCCGCTGTACACCGCCCGCGAGATGCGCCACCAGTTCAAGGACGCCGGCGTGCGCGCCCTGGTGTACCTGAACATGTTCGGCAAGCTGGTGCAGGAGGTACTGCCCGACAGCGAGATCGAGTACCTGATCGAGGCGCGCATGGGTGACCTGCTGCCCACCTTCAAGGGCTGGCTGGTCAATACGGTGGTCAAGAAGGTCAAGAAGATGGTGCCTGTCTACCATCTGCCCCAGGCGCTGTCGTTCAAGCAGGTATTGGCCGACGGTGCGCGGCTCGGCATACGGCCGGTCAGCGCATCGCAAGGCGACATCGCCGTGCTGCAGTACACCGGCGGCACCACGGGCGTGGCCAAGGGCACCATGCTCACCCACGCCAACCTGATCGCCAACATGCTACAGGCCAATGCCTGCATGCTGCAGCACGGCCCCGATGGTACGCCACTGATGAAACGCGGCCATGAGGTGATGGTCGCGCCGCTGCCGCTGTATCACATCTACGCGTTCACCATGAATTGCATGTGCATGATGGTCAACGGCAACCACAACGTACTGATCACCAACCCGCGGGACATTCCCGGTTTCGTCAAGGAACTGGGCAAATGGGAGTTTTCCGCGCTGCTGGGGCTCAACACGCTGTTCGTGGCACTGATGGATCACCCGGATTTCGCCAAACTCGACTTCAGCCATCTCAAGGTCACCAACTCGGGGGGCACGGCGCTGGTCAAGGCCACTGCCGAGCGCTGGAAGCAGCTGACCGGCTGTACGGTGGTGGAGGGCTACGGGCTGACCGAAACCTCGCCGATCGCCAGCGCCAACCCCAGTGGCGACCTGGCGCGCCTGGGAACCGTCGGCACTCCGGTGCCGGGCACGGCATTCAAGGTCATCGATGATGACGGTAACGAACTGCCGCTGGGCGAGCGCGGCGAGCTGTGCATCAAGGGCCCGCAGGTGATGAAGGGCTACTGGAATCGCCCGGAAGCCACCGCCGAGGTGCTGGATGCAGAAGGCTGGTTCAAGTCCGGTGATATCGCGGTGATCGATGAAGAGGGCTTCGTGCGCATCGTCGACCGCAAGAAGGACATGATCATCGTCTCCGGCTTCAACGTGTACCCCAACGAGATCGAAGACGTGGTGATGGCCCACAGTAAGGTGGCCAGTTGCGCGGCCATCGGCGTGCCGGACGAGAAGTCCGGGGAGGCGGTCAAGCTGTTCGTGGTCAAGCGCGACGACAGCCTCACCGCCGAGGAGCTCAAGGCCTACTGCAAGGAAAACTTCACCGCCTACAAGGTGCCGCGGCAGATCGTGTTCAGGGCGTCGCTGCCCATGACCAACGTCGGCAAGATCCTGCGTCGTGAACTGCGCGACGAAGCGTTGAAGGCGACTGAGACCCAGCCCGTGACGTGATTCGGCGACAAGGGCGCTGCATCACGCCTTTGGACGTGCGCGTATTTGCACGTACCGTCTGGCGTACTGCTCTCATGCAGTACGTCGTGACGGGTATGGCAGCATGCTCTTGCCGAGCGCAGTTCCCGTGTCGCTTCGCTCGACCGCTCACCGGCGTCGCCAGGCGCCGGCCCCTATCACCTTCTCCAATTGCCAATCCGGCCCGGCAAAAAGGGCCGCAGGCGTCTATCATGGGCATTGCCTGCCGATTGGCAATCGCTGCCAGCCGGTTTAACACGCAAACTTTCTTGTGACTAATTGTTTTAATGTGGTCATTTTCAATACCGATCGGCCTTTTCGGGCTCTGGTCGGTATCCGGCAACTCTGCTAATCTCGGCCCGCTTTGCGCTCCTCTGGGGCGAACAGCCAGGCATACATACAACAAACAACCGCCTCGGCGGTGACGACAAGCTGTTGCTTAGGAGTGGGTGTCCATGACCGAAAACTTCTGGACGGACAAATATCCCGAGGGGGTCGCGGCCGAGATCGATCCCGACCAGTACCCCAACGTTCAGGCGGTGCTGAAGCAGTCCTGCCAGCGTTATGCCGACAAGCCCGCTTTCACCAATCTGGGCAAGACGATTACCTACGGCCAGCTATACGAGCTGTCCGGCCACTTCGCTGCTTACCTGCAGCAGCACACCGATCTCAAGCCCGGCGACCGCATCGCCGTGCAACTGCCCAACGTGCTGCAATACCCGGTGGCGGTGTTCGGCGCCATGCGTGCCGGCCTGGTGGTGGTCAACACCAACCCGCTGTACACCGCGCGGGAAATGGAACACCAGTTCAACGACTCCGGCGCCAAGGCGCTGGTGTGCCTGGCCAACATGGCGCACCTGGCCGAGCAGGTGGTGCCCAAGACCGGCGTGAAGACGGTGATCATCACCGAAGTCGGCGACATGCTACCGCCACTCAAACGCCTGCTGGTCAACGCCGTGGTCAAGTACGTGAAGAAGATGGTGCCGGCCTACAACCTGCCGGGCTCCGTCAAGTTCACCGACGCCCTGGGCCAGGGCCGCGGCAAGGCGGTCAGCGAGGCCAGCCCTGCGTCCCAGGACGTCGCCGTGCTGCAGTACACCGGCGGCACCACCGGCGTGGCCAAGGGCGCCATGCTCACGCACCGCAACCTGATCGCCAACATGCTGCAGTGCCGCGAGCTGATGGGCTCCAACCTGGGCGAGGGCTGCGAGATCATCGTCGCGCCGCTGCCGCTGTACCACATCTACGCCTTCACCTTTCACTGCATGGCGATGATGCACTGCGGAAACCACAACATCCTGATCACCAACCCGCGCGACCTGCCGACCATGGTCAAGGACCTGGCCAAGTTCCAGTTCAGCGGCTTCGTCGGTCTCAACACGCTGTTCGTGGCGCTGAGCAACAACGAAGGGTTCCAGAAGCTCGACTTCTCCAAGCTCAAGGTCACCCTGTCCGGCGGCATGGCGTTGCAGCAGGCGGCCGCCGAGCGCTGGAAACAGGTCACCGGCTGCGCCATCTGCGAAGGTTACGGCCTGACCGAAACCAGCCCGGTGGCGTCGGTCAATCCGGTCACCTACAACCAGATGGGCACCATCGGCATTCCCGCTCCGTCGACCCTGTTCAAGGTCATCGATGACCAGGGGAACGATCTGGCCATCGGCGAAACCGGCGAGCTGTGCATCAAGGGCCCGCAGGTGATGAAGGGCTACTGGCAGCGCCAGGAGGCCACCGACGAAGTGATCGATGCCAACGGCTGGTTCAAGACGGGTGACATCGGCATCATCCAGCCCGACGGCTACATTCGTATCGTCGACCGCAAGAAGGACATGATTCTGGTGTCCGGCTTCAACGTCTATCCGAACGAGCTGGAAGAGGTGCTGGTGACCCTGCCGGGCGTGCTGCAGTGCGCGGCCATCGGCGTGCCGGACGAGCGCTCGGGCGAGTCGATCAAGGTGTTCGTGGTGGTCAAGCCGGGCATGACCCTGACCAAGGAACAGGTCATGCAGCACATGCACGACAACCTCACCGGCTACAAACGACCCAAGCAGGTCGAGTTCCGCGAGAGCCTGCCGACCACCAACGTCGGCAAGATCCTGCGCCGCGAACTGCGCGACGAAGAGCTCAAGAAGCTCGGCAAGAAGTAACCGCGTCGCGTCGCATGGAAGGGCTCTGCATTGCAGGGCCTTTTGCGTTGTGGGGCGCAAACCTCCGCCTCCCGTGGCCTGGGGCGAGCCCAGCGATACCCTGGCTTTTTCCCTCCGAACAATATGCCTAGAATTGCGCTGTGTGCACTGATCAGCGCTGGAGGCGTGCCTGTGATGCAATTACCCGATCTCAACTTGCTGGTCGCCCTCGATGTGTTGCTGGAGGAGGGCAGCGTGGTCGGCGCCGCCCGGCGCATGCACCTCAGCCCGCCAGCCATGAGCCGCACCCTGACGCGTATCCGCGAGGCGGTGGGCGACCCGATACTGGTGCGTGCCGGCCGTGGACTGGTACCGACGCCACGGGCCCTGGAGCTGCGCGAGCAGGTGCGCGATCTGGTCGAGCAGGCCAGTGGCGTGTTCCGTTCCCAGGACGTCGAGCTGGCCAGCCTCGACCGGGCGTTCAATATCCGCACCAACGATATCTTCATGGTTTGTTACGGCGGGCGGCTGGTCGAACTGGTGCGGGAGCAGGCTCCCAACGTAATGCTGCGTTTCGTGCCGGAAATCGATGGTGACGACGACGCCATGCGCGCCGGGCGCATCGACCTGGCCATCGGCGCGTCGCTGCAATTGCCGCCGGAAATCAAGCATCAGGGTCTGTTCATGAGTCGCTTCGTCGGTCTGGCGCGGGCCGATCATCCGATCTTCGACGAAATGATCAACGCCGAGCGCTTCGCCGCCTTCGACCAGATCAGTGTGTCGCGCCGTGGTCTGGCTCGCGGGCCCATCGACAAGGTGCTCGAGCAGCAGGGCCTTTCGCGCCGTGTGGTCACCGTGTCGCCAAGCTTCTTCTCCGCCGTGCTGGCGCTGCGCGATTCGGACCTGATCCTGCCGATGCCGAACCCGGTGGTCGCCGTGTGCAACCAGCTGGGCCTGGCCTTGCGCAGTTTCGAGATCCCCTTGCCGCTGTCGCCGGTACGGGTTCATCAGTCCTGGCACCCACGTTTCGACAACGACTCGGCCCATCGCTGGCTGAGGGGGCTGATCAAGCGCTGCTGCGAAGAGAATGCGCTGGGCGTCTGATAGCTGCGTTACACGCAATCATTGATTAGAAACATTGCAATTTTCGGTAATGGTCGTTTTCCCTAGACTGCCGGGCTAAACACGTTACTGGATATTTCTGCATGCCTGGCTCTCTCCATGCGGGCGGGTGCGCATCGTCATGAACGCACCTGCGCTCGCTCCCGCGCCCCTTGCCGCGCCTCCCAGTCCTCAAGCCGCGCTGATGCAGGCGACCCCGTTCGGGCTGCGCATCGTCGTCGGCCTGCTCGGTGTGCTGCTGGCCGTGCTGGTTTCGGGCTTCAACGAGAACGTCACCAAGATCGCCCTGGTCGATATCCGCGGTGCCATGGGCATCGGCCACGACGAAGGCAGCTGGCTGCTGGCGCTGTACATGGCCGCCTCGGTCAGCGCCATGGCGTTCGCGCCGTGGTTCGCGGTAACCCTGTCGATCCGTCGCTTCACCCTCTGCGCCATCGGTGCCTTCATGGTGCTCGGCCTGCTGTCGCCGCTGGCGCCCAACGAGCGCGTGCTGATGCTGTTGCGCGCGCTGCAGGGGTTGGCCGGCGGGGCGCTGCCGCCGATGCTGATGAGCGTGGCGCTGCGTTTTCTGCCGGCCAACATCAAGCTCTACGGCCTCGCGGCCTATGCGCTGACGGCGACCTTCGGTCCCAGCATGGGCACGCCGTTGGCTGCTTTCTGGGTGGAATATGCCGGCTGGCAATGGGCGTTCTGGCAGATTATCCCCGGCAGCCTGCTGGCCATGGCCGCCGTCGCCTGGGGCCTGCCGCAGGATCCGCTGCGCCTGGAGCGCTTCGCCCAGTTCAACTGGCGCGGTCTGCTGCTCGGCTTGCCGGCGATCAACCTGCTGGTCATCGGCCTGCTGCAGGGCGAGCGTTTGAACTGGCTGCATTCGCCGCTGATCGTCAGCCTGCTCGGCGGCGGCTGCCTGTTGCTGGTGCTGTTTCTGCTCAACGAATGGCGCCACCCGCTGCCGTTCTTCAAGCTGCAACTGCTCAAGTCGCGCAACCTCGCCTTCGCGCTGTTCACCCTGGCCGGGGTGTTACTGGTGCTGTTGGCCGCCAGCCTGATTCCGTCGTCCTACCTGGCCCAGGTGCAGGGCTACCGGCCGCTGCAAACCGCACCGATGCTGCTCTGGGTGGCCGTGCCGCAACTGCTCGCATTGCCCTTGGTGGCGGCGCTGTGCAACCTGCGCCAGGTCGATTGCCGCTACGTGCTGGCGGCTGGGCTGGGGATGATGGGCATGGCCTGTGTGCTCGGCTCACAACTGACCTCGGCGTGGGTTCGCGATGATTTTCTGCTGATCCAGCTGCTGCAGATCTTTGGCCAACCGATGTCGGTGCTGCCGCTGCTGATGCTTTCCACCGGCAGCATCCAGCCGATCCAGGGGCCGTTCGCCTCGGCCTGGTTCAATACCGTCAAGGGCCTGGCCGCCGTGGTGGCCACCGCGGTTCTCGATCTGCTGACCACCGCGCGCCTGCACCTGCATTCCAGCAACCTGGTCGACCGCCTCGGCAACCAGCCGCTGTTGCCCGACAGCGCCGCGAGCCACCTGGCCGGCCGCCTGCATCAGCAGGCCCTGGTGCTGACCTACGCCGACCTCTACCTGTGCGTGGCGCTGGTCGCCTTCGCGCTGATCCTGATCATTCCCTTCGTGCCCACGCGCATCTATCCGCCGCGTGCCGCCCACTGAACCGATGGACACCACCATGAATACCCTGCGCAAACCCGCTCTGCTGATCGGCCTTCCCGTCGCCGGCCTGCTGCTCTGGGGCGCCTGGCAACTGCTGTTCGCCGAGCACTATCAGCAAAGCACCAACGACGCCTTCATCAGCGCCGATTTCACCCTCGTGGCACCGAAGATCGCCGGTTTCGTCAGCGAGGTGCTGGTCGAGGACAACCAGCGCGTCAAGGCCGGGCAACTGCTGGCGCGCATCGACGACCGCGATTACCGTGCCGCGCTGGATGTGGCCAAGGCCGGCGTGGCCAGCGCCGAGGCGCAGCGGGTGAATGCCGAGGCCAGCGTGCAGCGCCAGCAGTCGGTGATCGACCAGGCGGCCGCCACGGTCAAGGCCGATCAGGCCGAAGTGCGTTTCGCCGAGCACGAACTGCGGCGCTACAAACACCTGGCCGGGCAGGGCGCCGGCACCCTGCAGAATGCCCAGCAGGCGCAGAGCCGTTTCGATACCGCCCTGGCGCGCCAGCAGCAGAACCAGGCGGCACTGGCCGCCACGCGGCAGCAGACGGCGATCCTCGTCGCCCAGCGCGATGCGGCCGCCGCGGCGGTCGAGCGGGCCGCCGCCGAGTTGCAGCGTGCCGAGCTGGATCTGTCGTACACCGAGCTGCGCGCGCCCATGGACGGCATGGTCGGCCGCCGCGCCCTGCGCGTCGGTGCCTACGTTAGCCCCGGCAACGAGCTGCTGGCGGTGGTGCCACTGGAGCAGGCCTTCGTGGTCGCCAACTTCCAGGAAACCCAGCTCGATCGCGTGCGCCCGGGCCAGCCGGTGAGCATCAGCGTCGACAGCTACCCGGACCTGCAGCTGCGCGGCCACGTCGAGAGCCTGGCACCGGCGACCGGGGTGACCTTCGCCGCCGTGGCACCAGACAACGCCACCGGTAATTTCACCAAGGTGGTGCAGCGCATCCCGGTGAAGATCGTGCTCGATGCCGACCAGCCGGTGGTGGGTTATCTGCGCGTCGGCATGTCAGTGGAGGCGATCATCGACACCCACCAACTCGATGACCGGCAGCTGGCGCAGGCGCACTGACATGAAACGATTTCATCGACTGACGCTGCTCGGCCTGAGCGTGGCCCTGAGTGCCTGCACCCTGGGCCCGGATTTTCGCAGCCCCGATGCCCACCTGCCCGATGCCTGGGCCTTGCAGCAAGGCCCGGTACGCAGCCATCCCGAGGCGGCCAGTGTGCAGGCACGCTGGTGGGAAAGCTTCGCCGATGCGCAACTCTCGGCGTTGCTGCAGCGCGCCGTGGCCGGCAACCTCGATCTGCAAATGGCCGCCAGCCGCGTTCGGCAAAGCCGCGCCGTGCGCCTGAGCAGCGGCGCCGCCCAGGTGCCGAGCCTGGATGGCGAGGCCGGTTACAGCCGTGCCCGTAACAGCGAGGTGGGCCTCAACGACCCGTCGGGCAACACCGGCAAGGGCGACTACAGCCTTTGGCAGGCCGGCCTGGGCGCCAGCTGGGAGTTGGACCTGTGGGGCCGTGTGCGCCGGGAAGTGGAGGCGGCCGATGCGCAACTCGGCGGTAGCCAGGCCCTGCGCGACGGCGTGGCGCTGTCGGTGCTGGCGGAAACTGCCAGCGACTACATCCAGCTGCGCGGTACCCAGCAGCTGCGGCTGATCACCGAGCAGAATCTGCAGATCGCCCAGCGCAGCCTGACCCTCAACCAGACCCGCCTGGACGACGGCGTGGCCACCCACCTGGAAGTCGCCGAGGCGGCCTCCCGTGTGGCGTCACTGGAGGCACGTCTGGAGCCGCTGCGCCTGCGCGAACGGCGGTTGGGCAATGCCCTGGCGCTGCTGCTCGGCCAGGCGCCCGGCAGCCTGCAGGCGGAGTTGGGCGCGCCGGCCGACATCCCCCAGGGGCCGCCCCGCGTGCCGGTCGGCCTGCCCAGCGAACTGGCCAGCCGCCGCCCGGACAT
>JAAIGE0101485331.1_pt1 | contig 13132 bp, 10 predicted proteins | sample 6487951 | NCBI WGS metagenome assembly JAAIGE01 (sample SAMN13974128, study PRJNA590717) | phyllosphere metagenome | biome: tomato field; feature: multiple bacterial spot infested tomato fields; material: tomato leaves; isolation source: leaves from tomato fields | host: Solanum lycopersicum ... | reverse complement strand
GTCGGCGCAGTATCGTGCGGGATGCGTCGAGGGTGCAGCCGTCGCGAATCGCCCTCACGCCGGTCCTCGGCCAGGTCGTCGAGCTCGCGCGTGACGCCCGCCATGGCCTGCTGGTACGAGGTGCGTCGCCCGCCCGGCATCCACGGGTTTCCGGCGCCACCGTCTCAGCCGGGGTCGGTTCGACGATCACCCCCAGATGCCGACCAGAGGCGCTCGTCTCCATCGACAGCCTTGGCCTCAGCCCGTTCGCGCTGCGCGCCGGCTCGATGGTGCACCGAGTCGCATGCGGTTCTCGCGCCGGGTCGCGGGCGGCCGCGGTGGGGACGTGTCCGTCCACTCCTCCGGAGGGAGGGAGCCGATGGCGGCGAGGATGGCGGACACGGCCTGGGTCGCCTGACGTTCGAAGGCGGTCCACACCTCCTGTGAGCACCCGATGGGATCGGTGACGTCGTCGTCCGCCTCCGGCGTCACCCGCCCACCCAGGCGCGCTCGTCCCGCCGCCCGCACGAGCCCAGCCCAGTCCCCTGCGGCGTCGCGTGCCGGCAGACGTGCCACGAGATGCGCGAATTCGCGCACCGTGAAGACGCTCGAGAGGAGGTCAGGGCGCAGATCGAGGACGACCCTTCGGTGGGCACGCTCCGCGCACAGCACCGTGTCTCCCGTCGCGAGGACGCCGTCGTCGAGTCGTCGTGTACGGTGCGCTGCGAGATCGAGCCCGTAGGTCTTGCCGAGCTCGATCGCCTCGGGCGCAGCTCCGGCACCCGGCCGCGCCGCGGTTCCCGCACTGTCGACCTCGAGACCGCGGCCGGCGAACGCCTGCATGCGGGACCGGAGGAGTCCTGCGATGAAAGGCGACCGGATCATGTTGGCCGTGCAGACGACGACGATGCGGTTCCCGACCATGGTTTCCTCCTAGCAGGGCGACCCCGTCGTCGCGACGGGTGCCCCCATCCCCCAGCAAACGCCTGTCGCCGCGTCGATACGACGTTCCAGCATCGGAGCGGGGTGCAGGCCGACCGGGTGATACAACGGACGACGACGGGCCAGGTGCTCGACGGAACGGTCGCCAGCCCGAGGGCATCGAAGCGCGCTGAGCGAGGGGGCGAACGACTCAGCCGTCGACGCCGTCACGCGCGAGCGGACCGTCCGGTCCGATCTCTTCACCCATTCGGCGCTGCAGAGCGCGCGCTCCCTCTCGGGTCAGCGCCAAGGACACGCCGATTCCGGTCTCGATGACGATCCACGTGTCGGAGTCATCGGCGCGGCGCAGCGCGCCGATCTCGAGCGTGGTCACTTCTCCAACGCCCCGTGCGTCTCCAGGGCGCGCCCGCACCGTCAGGGCGATCCCCGCGCTGCGGTGGTCTTCGTCGTCGGGATGCACCGTTGACCCGTGCTCTGTGACGCACCACTCGTGCAAGCACCGTCCTCGGTCGACGCGTCGTGTGGAGAGCCGCTGGTTCATGCCTGACACCTTTCTCGCGGGGACGCCGCTTGCGACGTCGTCCCGAACATCGGTGGGCACGAACAGAGTGAATCGCGAACCTCCGACATCGCGGTCAGCGCACGGGAGGAAGTCCCCGCGGCGGGTTCGGAATGAGATCGCTCAGCGGCACACCCAGCACGTCGGCGAGTGCGACCAGCGTGCGCAATCGCGGATTCGCAGCCGTTCCCGGATTGGACTCGCCCTTCTCCAGCTTGCGGTAGGTGAACGTCGCGAGTCCCGCGGCATGCGCCACCTGCTCCTGTGACATCCGCTTCTCGGCCCGAGCACGCAGCATGCGAGCGCCGAGCTCTCGGGCGAAGTCGGTCCAGGGGTCGGGCTGGTCGCTCATGCCTCCAGCTTGCAGGGCCACCCACGCTCACATGAACATGTAAACATTCCCCGTGCGAGTCGTCATGGCGCTCGCCGGCGCCGACGCGCCGGGTGACACGGTTCTTCGGTGGGGCGAGAGCACGGGCGATTGTTCCGTGCCCCCTTCCCGGGCCGGCGATACGGAAGGCGCCTGCACGCCCACCGTCCCGCCGCGCGCGACGGGCCGCAGGCTTTCACCCTCGCTCGCCCACTCCTCCGAGACGTCGCGCCGGAACGGGCCGGTGAGACATTCCCCGCGCCCGCCGTCGCGTCCAGTCCCGGGCGCCGGTCTCGCGAACAGCCCCCGGGCGTGGATCACGGAGCACGTATGCGACTAGCCGCCTCACTCATGGAGTCACCCGGCCGATCGGCAGGTCTCACCCGGCGCGGAACTCTCCGGTCACCCTCATGGCAGCGCCGGTACGCGCGCTGGGTGACCATCGCCGACATCGGCGTGATCGCGACCGTCACCTTCGGGACCCAGGTCCTCTGGCTGGGTCCGCACCCCGTCGCCGTCGCGTCGTCGCCGGTCACCTACACCTCCGTCTCGGCGGGACTCACCCTGGCGTGGTTGACCGCCCTCTCCCTGTGGGGCACTCGGCACGCGCGCGTCATCGGATACGGCGTCACGGAGTACCGCCTCGTGCTGAGCGCGTCGGTGCAGTTGTTCGGTCTGGTGGCGATCGTGGCGTACCTGACCGGCGTAGACCTGTCGCGCGGGTACTTCCTGCTCGGATTGCCCCTCGGCTGCGTCGCGCTGATCCTGGGCAGGCTGCTCTGCCGCAGCGGGCTCGCACGCTTGCGGCGGCGCGGTTCGATGAGTGCGCAGGTCGTGCTCGTGGGCAGCGCCGAGGAGAACACCCGGGTGGCCAACGAACTCGCTCGCCAGCCGACCGCCGGCCTCCACGTGGTGGGCGTCCACACGCTCGACCGGGCGGGCTTCCGATCGACCTGGTCGGAGGAGAACGCGCGCAAGCTGCGGGAGCGCCTGGAGGAGCTCAAGGCCGACTGCGTTCTGGTGTCCGGCGGCGCCGTGCTCGACGCTCACGACATCCGCAGGATCGGTTGGAGCCTCGATCCGGGGCGTCAACATCTGATCGTGGCCCTCAATCTCACCGATGTCGCCGGTCCCCGACTGCACACGCGTCCCGTGGCGGGACTGCCCCTCGTCCACATCGAGACCCCACAGTATTCGGTGACACAACGCGTCCTGAAACGCGCATTCGACATCGTGGGCGCCGGCATCCTCGTCGTGATACTGTCGCCGGTGTTCGCCGTGCTCGCGATCCTCGTGGGCGCCTCCGGCCCGGGCCCGGTCCTGTACCGCCAGGAGCGGGTCGGGCAGGGCGGTGCCCCCTTCAGCATGCTGAAGTTCCGCTCCATGGTGGACGGCGCCGATTCCGGGCTCCAAGAGCTTCTGAGTGCGCAGGGTCGCGACGGAACGCCCCTGTTCAAGGTCGACAACGACCCTCGGGTCACGCCCATCGGGCGGTGGCTGCGCAAATTCTCGCTCGATGAGCTTCCGCAGCTGTTCAACGTCGTGGGCGGCCAGATGAGCCTCGTCGGCCCCCGTCCTCAGCGCGCTGCCGAGGTGGAGTTCTATGACGACGACGCCCACCGTCGTCTGATCGTGCGCCCGGGAATGAGCGGGCTGTGGCAGGTCAGCGGCCGGTCGGCGCTGGCCTGGGACGACGCCATCCGCCTCGACCTCTTCTATGTCGAGAACTGGTCGCTGGTCGGCGACATCGTCATCCTCATCCGCACTTTCAAGGCGGTACTGGCCCCCGGCGGGACCGCCCACTGACGCAAGGGTCAGCCCCGGCGAGTGCGACGCCGCGGCAGGGTACCCGCGGCAGTCTCCCCACTCGTCGCCGGCACCGTGATTTCGTCCGTGACTTCACCCCCGGGCACGGCAGGCGTCGTCACCGGCGCGGGCGTCCGCAGCCCGCTGACATTCTCCGGCGGCGGATCAGCGGGCTGCGTCCGCGAGCCGGCCTCGCGGTCCTCTGCCGCCGCCACCGGCGTTGTCTGCCCGCGACGCCGGAACCGCCACCACGCTTTCGTGGACGACCGTTCGGCGCCATAGCCGTAGTAGCCCCCGTACTGCGCGCCGTAATACCCGGAATCGACACCGCGCACCGGCATCCTGTTCAGCACGACGCCCAGCAGATGACCGCGCGTCTTCGCGATGTTCTCGGTCGCGCGCGTCAACATGTCGTCGGTGGTGCGCCCCGCCGTGACGACGAGGACGGCACCGTCCGCCCAGCTCGCGATGACGGCCGCGTCGGCGACCGCGAGTGTCGGCGGCGAGTCCACGATGACCACCATGTCATCGGCGAGCTTCCGGGCGAGCGCCTGCATCCGCTGGGATCCCACCATCTCGCTCGGATTCGGCGGCGTGCGACCGGCGGCGACCACGAAGAGCCGGCCGTTCTGATCGACCTGGCGCGCCACCTGCTCGATCTGCGCGCGTCCGGCCAGCACGTCCGAGAGACCGACGTCGTCGGAGAATCCGAACATCCCGCCGAGGACCGGACGCCGCAGGTCGGCATCGATGAGGACGACGGACTGGCCGGTCGCGGCGATGCTCACGGCGAGATTCGCGGCGGTCGTCGACTTGCCGTCTCCCGAGAGCGGACTGGTGACGACGACGATCCGAGCCGGACGATCCACATCGACATACTGGAGATTCGTGCGCAATTCCCGCATCGCCTCCTTGTGGGCGAACGAGCCCCGGCCGTCCTTGATGTCGTCGAAGGAGAACACCGCGCGCCCGCTCGCCAGCTCCTTGTCGACGGGAAGGACGCCGACGACGGAAGCGTCGACGGCGTCTGTGATGTCGTGCGTCGAACGCACACGCCGATCGAAGGCCCGGCGCACGAGCGCGAAGATGATCCCCGCCACCCCACCCGCCAGCGCGCCCAGCGTGACGTCGAGCCGCACGTTCGGCGACGAGGGCGCGGTGGGCAGCCGCGCCGAGTCACCCGCGACCAGGCGCACAGCGCTCCGTCCGCCGGCTCCCGTCTCGAGCTGGTCCACCTCCACCGTCATCCCGCGTATCCACGCCTCCGCGAGGTCGCGCGCGGACTCCGGCGTGGGCCCGGTGGCCTCCACGCGCACGTTCACGGTGTCGACCGGATTGGAGACCCGGATGCGCTGCACGAGCGATTCGGCCGGGTCGGAGAGCTCGAGATCCTGACGCGCCGTCTCGGCGACGCTTCGCCAGTAGCCCATGTCGATGAACGACTTGACCTTGGAAAGCGCGAGCTGATCCCCCGCCAGTGCGGCACCGGTCGAACCATCGGACGCGACAGCGGCCACATAGCCGCTCGCGTCCGCGGTGTAGACCCGCGGCTGCAGCGAACTCCATCCCAGGCCCGCCAGCGCGCCCGTCGCGATGAGCGCCACGATCGCCTTCCAGTAGGCGCGCAGGATGCGCACCACCCGCTGCATGTCCACTTCTCCCGCCTTCCCGACACGACGGCGACACGTCGGGTCGCCCGAACTATAGGCACGCCCCCGCTCACCGTCCGACGCCGTCGGGGCTCGCGCTGCGCGGGCGAAGGCGTCCCGCACGTGACGGATGGCCGGGAAGAGGGTGACGACGGAGCGGGTGAGAGAGGGATGACGAAGGGGATGAAAGATGCGGTTTTCGCCCGGTCGAGCTCGTCCTCACCCTCAGGATCATCTCTATGCGGTCGACGCCTCGCTGCGACGACGAACCCCTTCGCCCGCCTGCGACGGGGCCGTCCCCACCACTTGGAGGTACAGATGCTCATCGATGTGGACACCATCCCCACCGGCGTCCGGGCGACCCGACGGATCAGCCGCTTCTGGGCGCCTCGCCCCGCGTCGCTCGACCTGTTGCGCGACGCGCTCTCGAGCGATGTCGTGCTGTTGCGCGGACCGGCCGGCGTCGGGAAGACGTCGCTGCTGCGCCAGTTCGCGGCATCCCTCGACGACGACACCCAGCGCGGCGTCCAATTCATCGACGGCGGTGTCACGACGCCGGAACGCCTGCCGGAGATCCTCGCCGCCTTCGCCGAGGGCCCGAGCATGCACGTCCTGCTCATCGACAATCACTCGGAAGGAGCGGGACTCACGACCGAACACCTGCTGCACCTGCTTCGCTCCGACGCGAATCTCCGGATCGTGGTGGCCACGCGGCAGGCCACGGGTCTGGAGAGTCCGCTCGTCGCGATCGAGTTCGACGTGCAGGTGATCCCCACCGAGCACCTCCTCATGACACGCGACGAGCTCGCCGAGGTCCTGGAGTTGAACGGCGTCGCGACGACGGAAGTGGGCATCGACGCACTCGCCGAGCGCACACACGGCTGGCCCGCGCTCGTGCAGCTCGCCGCGGCGCGCCTACGACTGGAAGGCCTGCCGCTGCGCACACGCGACGAGGCCCTGGCCGCGGCAGGATACGCCAATGCCGCGTTCACCACCGACCTCGAGCAGCGCCTGGACATGCCCGTCTCCGACGATGTGCGCCTGCTCGCCATCGCCCCGCACGTGACGGTGGCCATCGCGGATGCCATGGGGGTGGACCCCCGGGAAGGGTCGACGGGCGAGCTCGTGGCCCACCTCCAGGACGCCGGCTTCATATGGCCCAGCTCGACACGCCTGACCCTCGCCGAGCCCATCCGCGAGCAGTGGCTGCGGGAGATCACGCAGCGCCGACCCGAGGACGTCAGCAGCGCGCGGCTGCATCTGCTCGCCCACCTCGTCGCCGGCGGCGAACCCCTGCTGGCCGCGCAGTTGGCGGCGGACGCCGAGCAGTGGCCGACGCTCGCCGGCGTGCTCCGTTCGTCCGGCCCCGAGATCTGGGCGCGCGATCCGGAAGGTTTCCGACGTCTCATCTGCCTCTTGCGCACCCGCGCACCCATGACGCCGGCCGTGGTCGATGCGCTGCTCGCGCTCGACCCCGATACAGCGGCGTCGCTCGAGACCCCCGGCCTCGTCGTGACCGCTCTCGGCCAACTCCCGGATGCCAAGAGCGCCGCGTCCAACGATCTCGACGCTCTCATCCTGCGCGTGAGTCTGCTCCGAGCCGTCGGACGTTTCGCGCTGGCGACGGAGGCCGCCGCCGTGCTGAACGACGCCGTGCGTCGTTCCGGCGATCTGAGCGCCGAGCTGACATGCGAGGCCTGGTATCAGGTGGGGATGACGTCGTTCGCGATGGGGAGGCTGCGCGAGGCACGCGTGACGTTGGGCCAGTCCCAACGCATCGCTCCTCCCGCGCTCCGCATGCGCGCGCGCGGCGTCATCGCCGTCATCGATCTGCTCGAGGGAGACGTGCGCGGTGCGCAGCAGGTCGTGGCTCCCGACCGGGACGACAACTGGCGCAGCTCTCCCTGGGGAGAAGGCCTCCGCCTCGCCGAGGCGTGGTTGCGACTCGAGGAGGGTGACGCCGCGGGAGCGCGCACGATGCTCGACAGACTCCCCGCGACGGCGGGGGCGCGCGAACTGTGGCCGTTCGCCGCCGCCGTGCACGCCCTGTCGTTCCTGCTGTCGGGCTCGGCCTCCGACGCCCTCGGACTCCTTCGAACGTGGATGTCGCGGGCGCGCAGCACGCCGCCGTCCCACTATCAGTCGACGCAGATCCTCACCGCGCGGGCGAAGGTGCTGATCGCCCTCCGTCAGGCGCGGAAGGCGCTGTCACTGTTCGAAGGCCCCTTCGCTCTCGCATCGACGACCGCGCCCGCCATCGCTCTATCGCATCTCTACGCCGGTCGCACGCACGAAGCGTTCGTGATGAGCGTCAAATGGGGACTGCATCACGAGCCGTCGCCGCGTGCGGCACTGGAGAGCCTCGTCGTCAGCATCGTCGCCGACCTGCGCCTGAATGGCGTCGCAGCCCACCGCACGGCGGCGCAACGGGCCGAAGCGTTGAGCACCCGCCACGACCTGTGGAGTCCCTGGAGCGCAGTCGCACCGGAGGACCGTGCTCTCGTCCTGCAGATGCTCTCGCCCGCCTCGCGGGACGAGATCACCAGACGCTGCTCGTTCTTCGCCTCGTCTGTGAGCGTCCCGCATCTGACGAAACGCGAGCAGGTGGTCCTCGCGCACCTCACCCCGTCCTCCACCATCGCCGACATCGCGAAGACTCTCGTGGTCTCGCCCAACACCGTCAAGACGCAGCTGCAGAGCCTCTACCGCAAACTCGAGGTCAGCGACCGTTCCAGTGCGATCCGGGCAGCACACGCGTGGGGACTCATCGAGACCGAGTCGGAGCTGTGAGCCGACGCGCCCGGCGGCGACGCCGGGCGCGTCCGATCATGACCCGGGCGATCCCGAGGAAGACCAGGACGACGACGACTCCCGGAATCGACAGCGGCACCCCCGCCCCGCGCAGCACGAGCAGAATGACGACGAACGCGGCGATGGGAAGCACCCACGACGCCACCTGGCGGACGCGACGGCAGACGGCGGTCGCGCGGCGACCGCCTGGTCGGGGCATCGGCTCCCGACGTGTCATCGTTCACGTCTGCGGTGATCGGCGGCTACCTGCAGTCCGAAGACCCCGAACCAGGTGATGGCGAGTGTGGCGGCGGTGAATTCGAGGTTGCCGCCGAGGACCGTGTCGCCGCGGAAGAGTGCGATCATCGCGCCGGTGAACGACGTGGCGCCCACCGCGATGAGCGTGACGACACTGGCCGCCCGCATCCACCGTCGGCGCCGCAGCGCCGCCACCTGGCCCATCGCGACGATCGCCAGCACGAAACCCGTCACGGCGAACGAGATGTGCACGAGATCCTGCGGGAGGGCTCCGGAGGTGAAGGGGACGGGGCAACCGGGCGAGCAGGTGATGACGGATGCCACCCCGAAGCACGCGCCGCACGCCAGCAGCGTCGACGCGACCGGCCATCCGGCCACGTAGCCGTCACCGCGGGCGAAAGCGGCCCGCTCCACGAGGACAGCCGCGACGGCGAGGAGGAGAAGCGCGAAGTTGAACAGCGGAGCGGTCGGCATGCCCGTCGCCCCCAGCTGACTGACGTAGTGAACGCTCGGGTCGCCGGCTCGGCAGACCCAGATGAGCCCCGCACTGACGAACGCGGCGATTCCTCCGAGCTGAGCCAGCCGCGTCGGGAAGCGGTCGAGGCGCCCGGCGCCGATGTCGGCCGGCCGCTCGAGGGTGTCGGTCATCGGCTCCTCCTGGTCAGGCTCGGCCACCTTATCGTCTCCGCTGTCGCGCTCCAGCGACCAGAGGGGTGAGGTGTTCGCTCCCGCGGGTGATTTCCTGCTCAGGCGTCGAGGCGCGGGAGGTGCCGCGGCCATGCTGGGTGGTGCGGGCAGAGCGACCGCGTCGCCTGCGAGCCGGGGGGCCGCACCGCTGGATGCCGTCGCTCTGCCCGCACCCTCGCGTCCGCTCGCGTGCTCCGCGATCCGCCTCCCACCGGACCACGTCCTCCTCCCGCGGATCACGTCAGCACGGGCGAATTCACGGGTGAGAAATGGGCTCGATCCCGCGTGACGGCGGTCGACCGTGGGAATGTCGGATCGAGCGATCGTCGAGCGGTTCTCCCCCAAGATCCCGACTCTCCGAACGCGATCGCTCTTCCCCCGATGCGCGGTCCCGCGTCTCCGGCACCCGAGCCGCGGGACCGCGCATCTCCCACGACCCTCCTTCCGAGTCGGCCCACGTCGACCGCGTCGACCGCGTCGAGCCGGGGGACATCCGTGATCCGCACCGAACCGAGGAGAGAACCGTGATCGAGCCCACCGCCCCAGAGTCCGTCGGCGAGCGGCGAGACGGACGGCCCGACGTCGACGGTGCGGAGGCGTCAGCGCTCGAGGACCTCTTGCAGACCTCACACGCGAGCGATGAGACCGCGCCCGTGTTCCCGGTCGGCTTCCGCGGCTACGACAGGGATGCCGTCGATGAGGCGGTCCGTGAACTCGGCGAGCGGGTCCGACGGGCGGCGTCCGACGCGCAGAGCGCGAAGCTCCGCACCGAGGCGATGTTCGCTCAGCAACGCGCGGAGCACGATCAAGAACTCGAGGAGGCCGCGCGTCTGCACGCGGAGCAGGTCGCCGCTCTCCAGGAGCAGGCGCGCGCAGCCGCCGCCCGCGCCGCCGAGGCCGAAACGCGGGTGGCGGCCCTGTCGAACGAACTCAGCACCGGCCTCGACGGCGAGGAACGAGACCCCCGTGAAGAGCGCCAGCAGTTCGATGCGATCCTCCGCGTCGCCGAAGAGCAGGCGTCGGTTCTCGTGCAGAACGCCGTGGCACAGGCTGATCGGCTGCTCGACGGCGCGCGCGACGAAGCGGCATCCATCCGTGCCGAGGCCATCGCCGAACAGACGCGGCTGCGCGCCGAGGCTCAGCATGACGCCGACCAGGTGCGCCTCCGCGTCGAGACCGAGGCGACCGCGCACGCCGCGCGACTCGAGCGCGAGCAGGCCCACGCCGCGGAGCGCATCGCGCAGGCCGAGCAGGAGGCCGTGGCCATCCGCACGGAGTCCGAGCGCGGCGCCGCAGCCCTGCGTTCGATGGTCTCGCGCGAGACGGGCGAGCTGCGGGCCGCGGCCGAGCGCGACGTCCGAGAGATGACCGCCCGGGTCCTCGAATTCGAGGAATCGCTGACTCGACGGCAAGACGAGGCACAGCAGGAGTTCCTCGTGCTGCACAACCAGGCGGTGGCGCACGCGGAGCGCATCACTGCCGACGCGACCGAGCAGGTCTCTGCGGCGCTCGAACACGCACGGCGCATCGGCGCACGTGCCGACGACTTCGAACGCCTCGCCCGCGCTCAGGCGCAGCAGGTCGAGGCGGACGCCCTCGTGAGGGCGCGCGAGGTGCTCGACGACGCCCGCGACAAGGCGCAGCGCATCGCCGACACCATCAGCGCCCACAGCGTCGGCGTCCTGCGCGATGCCGAAGACCGCACCCGCGACCTCCGCTGGCAGCAGCAGCAGCTGGCCGGCTTCCTGACCGAGATGAACGAACTGCTGCGTGCCGTCCCGCGCGGCACCCGTGCGGGCGTCGCCGACGACGGGGACGCCGACAAGCCGGATGCCGGCGAGACGAACGCCGAGGTGGGCGAAGAGGCGGCAGGGGACGCCGTGGAGGCCCCGACCCCCACCCCCTCGGGCTGAGCACGCCGCGGACCGCGCGGGCTAGCATGGGGCATGCGAAACGTCCCCCTCGGCTCCACCGGTCTGACCGTCCCCAACGTCGTCGCCGGCATGATGCGCATCGACGACAAGACCGATGACGAGGTGCGCGCGCTCTACGGCGCGGCCCGTGAAGCGGGCATCGACTTCTTCGATCACGCCGACATCTACGCGCGTGCGCTGCACTCGGCCGAGGAGCGGTTCGCGACGGCTCTCGGCCTGAGCGCCGCCGAGCGCGGAGAGATCCGCCTGCAGACCAAGGCGGGGATCGTGCGGGAGGGGCCCTTCTTCGACTTCTCATACGAGCACCTCGTGACCTCCGTGGAGGCGTCGCTGCGCTCACTGCGAACGGACTACATCGACGTCCTGCTGCTGCACCGGCCCGACGCGCTGGTCGAGCCCGCAGAGGTGGCCCGCGCGTTCGATCACCTCGAGAGCACCGGCAAGGTGCGTGCCTTCGGCGTCTCGAACCACACCCCACGGCAGATCGATCTGCTGCGCACCGCGGTCCGTCAGCCCCTCGTCGCCAATCAGGTGCAGCTGTCGGTAGCCCACGCACCCTTGGTAACGCAGGGCCTCGCCGCCAACATGGAGGGGACGACCCAGTCGGCGGTGCTCGACGGCGGTGGACTCATCGAGTACTGCCGCATCAACGGCATCACCCTCCAGGCCTGGTCTCCGCTGCAGGGCTTGCGCGGCCACGGAGGCGTCTTCCTCGGGAACCCCGACTACGCCGACCTGAACGCGGTCATCGACGCGCTGGCCGAGAAGTACGGCGTGCCGCCGCTCGCCATCGCGGTGGCGTGGATCACGCGTCATCCGGCGGGTATGCAGGTCGTTCTCGGCACGACCAGCCCCGGTCGAGTCACCGACGCCGCCCTGGGGTCGGACCTTCGCTTGACCCGGGCGGAGTGGTACGCCCTCGTGCGGGCCGCAGGCTACGTCGTCCCCTGATCGGAGCGAGCGGTCTCGCGGCGACCGGGTCAGTCGCCGCGACGCCGACGTCGGCCGCGCGTGACGACGATGATGCCCCCGACCACCACGACAGCCGCGGCGATCAGCGGGATGAGCACGAACGTGAAGCGCCCGGCCTCGGCCTCGGAGTCGGGTTCGGCCTGTGCCGAGGCGTCCTCCGCCGACGCGGAGGGGCTCGCCGACGGCGAGGACGTGGGCGTCACGGGAGCCGGTTCGGCCGTCGCCGCCGACACCTCGACGGTGACCTGCGCCAGGACGGACTCCCCCGTCCCCACAGCGATCATGACATCGCCCGCCCGTGTGGGGGTGAAGTCGACGACGGCGGTCCCCGCGGAGGCGGGAACCTCGGCCGAGCCGCTGCCCGCTTGCACACCCTCGCCGGTGAATGAGCCCGAGTCGGTGTCGGCCAGTCCGAATGTCGCGGACTCGAGATCGCCGAGTCCGGATGCGGTGATGGTCGTCGTCTCGCCCAACGAGACGGACGAGGGTTCCGCGGTGACGGACGGGGTCGTCGCCGCCGCGGCCGGTGACGCGGCGCTGACGAGCGCCGCGAGCAAGACGGCCAGGGCCGGCAGTGAGGTTCTGGTACGCACGGAGGATCCCTTCGTCGGTGCGCGCAACGCTAGCCGCGCGCCGCGCTTCGCACGTGATGGTGGACGCCGCAGCCCGCGCGCGATATGGCCGGTGGTCGAGGGGCTCGCCTATGCTGACACCGGACCGCTCGAAGGGAGCAGCGCGATGAAGAGGACGCCGACGCGACTGCCCCTGGGGGCCATCCTGAGTGCGGTGTCCGCTGTGATCTGCGCGGTTCCCACCCTGGCGCTCCCGGCCGATTCGCCGAACGCTCCCAAGACGGCGTTCCTGGCCGTCGGAGCCGTCGTCTTCGCCGTCGGCGTCGCCAGGGTGCGCAGTGAAGCCAACCCACGTCGTGTCGTCGCGCCGTACGACGACGACGGCGACTCCTGACCGTTACGGCGTAGGACGATACGCCGCGAACCTACCGGGCGCCGATCTCGTCGAGGGCGACGACGTCGACGATGGAGATCGGTTCCGTGGGGAGATCCCAAGAGGCTTCGGGGTCCATCTTCAGCTTTCGTCGGAGTGAGGCCGGGCGGAAGCACGCCGGAGCGGCGGCCGCGTAGCCCGAGGGAGAAGAAGGGGGTCGATCAGGCCGCGCGGGCGAGCG
>JAAIGE0100874268.1_pt1 | contig 13132 bp, 8 predicted proteins | sample 6487951 | NCBI WGS metagenome assembly JAAIGE01 (sample SAMN13974128, study PRJNA590717) | phyllosphere metagenome | biome: tomato field; feature: multiple bacterial spot infested tomato fields; material: tomato leaves; isolation source: leaves from tomato fields | host: Solanum lycopersicum ... | reverse complement strand
GTATGGTTGAAAATGATCGGGAGAAAAGGAATACTGACCGCTTTGATTTCATTGTGCGTCAGTTCGGGTGGGAAATAATCCTCTAGTAAACGACGAATCAGGTCGGCGTGCTGCTCTACCTGGTTTGCACTCGTGATTCCCTCCCGAAACTCCGGAAAAGGAGCCAGCTCCGTCAACAGGGCCTGAGCCGAACGAGCCTTTTCGGCATCCGTACCCTGGGCAACTTCGTGAAGCCGATCAAGCAGCGTAGCAAAACTGAGCTGAATCTGAAAGGGCGATTCAAAATTCAGTACATCCATAGTATAGAGCAAACGTATCATACGAAGGTACCGGATTTGATCAGGATCCGATGCTCCCGGCAGTGCTGGCCGAAAAAATTACGCTTTCAGATTTCAGCAAAGCTTACCTAACAGCGATCACTTAAATTTACCGGTAAACCTGATTACAAATGTAAACCCTGCTTTCTTGGTCAGCATTAGCCTTCCATCAACTTTATAATCCGCTGTACCTGAACGGCCTGAAAGGTCTTTCCGCGTCGGGTACGAAAACCATTTTCGTTCAGCAAGCTGGCGATGGTACTCCAGTTGTGTCCACTTTTGCGTAAAGCCTGAGCCAGGACACCCGCCCGCCGGTTGTTTTCATGCATCCGGGCGTTTTGCTGACGGATCGCCAGACTTTTCTCCTTCGCCGCATCCGTTAGGTTTTCGGGCTTCCCCAGGGCCACGCCCCGCTTTTTCTTTTCGGCCAGGGCTTTTTTGGTACGCTCGGCAATCAGCTCCCGTTCGTACTGGGCCATCGTCGCCATGACGCCAATGGTAAGGGTGTTGGCCTCGGGCATATCGGCACACACGAATTCCACGCCCGAATCCCGCAGCGTAAAGATGAAGGCTACATTACGGGTAAGGCGATCGAGCTTGGCAATCAGTAAGACCGCCCGGTATTCCTTACAATACGCAATGGCCGCCTGCAACTGCGGCCGATCGGCTTTCTTCCCCGACTCGATGTCCGTAAAATTAGCAATCATGACTCCCCGGCCTTTCAGGTATGAATCGACGGTGGATCGCTGGGCTTCCAGTCCCAGTCCGGAACGCCCCTGCTTTTGGGTCGAAACCCGGAAATACGCTACGTATGATTGAAGCATGACAAAATGACTTTCTCCCTTTTTTACTGTTTCACGGAGGCAAAGTATACAAAAATAACATTTTTTAAATGCTCGTTTAACAAATGTAAAACATTCATTGCATCACTGTTCGTAGGTTCGAGGCCGTGTACTATTCGTCGCGAGCTTCTGCTTCACAAAAATTGCTGGCACAAAGTATCCTCTTCGCAGACGTAATAGGTTTGGCTACAACATCCCTACACTACTCATTAAGCAGTACTTATTCCATCTGCCTTCAAAATTTTAAACGTCTACGCTATCCAAAGTACAGGTTGCAACATTTCCCGGTACATCTGCACCATCTCCACGGGTTCTCATTCGGCAGGTATGCGTTACTTCACCGAACATTTGAACGATTCCAATATAAAATAAAACGATAGTAGTATATATCTCACAGCTTATGGTGATTGCCTTATTGCTGCTTTCAGTTACTATTATCGGTACCACTCTAAACCCTATTTCAATGAAAAAGCATTACTTCTTATGGGTACTCCTACTGGTCAGTTGTACGCTGCTCCAGGCTCAGGTCACCTATTACGTTTCCGCCGATGGTAATGATGACAGTAACACGGGGCTCAGTCAACAAAGTCCCTGGAAAACCCTGGCGAAAGTCAATACCATGGCTGCTACTTTTAATCCCGGCGACAGCATTTTGTTCCGGCGGGGGGATGTATTCCGGGGTGAACTGTTACCGCAAAAATCCGGTACGGCCACTGCTTCGATTACGTACGGAGCCTACGGCTCGGGATCGCGACCGATCATCAACGGATCGCAGCCCCTTTCAGGCTGGAGCGTCTTTCAGGGTAACGTCTGGGTTGCGGACTACGACGGTCCGATTACGGCCATGAACAATTTTTTCATCAACGGGACTTCCCAACAGATCGGCCGCTACCCCAATGCTGACGCTACCAATCAGGGTTATCTGCGGATTCAGTCCGGCAGTGGCAATACTATCCTGAACGACAACTCGCTGGCGGGGCAGGACTGGACGGGAGCTACCGCCGTGGTACGGGTAAATCTGTTTTTACTTAACAAACCCGTGGTTCAGTCACACACCGGCAGTACGCTCACCTTTGTGGCTCCGGGGGTAGGCAATTATACCATCAATGCGGGCTACGGTTATTTTCTCCAGAATCACCTGGCTACACTCGATCAGCCCGGCGAGTGGTACTTCGATAAATCGGCTAAAAAGGTTTACGTCTATTCTACCACCGACCCTAATCAATTACAGACCGAAGCTCCGGTGGTGAGTAGTACGTTCTTTGCCAGTGGGAAAAGTCACCTGAACATTCAGCAACTGGCGTTCACCCAGGCCAATGAGTATGGCATCCGGATCGATAGTACCGCGGGTAGCCTCACCCAAAACATTCGCATTCAGTCCTGCCAGTTCATCAATAATCACAATGCGATGCTGGTCAACCGGGCCGTGCAGGTGCTGGTCTCTGACAATACATTCAATCAAACCAACAACAATGCGATTTTCATTACCGCTCGCGACTATCTCTGTAACCGCAATACCATCCTGAATACGGCTCTGCGGGCGGGTATGGGTGAGCCGAACAACAATCAGTACAACGCCATCAATCTGGTGGGTCGAAACGCTACCGCTGCCCGCAATGTCATCGACAGTGTGGGCTACTGCGGCATCCGGTTTGAGGGTACTAATCTCCTGGTTCAAAACAATCAGGTTTCCAACTTTGCCCGGGTCAAGTGCGATGTAGGTGGCATTTATACATTCAAGGGCTTCGCTCCGGCTACGTACGGCTATGGCAACAACCGGGTGATTGGCAATGTCGTGCGTCAGGCGTATCCGAATCTCTTTGGTACTACGTCCCGCGTCGTCAACTCCAATTACGCCTGTGGTATTTATATGGATGGGAATAGTTTGGGAAATCTGGTGGAAGGGAATACCGTCTATCAGGTGATGGGAGCCGGATTGATGCTTAACGTCACTACCTCAGGTCATACCGTACGCAACAATACGTTTTACGACAACATGTACGGCTTCGGCTATTTCCCCGATAGCAAACCCGCCTCCCGCAATCATCGGGTGGTACGTAATATTTTCTACGCCCGGTCACTCAATCAGCAGGGTGGACTGGTACAAACCGGCAGTGCGGTGTATCTGCCTTTGGTGGGTACGCTGGACAGTAACTACTACAGTCAACCCTTCGAGAAAGACCCCACTTTTGTCCAAACCGTTACGACGGCTGCTACCCCACGCGTTTCGAAAGCTTTGACCCTCAGCCAGTGGCAGCAACTATCGTATGATCCTCATGGGGTGTATGGACAGACGTACCAGTCGCCCGTAGTCGTACAATCCGAAGGGCCTAACCGCATTACGGTCAGCAATAATAGTCAGTTCAACACCGGACTTACCACCGGAGCAACGGCCTATACGCTTACACCCGCCAGTGGTACCAGTGCTCCCGCCTGGGACAATACGGGCCAGTTAGATGGCGGATCGTTGCGGTTGAACCTGACGGATACCACGACAACGAAATCATCCCGGGCCGTCATCAATGTCGGTACGCTTACCTTTGGCAAGTACTATCGGCTGAGATTTTCGGCCAAAGGCAGTCGGGATACGACGGCATTACAGGTGGCTCTCTTATCCTCAGCCTCTTCAAACTTTGGCGTTTGTAAACTAAAAACGGTAACGTTGTCAACTACACGCACCGAAGTCGAGTTGCTACTGAGCCCTAATTATACCAATGATAATACCTTCCTGAGTTTCACCTTACACGATCCGCAAAGCAAAATCTGGCTGGATACTATCGTTTTCAGCGAACTCGAAGTAACGGAAAATGATCCGACCAACTACGTGCGTTTTGAAGTAAACGCCGATAGTACTAGCCGAACGATCAATTTAGGCGGCGAGACCTATACGGATGTACGGGGAGTGATGTACACGGGAACGTATACCGTGTTACCGTTCAGCTCAGTCATTTTGCAAAAACAGATCAACGGTCCCCTGCCTTTACGCCTGCTTCATTTTTCGGCTGCCGATGAAAATTGTAACATTCGGTTTCGCTGGAAAACGGCCGACGAACGGAACATCAACCGATTCATCATCGAGCAAAGTGCGGACGGACAACATTTCGTACCCTTTACCTTTGCTTTGCCCACCGGAAAGTCCCGGAACAACTATTCCATGCTCTCCTCGACTTCCAGCGAAGGAATCCATTATTTCCGCCTCAAAATTCTGGATGAAGATCAATCCTACGCGTACAGTTCGATCGTATCCCTGCAACAGGTTTGTCCGGACGTCCTTCAAATCGACCTGTACCCGAACCCAGCCCCTCAACTGATGCATTTACGCTTTCAGGAGGACCGCTCAACCCCGGTACAAGTCAGCATTCTCACGACTCAGGGTCGGATTGTGATACCCGAACAATCTTTTGTAAGCTCCCCTAGGCAGCCGGTCGCCGTACAGATTGAGACCATACCTTCGGGCACGTACCTGGTCAAGATTCAACGCGAGGGTAAAGTGTACATAAAGAAATTAATAAAGTAAAGATTAGCAGAGCTTTGATTGACTTTATAAACGCCGTTTTTGAACCTGTTTTTAGTTCTTTTTTTAACGCTGAAAATTTGAGGTATTACGGAATGCCAGTAAGCTTACTGAAAGCTTAATAGCTTGGCCTCAGGTTCCGTTCATCCGACTTCGCTTTTGGGAATTAGGATTAAGCCGTATCTCGCACAGGTTTTAGAAAACTCGCTAGACTACTAAGTCTGGAACCCCAAGATTCGTAGGGAGTACCCTTTCATAAAAAAGGAGTACTCCCTGCCTTCTTATGGATTCGTGTGCTTCTATTCTCTGTTCGTATGGCCTATCAATTTGTTGCTCCCCCACCCGCCCTTGCTGCATACGTGCAGGCGATCTGGTACCTCGAAACACCCGCATCGCAAATATCCGGGCCGACGTTCCGCGTATTGGCGGATGGGTGTCCCGGCCTCATCTTTCAGCAGTCCGAAAGTGGTTTATTCTATCAATACGAGAAGCCCCTACTCGCCTTGTACCTCTATGGTCCGGCTACGCAGTACACGCAGTTACATTTTCCCGGTAGCTTTCGCGTAATCGGCTTCTGTTTTTATCCCCACGTCTTGAAAACCCTTTTTCAGTTGGACGCTTCAGCTATAACGGACCGCTGTCTGGGTTTGGAGGAGCTGTCCATTCCTCAAACGCAACATTTGCCCGAGCAGCTCATGCATCAGACAATGGTGTTTGACCAAATTGACCTTCTGTCCGCACACCTCGTCCAACGTTCGCAACAAACATCCGCGACTCCTGATCCTACGCTCCATCAGGCTTTGCAAGTAATCCATCAGCAAAAAGGCGATCTGTCCATGAAGGAGTTGCAACGGCAGACGGGGCTTTCCGAACGAAGTCTGGAGCGTCGGTTTAAACATTACGTTGGCCTTTCGCCCAAACTCTGGAGCAGTATTTACCGCTTTCAAAGCTCAGTGGAACAACTGAATCACAATCGCTACACGAAGCTTTCCGACGTAGCCTTTGATCGCGGGTACGCCGACCAATCCCATTTTATTCGGGCCTTCCAGACCTTCGCGGGTCTTTCACCCCAGGCGTATCTTCGGGAAAACCGACAGATTCTCGGTAATTTTTCGAGTTCACCCTTCTAGTGTCGGGTTTGTTCTAGGGCCGCGTTTTCCAGTCAGATACTTTTGAAACAGCTTCTCACCGAGTAAGCTTTCACTCGTAAACGCTGCAAACATGCACACTTGCAAGCCTATTCTCGTGCTGGGCGGAACCGGCAAAACCGGTCACCGGATCGTTGAACGCCTTCAGGCTCAGAACGTTCCCGTACGAATCGGGTCACGTCGCAACCAACCCGCCTTTGACTGGTATGACGCTACAACCTGGCCCGCTGTACTCAACGGCGTGGAAATCGCGTACATCAGCTTTCAGCCCGATCTGGCTATACCCGAAGCGTTTGATATCATTCGTTCGTTTGTGGACAGGGCCGTCCAGCAGGGGGTTCGCCGCCTTGTCCTTCTTTGCGGCCGTGGAGAAGAAGCCGCTGAACGGTGCGAACAAATCGTCATGAACGCTGGACTGGAATGGACCGTGTTACGAGCGAGCTGGTTTCATCAGAATTTTAGCGAAAGCTTTTTTCTGGAAGGTATACAGCAAGGGCAACTGGTCTTGCCCGTAGCGGACGTTCGGGAACCCTTCATTGACGCCGAGGACATTGCCGAAGTGGCCGTAGCCGCTCTGACGCAGCCCCAGCACACGGGACGCGTGTATGAATTGACGGGTCCTCGCCTGCTGACCTTCGCCGAGGCTGTTCAGACGATTACCCGCTACACCGACCGATCAATTACCTACGAAACGATTCCGCTGGAATCGTACCTGTCCGCCTTACAGCAGCAGGGTACGCCTTCTGAACTGGTAGCCTTACTCGCGTATCTGTTCAGCGAAGTACTCGACGGTCGAAACGCCTCGCTGACTCCTGACGTAGCACACCTACTGGGTCGCCCGCCTATTGATTTTGACACCTATGCTCAACGAACGGCGGCCTCGGGACTATGGAATCCCTCCTTAAGCGTATGAATACCATGCTTTTGGTGAGTTCTGCCGTCGGTACAGCCTTGATGGCGGGACTCTTCTTCGCGTATTCCTGTTCGGTAAATCCGGGCCTTCATAGCCTATCAGATTCGAGTTATTTAGAGGCGATGCAAGCTATTAATCGGGCCATTCTCAATCCCACTTTCCTGCTTTGCTTTCTGGGAACAGCCGTTTGGTTACCCTTCAGTTGTGTATTGAACCGTCATCATCCGGGACGGATGGCCTGGTTACTGGCCGCCAGTATCTGTTATGGCGTAGGCGTACTGGGCGTGACACTGGCCGGGAACGTGCCCCTCAATGAAGCGTTGGCGAGTTTTGATTTGCGTACAGCCAATCCAGAGCAACTCGCCCATCAACGCCTGCTTTTTGAAGTACCCTGGAATCAGTTCCATACCATTCGCACCATAGCGGCTATTTTGACGGAGCTTTTGGTGGTACTGGCTCTGTTACAACAACAGGATTGATTGGGGAGTCGAATCACCCCTTTCCCGCCTGGTTGACACGAACATGTTTCAATTATTGTCCGTTTACAGCCAACCTTTTAGGAACAGGCTAGTTACAATACCGTACATAAACGGATTAAAACATGGCGGAATCCCCTAAGCCATTTTCCCACTTACCCGCCGCGGACGATGAGCGGTTGAAACTTCTTTTACAAACGCATGGAGTAGGTACCTGGGTCTATGATTCCGGGCAAGGGCTTCTTCGCTGTGATGCCGTTAGTCAGGAGCTTTTTGGCTTTCCCCTCAGCACCGAACTTCCGTACGAAGCCTGGTTGCAGACGCTGGGCAAGTCAGATCAGAAGCGGGTCCAATCCGTTTTTCAAGATGAAAGTCTCGCTTCATCTCTGGACATACAGTGCCGCAATGTGTTGACCAACCGCTGGATTCGGTTACGAGCCAGTCGAATCGGCTCTTCCCTGGCGGGTTTGGTGGAAGTCATTCCTCAGGATCGGCTACCCATCATGCCTGTACGGCAAGCTTTCAAAACGCTGCTGGAACACTCACCCATCGCTGTTGCACTGCTGGATAAAGAGGAATGGACGTACCAGATGGTCAATCCCTACTATACTCGGCTGATTAGCCGTTCGTCGGAAACGCTATTAGGAAAACCCTTACGCGAAGCCACCCCCGAGCTCCTGGATCAGGGTTTTGAACAGATTCTGGAACAAGTCATTCAAATCCGTCAACCCCTGGTAACCAGAGAAGTAGCCGTATACGTGTCTAACCCTGAGGAAATAGAAACGCTGTATCTGGATTTTACGTACCAGCCCCAACGCAATGATAAAGGGGAAATCACGGGCGTCCTCGTTGTGGGCATTGATGTCACGGCTCAGGTACAGGCCCGCAAAGCGGTAGAAGCCAGTGAAGCCCGGCTAAAAGCACTGATTGCTACGGCTCCCGTAGCGATTGGCTTATTTGTGGGACGCGATCTGCTGGTGGAACTGCCCAATCAGGCTTTCATTGATATTGTTGGGAAAGGTCCGAACATTGTGGGAAAGCCGCTTCGGGAGGTCATGCCGGAACTGGAAAACCAGCCCTTCCTGCAAATTCTTGATGATGTCTATACGACGGGTAACCTGTACCAGAGTTATGAGACTCAGGTAAACATCGTACAGGATGGCGTGATGACTCATAATCTGTACAACATCATTTACAGCCCTCTGTTTGATGCCCACGGTCAGGTGTACGCCATTCTGGACATTGCCGCTGACGTAACGCCGGTAGCTCAGGCTCGCCAGCAGATTCAGGAAGCCGAAGAAAGTTTACGCGGAGCTATTGAACTGGCTCAACTGGCTACCTGGAGTATGGATATGGAAAGTGGGAAATTCTTTTATTCGGAACGATTGCGGGATTGGCTCGGCCTGACCGAACTCAGTGCTTACCCCGAAGAAGTTTACGAGCTAGTACCGGAAGAATACCGAAATGCAGTCAGGGATCAAATTGATGCGGTGATTGCAGGTTCGGGGTATTACGAAAACGAGAACGTCATTACGCATCGGCATACGGGCTACCAGCGGACTATTCACGCTCAGGCCAGGGTGTACCACGATGCTCAGGGCAAACCCTATAAACTCGCGGGAACGGCTCAGGATGTTACGCAACAACGGGAAACCCAGCGAGCGTTGGAACAGTTGGTTCAGCAACGAACGGAAGAACTGGCGGCGGCAAACGAAGAGCTGGCTTCTATCAATGAACAACTGGAGACCAGCAACGAAGAACTGGAGGAGTCGAACGTACTCTTTACCCGCTCCAACGAAAACCTGGAACAGTTTGCTTACATTGCCTCCCATGACTTGCAGGAACCGTTGCGGAAAGTACAGCAGTTCGGCGATATTCTGATGAGTCGTTACAGCAGTCAGTTGGGCGATGGCGTGACCTATCTGAAACGGATGCAGGTTGCCTCCCAACGCATGTCCCTGCTGATTAGCGACTTACTGACCTTATCCAGACTTTCTTCTAACCAGGAGTTTACCGAACTCGTCTCCCTGACGGAAATCCTGAAAACGGTACTTTCAGACTTGGAACTGAGGATCCAGGAATCGAAAGCCTCCATTCGTCTGGAGCCCTTACCCATGGTTCGGGGTGATATCCTTCAGCTTGGACAACTTTTCCAGAATATCCTGAGTAATGCACTGAAGTTTCGTCAGCCACAACTGGCTCCTGCCATTCGCATGCATTCAACCCAATTATGGCTGGATGAGCTTCCGCAGGAGGTGCAACCGGCCCGAATGGCCGAAGCGTATGCTTGCATCACGATCGCAGATAACGGCATTGGCTTTGATGAACAATATAGTCAACGAATTTTTCAGGTCTTCCAGCGATTACACGGCAAAAGTGAATACCCCGGAACGGGTATCGGCCTGGCCATTTGTGAAAAAGTGGTTCGGAATCATGGTGGAGCCATCACCGCGGAAAGTCAACCGGGTCAAGGAGCCACTTTTCGCATTTATTTGCCTGTAGAACAGGTACGTTAGTTGAATGATACACGTAAACGGGTGTCGGACAGAAGGCTTTTTTATCTTTTATCCGGCACCCATTCAACTCATCACTAGACGAATAGTTATTGCGTTACGAACCGGAACCACCGTCGTAGTCCGTCAACACATAATGCGTAACAGCCAAAGCCAGAAAGCCCAGGTGAAACGCCAGCGTCCGCTTGTGCGTACGGATGGGGCGGCTCAACGTCAGCAGAGCTAATCCAGCCAGAAAAGCAGCATCAGCCCGCTGATGTTGTTTGAACGTTAGTACGGGTTTTACAGCCACGTCTGTATCCGTCAATGCATTGACGGTCAGAAAACTTAAGCCCAGTATCTGGTATACATGCCAGGTTGGTTTAGGTAATGCAAGTAGTGTAGGCGTTACGGTCTGGATTACGCTAAAAGCATAGTCAATGGTACCGTGCTGGTTGGGTGTGATCGGTTTTATCTGCATACCGTAGGTGGTTTCCCCGAATACAGAAAATTCCTATTCCATCATTTCCAGCGTTTTGATTACCAGGCTTTTATTACGAGCGAAGTGTAATACAGTCCTCCCACACTGGGGCCAGCCTTGAAGGTGGTATACGGGCGGTTAAACAGGTTCGTTCCTCCTACCTTTATCAGCAACCAGGAGAAATCATAGCTCATCTGAGCATCGAAGGTATGAATGGCGGGCACCTGCCCCGTCGCCAGGGAGGATTGCCAGAGAAAAGCACTTTGGTATTTATAATTCAGTGAAAAACCGAATGACTTCCACAAGGCCGGATTTGCCAACCCAACATTGGTAATCCATTGAGGCGTATTGAAGGCTTCTTCGAGTCCGTCTCCCTGATCCGTCCGGTCCAGACGAGCCAGCGAGGCATTTCCCGTTACCGTCCATTCCCGTACCAGGGCATACCGAATGCCTACGCTGGAGCCGTAATTATAAACCCGGGTTTTTGAGTTGGTCCAGAGTCGATAGCGGTCCTGTTGCGTTCGGTCAGCCAGGTAATAGGCCAGTGAATCAGGATTGGATTTCTTCGGAATATTAGCTTCAACCTGAGCGATGAAATTCCGATACACGTTGTAGTAAAAATCAACGTCGATGTATAGACGTTTCCTAAAAAACAGGCCCCGATACCCCACTTCCAGACTGTTGACCTGTTCGGGTTGCAGGTAGGTGTAGGTGTTTTTGCGTAGTAAGCCCTTGTTTTTCTGAATGGCCTGTTCGGTAGTCAGCTGATGGGTGTTGACGTCGGTATTAATCGCCGTCTGAAACGCGTCGATGGAGGTACGGAAATAGGAACGTTCGAAAATGCCCTGCGACATCACCTTCAGTCCTCCTACGCGTTTTACCCCGCCCGAATTAACATTGGAAAAAGCTTCGAACAGCGACGGGTATCGATAGCCCGTCTGGTACGAAGCTCGCACATATTGTTCAGCGGCGGGCGAAAACACAGCCGTCACCAGCGGATTTAGTCGCGGTGTGAAGTATTGATTTTTATCCAGTCGCAGGGAGCCGGTTAGTTTCAACCGTTCACCCCAGAACGTCCGTGAAGCCTGTACAAATCCGCCCGCTTTGCGATACTGAAGATTCCGATCCGTACCATCGGGATTGATAAAATAGTTCCCATCGGGAAAGACTACGTACTGCCTGAAATCACCACCGGCTAAGAGATGAAGTCTGGTTTTTTCCTGAAATTTAGGGCCCAGCAGGCGACTGACTTCTAGCTGAGCTTCCCCGTGGTACAGCCAGGATTTTACCCGCAGAGCCGCTCCCTTATCCCAGTTATTGATGGCCCGCAAACGACTAACTTCCGCGTCAAAAGCGGGTGTGCCCGGTTGTATTCGTCCCTGATCGACCTGATTACGAGCTTGTTGCAGGGCCTGTCCTACGGTTTGTCCGGCTTGCGTGGCTGCGGTAAACTGGCTGGAGAAATCACTAAACCAGCGATCATCGGATTTGAACGAGCGATCCATATTTTCCGCCATCGAACGGATGTTGTAAGAATCGCCCGTGTTTTCGGCGGTACGGTACAATCGCACCAACAAGGCCGGAGATTCCAGTACCAGTCCCTGCTGGCTGAGTCGGTAATTTTCCAGTCGAAAGCGATTGGTTCGCTGGTATACGTTGTTGAGCGTGGCGGCTTTGTAATGGTAAGAAAGCGTCCAGCCGGGTTTCAACCGCCAGTACAAAGCCACGTCACCCCGTAGGTTTCGAAGTCGCAAATCAGTAATATCATTTTCGAAATAGCCCGTCCGCGAGACTACGTATTTCTTGCCGCCCAGTGTCAGCGTACGCCGATTGGCAGACTCGTCGCCGTACTGATTGACCCGATCACTTCCGGGATTATTCAGACCCGTCAAACCAAGGGAGGCATTGGCATTGGTGTTCAGGTCGGCAGCATCGCGGGCGATCCAGTCGTACCCCTGTTGGTAGGTAAGGTTGATTTTGAAGGCAAACTGGTTCCCGAAAGGCTGGGCGTATCGCAGACTGGTTTCAGTATAAAGCTGGGGTGAAACCTGCGATTCTCCAACGTGATTGACTCCTGTTTTCTGACCAATGGTTAATCCGGGTGACGTGAAAGGATCTTTGGTAATCAGCTGGGCCAAACCGTTCAAGGCACTTAATCCATACAGGGCCGAGGCCGCTCCCGGTACGATTTCCACCCGTTCAATATCCAGATCCGAAGGAGCCAGAGCACTGGCAATGGGAGATCCGATGTGCGGAGCCTGATTGTCCATTCCGTCCACCAGTTGCACAAAGCGTACGTTGGTTGGATTGGCAAAGCCACGGGTGTTGTAAACTTTAAAACCCAAGCTGGAGGTAAGTAGCTGCACGCCTTTCAGATTTTCAATCGCGTCGTAGTACGAGGGTTGAGCCGAGTACCGAATCTGGCGGGCATTGAGCAACTCAATACTGAGCGGCGATTGCAACAGCCGTTCGGGTACCCGCGAAGCAGTAATCACCAGCTCCTGAAGCTGCACGTTACGGGAGGTATCCGACCGAAGACTATCGGACCGAGTTTGTGCCTGGAGTAAAACACTAATCAGGAAGAAGGTAAAAAGTAGAGCGTATTTCATGAATCGTTATTTCCGTCTGAATATAACGACTGGCGGGCGGGATATGTTTATTGAAATATAACGTTGCATTGCCCACGGGTTACACCCGTGGTTAATCAAGTGAAACCCCTAAGGGCTGAATGGCTATCTCTCTTCTATCTCATGCAAGCTTACACGCCCGATTTGCCAACCACGAAGGGGTTCAATACCCATACCCCCGTATATAATGCGGGTAACCAAATGCGGGCTGACCATGGGTTGCACCCATGGCTAATCGAATGGAACCCTTTCGGACGAGCCCCTTACGCGCCAGCGAAATGTTTGCAATGCTTGGGCCTCCGCTGGCGAACTGATCGTCTAC
>JAAIGE0100327215.1_pt1 | contig 13133 bp, 11 predicted proteins | sample 6487951 | NCBI WGS metagenome assembly JAAIGE01 (sample SAMN13974128, study PRJNA590717) | phyllosphere metagenome | biome: tomato field; feature: multiple bacterial spot infested tomato fields; material: tomato leaves; isolation source: leaves from tomato fields | host: Solanum lycopersicum ... | reverse complement strand
CGCGCACCAATCATCCCGCGCAGTCTGTCGGTGAATACAATCTGGTCTTGCAGGTTCAACGCACGGCTTTCGACATGCTCGAAGAAATCAGTGCCCGAGCGGGCACCATTGGGTTTTGGCTGACCGTAGACCGGATGGTAGAGATCGATGGCATAAGTGGTCCCCGCAACCGGCGCGATATTGGTGACGCGTTCGTTTTTGCGGTAGTTCTCGTATTCGGTGCCGATCAGTACTTCGTGCTCAAGGCCCATGCCTTCGAAACGGCCGCGCAGCTCCAACTGGGTAATGCTGTCGTGCCAGTTGTTGTCACGCTCGCGATAGCGGCGGTTGACCGTGCGGCCGTCGGCGCTCAGCGGGCGCGACTCGCTGGCGTAGCCCGACATCTCGCCTTGTTTGTAATGGCTGGCCAGGCGCAGTGACCAGATGTCATTGAGCTGATGATCCAGTGCGAACTGGACCATGTTGTTGTCGTTATCAATGTCGTCGTCAGGTTCGCCGAGAAAGGTCGAGCGCGACACGCCGCTCCATTTGTTGTTGGGCGCAACGACGCCGCGGTCGAAGGTCGATGTGTGACGGACGAACTCGGTTTCCACCAACAGGTGCGTGTCGGGGTTCAGTTGCCAACTGAAGGAGGGTGCAACGAACACCCGTTTGCTTTCGACGTGATCGCGAAAGCTGTTGTTGTCTTCGACTGCCAGATTGACCCGCGACAGCAGGTTGCCGTCCTCGTCGAGGGGCGTGTTGACGTCCAGCGCCGTGCGGTAACGGTCCCAGCTGCCTGCGCTGGTCTGCAGGGTGGTGAAAGCTTCGCGCTGCGGCTTCTTGGTGACGATATTGACGGTGCCGCCCGGGTCGCCTCGGCCATACAGGCTGGCGGCGGGACCCTTGAGTACCTCGATACGCTCGATGTTCGCCGCATCAGGGGTGGCGGGGTAGCCTCGGTTGGCGCTGAAACCGTCCTTGTAAAACTCGGAGGTGGTGAAGCCGCGGATGCTGTACTCGTAGAGCGTCAGGCCACCAAAATTATTCTGCTTCGACACGCCGCCGGCGAAATCCAGCGCACGGTCGACGCTGTTGCTGCCCAGATCCTTCAGCACAGAAGCAGGCACCACGCTGATCGACTGCGCAATGTCCTTGATGGCGGTATCGGTCTTGGTCGCGGTGGCGGAGCGGGTCGCACGATAACCCTGAACAGGACTGGTTGCCGTTTCAAATTGATAGTCAGAGGTAACGTTGACGCTTTCCAGCTCGAGGGTGTGTGGCTGTTCTTCCGCAAAACCGGTATTGCCGAGCATCCCGATGGCCAAGCCTGCCAGAGACGCAATTCTACGAGACGACATGTGAGACTTCCTGATAGTTATGGATACAATATAACATCTCCGATGAGAATTGTTTCCATACAGGAATGCCCAGAACGAACAAATTTTGCAAAGCCCGACGCAGCCGAATCCTTGAGGTTTCAGCGCATTGAGACAGGGGAAGGGGATTCGAGACTCAAACGAACGGAGCGCAGCCCCGTTCGTGTTCTGCCGTGAAGGCGTGGTTACTTGACGCGGTTGCTGAGGGTGCTGACCGTGCCTTTCAGCGAATTGAGTTCACTGCGCGTGTTGCTGATATCGTTTTTGAGGCTGGAAAGATCGCTGCTGCTGGCGCTGGAACCGGAATTACGCTTCAAGTCACCGACCTGACTCTGCAGCGCTGCGAGAGCCCGGCTCTGATCGTCGACTTTGCTTTTAAGGCCGGAAACATCGCTGTCGCTGCTGCGCGACGGGTTGCCATTGTTGCGTTTGAGTTCCTCGATAAGGCGTGCCTGAGCCTCGACGGTCTGTTTCAGACTTTCAATCCTCGCCGCATTCTGTCTGGAGTCGTTCAGCAGCGCCTGAAGATCGCCCAGAGTGACATTGGTACTGCGTACCGAATAAACCGAATTGACCGCCTCGTAATGGGTTGTGGCCAGGTTGTCCTGACTGGATGCGCTGCCAGGGTTGAACTCGAGTGCTTGCGCCTGCGAAAAGGCCAGACCGCTTATCAATAACGCCGCGAAACGAGAACCCCAACGCGATGAAAAAGAATGACTAGCCATTACCTGAGTTTCCTTGTCGGGTGCCGAAAATGGCACATTGATATGACTGAGATTCAGGTATCGGGTTCATGACCTGCCAGGGTTTATTTCTTTCCTCAACTGCCCTGTAACGGCTTCTCATCCTGAAAGAAATAGTCCTTCCATGAAGCAGGCTTGTTCTTGATAGCGCCGACGCGGTACAGGAATTCGGCCAGCGGATAAGTGTTCTTCGGGGTGATGGTGAACTGGAATTCCGGCCGGTCGATGATCTTGAGCAACTCGGGCCGGTCGATTTTCGATTTCGTCACACGGAGGTAGGTGTCGGCGGCAGCACCGATGTCCTTGCGGACGAACTGCTCGGCCTCGCTCAATGCTTCGATGAACGCCTTATAGGTCTTGGGATTTTCGTTGCGGAATTTCTCGGTGGCAAACAGAACGGTCGGGGAGTTCGGACCGAACAGGTCGTAAGTGTTCAATACCACGTGCACGTTGGGATTGCGCAGTTCCTGATCCTGATAGGGCGGGTTGGAGAAGTGTCCGGTCAGCTCGGTACCACCGGCAATCAGGCTGGCGGCGGCATCCGGATGCGGCAGGCTGAGGGTGTATTTGTCGAGCCGCGCGAACTCCTTGTCGCCCCATTGTCTGGCCGCAGCATATTGCAAGTAGCGCGACTGCACCGAAACACTGACGGCAGGCACCGCGATGCGGTCCTTTTCGGTGAAGTCGGCGATGCTCTTGACCTTGGGGTTGTTGCTGACCAGGTAATACGGGAAGTTGCCCAGCGAGGCGACTGCCTTGACGTTCTGCCTGCCGAGTGTGCGGTCCCAGATGGTCAGCAGCGGGCCTACGCCTGCACCCGCGATATCGATGGAGCCGGACAGCAGCGCGTCATTGACCGCCGAGCCACCAGACAATTGGGTCCAGTCGACCTTGATCTCCAGACCGTCTTCCTTGCCGTGTTTCTCGATCAACTGTTGATCACGCACCACGTTGAGCAGCAGATAGACAATCCCGAACTGTTCGGCAATGCGGATTTCACCTTCGGCCTGCGCCGTTGCCGGGGCCAGCAATGAACCTGTGATCAGTGTGGCGGCGAGGCCAAGGGCTTTTGCCAGGCGTGAGGTGGGTTTGTCGATCGTTGACATGTGCTGCTCCAGTAACTGCAATATGTTTCGAGCGTAACGCTATAAAAAATATTATTTAAATAACGTTAATGAATAACAATAGGCCGCTTGAGCAGGCGCTTCATCCCAGCTGAAACTCCCGGTCCCAGAGTGGCGATACGTCAATCCTTTCGCTCAGCACACCCGCCTCGAAAAACACGTCAGCGACTTCCTGCTGTGACACGATGGCCTGATCATCAATGGCTCTGAGCTTCCATGGCTGGCTGCGGTTGGCGATCTGATCAGCGAACACCGCCTTGTCGATGCCCAGCAGTTTTCCGGATTTCTCAGCCCACGCTTCAGGGTGATCGTTGATCCATTCCAGGGTCTGGCGCTGACGCGTGAGGTAGTCGGTGATGGCTTGGCGGCGCAGGGGGTCGGCCAGTGCAGCGGGGCGGGCGGCCAGCAGGTAGTTGCCGGACAGGTAGCCCAGGGCTGTTTTCAGCACGCGAGCGCCGTTGCGAAATTTGGCGAGCTGGATGAAGGTGCCGTAAGTCACCCAGGCGTCGAGCTGGCCACTTTGAAAGGCGGTGAAACCGTCCTGCGGTGTGAGCGCAATGGCATTCACGTCATCCATGCTCAGGCCTTGTTCCTTGAGCGCCTTGATCAGGAAATAATGGGCCGTGGTGGCTTTGACATACCCGACGCGCTTGCCCCGCAATTCAACGACCGACTCAATGCGTGACGTGTCGGGAATCAGAAACACCTGATTATTGACGTCGCCTTCCATCACCGCGATCAGCCTGGGCTGGCGATGGCTCTGAATCGAAAAGATCGGCGGTATCTCGCTCATCGAACCAAGGTCGATGCTGCCTGAGGCTATCGCTTCGACGATGAGATTACCGCCCGGAAACTCGGAAAACTGCACCTTGTAAGGCCGTTTGTCGTTGCCGGCGTTTCCATTGAAATTGGCGTCTCCGCCTCGGTAGGTCGCGACCTGCAGGGTCAGGTCGGCCAGTGGATCCTGAGCGAACAGACGGGGCGTCAGACCCAGCGTCGCCGCGCCGAGGGCCACGGCGCTGGCCGTCAGAAAACTTCTTCGGTTGAACGTTTTGCTCATGCGGTCTCGTCCATGCGGTCCGGCAAGCCGGAATGTGGTCCAGTTCCTGAAGCGCTCAGAAACATCGAGCATCGATGTAAGCATAACGTCGAGTTTTAATATTCTACTTTTTTATAATTAGCTTATAAGTAAATGTGCTTTTTAAATGATTTATTATGCGCATAGGCTTGTTTTATCGCCTTCGATAGTCAGGGACATCATCATGAGCAACGTCAGCGCATTGCCGATCCAGCCAGGCACGGCCTCTTCGTCCGGCCTCAGTGTGCAGGACAGGGTTTCGCCGCAAGAATGGGAAGTGCGGGTCAAGCTTGCCGCGGCCTATCGTCTCGCCGCGCTCAAGCGCTGGACCGATCACATCTACACGCATTTTTCCGCCCGCGTGCCGGGGCCGGACGAGCACTTCCTGATCAACCCCTTCGGCCTGCTGTTCGACGAGATCACCGCCTCCAATCTGGTCAAGGTCGATATCGACGGCACCGTTGTCGATGACCCCACCGGGCTGGGCATCAACTACGCTGGCTACGTGATTCACAGCGCCATTCATGCTGCGCGTCATGACTTGCAGGCGGTGCTCCATACCCACACCCGCGACGGCATCGCCGTGTCCGCGCAGAAGGACGGCCTGCTGCCGATTTCCCAGCACGCGATCGCCTTTTCCGGCCGCGTGGCGTACCACGGCTATGAAGGCATCGCGCTGGATCTGGACGAGCGCGAACGACTGGTGGCAGACCTTGGCGACAAGAGCGTGATGATCCTGCGCAACCACGGGTTGCTGACCGGCGGCGTCAGTGTCGAGCATGCCTTTCAGCAACTGCACAATCTGGAGTACGCCTGCAATATCCAGATTGCCGCGCAATCGGCAGGCAATGCAGAGCTGGTAATTCCGCCGCGCGACGTCATTGCCAAGGTGGAAGAACAGGCCAGCGTCATCAAGGACGGCCACGGACCTGGGGTGGCCCGGCACTGGAACGCGCTGATCCGGGAACTGGAACGCACCGGCACCGACTACAAGACTTGACAGACGCATCACCCGCACAAGGACGCACATTCATGGGTTTCACAGATTGGGTCAGAAGCTGCGCCGCCGTGCTGGCGTTCAGTGCATTGTTCGGCTGCGGCAATGACGACCGGCAAGTGGTTTCCAGCAACGAAACGGTGGACTGGTCGAAGGTAAAACTGGTGCTGGGCGATCAGGCGAAGGGCCTGCGCACGGTGGTCGAGGCATCAAAGGCTTTCGACGGCGTGCCCTATCAGGTCGAGTGGGCCAACTTTCAGGGCGCAGCCCCCTTGTTCGAAGCCCTGCGCGCGGGCGCTGTCGACCTGGCACCGGCCGGTGACACCCCGGTTCTGGCAGCGGCTACCGGCGGCGCGCCGTTACGCATCGTTGCGGTGCGCCGCAGTCAGGCGCGCAGCATTGCGATTCTGGTGCCCAAGGATTCCCCGATCCAGACAGTGGCCGATCTCAAGGGTCGCAACGTGGTGATCTCTTCGGCGCGTGGCAGCATCTCTCAGTACCTGCTGATCCGGGCGCTGGCCAATGCCGGGGTCAATGAATCGGAGGTGAACATCGGTTTCGTCATGCCGACCGATGCGCTGCCCGCATTCAACGCAGGCAAGATAGAAGCCTGGGCGACATTCGGCGTCTATCAGGCGTTTGCCGAAGAGCAGGGCGCCCGCGTGTTGCGTAGTGGTGAGGGCATCAATACCGGCCTGACCTTCATCACTGCCTCGGACGATGTACTGAGCGATCCGGTCCGGCGTCAGGCCATCAACGATGTGCTCAAGCGTCTTGCCAGCGCACTGGACTGGGCGCGCATCCACACCGATCAGTACGCCGAGGTCTTTGCCAGGGTCAACGACATTCCGCTACCGGTATCGCGTCGACTGCAGAGCTGGGGTATCGAAGCACTGGAACCGGTCGAAGATCGCGACGTCGAGGCCCTTCAGCAGGTCGATGATCTGTTCGTCGAGAAGAAAATCTTTCCCCATGCCGTCAAGGTCGCGGAGCTGGTGGACCGGCAGGTATTCGAGAAGAGTCGGGATTTCACTTCGCGATGATGCCAGCCGCTTGTTGTTGGTGTAGTGTGCGCACCCAAAACAAGGGGCGCCTACATGCAAGACCTGCTGAACGAAATCCTCGATGAAGTGAGACCCTTGATCGGTCAGGGCAAGGTCGCCGATTACATTCCCGCGCTGGGGGGCGTACGGCCCGATCAACTGGGCATCGCGGTGTACGGCAACGATGGTCAGATGTTCAGCGCAGGCGATGCTGAAACGCGGTTTTCGATCCAGAGCATTTCCAAGGTGTTCAGTCTGGTGCAGGCCATCGGCCATTCGGGCGAGGACATCTGGCAGCGTCTCGGCCACGAGCCTTCCGGTCAGCCGTTCAATTCGCTGGTGCAGCTGGAGTTCGAACGGGGCAGGCCACGCAACCCGTTCATCAATGCCGGTGCGCTGGTGATCTGCGACATCAATCAGGCGCGCTTCGCGGCACCGTCGCTGTCGATGCGCGACTTTGTCCGGCGTCTGTGCGGCAACCCGTCGATTACTTCCGACTCCAAAGTCGCCGAATCCGAATACCAGCACCGTTCGCGCAACGCCGCAGCGGCGTACCTGATGAAGTCGTTCGACAACTTTCATGGTGACGTCGAAGACGTGCTGCGCAGCTATTTTCATCATTGCGCCCTGAGCATGAGCTGCATCGATCTGGCCCGCGCCTTCGGTTTTCTGGCCAATCAGGGTTTCTGCATCCACAGTGGCGAGCAGATACTGAGCGCTCGACAGGCCACGCAACTGAACTCGATCATGGCCACCAGCGGTCTTTACGACGAGGCGGGCAATTTTGCCTACCGGGTCGGTCTGCCGGGGAAGAGTGGCGTAGGTGGCGGCATTGTCGCCGTTGTGCCAGAGCGGTTCTCGGTCTGTGTGTGGTCCCCGGAATTGAACGCAGCGGGCAATTCGCTTGTCGGTATGGCTGCGCTGGAAAAGCTCAGTGCAAGGATCGATTGGTCAGTGTTCTGACGCAGGACACTGAGCCCGGACTCAGACGTGTACAGGTAGCGGGGTCAAGGATTGAATCAAAGTCTGTTCAAATCGCTCACGATGAGCGTCGCGTTGATGCTGCTGGCCGCGTGCGGCACCCAGCGACCTCAGGAACCCGAACTGAGCCCCGATCAGGCGCGGGCGCGAATCCTGCGCCTGATGCCGGCCACGGTCAGTGACCGGCAGGCGTGGGCCACCGATATCCATGCGGCCTTCGCGGCGCAGAAAATTCCCCTGACCACTGAGAATGTCTGTTCGGTACTGGCCGTGACCGAGCAGGAGTCCACCTACCAGGTCGATCCTGCCGTTCCGGACATGGGGCGCATCGCCCGTGCCGAGATCAATCGTCGTGCGGCGCGGCTGCACATTCCCAAAGCCTTGATCGACACGGCGCTGCGCGTCCGCTCACCAGATGGCAAAACCTACGGCAAGCGCCTGGATACCGCCCGCACCGAAAAAGAGCTGAGCGCGATCTTCGATGACTTCATCGGCATGGTCCCGCTGGGACAGGCGTTGTTCGGCAACTTCAACCCTGTTAAGACTGGCGGTCCGATGCAGGTCAGCATTGCCTTCGCAGAAAAGCGTGCCGAGGATTATCCCTATACGGTTGACGGTTCTATCCGACGCGAGGTGTTTACCCGGCGTGGCGGCATGTACTTTGGCATCGCGCACTTGCTGGGCTATCCGGTGAGCTACGACAAAACCCTGTACCGTTTCGCGGATTTCAACGCAGGCTGGTACGCGAGCCGCAACGCCGCGTTTCAGGCAGCGGTGAGTCAGGCCACAGGCATCAATCTGGCGCTCGATGGCGACCTGATTCGTTTTGACTCCACGTCGCCGGGTTCGACCGAGTTGGCGGTGCGGACACTGGGTGACCGGCTGGGCATGAACAAGTCGCAGATATGGAGCCAGCTCAAGCAGGGCGACACCTTCGAGTTCGAGGAAACCGAGCTGTACCGCAAGGTGTTTGCGATGGCTGACACGGCGGCCGGCAAGCCGTTACCTCGGGCAATCCTGCCGGGCATTACCCTGAAGAGCCCCAAGATCACCCGCACACTGACCACCGCCTGGTTCGCCGAGCGGGTGGATGACCGGCGTGAACGTTGCGTACAGCGTGCGCCAGCGGGGATGTAGCCCAACCCGCTGACGTTCCCGCGCGTCCTGCGTGGTAACGCCGCTCAAGACGCTCGGAATCCGCTGTGAAACCGATTCAACCGCGTACCAGCTTCACTGTCATGGCATCCGGCTCACCGTCGAAAAATGTGTCCAGCACTTCCTGAAACACCGGCCGGTCGGGCGCTGCGAGTTTGAACAGGGTCATGCTCGAATGCAGCTTCATGTCGTCCGGCGAATTGAATATTTGCCGCGCCGTACGTTCTACCTGTGGGGCAATGAGGTGGGCGCACTGTTCAAGGCGCGGTCCGAGCACCGGATGTTGCAGGTAGGACCTGGCCTCATCGAGGCTGCTGATGGCATAGCGCTGGGCCATTTCGCTGCGACCCAGTCCACGGATCTGTGGAAACACAAACCACATCCAGTGGCTGCGTTTCTTCCCGGCTTCAAGCTCCGCCAGTACCTGAGTGAATACGGGTTGTTGAGCCTCCACAAAGCGCTGCAGGTTGTAAACATCGTTCACGATGAGCCTCCTGTTTTTTAGCGAGCCTGCGTTTGCGGCCGTATGATGGCCGACCTTTCAGGTTGGTCCGGTATCAAGAGTTCTATTGCGTATGCCCGTTTTCAAGCGTTTTTCGTCGTTCATGCAGCAGGCCTTTCGGGCGATGCAACTGGTCTGGACCACGTCCAGATGGCTGTCGCTGGGCTTGATCCTTGCCACGCTGGTGGCTGGCCTGTTGCCCGCACTGGCGGCCTGGCTGGGTCAGCGCATTGTGGATGCTGTGGTCAGCGCCATGCAATTGCATGCCAGCACCGGCGAAGCGCCGCTCTGGCCGGTGTTGCGCTACGTGCTGTTCGAGGCGGGCGTCCTGGCATTGCTGGCTGCCGCTCAGCGCGGCCTGTCGGTGCAGCAGGCACTGTTGCGGGTATTGCTGGGGCAGAAGGTCAACACCCTGATTCTGGAAAAGGCGCAGACCCTGTCTCTGATGCAGTTCGAAGACTCGGAGTTCTACGACAAGCTGGTGCGCGTGCGGCGTGAGGCCTCGACAAGGCCGCTGGCGCTGGTCACCAAGTCGCTGGGCCTGCTGCAGAACCTGATCTCGTTGATCAGCTTTGCCGTGCTGCTGGTGCATTTCTCACCTTGGGCGCTGGTGATCCTGGTGCTTGGCGCATTGCCGGTGTTCTTTGCCGAGGCGCACTTTTCCGGTGATGCATTCCGTCTGTTCACCCGTCGCGCTCCGGAAACACGCCGCCAGAACTACATCGAAACGCTGCTTTCCCACGAGGGTTACATCAAGGAGGTCAAGCTGTTCGGTTTCGCGCCGCTGCTGCTCAAGCGCTATCGCGAGACCTTCGAACGGCTGTACGCCGAAGACCGTCGCCTGACTGTACGCCGTGACGGCTGGGGATTTGTACTTGGTCTGCTGGGCACTGCCGCGTTCTATCTCGCTTACGCCTGGGTGGTGGTCGATGCGGTGCATGGCCGTATCACGCTTGGTCAGATGACCATGTACCTGGTGCTGTTCAAACAGGGTCAGGCTGCCGTGAGCAGCAGCCTCAGCGCGATCAGTGGTCTCTACGAAGATGGTCTGTATCTGGCGGATCTGTATGTCTACCTCGCCCAGCCGGTCATCCTGCCGACCGGCCGTCTGACTCAGGGCGCGTCTCCGGGTGATGGCCTGCGTTTCGAAGATGTTGGTTTCACCTATCCCGGCACCAGCCGTCCTGCGCTGGAGCACATCGACCTGCATCTGGCACCGGGCCGCAGCGTGGCACTGGTTGGCGAAAACGGCTCCGGGAAGACCACCCTGATCAAGCTGTTGACGCGGCTCTACAAGCCCGATCATGGACGCATCCTGCTCGACGGCAGTGATCTTCAGGAGTGGGACGAAGAGGCGCTGCGCACCCGTATCGGGGTGATCTTTCAGGACTTCATTCGCTACCAGTTTCTGGTCGGCGAGAACCTCGGCGTCGGTGACACGGAAGCGTTTCACGACGAAACCCGCTGGCGCGAAGCCGCGGCTCAGGGCATGGCTGCGCAGTTCATCGAACAGCTCGACAAGGGGTACGAAACGCAATTGGGGCGTTGGTTCGCGGGCGGACAGGAGCTGTCCGGTGGCCAATGGCAGAAGATTGCGCTGTCACGTGCCTACATGCGCCGCGATGCCGACATTCTGATTCTCGACGAGCCGACGGCCGCGCTGGATGCCGGGGCGGAAGCAGCGGTGTTCGATCACTTTCGTGAGTACGCCAAGGGGCGCATGACCCTGCTGATCTCTCATCGATTTTCCAGCGTGCGCAATGCCGAACACATTGTGGTGCTGGAATACGGCAAGGTCCTGGAGCGGGGCAGCCATGACAGCCTGATCAAGGCGCAAGGCCGCTACGCGGCGCTTTTCGACCTGCAGGCCCAAGGCTATCGCTAGATGAAGGCTGTCATGAAAAGCGACAAAAGTCCTTGCAGTGCGTCATCGACAGGCGTTTTATAGGGCTCGTTTTTACGGCACCCCTGTGTGCTTTTTTCTGAAACCGGATGGAGTCATCAATGCAATTTCGTTCATTGGGCAAGACTGACCTGTCGGTCAGCGCCATCACTCTGGGCACCATGACCTGGGGCGAGCAGAACACGCAGGAAGAGGCATTCGAACAGATTCGCATGGCCAAAGACGCCGGCGTCAACTTCCTCGACACCGCCGAGATGTACCCGGTGCCGCCGCGTGGCGAAACCTACACTAAGACCGAAAGCATCATCGGCGAATACTTCAAGAAGTACGGCGACCGCAGCGACTGGGTCCTGGCGAGCAAGGTGGCCGGGCCAGGCCGCATGGAGCACATCCGCGATGGCAACCCGCGTCTGGATCGCCACAACATCACCGTCGCGCTGGACGCCAGCCTCAAGCGTCTGAATACCGATTATCTGGACCTGTACCAACTGCACTGGCCGGACCGCAAGACCAACTTCTTTGGCGTTCTGGGCTATACCCACGACCCGGACGACGTGTCGGTCGAGATCGAAGAAACCCTGTCGGTACTGGGTGATCTGGTCAAGGCGGGAAAGATCCGTCATTTCGGCCTGTCCAACGAAACGCCGTGGGGCACTCAGCGTTTCCTGCATCTGGCTGAAAAACTGGACCTGCCGCGCGCCGTATCGATCCAGAACCCGTACAACCTGCTGAACCGCACCTTCGAAGTCGGCCTGGCGGAAATCGCCATTCGCGAGCAGATTGGTCTGCTGGCGTATTCGCCGCTGGCGTTTGGTGTTCTGGCTGGCAAATACCTGGACGGCGCACGTCCCGCCGATGGCCGTCTGACCCTGTTCGAGCGCTTCCAGCGTTACAACAACGCGCAGGCCGTCAGTGCGACCGCCAAATACGTGGCACTGGCCCGCGAGCACGGCCTGGACCCCTCGCAGATGGCGCTGGCCTATGTCACCAGTCGGCCTTTCGTGACCAGCAACATCATCGGCGCCACCAAGCTGGATCAACTGGCGGTCAACCTGGCGAGCATCGATGTCACGCTGTCGGACGAAGTCATTGCCGGGATCGAAGCCATACATATTTCGCAACCTAACCCGGCTCCGTAAGCGGAACGCCACTGAACTAACTTTCAGCCTCGCCAGTCAGCATCTAACGCATGCCCTAGCAGACTTCGAGGCTGAAATTCGATGCATATCTCTCTCAAGCAACAAGTCGCACTCGTCACCGGCGCCAGCTCCGGTCTGGGCGCTGCGGCCGCGCGCGCTCTGGCAGATGCCGGCGCTGCGGTCGTGATCAATTACCACTCCAAGGCTGAACCTGCCGAAAAACTCGCGGACGAGATTCGTGCGGCGGGTGGGCAGGCAATCGCCATGGGGGCCGACGTTTCCAAAGAAGACGAGGTCGAGCGATTGTTCGCCCAGACCATCGAGCAGTTCGGGGCGCTGGACATTCTGTTCGCCAACTCCGGTCTTCAGAAAGACGCCGCGTTCGTCGACATGAGTCTTGAGGACTGGAACACGGTCATCAACGTCAACCTCACCGGCCAGTTCCTCTGTGCCCGCGCCGCCGTACGCCAGTTCATCAGCCAGGGCATGCGCAAGGACGTGTCACGGGCGATGGGCAAGATCATTCACATGAGTTCGGTGCACCAACTCATTCCCTGGGCCGGGCACGTCAATTACGCGGCCTCCAAGGGTGGCGTCGATCTGCTGATGCGCAGCATTGCCCAGGAAGTGGGCGAGCATAAGATTCGTGTCAACAGCATTGCGCCCGGCGCCATCCGCACCCCGATCAACGCCGATGCGCGAAAGGGTGATGCGGAAAAGAAAATGCTCGAACTGATTCCCTATGGCCGCACTTTCCAGAGCGTTCCGCTAATCTCAAAGCCACTTAAGGGCTAGTCCCCGTTCGCTCGCCACTACTAAGGGAATCTCGGTTGATTTCTTTTCCTCAGGGTACTTAGATGTTTCAGTTCCCCTGGTTCGCCTCTTGCACCTATGTATTCAGTACAAGATAACCATCTTATGATGGCTGGGTTCCCCCATTCAGATATCTCCGGATCAAAGTCTGTTTGCCGACTCCCCGAAGCTTTTCGCAGGCTACCACGTCTTTCATCGCCTCTGACTGCCAAGGCATCCACCGTATGCGCTTCTTCACTTGACCATATAACCCCAAGCAATCTGGTTATACTGTGAAGACGACATTCGCCGAAAATT
>JAAIGE0100294702.1_pt1 | contig 13139 bp, 15 predicted proteins | sample 6487951 | NCBI WGS metagenome assembly JAAIGE01 (sample SAMN13974128, study PRJNA590717) | phyllosphere metagenome | biome: tomato field; feature: multiple bacterial spot infested tomato fields; material: tomato leaves; isolation source: leaves from tomato fields | host: Solanum lycopersicum ... | reverse complement strand
GGGTGTTCACGCCCCCTTTCTGCGCCCCCGCGCCGGAACCCTCGCTGAAGGCCGCGTTCAGACAGGGTTCACTCGTCCGCCAGCCCTACGATCACGGCTCTTCGGGCGTTCGCTCCGTCCCTCCGTCGACCGGATGGTCCGAGCCGCAGCCCCTCAGAACGGCAGGGCGAACTGCGTGTCGTCCCGCTCGGCCTCTGCATCCTCGCCCGTCAGCGCCGACAGGGACACGCCGAGAAGCCTGACGCCGCGCCGGTCGAAGGGGCGGTCGTGCAGGAGGTGATGGGCGATCTGCGCCAACTCGGCCCGGTTGGACACGGGCAGGGCCATCGACTGGCTGCGGGTGATCTGCCGGAAGTCGGCATATTTGATCTTGAGCGTCACCGTGCGCCCGCGCACCCCGCTTGCCTCGCAATGGCGCCAGACCTTGTCGAGGATGGGCACGAGCGCCTCGCGCATGTCCTCGGTCTCGAACAGATCGGCCGCGAAGGTGTTTTCCGCGCCGACCGACTTGCGAACGCGGTTGGCCCGCACCGGGCGCTCGTCCACGCCGCGCGAGATGCCGTAGTAATAGGGCCCGATCTTGCCGAAATGGGTCTGGAGAAAGGGCAGGGTGCAGGCGCGCAGATCGGCCCCTGTGTGGATGCCGAGCCGTTCCATCTTCGCGGCGGTCGCCGGCCCGACGCCATGGAATCGCCCGACGGGAAGCGTTTCCACGAAACCCGCGCCCATGGCCGGCGTGATGACGAAAAGCCCGTCCGGCTTGCGGTGGTCGGAAGCGAGCTTGGCGAGGAACTTTTATAGTTAGGTTCGGCTGTCAACTGAGAGAGAGAGCGTTGATAATGCTCATCGTTTCGGGTCAGTTTACGAAAAGCCGTGAACTATTCGTGGCCGACATGGTGCGATCTGAAGAACCCACCGACGGCGACGGCCACATTTGACACCCCATCAGTTGTGGATCGCATGACTCGCCCCGGTTGAGCCGAGTTCGTCCGTGGAGTACATTTCGTGAACACGGAGCGCATGGGGGAGCTCAAACTCTGGGGAATGCAAGGCCCGGCAATGCCCGACACTGACCCGGACCATACGCAGGCCGCACTTGCGTCGGATGCGCTCCGTGAGCCGGCGCGTCAGCGTAAGGTCATCCATGTCGACATGGACGCTTTCTATGCGAGCGTGGAGCAAAGGGATAACCCAGCGCTGCGCGGCAGGCCCGTCGCCGTCGGAGGATCGCGGGAACGGGGCGTGGTCGCGGCGGCGAGCTACGAAGCGAGGCGCTTCGGGGTTCACTCGGCCATGCCGTCAGTCACCGCGAAGCGCTCGTGCCCCGAACTCGTGTTCGTGAAGCCGCGCTTCGACGTGTACAAGGAAGTCTCGCTTCAGATCAGGGCGATTTTCTCCGAGTATACGTCCTTGATCGAGCCGCTGTCGCTTGACGAGGCGTACCTCGACGTCACCGAGAATCTGAAGGGTGTCGAGTACGCCACCCAGATCGCGAGGGAGATACGGGCTCGCATCTGGGACGAAACCAGCTTGACAGCGTCTGCTGGCATCAGCGTGAACAAATTTTTAAGCAAGATGGCATCCGACCAAAACAAGCCGAATGGCCAGTTCGTTATTACTCCGGATATGGCTCCATCGTTTGTCGCCAGCCTCCGTATCGGCAAGTTTCATGGCATCGGACAAAAGACCGAGGAGAAGATGAATCGTCTCGGCATCTTCACTGGCCTGGACTTGCGGGCGAAGTCGGTTGATTTCCTCCGACAAAACTTCGGGAAATCCGGGATTTACTATTATTGGATCGCCCGAGGTATCGACGAGCGCCCAGTCCAACCGGATCGCGTCAGGAAGTCCGTTGGTGCCGAGAACACCTTCGAGCACGACCTCTCCTCCTACGAGGAGATGACTGAAGTCCTGGCTCCGATCATCGACAAGGTATGGAACCACTGCGCGAGAACCGGGATACGCGGACGTACCGTCACCCTGAAGGTCAAGTACCAGGACTTCCAGCAGATCACGCGAAGCCGGTCGGTGCAGGACGAAGTCCAGAGTAGGGACGGCATCGCCCGGATCAGCGCAGAACTGCTCGCGGGTCTCTTCCCCATGCCAAGGCCCGTCCGTCTCCTCGGCGTTTCCCTTTCGGGTCTCAACACCGAGGCCGACGAGGTCGGGACGGATGATGGCCCCCAGCTCTCGTTGGCGTTCTAGGAAAGTCGAACCAGGCGCCGGGGCGAGAAGCTCCGGTCCCGTGCATCGGCAACCCGTACTGCACGCCATGCGCGCCATCGGCAGAGGTGCAGGTTCGGCTCGGGCGGCGACCGATATGCGCTTCGTCCAGTCGTTGTCCCATCGGGCGCCCCTGACCGATGCCCGCGCGCCCGCCAGTGGGCGGTGAGGGCATCCGAATGGAGCATTGGGGATGCCTGCCCATTCCTCCCGCGCCGGCCCCGACCTCCGAGCGCTTGCTGCGGTCGAGGACGCGGATCGAGGCCCACCCTTCCTTGCCGCCCCGTGCCTGGCCGGCACCCCCTTGCTATCATCTGAAGCTAAGGTGCTGACCTCCCGCCCCATCCGCAGTCGCCACGACCTGACGTCGAACGTGCCGCGCGCCGAACATGGAGTCCAGTTGGGTCAGGCCGCTCTCGAATGGAGGTGGCGGGCGGACTGCTATCAGGTTTCAGGTTCGGCTTGGTTCATCCGGCTGCGACGCTGGTCAGCTCGTTTCCGCGTCCAGTCCAAACCGGTTTCGCGAGAGACGCGAACGCCAGGACCATGCGACTCCGTCTCGCCCAAGAAGATCACGCCCTCTTCCTCCAAGACCTGCTTCAAGATCTCCAACGTGGAGAGCAGGCAGTCGGGATTGCCCGCCTCCAAGTTCAGGAGCGAGCGGCGCGACACCTGGGACCGTTCCGCCAACTCGTCGAGGGAGAGTTTGGCCAGCAGCCGCGCGGCTTGGAGGAGGTTCGGATCGAAGGGCATCTGCGCCTGAGCATCGCCCCTGTGCCACTTTTGTCAACAATTAGCGAGGCCGTGCGTTCCGCTGCACCTGAGGTGCAGTGCGTTAGCTTGAGAGTGCAGTCCATTGCATGTTTCGTTTCCACGTCGTAAGGAATCGCCATCGAACGACGGCGTCGCCGATTCGCGGGGGACGACCCTTCCCGCGGCGGGGCGCGCGAGCGGAGGTCGATGACGTGCCCCCAGTCCCACCCATTCACGAAGAGATCCTGGGAATGGCCCAGGCACGCCGCGACCGGAGGTCCGCGCGCCATGCGGACGAGGCGAACCGTCGGGAGACTTCACTCGGGGCACGCCTCCCGTCCGCCGAAGAGCTCCTGCGCGGCCATCCGCTCCTCGGGAAAGACATCAGGCGCGACATTGAAGGATTCGTGGATAGCGCCTTTGTAGAGCTGACGGACGAGGAGGCGGCAGCCTCGCTGCGCCGGCTTGCGGAGGCATCGCGCGTCGGCAAGCAGGACGGTGAACCGGACGACACGGCCATCCTGAGTGCGCTGCGGGCATGCCGCCTGTCGTCCGAAGCAGACGCAGACGGTAGCATTCGCCTCCGCTGCGTGATCTACGCCGCACTGCTGGGCGACGTCGACGCCGCGCGTGCCGTTGCCGCGGAAGCCGCGCTCGCAGCCTACGTACAGGACTGGCACCTCGAGGGCGACGGCAGCGAGCTCGTCTGGCAGGCCGCGGCATGGTCCGCCTATGCCGCGGCCCAAGTCGGCCCCTTCAGGCGGCTGCCCTACGCAATCACCGAAATGCCGTCGGCCAGGGAGCGCGTGGACGCGTTTGCCGACGAGTTCCGCCTCAGGGTTGGCCGCGTGGCGGTCGAGGTGGACTGACCGTGCGGTCCGTTCCGAAGGCAGGCTTGGCGGAGGCAAGCGCCCCGCAGGCGCCGCACCGGGGACTGACACCTTGTCGGGTCCTGCGGCACCAAGCGGCGCCGGGTCTAGCCATCCCCACCGCACGGATATGCCTCGCCAACTGACGCCCACCATCGTCGGTACCGCGCCGCCGCGAGCGGCCAGAGCGAGAGCACACCCCATGACCATCCTTCTGACCGCTCCTGGGTGGCGAGACCAGCTCGACACCGAGATCGAGCGAGTTTCCGACCTCCTGCGCGACCTTTGCCACCTTCGCGATCGCGGCTTGCCCCGGGGTCACATCTTGGCCGCCGCGCCCCTTCTCGACGACGGGTCCCCGGCCGCGCGCAAGGTCCCTTGTCTCGTGGGACGCCCCCACGGCCATCCGCACGTCTCCGGACGAAAGGCTGCCGTGACGTCCCCGCTGTGCTTTCTGTCCCTCGAGCAAGGTTTCGCCCGCACCGCCAGCCGCTTCTGGCGCCTGGGCGACGCCGCGGCGGAGGTGTCCGATGTCTAGGCGCCTCGACATCACGCCCAACTCGATCGCCGGACGCCTGATGCCCGCAACGAGGATCGCGGACGAACTGCTGCGGGCGACGTTCACCGAGGGTCGATTTCCTCAGGCCCTGTCGCGAACGGCGAGCCTCGTCGTCGTCTACGGAATTCGTCCCGACGACGCCGCCGTCCTCAACCTGGCCGCGCAGGACCTGATCGGCGGCACCGAGGACGACGCCTGGAGCGTGGATGCCAAGGTGCGGGATTGGACGGACTTGGAGGGGCAGCGTCCAGACTACATCCAACGTCTCTTGAACGAGGCCAGCGTCGCAACCCGCACAATGATCGTGCTTTGCACGAAGCGTTCGGAGGTGCCGGCCGTCGTGGCCACCGTCGCCGACGCCGTCCTGCCGCTCGCGAGTCGCACGGCGGTGGTTGAGTGCTTCGTCGAGGAGATCGGCAAGTTTCGGGCCGACGAGGCGCTCGTCAGGCGCCTGTCGGCGTTGCCGCTCACGTACCTCAACCTTGTCCTGCGCCCCGGGGCGTCGCGCGAGCGCATGTGGACCGTCGCCGGTCGGCTGCGGCGAACGGCGAGCGGGAACGGGGACGGCAAAGCAAAGCCGCACGGCCAGAAGCAGCGGAGGACGCCGGAAGTCATTCGGCCCGTTTCCCCGTCCGGCGACGGACACCCCGAACGGCTTGAGGACCTGCACGGCATGGGGGAGGGGCAGCGGTGGGGCCTGTCGCTCGCCGCCGACCTCGCGCGTTACCGGGGGGGAGCCTTGCCGTGGTGCGACATCGAGAACGGTGCCATCCTCCATGGTCCGCCCGGGACGGGGAAAACGTTGTTCGCCCGTGCGTTGGCGGGGTCCTGCGGCATCCCGCTGTTTTCGCATTCCTTCGCTTCATGGCAGGCCAAGGGCCACTTGGGCGACTTGCTCAAGGCGCTGCGCGCTGCCTTCGACGAGGCCCGCAAGTGCGCGCCGTGCGTCCTCTTCATCGACGAGCTCGATTCCGTCGGGAGCCGGGACGAGCCTGTCGGCGACCACAGCTCCTACCAGCGACAGGTGGTGAATGGTCTCCTAGAGTCTCTCGACGGAACCGTCGGGCGTGGCGGGGTGGTAGTCCTCGGAGCCACAAACAAGTTGGATAGCATCGATCCTGCGATCCTGAGGCCCGGCCGGCTCGGCCGCATCGTCGAGATCCAGCTTCCCGACCTCCAGGGCAGGCTCGGCATCCTGCGACATCACTTGCGCGGCGAGCTGGCGGACGTCGATCTCGGTGGGCTGGCGGACGAGGTGGGAGGGGCGTCGGGTGCCGTGCTTGCCCAACTCGTTCGCGAGGCGCGTGCCGCGGCCCGGCGGGAGAGCCGTCCCCTGTCCGAGGCCGATCTTTGGGCCGCCGTTCCAAAGGGCGTCGAACTCACCGAGGCGTCGTTCCGGCGCGCATGCGTGCACGAGGCCGGGCATCTCGTCGTCGGGATGGAGTTGGCACCCGTTTCGGGCCTCGTCCCCACCGGCGCGTGTGTCCGGCGCCACGTCCGGCACGGCAAGGCGAACAGAACCGACTTCCGGATGGTCGAGGGGTTCGACAGGACGCGGGAGTGCGTCGAGGCTATCCTGATGGTGTTCCTGGCAGGCATGGCAGCGGAGGAGGTCATCCTCGGTTCTCGCGGCGACGTGTCGGGCGGCAGCGCGGACGCGGATCTCGTGAGGGCGACGAGGCTCGCCCGGTCGGCGGAGCGCTCGCTCGGACTGGGCGAGAGGCTGTCGTCCGTGCCGAAGGAGGATCTCGCAGCGGGCGACGATCCCGACTTGCCAAATCGCGTCGAGCGTCTCCTGTCGACGTGCCTGGCGGAGGCGCGGCTTATCGTCGAACGTAGGCGCGACGAGGTAGGGGCCCTTTCAGCAAAGCTGGCCGAGCTCGGAACGGTCGACCTGATCTGACGCAGCGGATGGCATCCGCCGTCACCTCCGGGGAAACCGTCGACGCCACGGCGCCCGGCTCGCGTTTCCGGCGGCCCGGCCCACAATCGGGGGGGGTGCATTCGATTGTAGGATCCGGTGCGGCTTGTTAGGGATTCGACGGAAGCGCGTCGGAGGAATCATGCTCAGCGAAGAAGAGATCGGGACACTCTCGATCGACAGGATGGTGTTCCACGTCGTGCGCCCGGACGTGCCGGACCCGCTCTTCCTGGCCGAGGCGGTCCCCCCGCAGTTCCCCGAGTTCTTCGTCAAGCGTGTGGTCGACACCCTCCGCGGGGCCTCCTACGACTTCAACGAGGGATCGGGCATGCCCGCCCTCGTGTCCGCGGCGCTCGGCGCGGAGGACGCGGACGGGGAGGACAAATTCATCGCCACGTCGAGAAGCCTCGCGAGGCGATTCAAGGAAAAGGTGAAGGGCGACAACCGCATGGCTGCGGGCGCCCTGATGCTGCTCGCGATGAGCACGGGGGACTCGAAGCTGGTCGCCCTGATCAAGTTCGACCACCACGCCGTCATCAGGTACAGCCTGGAGAACACGGACGGGGCGGATCCGAAGCCCCTCATGGAAAGCGTGAAGGAGAACTTCTCGCAGGACCGGAAGGCCATGCAGAAGTCGGTCGTGATCCGCCTGGCGGACCCCGGCCATGCGGACGCCGAGCGTCGCCGCCACCGTGTCGTGGTGATCGACAGGTCGTCGTCGAGGTACCGGGACGCGACCCAGCACTTCGAGAATTTCCTGGACGTCCGGCGGACGTTCGAGAGGGCCGACCTCACCCAGAAACTCTTCGAGGCAGCGAGGGCGACCATCGAGAGGCACAGGGAGGAGATGCCGCTCGAGGTGGCGAAGGCGCCGACCCGGCGGCTGCGCGAGACATTCGAGCGGCTGGAGGGCTTCGACAGCGACACGCCGGAGGAACTCTGGGGTGCGCTGGCGGGCGGACTGGACGGGCCGGCCAAGGAGGCCGTCCTCAAGACCTTCGGACGCGAGCTTTCGACCCGCGCCATCTCCACGGAGTCGTTCGAGTTCGACCGGAAGCAGCTCCCCAAGCGCGAGTACAAGCGCCTCGTCGCGAGGGAGGGCTTCGCCCTTTGGTTTCGCGAGGAACACGAGGAGAATGGTATCGTGAAGGTCGAACGCGACGAGGACGGGTCGGCCACGATCACGCTGAGGACCGCCAAGCTGGTGCAGGATGACGAGACCGACACCCTCCCTAAGGTTACTAGCTGAGCTGCACCCGGCCGGGGACGGGGTCATCGAGGACGCCTCTGGCTGGCGCTATGCCGGGATGTCCGGGCCGGGCGAGGCCGAGGCGCTGCGCGCGGCACACGATTTCGCCGACGCCAACGGCTGGTCGATCGAGGTGCGGGATGGCGAATTCGAACCGATCCCCGAGCAGGCGCTGGTCGCCGGCGACTGGCCCCGCGACCTCAACATCCTCGTGAGGAAGCCCGTCGACGCGGCGGCCGCTTGGTTCCTCGGGGCGGGTGCAGCCCTGAAGGCATGGGACGATGCCCAAGTCGGCGAGGCCGCCACGATACACGTGCTGGCCGACTTCCGCCCCTTCCGGGCGGGCGGCAAGGCGGTGCTCCCCTGGGACGGGACCGCCGTGCCATCCGCGGAGGCGAACGCCGCCGAAGTGCCGGATGCCGTCGCGGACGTCAGGCGCGGGATAGTGCGCGACCTCTCTGGAGGACGGATGCCCGGCGACCTTTTTCGTTGGACACCCCCGACCCCGTTGCCCGTCGACGGCTTCTCGTCCTCCTTCATGGTGGCAGCCGCCGGCCGGCTGATGCTTGCCTTCGCATCCGAGGTCGAGGCAGCCGGGGACGGCTCCCGCCGTGTTGTCCTCAGCGGACTGAGGAAGCGGACCTTCTCTGCTCCTCCGCCGGTCCGCTGTTCGCCGAGCCAGTTCGAGGCGCTGAGGGAGGCGGCGGAATGGCTCTTGGTGCCGTCCCGCGACGCGGAGGCGCGCCATCAGATGCTCGTGAGGCGGCTCGAGCCCTTGGTGCCGGACGGGATGGAGGACGACTGGTGGGGAGCGATCTCTCCCCACCTTCGGGAAGCGCTTTCGGGCGCAAGAACGGAATACCGCACTTTCGTGACCTCGAAGTCAGCCGACCTCTTGAAGACCATGGCCGACGTGCGCAAGGGAGTCGCCGACGACGTCGACAGGATCGTGGCGCGGACGAACCGCACGTCGCAAGCGTTCATCGGCGGGCTTGGCGTTCTCGCGGCCGGCCTCGGGGTGAGGATTGCCACATCCGCCGCCGCCCCGACGGGAGCGCTGCCGGCCGCAATCTTCTGCATCGTCGTCCTGTTCGTGACGTGGTCCGGCCTGAGATTGAACGAGCTGGTGTCAACGCGCTCGCTCCTGTCCGATCTCAGGCATCTGCGCCGTTGGCATTCGCGCCTTCACCAGAGCCTCACGCGGGCGGAGTACAGGACCCTGGCGGTGTCGCCCGTCATCGAGGCGGTGAAGCTCTACAACGAGACACGCCGAAAGACGCGGCGAGCCTTCAACGTGGCGGCGTGCATTTTCGTCTTGCTGGTTCTCCTCGTTCCCCTCATCGGCGCCCCATAGCGCGTCTCGGCCCCCGTTTCTCGACCGTCGACACCCCCATCCCTTGTGCGTCGGCCACGGCAAGGGCGGGGCGGCAACACCTTCGCAGCCCCAACGAGGGGTGCCTTCGACCGATCGGGACGTCGGCATCATCGACGATTGCCGCTACGCCGCCCGCGGACGAGCATCGACCTCGACCGTCAGATGGGACAGGTCGTGGATGTGGGCGAGCTTCGCCCGGTAGGCGTCGAGCGGCAGCGGGCTCTCCGTCGCGATCGAGACGATGGCCGCGTGGTGCCCGGGGCCGACCTGCCAGACGTGGAGGTCGGTGATCCGGTCCCCGTCGGCCTCGATCGCCACACGGATCTCCTGCGGTAGATCCTCGCCCTCCGGGACGTAGTCGAGCAGCACCGCCCCGGCGTCGCGGACGAGGCCCCACGACCAGCGGGCGATCACGAGAGCGCCGACGATCCCCATGACGGGATCGAGCCACACCCAGCCGTAGAGGCTGCCGAGCGCGAGTGCGGCGATCGCCAGCACGGAGGTCAGCGCGTCCGCGAGGACGTGGAGGTAGGCGGCTCGGAGGTTGTTGTCCCGCCCGCCGGCGTGACCCGCGTCACCGTGGTCATGGTGGTCGTCGTGGGCGTGGTCGTGATGGCCGTGGCCGTGGCCGTGATGGTGCCCGTGACCGTGATGGTGGTGGTCGTCCTTCAGGAGCCACGCGCTGACGAGGTTGACGACGAGCCCGACCGCGGCGACGCCGATCGCCTGCCCGAACGAGATCGGCACGGGCGAGGCAAGCCGCAGGGCGCTCTCGTAGGCGATGAACAGAGCGATCAGCGCCAGGATCACGGCGCTGGCGAAGGCGGCGAGGTCGCCGAGCTTGCCCGTCCCGAAGGTGAAGCGCGGGTTCCGGGCATGTTTGCGGGCGAAGTAGTAGGCCCCCGCCGCGATCAGCATGGCGGCGGCGTGCGTCGACATGTGCAGCCCATCGGCGATGAGCGCCATGGAGCCGTAGACCGTGCCGGCCACGATCTCGATCGCCATCATGGCAACCGTCAGGGCAATCACCGCCCACACCTTGCGTTCGTTGCGGGCGTGCCCGTCGCCGAGGAAGACGTGGGCATGCCCCGCCGCGTGGTTCGTCGTCGACATCGTCTGCGTCTCCGTCACTTCAGGTAGGTCCGGACGACCGCGAGAAGGTCGGCCGCGCCCTTCGCCCGCTCGGGGTCCGGCTCGTGCTCGGGGTCCACGACGTGGTTGCGCACGTGCTCCTCGATCAGCTCGACCGTTAGCCCGTTGAGGGCGCCGCGGACGGAGGCGACGAGCTGGAGGATGTCCCCGCAGGGGGCCTCCTCGTCGAGGCTTCGGGCAACGGCTTCGAGCTGGCCCTGAAGCCGGCGGACGCGGGCAATGAGCTTGGTCTTGTCTTTGATGAGGTGTCCCATGGCATACCCCCCTACGCTATATGGGTAACGGTGGCCACGGCTTTCTACGCGGCCGGACGGAGCGATCGCTCGTCGACGCTTGGTCGCGGGCGGCCCGGTCGATTGAATTCATGCGATACTCGAACGGAGGACTGCTTGATCAGGTCGGGCCGCCTCCAGACGGCCCGACCAGTGCTGCGACGTCAGCGACGGCCGTAGCTCGATCCGGGCACGAGGAACGAGGGCGCGACCTCGGTCGTCGCGACGGGGACATGGGACGTCCCCTCGACGACCGACTTCAGGGCCACCGCCTGCTCGGCCTTGGTCGCGTGCGAGGAGGCGCTCAGCCCGGGGATGAAAGCCTCGTTTCGGGACACGGGGAAGCCGTACTGGCTGAACTCGTGCGTGAGGTTGCTGGCGGACGGATCGCCGCCGTGGTGGTCGTCGGTGGCCACCCGGTGCGTCTGGATCCCGTCGGCCTGGTCGAGGAAGTAGTCCGATCCCGGCACGAGGGACTGGGCGGACGCCGCGGCGGTGGTCAGCGACAGGATCGCGAGGGCAAGGGTAAGCTTCATGACATGGGTCTCCGTTTGCCGTCCGGTTGCGGAACGGCGATGTTTGGTCTTGGGGTCGTGGCAAGGGGTCGTGACGGTCGTCGGCTACGTGGCCGTTAGCGTGGATCGGTCAGCGATCCGGCGCGGCCCGCCCGGCGGTCAGGTCCGTCCGTCTCTCGGCACGCCGCTGGGAACGGGTGGCTCGTAGCTCCAGGTCAGCCGTTCGCGATCGACGGCGAACGTCTGCGCTCCGCCGTACCCGACGGTTGTCGCCTCGCCGTGGTCGGGAAGGACCGCCGGGCATCGTTGGTCGCAGCTCGGAGCCGGAAGCGCCGTGGCTCCGGCCCGATGGACATCGGTCTGCGCGGACAATGTCGGGACCGTTCGTGCGGCGCCGTGCGCTGCCGACGCGCCACCCGGCGACAGGGCGGCGGCCACCAGCATCAGGAGCAGGATGAGGGATCGCATGGGAAGGAGCGTCTCCGGCGATGCGGCGGATGCGAGGGCACCCGCCGCATCGACATCGTCACTTGATGTCGGTGACGGTCAGCTTGCCGCGGACCTTCTCGGCAACGAACTCGATCCGCTTGCCGACGGCGGCCTTCTTCAGGGTCGCCTCATCGGGCACGGCGAACACCATGGTCATGGCCGGCATCTCGAGCTCCTTGAGCTCCTCGTGCTTGATCGTGACCTTCTTGGCCTTCTCGTCGACCTTGGTGACCTCGCCCTTGGTGTACTCGGCGGCCACGGCGGGAAGCGCGGTCGCGCATGCGACGAGGGCCGCGAGGGTCAGCTTGGCGTACGTCTTCATCGTCTGTCTCCTGTCGGGGTTCGGTCGGGGGTTCACTTCATGACCACGAGGGGGCCGTGCATGCCGGCCTCGTAGTGGCCGGGGATCAGGCAGGCGAACTCGAAGTTGCCGGCCTTCGAGAAGGTCCAGACGATCTCGCCCTTGGCGCCCGGCTCGAGGCGGATCGCGTTCGGGTCGTCGTGCTCCATCTCGGGGAACTTCTGCATGAGCGCCTTGTGCTCGGCGTTCTTGGCGGGCTCGTCCATGACGAACTCGTGGGCGCTCTGGCCCGAGTTCGTGAACTGAAGGCGGACCGTCTCGCCTTGGCGGACCTGGATCTTCGCGGGCTGGAACAGCATCTTGCCGTCCGGGGTCTCCTTCATGGTGACCTTCAGGACGCGGGCGCTGGCGCCCTTCTCGGCGGCCTTGCCGACCGCGAGCTCGTCGTGCCCGCCGGCATGGGTGCCCGACGCGGACGCCGGCGCGGACACGAAGCCGGCGATCGCGGCGGTTGCCGCGGCGAAGGCCATGTGGGTGAACTTCATGGTGTTCGTTCCTCTGGTGGGGTTGGTGGTTTCGCGGCCGCGGTCAGTGGCCGGAATGGTCTGCCGGGTCGGCGGCGGCGGTCTTGCCCGCGGGCCTGAGGCTGCTGCCGTCCTGGCTGCCGGCGGGGGCGGACGGGGCGTCGGGAAGCGATCCCGTCCACTCGTACGCGACGGTGCCGGGAGGGTGCTCGTAGTCGCCGGGATCCGCGTAGGACCCCTTCTCGATGCCCTCGCGCACCTTCACGACGGTGAACATGCCGCCCATCTCGAGGGAGCCGAACTGGCCCCAGCCCGTCATCATCGGGATGGTGTTGTCGGGAAGCGGCATCGACATCTCCGCCATGTCGGCCATGCCCTTCGTGCCCATCGGCATGTAGTCGGGCTGCACCTGGCGGATCTTCTTGGCGACCTTGGTCTTGTCGACGCCGATGAAGGTCGGGATCTCGTGGCCCATGGCGTTCATCGTGTGGTGCGACTTGTGGCAGTGGAGCGCCCAGTCGCCCTCGTAGATCGCGTCGAACTCGTAGGCGCGCATCGCCCCGACGGGGATGTCGATCGTCACCTCCGGCCAGCGCGCCTCGGGCCTCACCCAGCCGCCGTCCGTGCACGTCACCTCGAAGTCGTAGCCGTGCATGTGGATGGGGTGGTTGGTCATGGTGAGGTTGCCGACCCGCACGCGCACGCGGTCGTCCTTCCTCACCACTAGCGGGGCGACGTCGGGGAAGACGCGGCTGTTGATGGCCCACAGGTTGAAGTCGGTCATCTCCATGACCCGCGGGATGTAGGTGCCGGGGTCGATGTCGTAGGCCGACAGGAGGAAGACGAAGTCCCGGTCGACCGGCATGAAGGTCGGGTCCTTCGGATGGATCACGAAGAAGCCCATCATGCCCATGGCCATCTGGACCATCTCGTCGGC
>JAAIGE0100198839.1_pt1 | contig 13144 bp, 17 predicted proteins | sample 6487951 | NCBI WGS metagenome assembly JAAIGE01 (sample SAMN13974128, study PRJNA590717) | phyllosphere metagenome | biome: tomato field; feature: multiple bacterial spot infested tomato fields; material: tomato leaves; isolation source: leaves from tomato fields | host: Solanum lycopersicum ... | reverse complement strand
CGGTTGGAGAGGCTCGTCGACCGGCGCGGCAACGTCCTGGTGACGGGTGCGACAGGCGCAGGCAAGACGACGTTGCTCGCCGCGCTGCTGGGGCGTGTACCCGTCTCGGAGCGGATCGTCACCATCGAAGACGTCGCGGAGCTCCGGATCTCCCACCCTCACCATGTCCGTCTCGAGGCGCGCCAGGCCAATCTCGAGGGCGTCGGTGCCATTCCGCTCGGACGGCTGCTCCGGGAAGCGCTTCGCATGCGTCCCGACCGCCTGGTGGTGGGGGAGTGCCGCGGTGAGGAGATCCGTGAGCTCCTCACCGCTCTGAACACAGGACATGACGGCGGAGCGGGCACCGTGCACGCGAGCGGCCTCGCCGACGTGCCCGCACGGCTGGAGGCCTTGGGAGCCCTCGCCGGTATGGACGATCGTGCCCTTGCGCGGCAGACGGCCAGTGCGATCGGCGCCGTCGTCCATGTGGAGCGCGGATCGGATGGCGTGCGCCGCGTCGTCGGGCTCGCCCGACCGGTCGTCAGAGCCGACCGGCTCGAGATCGAGGAGCTGTCGTGATGCGTCGAAAGGTGCGAGCGCCGTCGCCGGACGCGGCGGAGGTCGCCGCCGTCGTGCAGCGCCTCGCCGTCCTTCTGCAGGCGGGGGTCGCGCCCCACGCCGCGTGGCATCATCTCGCCGACGGGGGAGATCCGGCCGCGATCGCCGTGTGCGAGCGCCGGAATGCCGGTGGCTCGGCGGAGTCTGCTCTGGCCGAGCGCGGGGGCGCCTGGCAGCAGATCGGCATAGCCTGGCGCGTCGCGACGGTCGTCGGGGCGCCGCTCGCGGTGAGCTTGCGCGGACTCGCCGAGGCGCTCCGCGACGCGCACCAGGCCCGTGACGACGTCCGGACGGCGCTCGCCGAGCCTCAGACGACCGCGCGTCTGATCGCGTGGCTGCCCCTCGTGGCGCTGGGCCTCGGCGCCGCTCTCGGGTTCGACCCGTTCTCGGTGCTCGCCACCCCCGCCGGTGCCGTCTGCCTGGTCGCGGGAGGACTCCTCATGCTGGTGACCCACCGGTGGACGCGTGCCCTGGTCGCGCGGGCGCAGCCGGGGGAGGAGATCCCGGGACTCGATGCCGAGGTGATCGCGATCGCGCTCTCGGGCGGCGTGTCCATCCCGCGGGCGGTCGAGGTGGCGACGGCCGCGTCCGGTCTCGCGCCCTCGGCCGGCACCGAGGCGGTGCTCGCCCTGTCGCGGTCCGCCGGCGCCCCCGCAGTCGAGTTGCTGCGAGCGGATGCCGCGGCCCGCCGTCAGGCGGCGCGCACCGAGGGGCGACTCCGTGCCGCGACGCTCTCGGGCCGGCTGCTGCTTCCGCTGGGGGTCTGCACGCTCCCCGCATTCTTGCTGCTCGGCGTCGGACCGATGCTGCTCTCCGTGCTCACCACGACCTCGCTCACCCTGTGAGCTCTCGACGTGCCCATCATTCGCAACCCAACGGAGGAGAACCATGACGACCCACGATCTGCCCACCCTGACCCGCCGCCGCGCGGCGGCGCTGTTCGCCGACGAGTCCGGCGCGGCGACCGCCTAGTACGCCATCGCCACGATGGCCTGTGTTGAGATATAAAGGCATACTTGCGAGGTGACCCCTCCACGGAAGCACCGCACGAGCCGAGCCGCCATCTACGCGCGGCAAAGCGTGGGTGATGCCGAGGGCATCGACGTCCAGCTCAAGGCGGGCCACGCCCTTGCTGAGTCCCGCGAGTACGAGGTCGTCGAGGAGTACGTCGACAACGGAGTGAGCGGCTACAAGGCCCGCGAGGAGGGCACTGCCTTCGCTCGCATGCTCGAGGACGCCCGCGCCCGCCGCTTCGACGTGCTGATCGTCCGCAAGCTTGATCGCCTTGGCCGCTCGCTGTCCGCCCTCGAGGCGCTGACGACTGCTCGGGCGCAGGTCGTGACCACCGACGGCGAGGTCGACCTGACGACCGTGAACGGGCGTCTGATGGCCAACCTGCTGACCTCTGTCGCGCGGGCGGAGAGCGAGACGAAGGCGGAGCGTCGCGTCACGCGCAACGACGCGCGGCGGAACCGCGAAGGCGGCGGCATCCCGACGTCCGGACGCGTGCCCTTCGGCTACCGGTGGGTGCCTTCCAAAATCCGGGAGGAGCGCGGGACGGTCGAAGCCTACGAGCTCGACGGTGACCGGGCGGACGTCGTGCGCGAGGTCTACGACGCGTTCCTCGGCGGTGTGCCGCTCGGGTCGATTGCACGCGACCTGAACGCGCAGGGCAAGCGGACCGCGCCTAGCGCGCGCCACCCCGAGGGCGTGCCGTTCACCCCGACGACGCTGCGGCGGATGCTGATGTCGCCCTACTACGCCGCGCTGCTCCCGGTGCCGCCGGCGGGCGGCTGGCCCGATGGCCGATACGACCAGGACGCGATCACCCGCGAGGCCTGTGTGGCTGGTGCGTGGCCCGCCATCGTCCGACCCGAAGAGTGGGAGGCCGCCAGCGCCCGCCTGCGCCATCCTGAGCGCAAGACGAGCCCCGGGCCTACCCGGAGGTGGCTGCTGAGCGGGCTCGCCGTCTGCGGCGGCCAGGGACGCCGTGACGACGCCGCGATCGAGCAGCGTGCGCTGACGGCGACGGGGAAGGTCGATGCAGACGACCTCACGCCGCAGGAGTTCGCCGAGGCGGCCGTCGCGATCGCGGACGAGCGCTGCGGCCTACCCATCCGCGCCGGTGGCGGGGAGAAGGGCATCCACTCCTACCGGTGCGGCTCGATGGCACACTTCATGCGTCGGGGCGAGCCGCTTGACTCTTTCATTGAGCGGCTGGTCGTGGCTCGTCTCTCGCGTGAGGATGCGTCGGACCTGCTCATCGACCGCGAGCGCCCCGATGCCGAGGCACTGACCGCGGAGCTTACGCGGCTCGAGGCCGCCCGCCGCGAGCTCGGCGACGATCGAGACGAAGGTCTCATCGGGCGAGCTGAGTACGTGCGGCGCATCCGGACGGTCGACACCAAGCTCGCCGAGATCCGAAGCAAGCTCGAGCGTGGTGCCGTCGTCGAGCCGCTCCGCGATCTCGTCGCGAGCGACGACGTGCGCGCAGCGTGGGAGTCTCTGACCCTGGGTCGCAAGCGGGCCGTGATCGAGGCGCTGATGACGATCGTCGTGCACAGCGTCGGTCAGGGCAACCGACGGAACATGCCCGACGCCGCGATGGCGCAGACCCTCAGCGTGCTCTGGCACGCATGATCTCAGCCGAGGGGCGCGTCGGGGCCGAGTGACTCGCCCGCATTCGCGTCGTCCGTAGGGTCTTCGACTGAGACCTTTGCCTCGCTCTCGCGCAGATCGTGCATAGCGTCCGTAGGCACACGTTTGAACGCATCGTACGAGGAGTCTGGCAAGTAAACCGCCGAGGGCCAGCCATCGGTAGCCGAACAGGACTCGCAAACATGCGTGATCATCTCGGCTGTGATCGGGCCCCCGTTCAAGGCTCTGAACGCCGTGTTGACGGGCGTATCGAACTCTCGGTCGATCGCGAAGATGGGGTACTCCTGACCCTTCCAAACGCCCTTCAAGGGTTCTCGCCCCATGAACACGAAATCGCGCACGTGGTGTTGGGCGTGACCTCCGGGGGTGGTCTCGTAGGAGTGGGCGTGCTTCGCCATTGCCCAGGCGACCTCAACCGTGAGCGTGAAATAGCGCTCCTTAGCAAGACCGACCACGCGGAATCCCGTATCGACACTCGGCCCGAAAAAGTCATACAGGTACTTGGTGTGCGTCTTCTGGCCGGACAGCGCCTTGTCATTCAAGATCACAACGGACTCGTCTGAGTCCTCGGTCTCTGGCTCTCGCGGGATCGATGACTCGCTGTCAGGGCCAGGGAAAGTCGCGATGAATGCGCCACCCTTGAGGGCCAGCGTTACTTCGCGAAGCGAGTCGTCCTCGTAAGTCGATACCGCATCGAGCCAGATCCGGACGGCAAGGCTGATCTCTGCTTCCGATCGAACCTCGACTTTGAAGATCAGTTCGTCTCCGATCGCCTTCCAGAGCTGGAACGCGATACCGGCGCCCTCCTCCCCGAACTTTCGCCGGGCCGTATTGAGGGCCTGAGGGAACTCCCTGTAAAAGCTCAAGAAAATCTTTTGCCACCCGGGCTTCCGTTGCTTGTAGCTCGTCGACCCAACGAGGTCAGCAGACAGAAAGAGGACAGACTTCGCCTTGGATGCGGACGGCACGAATCAAGCGATCCCGAGGGACTGGGCCCTCACAGCCGCCGCGGCAGAGGACACGCCAAAACGGTCAGCCACGCGCCAGGAGTCCCCATCCAGTTCGCGCCACACTGCCTTGAAGCGTTCCGTCGGCATCAAGAGAGCGCCCGCGAAGTAGTTCGCCTGAGTCTCGGCTAGATTCCGCTGACCTCTGCCGAATGACTTCGCTGTTTGGCATCCGGGCTGGAGGTAGTGCAGAAAGTAGTGCCCAAGCTCGTGCGCGATTGTGAAGCGGTCGCGCCTGTGTGAGGTCACAGGCGGAAGGTGGACGGTGAAGTCTCGCGGAGCTCGAACGGTCAGCGCCTCAGGCGCTACAAACGAGTCAGACACATCGATGTGACCACCGAGCGCGATGACAAGGTTCCGAAGGTTCGCTTCGTCGCCATCGGCGAAGATCGCATGCTTCTCAGCGACCCGCTCGGCGTAGTCGCAGATTGCGCTGCGCGAGAGCGATGATGCACGAGTCAGTTCCATGTCAGGCGCTCCTTCCCCACGACAATTCTACCGTCGCCACCGGGAGGAATCTCTCGACCGGTCGCAGTCGGAGCATAGCGCTGGCCACCGACGTGGCACGGGATGCGCGTCGCCCGAGCCCGGCGCGTCGCATGGCAGGCCACTCAGAGCCGCGCCAGTAGCTCGGCCTTCTTGTCTGTGAACTCCTCGTCGGTGAGGATGCCCGCATTGTGGAGGCCTGCGAGCTGCTGGAGCTGCGACGCCACGTCGGGTGCTGCGGCGTCGATGTCACCGGTTCCAAATCGCAGGAACCACCCGTCCCTTCAAAGCGGGTCTGCGACCGTGCCCGGTACCGGTTCCCCTTAGGCGGGGAACCGGAGAACCGGTCAGGCGCACCGGTTCTGGAACCGGTCGGAACCGGTCGGAACCAGTACCTCTTTACGCCCCCAAATGGTCTAAGCGGCATCGGCTGTGGTCGTTAGCGAGCGGGACGGAGCCGTAGCGCGCCGCCAGCACCCGGCCTAGACGCCCACAGAAGTGCTCCCGGGTATGCCCTAAAGGCGATCGCGCCCGCCGTTGCAGTTAGGGCTTACCCGAGCCCGCTCGAGCATGGCTCGGAGCGACTGCAGAGCCAAGGGTTCGCGCTAATCTCGCGGCATGTCCTCCACGCCGCTACCCACCTGCTTCATCGCGATGCCCATCACCACCCACCCCGATGAAGCGGGTCTCTACGGCGACCCAGACCACTGGACACACGTCATCGAGCACCTCTTCGTCCCCGCGGTGGAGAAGGCTGGCTTCCGCGCCATCCGACCGACCGCCAGCGGCACGAGCATGATCCACGGTCGGATCGTTCAGCATCTCGTCGAGGCGGACATGGTCCTATGCGACCTGAGTCAGCACAACCCAAACGTGTTCTTCGAGCTCGGCGTGAGGACGTCCCTGAATAAGCCCGTCGCGCTGGTCAAGGACGAGCACCTGCGGCTTCCGTTCGACACTTCGGGCCTGAACACCCTCTCGTACTCTTCCAAGCTAGACGTCTGGAAGGTGGAGGAAGAAATCGACGCGCTGGTTCAGCACATCCGGGACAGTGTCGCCGAATCCGCCGGAAAGAACCCGATGTGGGAGCGATTCGGGGTGGCGATTTCCGCTGATCGACCGACTGAGGACCTGAACCCGACGGAAGCGCGGATCGAGCTGCTCGTTGATCGCCTGTCGGGCCTCGAGGAGCGATTTGAGCGTGGGGTTGATGGGCCTATTGGTGAGCTGCAGGCCGCAGGGGACGAATGGCTGATCACGAATGCCATATCGACGGTCGAGGGAGTACTTAGCGTCAATTTCCGTGGCACGGTGATGAATGGGGCTCGGCCGGTCACCATCCGCACGACGACATCGTCACCTGAGGTCCAGGTGGATCGTATCCGGTCGGTTGCCGAAGCGCTCCACCGCGGCAATTACGCGGTTGACGTGGAGCATTCGGACGAAGACATGATCATGTTGCGCATCTTGCGAAGGCCGCGCTCCGCGGGGACATGGCATCAGCTCGCGTGAAGCACGGGCCTAGAGACGGCGTAGGCACTCTAGGAGAGAGCAGTCGGGGCACAGCGGCACCACGGCGTACAGGCCGGGATCCAGCTCGGCTAGGTGACGCAGCGGTGCGCAGGCACGGTCACAGCATCGGGCGCACCACGACCCGGCGGCCCCGGAGATGGCGCACGACCCACACACGGCGGCGTCGAGCTCCACATCGAAGTAGACATCCGCGGCCGGGTCGACGTGAGCGCAACCACCTGCCGTCGTCATCAGGAGTAGCCACCGCCGAGCTTCGGTGCGCAGCCACGCGGTCGCCTCGGCCTTACCGTCCGCCGCGTCGAGGTGGTCGCGCCACGCGACGTCACTGCTCATCGGCGCCGCCCTCCACGTGCTCGACCGGCTCGATGTCGATCACCTCGAGCACCGTCTCTGCGGCCTGGAGCTCCCGCGCAGCGCGTGCGGCGAGGAGCCGGTCGAGCAGCATCGTGCGAGCGTCGCTGGTCTCCACCCGCGTCTCACGCGCGATGCCGGCGCGGTCGAGGATCGAATTCGCCGCGCGCTGCCGATCCGCTGAACGCTCCGCCTTCACCATCTCGCGACCGAGGGTCGCGATCGCCGGGTCGACGAGCTCTGCGAGCCGCAAGCGCGCTGCGCGCTTGGCCTGGGGCAGTGAGCCGCCGTGCATGCGGCAGCGCGCCTGACCCGCCATCGCGGGTGCCCGACACGAGGCCGCCTCGCGGGTCTTCGCGCCGCACAGTCGCCGCCCCTGATCGTCGTACACGGGCGGGGCGGGTTGCATGGCATCGGGACGTTGCATCGCTTCACCGCCCTGCCCTTCCTGTTCCTCGCTCATCGCGGCGCCCCCTCAAGTTCGCGCCGCAGGGTGTCGACGTCAAGGTGCTGCCACGGGGTCGCGTTGGGTTGCGTGCCGGTTGGCAGAGCGCCCCACCCGACGACGTCGAGTTCGATGTCAGCAGCCGCGGGGCCTGCGGGTTTGAACCCGACGAAGTCGAGCACGGCGCGCTGCATCGCTCCGATCCCGACCGACCCTGCGCGTTCGATCGCGACGGCGCACGTCGGGCATGTGTCGCCGTCGATGACGGACGCGCTATGACCGCCGAGGGTGCGGAGGGTGGTCGACGTAGCCGTCCAGACGGTGTCGGCGCGGGAGGGCATCGCCATGACGTGGCCGACGCCGCAGAAGAGGCATCCGCGACGATCGCTGTCCGCCGGCGGCGCAACTCGCGCCGGTCGCTCGATCCTCTCGCGCATCCACCGGGCGGCCGCCTCTCGCAGCGTCACGCGGAGCTCCTCGCCGACGTGCGCCCAGGGTGCTGACGAGCACGTGCCCGCGGTCGGCTGAGCGTCGAACCGCACTGCGCTACCGAACCCAAGGCGATCGATCAGCCTCATCACGGCGCTCGAGGATGCGAGCGCCGGAGCTCTCACGCCGAGCGCCGCAGCAGCACTGAGCGCCGTGATGAGGCTCTGTCAGGCAACGCCGCCGAGGCGTCCAATGACAGCCGGGAAGTGCTCAAGTGCGGACGCCGCGGCATGGTCGATCGCGGCGCACGCCTCGCAGCGGGCGAGCCGGATGACGTCCTGCCGCTGCAGCCGCCCGTCGCGCTGATAGCCATTGACGGCGACACGGTTGCCGGTCTTCGGCCCCTCTACGGCGACACCGCAGCCACCGCAGGCAAGCGTCCCCGGCGGCAGGGGAACGGTCGCGGGCTGACCCGGCGTGGGGATGTTGACGTGCGTGGTGGTGGTCATGGCTCCTCCTCAGAAGCGAGAGAGACGGCGCGCCGCCTCAGGTTCGGTGACGAGATTTCGGTCAACGGTGACGCGGGGCACCGCGGCCCCCAGAGGCGTCGCCGGTGGCGAGGGCGTGCTCGCGGTCGGAGGCAACACGAGCCAGCGCGGCCTCGCCTCAGAGGGTGTCTGCGGCTGCACGTCCTTGTCCTGCTCGGGACGGGCGACGGTTCGAGCGCTGACGTTCACGACGCCCGCGTAACCGCTGGACCGGCGGCTCATGGTTCGCCGCCCAGCGCGCGGACGGCCGCATAGTGAACGGCTACCGCCGCTCGGCTCGCGCAGGAGAGTCTCGGCGACCGGCGGCAGGGCTCGCCCACGGGAACTCCATGCACGACGCATGGGACAGCGGTCGCGGGTTCGGGATCGGGAGCCCACCGACGCTTGGCCCGTCGCATCATGAGGCACCGCCCTGGAGAGCCGCTCGCACGCGCGTCAAGCAGACGCCACTGCCGCGCGCCCCGGCGAGCCCGAAGCATGCAGCGCCGGCGGCGACGCGGTGCTCGCTGCAGTCGACGGTGAGGGCCAGCGGAGTGACGCGGGAGCGGCGAAGCTCGCGAAGAGTTCGCTCGCCGTCGCCGGCGAACGCGAATCGCGCGGCATCTGCGGCCGCCTCCAGTTCGGCGTCGAGACGGACGGTGATGGATGCCGCGCTCGGGGCGCGGCCTGCGTTGCGGGTCATGACGGGGCTCCCTTCGAGGGCTTGATGGAGGTCTTGCGAGAGGCTCGATAGGCACCGGTTCCGACCGGTTCCTGACCGGTTCCGGAACCATCCCCCGATACCGGTTCTGCGGTTCCCGCCCTAAGGGGAACCGCATCGGTACCGCCTGCAGAATCAAGCGGAGATGTGACGGCGGTTCCGGGCTGCGAGAACCGCTTCACGTGGTGGTGGCGCAGGGACTGCCCGACCTGGTGGACCTCGATGAATCCACGGGCGACAAGCTCGCGGGTGGCCTCGGCGATCTCGCTCGCATTGCCCTTTACGTGGTCGCGCAGCGCGCGCATCGTCAGTGGAGCGCCCATCGTCTCGAGCGTCGCGCTGATGCGTTCCATCAGGGCGGCTCGCTTATCGACCGGCGTCACCTTCGGCGGCGCGACGAGTTCGACGTGCACGCCCGAACCAGTGGGCGTCACGTGGAGGGATGCCACGTGTTCGGCGCGAGCGTAGGTGCCGTGCCGGTCCTTCGCGCAGATGATCTTCGCCCACCCCGCGTTGTCACGACTGAACGGCTGCGCGGCCTCCTGGAGGTATTGCGCACCGTCGATTGCTGCTCGCTTACGCTGCGACCCGATCGGCCACAGTCGGGAGTTGAGGTCCGTCGCCTTCGGCGAGTGGTCGAGCACCACCACTGCGGGGCCGAGGCGAGCGAGGAAGGTCGGAACGCGTTTGAACCACCGCGCCACGTCATCGTCGTCGTTCGGACTCGTCCCGTCGGCGGCCATGCCCTCCCCGGTGGAGTCGACGACGACGAGCGTCACGCTGCGTCTGCGGATGATCTTCTTGAGCGCCTTCGCTGCGGCGTCCGTGAAGGGCTGGTCGGGATTCACGTAGTGGAACCGCTCAGCTATCGCGGAAGGGTCAGTGCCGAGATCGACGAGACGCTGAACGATTCCTCGTGCGCCGTCCTCGTAGTCGATGTACAGGCATGCGTGACCGGCGGCGAGCTCCTGGGCCGCGGCGAGGAGCGCGAGCCACGACTTCCCGCTGCCCGACTCCCCGTGAACGCCGTTGCGGCGGCCAGCGTAGAAAAGAGCCTGCCCGTCGCCCCGGTCAAGCACCAAGGGGCGCTCGGGCGGCGTCGAGCCGCTGACGATGCCCTCGAGCACCTCTGACACGTCCACGAGCGCCCACGAGCCCACAGCGTGCTTCTTCACCGACCGCCTCTGTGCCTTCTCGTTTGCTGCCCACTCCTCCGGGTCGTGGTCGACGTAGGTCACCGAAGCGTTGACTGGCGACCAGTCGAGTGTGGTGAGCTCCTCAGCGCGGACTCGAGCGATCGCCTTCGCGAGCGCCCGGTCAAAGGCCCGCGCCTGCTTCCGGTCGGGGTGATGGCGCGTCCAGCGCTCCCGCGCCGCCTCGACCGCCCACGCTCGACCTCGGCCGTCCGCGAGGCTCGACGCGATCGGGAGCAGCAGCGTGAGTAGGTCGTGGTTTCCCGCGCCGTCGAGCGGGATCGCCTCGACGAGTGCACGAGTGGCATCGCTCGGCTTCGACTTCCGCTCAGCGGCGATCCATTCCTCGACCTCGGCAGGTGTCGCGGAGCCAACGGCCGCAGCATCGCGCTTGGTGACGCACGCCCATCCTGGCGCCTTCGCAAGCTTCGGCTCCTCGGTCAGCAGCGGACCGTTGTAGGCCACCATCCCGACCCCGGCTCGGATGTCGACGCCGCTCATGCCGTGGACGTCGGCGGCGATCGTCAGTGGCGCCGACTCCTTCGGTGCGCGGTAGACGTCGTGGCGTCCGTTTCCGGACCGGGACGTGTAGTGGAAGGTCTTGGGTAGATCGCGCCCCGCCTGCTCGAGCGAGACGAAGCCGTCCTTCTCCCCGTGCCGGTCGCGATCGACCACCACGAGCCGGCTGAGGCCGCAGTGAACGCCGATGCGACGGTCGGCCTTCCCCTCGAACCAGGCGCGGATCTGGTCAGGATCGTCCGAGGCGGCGGTGCCCCACCGGACCGGGATCGAGCCATCGGCGTTGATCGGAAAGACGTGCCATCCGGCCACCTGGGCGAGCGACAGCGCGACGTCGAGCGTCGTGGTCATGAGTCCGCCCCCTTCCGGATCCTGCGCGCGTCAGAGGCGCTGAGGACGAGCTCGTAGCCTCGCCGTGAGCCGGCTGTGCAGTGTGCACTGCGATCACCCGCGACCCAGGGACGCGAGTCAGGCTCGACGCGCTCGTGAGGGGTCGCCCGGAGGACGTCGCGCCACTCGGGCACCGTCAGGCGTCGCACCGACGCGGCGGAGATCCCGTGGGTGTGCTCGGCGCCACATGACGGGCAGGCCACCTTGGCGAGCCATGCGCCGGGGATGTCGCCGTTCGGCTTGAGATCGACGATTCGGGCGAAGCTGACGCGCCGAGAGTAGGTCGTGAGCATCCGTACCACCGAGCCCGCACCCTTCGCAGCTTCGCGACCGGGCCTGCGCGTCCCCGCGGGGCTCGGTGAGGCCGCAGTAGGGGCGACCGCCACGGCGCTCACCCCTGCGCCTGCTTGCTCGAGATGGACAGCGTCGGGCGGCGCGCGATCGCTGTTATGCGAGCACGGACGTCAACGGGGATGGGCGGCGCCGCGTCGACGAGGCGGCTGATGGTGCCGTCCTCGCGCTCGGCGAGCACTTCCGCGCTCATCGCGCTGCTCCTCGGAGCCGGGCAGCGAGCGCCTCCGCGTGCTCCGTCTTGAGCGGCGCGCCCGCCGACGTCAGCGCGCGGTCGATGGCGGTGTTGATCCGTGCGGCCGCGTGATCGCGACGGACGGATCTGAGGAGGTCAGCGTCCCCGGCACGTGCAGCACGAGCCACGGCTGGCGTCGTGTACCGCACGTCGGGAATGAAGTCCCTGGACATGGCAACCCTTCGGCCTGCGCGACCGATGGGTCGCGCGAGTGCGTCAGGGGCGTTCCACGGACTCCAACCGTGCCGTCCACTCCGGGGGCCAGCGATGATGCCGACCCATTAGGCGCCAACCGCCGCGACAGGTCGCACTCCCATGGGAAAGCCTCAGCAGATGGGCGCTCGTATCGCGGATCGCACGGGCGCCGGAGCACCGCTTCGGCTTGATCTGTAGCTTAGGCCAATCAACAGATGCGGTCAAGCGGAATAGCCTTCTGACCTGGGGTTCACCTATTAGGTGACGTCACGCAGTGCATGCGGCTGCGAAAGCGGGGCTGCAGCGATCGCGGGGCGAGGCCAGGATGGCCTCATGGAAGTAGCGGAACTGCAAGCGGCCATGGAGCGGGCATGGGGCGGGTTGGAACACCGCCACAACGGCTACCCGCGAGCGATAGACAAGCTGCTGGCGCGGATCGATCTCTGGTTGGACGGCGAGGACGCCGTCTTCATCGAGTTCGGGTGGGATGAGGCGCGAGCGGACGGCAGCACAGCGTTCAGCGTCTCCGAATCGGATCGGATGTGGGTCACCGTCCTGACGGAGCGATTTGCTCTGCGGGTGGTAATCGGCCGACAGCCCGACAGCGCTTACCTCGGGTCGGTGCGGGATTGGACGCTCGTCGAGCGGCGAAAGCTCGTTGAACTCGAACCACTGATGTCAGGAAACGAGTGGGAACGAGGACTGCGATTCCGCGTTCGCTTTGAGGGGTTAGCGGAGACGCTCGAGATGCCGTCGAGCTGGGACTCGACGTCCTCCGTCGGCGACGACCGCGCGTTCTTCCGATCCCTGCGCGACGACCTCTACGCCGAATGAGTGCGACTCCGCGCGGGGCCGACGAGTTCGAGGACGCGACGCCGAGATGTTCTCAGTGCCTGGAAGCTATGCAGCCCAAGGGTGAAGCGCCTCGAGAGTACTGGCAGTGCCCGCACTGCCGCGGGGTGAAGATCTAGTGGGTGAAGCGACGAGGCTTCGGGCCAGAGTCGCGACCAGGATCGAGCCGCCAGAGGTCGCGAGACCGGGAAACTCGTGCCAGCCATCTGAGTCTGGCCGGCGACTCACAACGGGACGGGTCAGCACCTTCGCCGCGCGATCTCGCCTCGAGGCGCCTCGTATTCTTCGGGGGTGGACTTCATCGAATCGTTTTGGGCAAGCCTGTGGGGTGCGGTCGCCGGTGCCGTCGTTGCATACCTGTTCGCACTCGATCTGCATCGGCGGCAGACTCGTACGCAGAAGGAACGCGACGCGGCTGACGCAAAGGCTCGACTGGAGCAACTCGAGCGTGAGGAAGCCGCAGCAAGGGAGCGTATCGCTGCAGACCGCAAGCATCAGGTTGAACTGAGCGAGCGTCAGCGCGAGTGGCAGGCCGAGAACACAGCTCGACAAGTCGAGGCGGAGCGTCGCTCTACCCGAGAGCAAATCGACGCCGAGCGAGCACGGCGAGCGGATGTCGCCATCGCCAGGCTGGTCGACGAATTAAGCGAGTTCG
>JAAIGE0100382110.1_pt1 | contig 13155 bp, 8 predicted proteins | sample 6487951 | NCBI WGS metagenome assembly JAAIGE01 (sample SAMN13974128, study PRJNA590717) | phyllosphere metagenome | biome: tomato field; feature: multiple bacterial spot infested tomato fields; material: tomato leaves; isolation source: leaves from tomato fields | host: Solanum lycopersicum ... | reverse complement strand
GGGTGGCAATCCCCGTCATCATCTTTCTCGGCTTCCTGTTCTCACGTCCCTTGTCGAGCCAGTTTTCCCTGATCGCCAAGGGCGCACGTCAGGTGGCGCGTGGCGATTTCAAGACGCGGTTACCCACCATCGATCACGGTCCGGACGAGCTGCAATCACTGGTGCGCGACTTCAATACCATGACTACCCAGCTCGAACGTTACGAGCTGGAAGTGAGCGAATCCAGTGCCATGATCGCCCACGAACTTCGCACCCCCCTCAACGCTGCAATGGGCCGTGTGCAGGGTATGATCGATGAGGTTTTCCCAAGCGATCTCGCGCAACTGAAAATGGTCAGCCGACAGCTCAACCAGTTGAATACGCTGGTCAATGACCTGCATCTGCTGTCACTCGCCAGCGCAGGACAGCTCGTCTTGAACAAGACTTCCTTCTCGCTGGAAAAACTTGTCACCGAACGTCTGGACTGGTTTGCCACGCAGCTTCAGCAGGCAGGCATCGAGGTGGCGCTGGACATACCGTCCGCGTTGAAACTGAGCGCGGACCGGGACCGAATCGGTCAGGTTGTGAACATTCTGGTCGATAATGTGTTGCGCTACTCGGCACAGGGCGGCGAACTGCACATCACGGCGAGGACCATCGGCGGGCAGGTGGAACTGGCGTTTGCAGACAGAGGGCCGGGGTTTGGCGAGGACAATCTTGAACAGGTGTTCGACCGTTTCTGGCGCGCCGAGCGCTCCAGGGCCCGCTACTCGGGTGGCAGCGGGCTGGGACTTTCCATCGCCCGGGCCATCTGTCTTGAGCACGCTGCAGTCATCAGCGCACAGAACAGACCGGGCGGGGGATCGGTGATCCGCCTGGTGATCCCGGTCTGAACCAGAGGATTACTGCGCCCCGGCGACCTTCATGATCATCCGCGACAGCAGATAGATACGCGGCGCGACGCTTGCGACCTCTGCGTATTCCTCAGGCGTATGAATATTGCCGCCGACGATGCCGAAACCGTCCAGTGTTGGTGTACCCACGCTGGCTGACAAACTCGAGTCCGCCGCCCCGCCGCTGCCTTCGATGGTCAGCGTGCGCCCCAGCTCGCCATAGATGTCCTGCGCCATGGCTACCAATGCATCGGACTGCGGCGTCTGCGGCATGGGTGGCAGGCCACGTACCAGACGGGTCTTGACCTCGGTGTCAGGGATGAGTCTATTGGCGGACACCTTGGCCATGTCCTGCTCGATGCGATCAAACTCTTCTGGCAATACCGCACGCACATCAGCCTTGGCGCTGGCCTGATCGGGTATCACGTTGGTGCGGTCACCCGCCTTGAGAACGGTGAAGTTGATGGTGGTCTTCTTCTCCTCGTCGCCCAGCTTGCCCAGTTGCAGAATCTGATGGGCAACCTCGCTGGCCGCGTTGCGTCCCAACTCCGGTGCAACGCCCGCGTGGGACGCCTTGCCCTTGACCTCCACAAGCGCTGTGGCAACCCCTTTGCGCCACACCACCAGCCCGTCGGCCGGACGACCGGGTTCCAGATTGAGGGTCACGTCATGGGCCTTGGCGGTCTTCTTGATCAGCTCGGTGCCGACCGTCGAACCGATTTCCTCGCTGGCGTCGAGCAGTACCGTAATCTGCGCGTAATCCTTGAAGTTGAGGTTCTGCAGCACTTTCAGCGCGTAGATTGCCGTCACGATTCCGCCCTTGTCGTCCATCACACCGGGGCCATAAGCGCGGCCATCCTTGATGTGGAAGGGTCGCTCGGCCGCGGTGCCCTCCTTGAACACCGTGTCCATGTGCGCCATCAACAGAATCTTCGCCTTGCCAGTGCCTTTGATCGTGGCCAGCACATGATTGCTGGCCTCAGGCGTATTGGGGACCCGTTCGATGGTGGCGCCGAGCTTTTTCAGTTCTTCGATGGCGATGTCGCTGACCTGACCGAGTCCCTGTGTGTAACCGGAACCTGAATCGATGTTCACCAGTCGCTCCAGCAGCTTCAAGGCCTCGTCCTGATATTGCTCGGCATCGGCCTGAATCCTCTGATGGGGCTCGGCCATGGCAAGCGGAGTGAGGGCAGCAAGCACGAAGACCAGTCCGAGCCGAGTCGCCAGGGGTGAGCGGGAAAACAAGCGCATGCGCAATCCATCCATGAGAGTGATTGAAAAAGTTTTCAAGAACCTACCTCAAGCCGGCGCGTCGGAACAGGCATTCATGAAACCGGATCAGGCAATCATCGGCAGAAACGGCGCTGTAATCTGCTGATAAGGTCACCCAGCGATGCCGGCCGGGAGGAACTGGACAGCGTTTCGCCATGACGTTAACGTAAGCGGCAACTTTCACTCGCAGTCATCACATCTCAACAATAAAAAGATCGAGGATGCGACATGCTGAGCTACTCCGCTGGATTGAAACACCCGCCCCTGCTTGAACAAACGATCGGCAGCGCCCTGTCCGAAGCCGTAAACCGCTGGCCGGAGCAGGACGCGCTGATCGTACCGTTCCAGAGCGTTCGCTACAGCTGGCGCGACCTTGGGCGTGAAGTCGATACCGTGGCCCGCGCCCTGCTCGCTCTGGGTATCGAAAAGGGTCAGCGGATCGGCATCTGGGCACCGAATTGCGCACAGTGGTGCATCACACAACTGGCCAGCGCGAAGGTCGGTGCAGTGCTGGTCAACGTCAACCCGGCCTATCGCACCTCGGAGCTGACCTACGCATTGCAACGTTCAGGCTGTTCGTGGCTGGTGACAGCAGACCGCTTCAAGGACTCGGATTATCACGCCATGCTTGGCCAACTCGTTCCGCAATTGTTGAACCTGACGCCTGAAACCTGGAGCAGCCAGGACCTGCCGGACCTGCGCGGCGTGATCAGCCTGGCCGACAATCCGCCGCCCGGCATGCTGGCGTGGGGGGCGCTTCACTCGCTGGCTGAATCGACGCCTCCGGACGCCCTCGAACTGCGCGCTGCCAGCCTGGAGGTGAACGACCCCATCAACATCCAGTACACCTCGGGCACCACCGGTTTTCCAAAAGGCGCCACGCTGAGTCATCGCAACATCCTCAACAACGGTTACATGGTGGGCTACAACCTGGGGCTCGGCTCCGGGGATCGGCTGGTCATTCCAGTGCCGCTTTACCACTGCTTCGGTATGGTGATGGGCAACCTCGCCTGCCTGACCCATGGCGCGGCGATGATCTATCCGGCGCCGTCGTTCGAACCTCTGGCGACACTCGAGGCGGTCGCCAGCGAGCGGGCGACGTTCCTGTATGGCGTGCCGACCATGTTCATCAAGGAACTCGATCTTCCCGAACGACAGACTCTGGACCTTTCCAGCCTCAAGGGCGGAATCATGGCAGGCAGCATCTGCCCCATCGAGGTGATGCGTCAGGTCATCGACCAGATGCACATGAGCGGTGTGCAGATCGCCTACGGCATGACCGAAACCAGCCCGGTTTCCCTGCAGACGGCCAATGACGACCCGCTGGAATTACGCGTGACCAGCGTTGGCCGCACTCAGCCGCATCTGGAACACAAGGTGATAGACGCCGATGGAAACACGCTGGAGCGCGGTCAGGTCGGTGAACTCTGCACCCGTGGCTACAGCGTCATGCTGGGTTACTGGCAGGATGCCGAAGCCACCGCCAGAGACATCGATGCCGCGGGCTGGATGCACACCGGTGACCTGGTGCAAATGGACGCTGACGGCTACGTGACCATCGTAGGCCGCAGCAAAGACATGATCATTCGCGGTGGCGAGAACATTTACCCGCGTGAGATCGAAGAACTGCTGTTACAACACAACGACGTCGCCGAGGCCTATGTCGTTGGCATCCCCTGTGAACGCTATGGCGAAGACCTGGTGGCCTGGGTCAGGCTGCATCCCGGTCACACCTGTGAAGAACCGATGCTTCGCGATTTCTTTCGCGCCCGCGTCGCGCATTTCAAGGTGCCACGGCACTTTTTCTTCGTCGACGAATTCCCCATGACGGTCACCGGCAAGGTGCAGAAATTTCGCCTGCGGGAGATCAGCGTGGAGCGTTTGAATCAGGCCCGTGACTGACGCGCAGAGACATTGATCAACGATTGGGGTAACGTCCGGGCTTGTCACCCAATCGTTGTAATGGCTGGAAACAGACATTCGGGAAAGCAACCACAACACCTATAACGCCCATCTCGCACGAAAGGGACTGCCAGATCATCAGCCATTGATTCCAGGGATGTTCGAATCATGATCTTGAGAAAGGCCCTTGAAAGACGCTATGCACTGATCGTCCTGGCCCTGCTGCTGAGCGTACTCTCCGAGTCCGCCTGGACGGCCACCAAAAGTACGAAGCGCGGCGTCGCCTATGACGTGGCGTCGTCAGCGGACCTGAGCGCTTTGTCGACTGGCGTGAGCTGGTGGTACAACTGGAGTCCCAGGCCGCATGATCGTCTGGCCTCCTATGACTACGCAGGTCAGTACAACGTCGATTTCGTACCAATGGTCTGGAACGCCAATCTCGATGACGGTCAATTAAAGCTCTATCTGCTGGCGCACCCCGGCATTCGTTATCTGCTGGTCATCAACGAACCCAATCTGGTCGATCAGGCCAACATGACACCCCAGGCCGTCGCGCAGTTGTGGCCACGCCTGGAGCAGATATCGGCCCAGACCGGGGTCAAACTGGTCGGTCCTGCGATGAACTGGGGAACCATGGCTGGCTACGGTGACCCGGTGGCCTGGCTTGACGCGTTTTATGCAGCCTATGCGTCAGCGCATCAGGGACGCGACCCGCAGATCGATTACCTGGCCTTTCATTGGTACGACTACGGCCTCTCCAGCATGCTTGACCGCCTGTCCAGATATGGCAAACCGTTCTGGGTGACAGAGTTCTCCAACTGGCACACGCTCGATGACGGACTGCAGATCGATTCGCTGGAAAAACAGAAGCAGCAGATGGCCGAGATGGTCGCGATGCTGGAGCGACGCACGGATGTGTTCAGGTACGCCTGGTTCACCGGGCGAATGACGCCGGATCCGCATTTTTCGAGCCTGCTGGATGTCGAGGGAAGGCTGACGGAGCTGGGTCAGTATTACCTCTCGCTGCCGTACAACGAATGAACGACGGGTTCGAGTCAGCCGAAGCAGCGATTTCTGGCTGACGGCGCCTCACGCTCATCCAGTGAGGCGGCGCCTACATCGCTCAGGCCGCTGATGAGGTGCTGCGTGTAAGGAAAGGACGGATCGACTTCCAGCACTCTTTCCGAGATCAGCAACCCTTCACTTGCCAGCACATTGACCGCCAGCACGCACTCGATGAGGGGGCAGACACGTGGAGAACGCTTGAGCAGTTCCATGTAGATCTGGCCGAAGGTGAGCCTTCGCGTGCGATCCGGGCTCAGGCGCCTGACAACGCTCAACAGGGCGACATCGATTCGTTCGGATTCACTTTTAAAACTGTCGGACGTCATGACGGAACACACACTGTTTCAGGCGGGCGAAAAACCCAGAATTACATTGGAAAATATTAAACACACGCGCGCAAAAACCGTTTTGACAGGCAGTTATTACTAACCACTGGCAATAACCACCGTATTGAAATGCGCAATAAATTGGCAAAACCCGTATAAATAACCTTGACCGGAACGCCTGCAAAACATCTGCAAAACATCTGCAACTCTGAATGAATGCACATGGTACCAGATCACTAAACCTAACCACAGCTAGGTTTAGTAAATTGGTTATTTATAGCTGTAAATATTAATAATCGACAATTTAAAACCAATAAATAGCGTATTATTTACTTAAAAAGTTCATTTTCACCTGCTTCACCATGATTCCCTCCCCTCCGGGCCATCGTCAAAAACCCAAAAAATGACGCATGGCAATGTGCCATTATTTAATAAAAACGGCTGATCAAATACTTTATAAAACAGCTGAACTTTCAGCGCACTTTCCGGACTTAACGTTCGGCTGACAGGTATGTCGCTTTTTACCGTTCATTGATCCCCCTTGAAACCATCCATCGAGATGCCATTGATGACCAGAACCATGCTGCCTGTTTTTGGCGCTGTACTTTTGTGCGCGCAAAGTTTCTCCGCCCTGGCGGCGGAAACAACTTCCACTGCGAAAAGCGGAACTTCCGACGCGCAAGTCAGGTTGCAGATCGAGTCTCGACGCGACCAGATTTCCGGCGCAGACAAGATCACCGCCCCCGCGCAGAAAGGCGCCTCGAGCCTGCTCGATGAACCTGTGAAAACCGATGACGCTCCCGCTCAGGAGCAACGCCCATGACCCCCTCCACCCTTCAGCCGTCGCCCGCACTGTCGTTCATCAGACAGACGCTGAGCCTGAGCCTGCTGGCCTTCGGCATCATGCAGGCCAATCTTGCGCTGGCCGCTGTCACGCCCGCCACCGGCAATGAAGTCGAAGCGCGGGTCAGCTCGATTCTCGACAACATGAACACGTCGGAAAAGATCAACTTCACCCGCGTCAATGACGGGCACATGATCCCATCGCTGCTCAAGTGGGGCATCAAGGGCACGGTTGCCTACGACTCATCCATGGGCGTGCATGTCAACAATGCAACCTTCGGCGCGCAATACCCTTCGCAATCTGCGCTGGCGGCGACCTGGAGCATCAACCGCGCCAAGGAGTTCGGACAGGCGATTGCCTACGAGACCCGTATTTCCGGCGGTCAGCAGATGCTGTCGCCTGGTGCGAATCTTTACCGCACGCCATTCAACGGACGGTCGGCCGAGTACGTGAGCGGTGAAGATCCGTTCCTGGGCGCGGTGCTGGCACCGGCGATCGTCAACGGCATTCAGGTGCAGGGCATTCAGGCGAGCGGCAAGCACTACCTGGCCAACGAGCAGGAAGCCAACCGTCAGGCACTCAACGTGAACGTCGATGAACGTACCCTGCGCGAGCTGTACCTGCCGGGCTTCGAATCCATGGTCAAGAACGCCAACGTCGCGTCGATCATGTGTGGCTTCAACAAGATCAACGGCGACTACGCCTGTGAAAACCATCACCTGATCACCGAAGTGCTCAAAGGCGAATGGGGTTACCAGGGTACGGTCATCAGCGACTTCAACGCCATTCATGACGCGTTCAAAGGCGCGTGGGCCGGCACCGATATCGATATGCCGTCCGGCCTGCAATTCACCGAAGCCAACCTGCTGCCCTACCTGTGGAGCGGTCAACTGACCCAGAACGTCATCGATGACAAGGTCAAGCGCAACCTGCGCGCCATCGTCAGCTACGACTTCCAGGAAAACCTCAACACCGCCAAGACTCTGGACCATCCAGAGTACGGCATGCGTGCGGCGCTGAACACGGCACGTGAATCCATCGTCCTGCTGCGCAACGAAAACACCGCTGCGGGCAAACCGCTGCTGCCACTGGCGCGGTCCGCGAAGATTGCCGTGATCGGCAACTGGGCACACGACGCCCCTGCTTCGCCTTTCGGCACCGCCAACTCGCCACCCAACAGCTACGTGACAGAACTGAGCGGCCTGCAGCAACTGGCGTCCAGCAGCGCCAATGTGACCTACCTTCCGGAACTGAGCCTGAACCCGGCCAGCTCGGCCTGGTTTCAGCCTGCAACCGGCAATAACGGGATCAGCAATTCCGGGGTCAAGGCCGAGTACTTCGCCAACACGACGTTCTCCGGTGACCCTGCGCTGACCCGGGTCGAGCCAGGTGTGAACCTGAACTGGACCACCGGCACCAACATCACCGACGCAGGCACCACCGCCGTTTCCGGTTTCAGTCCTTCACCCGGCTCGTTCTCGGCGCGTTTCACGTCGGTCATCAAGCCAACGGTTTCCGGCCCGCAGGTCTTCAAGGTGCGTGCGGATGGCCCGTACAAGCTATGGGTCAACGACGAACTGGTCGTGGAAAGCGACGGCGTTCCGTACTCGTCCGACGTGGTCAACGCACTGACCACTTCCGGCAAGACCGCCGCATTGACAGCAGGCAAGTCCTACAGCGTCAAGCTTGAATACAAGCGCGTGCAGGGCAACTTCATTCCGGCCCTTGGTGGCGTCACTGGCGTGCAGATGAGCTGGGCGTCACTGCGACCGCCCAAGGATCTGTCGAAATACGATGCGGTGGTTGTTGCCACTGGCACCACCTATGAAAACGAAGGCGAAGGCTCCGACCACGGTTTCGACCTGCCGGACCAACAGGCCGAGCTGGTCAGCTACGTCACCAAAGCCAACCCCAACACCATCGTCGTGATGCATGGCGGCGGCGTGGCCAACATGCAGCCGTGGGCCAACAAGGTCGGCGCAACGCTGCAAGCCTGGTTCCCCGGCCAACAAGGCGGTCAGGCGCTTGCGGAGATTCTGTTCGGCAAGGTCAACCCGTCGGGCAAGCTGCCGATCACCATCGACAAGAAGATCGAAGACAACCCCAGCTACGCGTCGTATCCGGATCCGGCCGCTTACCGTGGCGACAAGGCCCTGACTGAAATGACCTACAGCGAAGGCCTTTACATGGGTTATCGCGGTTATGACAAGAAGCACGCCAAGCCGCTCTACCCGTTCGGCTACGGCCTGTCCTACACCACATTCAGCTACGGCGACCTCACGCTGTCGACCAATGTGCTGACCCCAGGCTCCACCATCGACGTGAAATTCACCCTGACCAACACCGGTGACAAGGCCGGTTTCGAAGTTGCGCAGCTTTACGTGCAGCCAGTGAAACCCGCCGTCGATCGTCCGGAAAAAGAACTCAAGGGCTTCACCAAGGTGTACCTGCAGCCGGGCGAGAGCAAGACCGTCAGCATCCCGATCGATTCGCGTTCGCTGGCTTACTACGTCGACAAGACGGCAAGCTGGGATGTGGATGCGGGCAAGTACAAGATTCTGGTCGGCGCGGATTCGGAGAACCTGACGCTCAACCGGACCCTGATTACTCTGTACCCGGAAAAACTGACGACCCGCGACAGCAACCCGCTGCCAGTACCCCTGCGCAAGGCCGTGCAGGTGTCGGCTTCACAGAAATACTGATGTCAGCGTCAAGGCTCATGGACGAGCCTTGATGTCCCTTCCCAATCGCTGCGCGTAAATGTCGAAGACCGCCATCACGTCCACTTCTTCAGGGCACCTGAGCCACTGAATCTGCAGGCCGTCCATGACCGAGAAAATCTCCTGGGCCAGAGCTTGCACGTCGATATCCGCACGAATCTCCCCCGCGTCTTTCAATGCGTTCAAGTGGCCGCGCGCGTGCTGATGGGTCAGATGAAAGCGTTCGTTGTGCCAGGCCCAGGCCGGATGTTCAGGCGACAGGCTTTCGGTATTCATCAGCAAGGCCGCCTGACACTCTGCGGCGTCCTCGATGCTGAAACTCATGCTCAGTTTGATGAATTTGATAAAGCCTTCGAGCGTCGGCTCGGTGACCAGGTCCTGAAATCTGGACACTACCCGCTGATCGCGGCGCTCCAGCAGCGCATTGAGCAACGCCTCCTTGTTGGGGAAATGGTGCAGCAACCCTACCGTGGTGATACCTGCAAGCGTTGCGACGTCACGCATCGAAGCGCTCGAATAGCCATTGCGAGCGAAGACGAGTGTCGCCGCATCCAGCAACGCCTTTCTGCGCATGTCACCCTTGGGTGCGCGGCGGCGTTTGGGCTGCACGATCTCTTCGGATTCATTCCCTGAGTCTTCAACTGACATAAAACCTGATAACACCTTGAGCCGATGCGTCTTCAATATTCCCCAGTGCCTGAAGCCTGGGCCCTTCGCATGAAAAACCGTTTTGCGGTCACTGATGCAGTGACAATGGAGATCGAGGCGATCACGGCATTACCGGCAAACATCCCCGGTACCGCACCGCTGCCGCCGAACCAGTGAGCCCCGACATACACGAACGGCACAGTGCCCAGCGTCGCACGCAGCCAGGCGAAAACCGCCACCAGCCATGACCGGTTCATGGTCATGAATACCGCGATGGCGACGAAGTCCAGGCCAATGATCACCCAGAGCCCGCCACCCAGACGGCAATAATTCAAAAAGACCGCGCGAACCTCGCCTTCCAGCTGATAGATATCCGCGATAGTACCGCTGAACACCAGCAGCGCCAGCCAGACCGCCAATCCGTAGCCGACCACCAGCCTGCGGGTAAACACGATGGCCGAACGAACCCGGTCGTCCCGTTGTGCCCCGATATTCTGCCCCAGTATCGGCGCCAACGCGCCGGGCAGCGCGAAAAAGGCACAGTAGGAAAATTGCAGCACGCGATCCATCACGCTCATGGCCGCCAGCGCCGAGGTGCCGAACGCTGACAGCGAGGCGACCAGATAGGCCAGTCCGACCGGCGTCGCCAGATTGGCGGCCATGGCTGGCAGCGCCAGCTTGAAGGTCCGGCCTGCGTGATTGCGCAGCCGTTTCAGGTTGCGGGAGAACGTCAGGCCGATTCGCCTGCGCACCCAGTACACGCCCAGGCAGGCCGACACACAACCGGACAGTGCGAACGCCAGCCCTGCCCCTTCCAGTCCCAGACCGAGCCCGAAGATAAAGAACGGGTCCGCCACCGCAAGCGTCGCGGCGCCTGACAGCACCACACCCAGCGCACGACGGTTATCGCCCGCCGTCCTGAGCATTTGCGCGGCCATCTGCATCACGGCCTGCAAAACCGTCGCGGGCAACGCCAGCCGGATAAACCCGCGCGCCGCCTCGTACACCGTTGATTCAGCACCCAGCCAATGGGTAATCGGCACCATCAGGACCAGTTGCAGCACCGCTGCAACACCGGCCACCACAATGATCATCAGCATCAGGCTGGCGCAGAGCCGCGCCACCGATTTCGTCACCCGATGACCGATGCGCGCCGACAACACCGCCGTGGCCGCGATGATGAAACCGCTGGCCAGCGACATGTTGATGAACATCATCACCTTGGCGATACCAACCGCCGCCAGCAACACCGGGTCGTGCAGCATGGAAACGTAGACCAGCGTGAGGATGTCGACCAGAAACACGGCGAACAGACTCAAGGCGCTGGTGCTGGCCGTGACCATGACGTGTCGTGACACGGGACCTTCGGTAAATATCGCGCTGGCTGCAGCCATTACGCTCCCCTGAACGGACTGGGGCTGAGCGTTTCAGGCGAAGGCTCAGCGAGGCGGCGATTCCATTCGGGTTGTGGCGTTACAGGTAGTCTTCGTAGTGGACAACGGTACAAATCAGGCACAAACAAAAAACCCGCCAGTCAGGCGGGTTTTTTGAGTGATTCCAAAGACTTGGTTTCTTTGGAATCTTGTATGGCTCCACGACCTGGACTCGAACCAGGGACCCAGTGATTAACAGTCACTTGCTCTACCAACTGAGCTATCGCGGAATGAGCGCTATGTTACTGATTCGCAAAACGAAGTCAAGCGAGCGGCTGAAATTTTTTCACTGAAAGTCCGATGAAAGAGCGCTCGCTCGTCGTGAGACGGGTTCATTAGCGTGCCACAGGTGGCGTAGTGTATTGGCCCTTGACCTGACGCAACCATTTTCGAGGTAAAGCCGATGCCCTTGAATAGCCATCTTGAAACGCTATTCCCCACTGCCGATGACATTCCGGAGCAGTACCGCCCAGGCCCGCCCATCGAGCAACGCGACTATCTGGTCGATGGCCGGTTGCAGACCTGGAACGGCCCATTGGCGCCGGTACGCAGCCCAGTATGCATCAGAAGCAGCACCGGTCTTGAACCGATGATTCTGGGCAGCACGCCCTTGCTCGACGCGGCGACCGCGATGACGGCACTCGACGCAGCGGTCAGCGCCTGGGACAGGGGCCAGGGCCGCTGGCCGACGATGCGCGTTGCCGAGCGTATTCAGCATGTCGAGGCGTTTCTCAAGCGCATGCGTGAGCAGCGTACGGCGGTGGTCAACCTGCTGATGTGGGAGATCGGCAAGAACCTGAAGGACTCGGAGAAGGAGTTCGATCGCACCTGCGATTACATCGTCGATACCATCAACGCGTTGAAGGAACTCGACCGCCGCTCAAGTCGCTTCGAGCTGGAACAGGACACGCTCGGACAGATCCGCCGCGTGCCGCTGGGTGTCACGCTGTGCATGGGGCCTTACAACTATCCGCTGAACGAGACGTTCACCACGCTGATTCCCGCGCTGATCATGGGCAATACCGTGGTGTTCAAACCGGCCAAGTTCGGCGTACTGCTGATCCGTCCGCTGCTTGAGGCGTTTCGTGACAGCTTTCCGGCCGGGGTTATCAATGTGATCTATGGCAGCGGTCGCGACACGGTGAGCGCGCTGATGGCCAGCGGCATGATCGACGTGTTCGCCTTCATCGGCACCAATAAGGCCGCCAGTGACCTGAAAAAACTCCATCCGCGCCCTCACCGCCTCCGCGCGGCTCTGGGTCTGGATGCGAAGAACCCCGGCATCGTCCTGCCTGATGTGGACTTGGACAACGCCGTCAGCGAAGCGGTTACCGGCTCGTTGTCCTTCAACGGCCAGCGCTGCACGGCCCTGAAAATCTTCTTCGTACATGAAGACGTGGTCGAAAGCTTTCTCAAGAAATTCCAGGAGAAGCTGGCACAGCTCAAACCCGGCATGCCCTGGGAGCCCGGTGTCTCGCTGACACCGCTGCCCGAGCCGGGCAAGACTGATTACCTGCAAGGGTTGGTGGCCGACGCACTCGGCAAAGGCGCAAAGATCATCAATAACAACGGTGCGCAGGTCAGCGAATCGTTCTTCCACCCTGCTCTGCTGTATCCGGTTACACCTGAAATGCGCGTCTATCACGAAGAACAATTCGGCCCGGTTGTTCCCGTCGTGCCTTACCGCGACCTGAACAGCGTGATTGATTACGTACTGGATTCAGATTTCGGCCAGCAGTTGAGCATCTTCGGCAACGACTCGGCGCAAGTTGGACGGCTGGTGGACGCGTTCGCCAATCAGGTCGGCCGGATCAACCTCAACGCCCAGTGCCAGCGCGGCCCGGACAAATACCCGTTCAACGGACGCAAGAACTCGGCAGAAGGCACCCTGTCGGTTCACGACGCGCTACGGGTGTTCTCGATCCGCACGCTGGTGGCGACGAAGTTTCAAGAGAGCAACAAGCAACTGGTCAGTGACATCATTCGCAACCGCGAGTCGAGCTTTCTGACCACCGATTATATTTTCTGAAACCTTGAAACCCGCGGGTGCAGGCCATGCCGTGCCCGCGACCC
>JAAIGE0100167346.1_pt1 | contig 13155 bp, 12 predicted proteins | sample 6487951 | NCBI WGS metagenome assembly JAAIGE01 (sample SAMN13974128, study PRJNA590717) | phyllosphere metagenome | biome: tomato field; feature: multiple bacterial spot infested tomato fields; material: tomato leaves; isolation source: leaves from tomato fields | host: Solanum lycopersicum ... | reverse complement strand
TATTGAATAACCCGCCTGCGGCTTCGGTTTCGGTGACCGTGCCCTCTTACCTCGGCCATTGATCGGCGCGCGCCGATAATGCCTGTTCTGTCGCAGCCGATCAGCTCAGCTCGAACATCAGCTGTGGCGTCCCCAGATGGTCGATGCGGTGGACGGTGATGTTGTAGACGGGCTGAAGTATCGCTGCGCGGAGGACTTGGTCAGGGGTGCCGGTCGCGGCGATCGTTCCGTGGTCGAGGAGGACGAGTCGGTCGCAGTATCGGGCAGCGAGGTTGAGATCGTGCAGCACCACCACGGTGGTGAGCTCCAGGGTTCGCACGAGCTGCAGGATCTCGTGCTGGTAGCGGACATCGAGGTGGTTCGTCGGCTCATCGAGAAGCAGGACGGGTGCTTGCTGGGCGAGCGCACGTGCGATGAGTACGCGCTGCTGTTCTCCGCCAGATAGGCTGGAGAACGCGCGTGATGCGAGGTGGCTCATGCCGACGCGCTTGATGGCGTCGGTCGCGTGTGCGATGTCGGCGCTGCTGAGCCGTTGGAACGAGCCGAGGTGCGGGGTTCTGCCGAGGAGGACGATGTCGGTGACGGTGAACGGCAGCTCGGCGGGCTCGTTCTGGGCGACGACGGCGATCTTGCGGGCGATCTGCTGCGGCTTCAGGGCGGAGAGGTTGGTGCCGTCGAGGTCGACGGTGCCTGTGCTCGGGGTGAGGGAGCCGTAGAGGGTGCGCAGCAGGGTCGACTTGCCGCTGCCGTTGGGGCCAATGAGCCCGACGACCTCCCCGCTGGTGGCGGTGAGGTCGATGGCGTCGAGCACGGTGGTGTCGTTGTAGGCGAAGCCGACCCTGCGTGCGTTGATCATCCCTGGAAGCGCTCCACGATCAGATCCAGGCCGTTGATGGTGATGGGGGATGCGGGGGAGGTGAAGCCGAACAGCAGCGGCATGAGCTCTCCGGTGCGTACCGCGGTGAGCCCATCGGCGCCGGGCAGCGCGGTGACGGCGGCGGTGACTTCTTCATCGGTCGCGCCGCTGTGGAGGAGGATCAGCACGTCGGGGTCGCGGTCGAGGAGTTCCTCGGTGGAGATCTCGATGGTGCGCTCGCTGCTGTCGGCGAAGACGTTCTCGAAGCCGGCGAGTTCGAGGAGGGTGTGGTTCATGCTGCCGGCGCCGTAGGCGTAGGCCGGGCCGCCGCCGAGGGTGGGGTAGAGCATCGCGGCGGTGCGCGTCTCGGTGCCGCTGTTGAGCTCCTGGGCGGTAGCGATCTGCTCGTCGATGTCGGCGAGGGCGGCGTCGGCTTCGTCGTGGCGGTCGAAGACGTCGGCGTAGAGGCCGAAGAGCGTGTCGATGTCGGCGAGGGTCGAGGTGGCCTGGCTGCCCTCGCAGGACTCTTCGTTCTCGAGCACCTGCACGCCCTGCGCGAGGAGCGCGTCGCGGGTGACGGTCTCGGAGGTACCGATGACGAGGTCGGGCTCGACGGCGAGGACGTCTTCGAGGGAGATCTCGCCGCCGCCGACGGCCGAGACGTTGTCGCTGAGCGAGGGGATCTCGTCGAGCTGCGCGGCGGTGTCGGCGTCGAAGTAGGCGTCGTGGAAGCGGCCGACGGTGCCGACGACCCGGTCCAGCACGCCCAGCGATGACAGCACCGGAACGACTTCGTTGCGGAACACGACGATCCGCTCGGGCGCCTCATCGAAGGTGATGTCGTTGCTGCAGTTGGTCACGGCCACGGGGAACGCTGCTGCGGCGTCGGTGTTGCGGGTGTCCTCGGTGGGGGTAGTGCTGCAGGCGCCCAGGGTGAGCGCGAGGAGGGCGGCAGTCGTGGCGGTGATGACGCGGATGGTCGTCGGGGTGGGCATGAGAGTTCCTGTCCTGGATGGGTGGTGTTCAGTGGTTGGTGGCGTGCAGGCGTCGCACGAGCACGACGATGAAGGGTGCGCCGATCAGTGCTGTGACGACGCCGATGGGCAGCTCGCGAGGGCTCCAAACGACGCGGGCGATGATGTCCGCGGTGATGAGGAACGTCGCGCCGAGGAGCGCGGCGATGGGCAGCATGCGCCGGTGAGCGGCGCCGACGAGGCGGCGGGCGAGGTGCGGGATGACGAGTCCGACGAACCCGATCGCGCCGGAGGCGGCCACGAGGCAGCCGATGCAGAGACTGACGATGATCAGCAGTTGCGTGCGCACCCGTGCCGGTGCGATGCCGAGGGTGAGGGCGGTGTCGTCGCCGATAGCGAGCGCATCAAGGCGGCGTCCCCAGAGCACCGCGGTGCAGCAAGTGACAATGACGACGACCGTGACGATGGCCAGCGGCGCACCCCATTGCGCGGAGGCGAGGGAGCCCAGCAGCCAGAACATCACCGACCGGGATCCTTCGGGGGAGTCAGAGGAGAACACGAGGATGCTGGTGACAGCGGAGAGCGCGTAGCCGATCGCGACACCGGCCATGACGAGGCGGATCGAGGTCGTGCGCCCACCGATGCGGGCGAGCGCGAAAACCCCGAGGGCGGCGACCATCGCGCCGAGGAACGCACTAACCGGCAGCGCGAATGCGCCCAGGCCGCCGCCGACACCGAAAAGGATCGCGGCGGCCGCACCAGTGGAGGCTCCAGAGCTCACGCCGAGCACGTACGGGTCGGCGAGGACGTTGCGGACCATGGCCTGCAGCAGCGCGCCGCTGACGGCCAACCCTGCCCCCACCACGGCAGCCAGCAGCACCCGAGGAAGCCGAACACCCCAGATGATCGACGCCTGCGCGGCATTGACCGACTCGGGCGCCGGCACCCCGAGCACCCGCTCGCCGATCACCGCGACGACGAGCTCCGGCGCGATCACCACGGAACCGACCGCAACGCCGAGGACCGCGGCGGCGATCAGCGTGACGGTGAGAGCGATCGACCACCGTGCGGTTCGTCGTCGCTGGCAGGTGACATCGTCGAGGGAAGAGGGCATGGAATCGCAGCAATCAGTTGTGCCGGCTCCCGCTTGACGTGCCCTATCGGGGATGCGCCGGCGAGGAGCCGGGTTCGGTCAGGGTGCGCTGGCCTGCAGTTCCACGACGAGGGGTGCGAGGAACTCGCGCGAGAGCGCCGTGAGTTCCTCGCCCGCGGTCTCGGGGGTGCCGGTGGTGTAGGGCGGCTCGGGTGCGTACTCGGCACCGAGGACGGCGAAGCGTGCCATCTGCTCACCGCTGATGTCGGCGACCAGGCGGATGGCGAGGTCCATGCCGGCGGTCACGCCGGCGGCGGTGAGGACGTTGCCGTCCTCGACGACGCGCTCGTTGACCTCGATCGCCCCGTAGCCGTCGAGGAGATGGCGCACGGACCAGTGCGAGGTGGCGCGGCGCCCGCGGAGCAGCCCTGCGGCCGCGAGGGCGATGGAGCCCGAGCAGACGCTGGTGACGTAGGTCGCCGCGGCGCTGATGCGGGCGAGATCGGCGATGGCGGCGTCGTCGCGCAGCAGGATGCCGGTGTCGCCGCCGGGCACGAGGATCACCTCGGGCGCGTCAGTGATCGCGGCCAGCGTGGTGGTGGGCACGAGGGTCACGCCGCTGCCGCTCGGGACCGGCTGATCGGCGGCGCCGGTGGTGGCGAACTCGACCGTCGCGCCGGTGCCGGCGAGGAAGTGGAACGGGCCGACGACGTCGAGCAGCTCGAAGCCCGGGTGCAGGACGATCACGATCGTCTTGTCGGTGGCGAAGCGCATGCCGGGCAGCACCGCGAGGGCCTCGTGCGCGGCCACGGACCGGTCGATGGCGTTCTGCTTGACGGTGTCGCCGGCAGCGGCGGTGAAGAGGGTGCTCGCCGGCGGGGAGGGCATGTTCACGTGCCCCGGCATGGGCGTGGCGTTGTCGTGGTCGTCGTGCATGTGCAGCACTTCCTTCATCGTGGGTGGCTGATGGTCCTGGCGGGTCAGGTGTCGCCGTAAACGAGCTGCAGGCGGCCGGTCAACGGATTCACGAGCGTGGCGGCGCGGACGCCGAAGACCTGCTGCAGCAGCGGCGGGGTGAACACGGTCTCGGGGGTGCCGGTGGCGACGACGCGGCCGCCGTCGAGCATGACGATCTCGTCGCAGTAGGACGCGGCGAGGTTGAGCTCGTGGAGGGTGACGAGGGTCGTGATCCGTAGCCCACGGATGAGGGCGAGCAGCTCGAGCTGGTATCGGATGTCGAGGTGGTTGGTGGGCTCGTCCAGGACGAGGATCTGCGGCTCCTGCGCCAGCGCGCGGGCGAGCTGGACGCGTTGACGCTCACCGCCGGAGAGGGTGCTGACGTCCCGGTCGGCGAGCTGCTCGACACCGGCGGTGGCCATGGCGTGCTCGACGGCGCGACGGTCCTCGAGAGGGTTCGAGCTGAGCAGGCGCCGGTGGGGGAGACGTCCGGTGGCGATGCAGTCGGCGACGGTGAGCTCGAGGTCGGCTGGGCTGTCCTGCACGACCGCGGCGGTGATGCGCGCCGCCTGGCGGGCGTTCATCGACCACACGTCGCGGTCGCCGGTGAGCACCTTGCCGGTAACTGGCTGCAGCATGCGGTAGACCGTGCGCAGCAGCGTCGATTTGCCGCTGCCGTTGGGACCGACGAGACCGACCACGTTGCCCTCGGCATGGAGGGCGACCTGGTCGATGATGCGCTGCCCGGCGATGTCAACGCTGACGCCTTCGACCCGCAGCGAGGGACGCTCGGCGACGCTCATCGTGCGCTCTTCCCGGAGCGGCGCAGGAGCCAGAGAAAGAACGGTGCACCGACGACCGCGGTGAGCAGCCCCACGGGCACCTCGGTCGGGGCGAGGATCAGGCGGGCTCCGATGTCGACGACCACGAGCAGCAGCCCGCCAGCCAGGGCTGAGGCGGGGAGCACCCAGCGGTGATCGGAGCCGATGATCATCCGCACCGCGTGCGGGACCACCAGCCCGACGAAGCCGATCGCACCGCTCACGGCGACAACCACGCCAACGAGGAGGGAGGTGAGGATGAACAGGCCGAGCCGCACTCGGCCGACGTCGACGCCGAGGCTCGCAGCGGTCTCGTCACCGGTCAGGAACGCGTTCAGCAGCGGGGCGAGCAGTACGAGCGTCACGGTGACGGCGAGCAGCACCAGCGCCGGGATGCCGAGGTCGCCCCAGGTGGCGGCGGCGAGGCTGCCGGCGAGCCACGACAGCACCTGCCCGACACCCTGGTTCGCGCCGCTAGAGCGCAGGACGAGGTAGCTGGTGATCGAGCTCAGCAGGTACGACATCGCCACGCCAGCGAGCACCAGCCGGTTCGGGGTCACGCGCCCGCCATGCTGGGCGAGCACGAACACGAGCACGGTCGTGATGAGTGCGCCGGCGAACGCGGCAACCGGCGTCGAGACCGCTGCGAACACGCCCGTCGTGAGGGTCAGTGCGGCGACCGCGGCCACCGACGCTCCAGAGGAGACGCCGAACACGAACGGGTCCGCCAATGGGTTGCGCACGACCGCCTGCAGCACGGCGCCGGCGACTGCCAATGCGGCGCCGACGACGAAGCCGAGCAGCGCGCGCGGGAGCCGGAACTCCCACACGATCTGATCGTCGAGCCCATCCACGGGAGGAATGAACCAGGGCAGCAGGCGGCCGGCGATGACGTCGACGACGCGGGCGGGGGCGATGCCCACGCTGCCGATCGCGACCGAGAGCACGACCGCCACAACGCACGCGGCCAGCAGCAGCACGATCATCAGCTGCGGGCGCCGCGCACCCCGCCCTCGAGCTCCTACTCGACGGCGAGGCGTGACGGACGGGGTGCTCACGAGGTGGGGATCGGGAGCTTCAGGTCAGGGTGCAGGGCGTTGGCGATCTTCGTCAGACCGACCATCACGGAGATCGACGAGTCGGTCTCCTGGGTCGGGACCTCGCTGAGGCGGTCGTTCTTGACCGCCGGCAGGTCGGGGAAGTTCTCCTTGAGGAACGCGACCTGCGACTCGAAGTCCTGACCCGGGAAGGTGCCGACCAGCACGACGTCGGCATCGGAGGCAGCGAACTCCTCCTTGCTGACGAACACCGAATCCGACGGGAAGACGTTCTCACCACCGGCAGTGGCGATCAGATCGTCGTAGATGCCACCGGCCAGCACGATGACCGGGCCAGTGCCACCGTTGAAGTACGCCGTCTTGACGGTCGCTTCGCCCTCGACGGCGTCGACGACCTTCTCCTCCTCGGCGGCGAGGGCCGCGATGACCTCATCAGCACGGTCGGAGACGTCGAAGATCGTGCCGTAGTCGCGCAGCGTCTGCGACACGGAATCGATGTTCCACTTGTCGATATCCACCGAATCGGTGGAGCTGCAGAGATTCGCGCCGTACACCGTCGCGCCGCTCTCCTCGAGCTGCTCGACGGAGGCGTAACCCTGCGACGTGTCAAACGCGAACCCGTCGAGGACCTGCCCAGTGACGAAGTCAGGCTCCTCGCTCAGCAGCACCTCCTTCGACGGGAAGCCCATCTGACTGCCGATCGGCTTGAGACCCTCTGCTGCGTCGGCGACCGACTCGGGGTACGGGGCGTAGCTCTCCTGCACCGCCACGATCTTGTCCCCGAGGCCCAACGCCAGCAGCGCCTCGGTGTTGGACTGCCACAGGCTCACGATGCGCTGCGGCTCCGCGTCGACGGTGATCTCACGGCCGCAGTTCTCCAGCGTCACGGGGTAACCGCCCGCAGCCGACTCGCCGGACGGCGTCGACGGGGCCGGTTCGCCAGGCGCAGCACATCCCGTCATCACGAGCAGCAGTGCAGCGGCGCCGAAGCTCGGCGCAAGACGACGGACAGTGGAACGCATGAGACTCCTCAACGGGATGACCGAGCCGCTCTGCCCACGGCAGAGCGCCATCGCTCGAGCCTGACCGGGGTAGCGGAGGGGTGCACGCGAGCGACAAGTGGAACTCTACGGGATGTAGAGATATTTCAGCGTCCGGTGCCGGCCTGGCCGCTCGGTTATTGCGACAGGTTGTAGAATTAATGCATGAGCGAGACCATGCTGTCCATCGAGGGGATGACCTGCGAGCACTGCGAGCGGGCTGTCGGTGGGGCCATCGGTGAACTCGCTGGCGTGCACCGGGTGAGCGTCGACGCTGTCGCCGGCACCGCGGTCGTCGAGCACGAGAGCCCGTTGGACGAGCAGGAGTTGCGCATGGCTGTCGATGAGGCGGGTTACGTGCTGCTCCCGTGACCGAGGGGTCGCAGACGGAGCTCCGTGCTTACCGGGATGCGGTGCTGCACCGTAACGGGTGGCTGCTCGCCGGTGTCGTGCTGCTGGCGGCGGGGCTGCTGCTCGCGGCGCCGGTCACGGCCGTGCTGCAGCTTGGCGCCGCACCGTATGAGGCGATCCATCGGGGCGATCCGGGCCTGCAGACCTCGATGATCTCGGCGCTGCTGCGCACGCTGGTGGAGGTCGCGGCGTGCGTGACGATCGGCGCGCTCGTGCACCAGCTGCTGCTGCGCTCGGCGCCAGGCTCGGCGCGGCTGAGGATCGATACCGACTTCGAAGCTCGGCTGCTGCGCGGCGCAGCGCTGCTATGGATGCTGGGCGCGGCTGCGCTGGTGGGCGTGGACGCAGCGGATGCGAACGGTGTGCCGCTGCACCGCATCACGATGCCGGGAGCGTTCGGGTTCTACATCGAGTCCGAGGACCTGCCGAAGGCCTGGATCGTCACCGCAGTGGCAGCGCTGGTCACATACTTCACTGCCGTGTTCGCACAGCGCTGGTCGACCTTGCTGATCGGGTTGTGGAGCGGTGCCATCGGCATGCTCGCACCGGTCGTCGTCGGTCACATCCTGGTCGGCCGCGACCACGACCTCGGCTCCGACGCGGGAGCGCTCGGCGCGATCGCGCAGACCGTACTGCTCGGCGCGCTCCTGGTGGCCGGGATTCGACTCGCAACGGGGCGTCTGATCCGGCCGCAGACCCTGCAGCGCCTCGCGGTGCTCGCGGCGATCGCCTGGCCGGTGTGGCTCGTGTGCGAGATCGTCGTGCTGTTCTTCAAGCTCGCCGCTCCTGATGCCTGGTCGACACCGACGGCGGGGATCCTGCTCGGCCGCATCGCGCTGATCCTGCTGATCGGGGCGGTGCTCGGCGGCCTCGGTCTCGTTCATCGCCGTCAGCGCCTCGTCGACCGCACGCTCGTGACCGGGTTGAGCGTGCTGGCCATCCTGGCCGCCGGCGTCCTGGCGCTCGGGGTGGTGATGGTGCGCATCCCGCCGCCGCACTTCTTCGTGCCGTTCGGGATCGAGGAGATTCTGCTCGGCTTCTCCGTCACCGCCGAGCCCACCCTCGCTGTGCTCGTGACAGGATGGCGGTTGAACCTCCTCTTTGCCGCCATCGCCGCCGCGGCCGTCGGAGTGTATATCGCCGCGGTCCTCCGGCTCCGGCGCCGCGGCGACCACTGGCCGCTCGGGCGCACGATCGCGTGGCTGCTCGGCTGGGCGGTCGTGGTGCTGGCCACGAGTTCGGGGCTCGGCCGGTACTCCGGCGCGGACTTCGCGATCCACATGGGCGTGCACATGGGCCTCAACATGCTCGCTCCGCTGCTGCTGGTGATGGGCGGGGTGATCACGCTGCTGCTGCGCGCCACGGCCGCGCAACCGCGCACAGGGACCGCCGGCCCGCACGAGTGGATCACCGCCACACTGCACTCGAAGCTGCTGAGCGCCCTCTATCAGCCGATCTTCGTCTTCGTGCTGTTCGTCGGCTCCTACTACGGGCTCTACCTCACCGATCTCTTCGGCGACATGATGCGGTACCACTGGGCGCACCAGCTGATGAACCTGCACTTCGTCGCCGTCGGCTACCTCTACTACAGCCTCGTCATCGGCGTCGACCGGCCGCCCCGGCCATTGCCGCACCTCGGCAAGCTCGGCTTCGTGCTCGCCGCGATGCCCTTCCACGCCTTCTTCGGCATCATCGTGATGAGCAGTCAGAACGTCATCGCCGAGAACTTCTACAGCTACCTCGACCTGCCCTGGGCGACCGACCTGCTCGCCACCCAGTACGTCGGCGGCGGGATCGCGTGGGCCGGCGGCGAGATCCCACTCCTGATCGTCGTCATCGCCCTGGTGACCCAGTGGTCGCGACAGGACCGCCGCGAGGCGTCCCGCAAGGACCGCCACCTCGACGCCGGCCGCGATGACGACTTCGACGCCTACAACGACATGCTGCGCCGCCTCGCCGCCCGGCGCGCCCGCACGAGCGGGGGAGGGCCCTCATGACCGACACCAGCACGCAGGGCATCATCGAGCTCAACATCAGCGGCATGAGCTGCGCGGCGTGCGCCGGCCGCGTGGAGCGTGCGCTCGGCAAGCTCGACGGGGTCACCGCGACCGTCAACTACGCCACCGAACGCGCCACCGTCATCGGACTCGATACACACGGCAGCGCCACCGCTGTCGCCGCGGTGACGAAAGCCGGCTACGGCGCCGAGGTGCGCACCGACGAGGACGACGAGTGGACCCGCCGCAGCACCACTGCCAGGCTCGGCGGGCTGCGCCGACGGATGCTCGTCGCCGCCCTGCTGACGGTGCCGCTGATGGACCTGTCGCTGATCCTCGCCCTGGTGCCGGGGCTGCGCTTCCCGCTCTGGGAATGGGTGTGCGTGCTCCTCGCGGTCCCGATCGTGACGTGGGCGGCTTGGCCGTTCCACAAGACCGCGCTGCGCAACCTCCGCTACGGCGCCGTCACGATGGACACGCTCGTGTCTCTCGGTGTCGTTGTCTCCTTCGGATGGGCGCTCTACGCCATCGCAACCGGATCGTCCTCCGGCGGGTACTGGATCGGCTTCGGTGAGACCCCGCCCGGCGCCGACGCGATCTACCTCGACGTCGCCGCAGGTTTGACGACCTTCCAGCTCGCCGGCCGCTACTTCGAGACCCGCTCGCGCCGCAAAGCCGGCGAAGTCCTCGAGTCGCTCGGTGACCTCGCTCCCAGCAGCGCACGCCGCATCGACGACGACGGCTCTGAGACTGTCGTGCCGGTCAGCGAGCTGCGCATTGGCGACCGTGTCGTCGTGCTCCCGGGCGAGACGATCCCGGTCGACGGGCGGGTACTGGCCGGTCACGCCGCGATCGACGAGCGCGCGATGACCGGCGAGCCGAAGCCTCGCGAGGCCGGCCCCGATGCCGACGTCACCAGCGGCTCGATCGCCACCGACGGGCGCCTCGAGATGCGCACGACCGCGACCGGGCAGCGCACCCGGCTGGCGCAGCTCGCCGCGCTGGCCGAGCGCGCGCAGGAGGGCAAGGCCCGGTTCCAGAAGCTCGTCGACCGCATCGTCACGGTCTTCGTGCCCGCCATCATCGCCCTCGCCGTGCTCACCACGATCGGTTGGCTGATCGGAGGCGCCAGCACCGCGCACGCGGTGAGCGTCGGCATCGCCGTGCTGATCATCGGCTGCCCGTGCGCGCTCGGCCTCGCCACACCGACCGCGTTGCTCGTCGGCGTCGGCCGCGGAGCCCGACTCGGCATCCTCATCAAGGGACAGGACGCCCTCGAAGCCTCCGGCGCGATCGACACCGTCGTGCTCGACAAGACCGGCACGCTCACCACCGGCGAGATGGCCATCACCCGCATCCGCACCTTCGACGTCTGGGACGAGGAGGACGTGCTCGCGCTCGCTGCCGGGCTCGAGCAGCACTCTGCCCACCCCATCGCCGCAGCGATCCGCGGCGAAGCAAAGCGCCGCGGCCTCGCACCCGTGCACGTCGACGAGGCCCGCACCGCGGTGGGCCGCGGACTCTCCGGCACCGCAGGTGGTGTGCCGGTGGCAGTCGGCAGCCCCCGCCTCGCTGCCGAGAGGGGCACGCTCGACGAGCAGGCGACGAACTCGATCGAGCAGATCGAGCTCGACGGCGACACCGCCGTCGTCCTCGAGCGGGACAGCCGGACCGTCGCAGTCCTCGGCCTCGGCGACCGCCTGCACCCGTCAGCCATCGACGGTGTGGCCGCACTCCGCACGCTCGGCCTGAAGACCGTGCTCCTCACCGGCGACAGCCACCGGGCAGCGCGGCGCGTCGCTGAGCAGGTCGGCGTCGATGAGGTCCGTTCCGAGGTGCTCCCCGAGCAGAAGGCCGCCACGATCGCCGAGCTGCAGGACGCCGGCGCCAGGGTCGCGATGGTCGGCGACGGCATCAACGACTCCGCCGCCCTCGCCACCGCACAGCTCGGCCTGGCCGTCATCGACGGCACCGACCTCGCCATCCGCTCCGCGGACGTCATCCTCATCCGCGAGGACCTCCGCGTCATCGCCGAAGCGCTCTCCCTCGCCAAGGCGACCCTGGCGACTATCCGCGGCAACCTCATCTGGGCGTTCGTCTACAATCTCGCAGCCATCCCACTGGCTGCAGCAGGGCTCCTCAACCCCCTCATCGCGGCCGCCGCGATGTCGTTGTCGTCGGTGCTCGTCGTCGCGAACAGCCTCCGACTGCAGAGGCGGAAGCTCTGATCAATGCACACGCGCGACGACCACGACCTGACCTCGCAGCGGGATGCGCTGCGGGTGAGCACGAGGAATGAGACGCTGGAGCGATCATGAGCACTGCAGGTAACGACGACGCTCCCCGCAACCGCGAACGCGGCGAGCTCGAAGACGAGATCATGAAGGCCATCTGGGCCGCGGGCGGCGAAGCCGTCAGCACCAAGGCCATCCAAGAGGCCATCCCTGAACCCACCCCCGCGTACACGACGGTCCTTACCGTCCTGGACCGGCTCGAGACGAAGGGACTCGTCGAACGCGCTGGTCTCTCCCCGCGCAAAATGCGTTTCCGCGCCACGAGCTCGCGCGGCGAACACGCCGGCACCGCGATGCTCAACGCGCTGCGCCGCTCCGGCGACCATCGTGCGGCGTTGCTGAACTTCGCCGGTGATCTCGACGCAGACGATCTCGCCCTGCTGCGCGAAGTCGTCGCCGACTCCGAGAACTGAGCGGGCATGCCCAGCACCCTCATCTTCTTGCTGGGCGCCGCCCTCCTCCTGCTCGTCGCACCCCTCCTGCTCGCACGCGCACCATGGGTCGTTCGATACCCGCGCCTGGCCCTGATCACCTGGTACGGCGACCTCGCCCTTGGACTGTTCCTCACCCTGATCGGGCTGCTGTCCGCTGTGCTCTTCGGCACCGGTGTGCTCAGCAGAGGCAACGCCGTCGACCAGGCCGTGGACGTCGCTATCGCCTGGGCAGGACTTGCCGCCTTCGGGATCGCGATCGCCGTGCTCCTGAGCGCCGCCGACCGGCAAGCGCAAAGCGCAGACGAGCAGCTCACGGCCCACCACAGCAAGCGGCGATGGAGATGGCGCCGCACCGTCGTACTGCACATCGTGAACGATCCCGAACCGATCGCCTGCGTCCTATCCGGCTCACGGCCCACCATCATGGTCACCTCCGCGATGCGCACCGCCCTGACCACCGAGCAGCTCGAAGCCGTCATCGCCCATGAGTACGCCCACATTCGTCACCGGCACGCGACCCTGACCCGCGTCGCCGCCCTGAACGCAGCTGTTCTGCCGAAGAGCCTTCCTGCGGGCCGTGAGCTCGCCAGGGCCACCGCTCTGCTCATCGAGCTCGCCGCCGACGATGTCGCTGCTCGCCGCGCCGGGTCCGACAACCTCGCGCAGGCCCTCATCGTGATCGGCAAGAAGACCCGCAACCCTGCGATGCGATTCCGCGCCGAACGCATTCAGCAGATCGGGCGGAGCCGAGGGCGGCTTCGCCCGCTCCCAAGGTCGCTGCAACTCGGACTCTGACACCGAACTCCGGCGCGTAGCTCAAGCCGATAATCGTCATTATGTCGGAATCTAGACGATTAGGCCATTTCTGCCACTCACCTAGCGGGTGCGATATTGCTTGAGCAGCTCGGCCGACAGGCGCCCGCGCGACGGCACATCAACGCCCTGCTCGAGCAGCCAGGCCCGCGCCGCGGACTGCTCGCCGGTTGGCGCCGACGTCGACGAGGAGCGACGGCCACGGTTCGCGCGGCCGACCTTCCTGGCGGCACTGACGAACGGCGCCAGCGCCTCCCGCAGCTCCTCGGCTGCGGTCGGCGCGAGATCGATCTCGTAGGCGGCGCCGTCGAGCGCGAACGTCACCGTCGTAGCGTCGGCGCCGAGCTCGGCGCCGGTGAGGTCGTCGATTACGACGGTGGAGGTTCGCTTGGCCATGTCTCGACGAT
>JAAIGE0101159775.1_pt1 | contig 13157 bp, 11 predicted proteins | sample 6487951 | NCBI WGS metagenome assembly JAAIGE01 (sample SAMN13974128, study PRJNA590717) | phyllosphere metagenome | biome: tomato field; feature: multiple bacterial spot infested tomato fields; material: tomato leaves; isolation source: leaves from tomato fields | host: Solanum lycopersicum ... | reverse complement strand
GGTCTGATCCGGGTGGATACGGACGAGCCCGTACGGCCCTGGCAACGGTATCAGCACTGGTATGCATTTGCCTTGTACTCGCTGGCGTCTTTGTCCTGGGTGTTTCGGAAAGATTATATCAAGTTTTTCAAAAAGCAGATTGGTCACCATGAAAACCAGTCACACCCGAAACGAGAATACGTCAAGCTGTTTGCTGCCAAGCTGGCGTACTATTTCCTGTTCCTGATTTTACCCTATCTGGTTCTTGAGCTGAGCTGGTGGCAAGTTGGTATTGGCTTTCTGGTTATGCATCTGGTTGAAGGAATCGTGCTAGGGTTGGTCTTTCAGCTAGCCCACGTTGTGGAAGGTACGTCCTTCCCCGTTCCTTCAGACAAAGGAGCGATTGAAGAGGCCTGGGCCATTCACCAGTTACGCACCACGGCGAATTTTGCTCCGCGTTCGGCGGTGGCTGCCTTTTTTTGCGGTGGCCTGAACCGGCAGATTGAACACCATTTGTTTCCGAAAGTGTGCCACATTCATTATCCGGCTCTTACTCAGCTGGTTAAGCAAACGGCCGAAGATTTTGACCTGCCGTATCTGGAAAATCGAAGCTTCTTTTCGGCTTTGCACTCCCATTACCGTTTACTAAAACTACTAGGGCGTCCGGCCTGATCCCATACCAGTGGAAGCCTGACCCTGCCGTAGGGATTTTTTGCTCACCTATAAATGAAAAACCATGTTACAAATCGCCCAGTCCGTAGGTTGTGTTGTTGCTTATCTGCTTGTAAAGATGGATTGGAATAGTCTTCGTGAGCGTACATTCCGACCCGTACTCATTCCGGATCGCGTCCGAACGAGCTGGAGTGAATAGCAGCGTTAGCACCGTAGAGCCCCGGCCCATGGAGGAATAAACTCCTCGTGAGCCGGGGCTGTTTTTTTTGCCCGAAGCCCAGAAGGGCCTCGACGGGTGTGGGCCAACAAAACGCCTGGGTGCCGTTTTTTTACTACCTTGCTTTTTTTTTGAGTTCAATCGTGTTCCAGGGCGGGTATGGAAGAAACCCACAGAAGGGATGAGTAGAAAAATTTTAGTTACCGCCGATCAGATTGCCACATCGAGCACAGGTTTGTATCATTTTGCCTTCGAACTGATTAAACAGCTTCAGGTACATCAGACCGCCGAGCTGGATTTACAATACCTGATCCCCCGGTCGTTTACGAAAATAAAGCCCTTTGGGGAGGCCCATTACCGAACCCGGGGTGTGCTTACGAATTTGCGGTGGAAGAGTATTCCGGAGTTTGATCTGATACATTTTACACAGCAAAATCCGACGCTGCTCAAGCCCCATAAAATCATTGGCCGGAAAATCCTGACCATTCATGATTTAAATTATCGCTACGAATATCCCGTTGATTCGGCTCCTTACCGGCATTTTCAGGCTCAAACTCGCCGGTACCTGGATCAGGTGGATGTCATTACCACCATTTCTCAGTACGCGGCACGTGATATTGCCGAACACCTGCAGTACCCACTTGATCAGATTCGGGTCATTTATAACGGCGTAAACGTATCGACTATCCCGGCGGAAGAACTGGCACGGCACCAGCCCGGTTTCCGGCCTGAACGCCCTTTTTTATTTACCGTCGGGACGGTGATGGCGAAGAAAAACTTCCATGTTTTGCCGGCCATGCTGGCTAATCTGGACTACGACCTGATCATAGCCGGTCGAATCGACGACCATAGTCTGGAGTACTATAAGCTAATCAAACGGGAGTGTGAACGCTTTGGGATTGCCCCCGGACGCGTGCATCTGCTGGGCGAAACGTCAGAGATTGATAAACACTGGTACTACCAGCACTGCAGTGCTTTTGTGTTTCCTTCAATTGCTGAGGGTTTTGGACTGCCGGTTCTCGAAGCCTTTAGCTACGAAAAGCCCACGTTTTTATCCACGCATACGGCCTTGCCGGAAGTAGGCGGGGAAGCGGCGTACTACTTTGACAGTTTTCACCCCGATCGCATGAGTGAAGTAGTGAAGCAGGGACTAACCGATTTTCCGTATTCGAATAAAATTCAACTGGCTCGGGATCGGGTGACTGAATTTTCCTGGGAGAAAGCTGCTCAGGCGTATCTGGCTTTGTATAAGGAGACACTTCGGTAATGATTCGCCGGGAGGCTGATTAGATGGCCCGGCGAATCCACACACTCAGATAATAGCCCCAGATCAAGGCCAGGATTACAATCACCGCGTAGGTGATAATCCATGCCCAGTTCCAGGAGGACATCTTTTTAAATAGTTTTTTCATTCCTACATGCAGCGTAACAAACGTAGCGACAGACGCGACATTCGACCCCGCAATATAAGCCCCGCTTTTTAATGCGAAAGGCCAAAAATTGATTTCTTGGGGCTTTTTCTGCGATTTCACTGCTTTTGAACGAGATACGTAAGGCCTTTTATTACCCGGGAAAACGACCCGAACAGTCGTCAATAACCTGGGGTTTTAGATTAATACTGCTACTAAATCTCGTAAAATCAGTCGCTTACTTATCAAAAGAAAGCTTTAGCGATTTAAAGATTAGGTTTGTAATAAAAAAGCTAGCTATTTGGTGGCGTAAACACTTTACGTTCGGGGCCCTAGCGGTTTAATAAAGGGTGCCGCGAAACTTTGGTTATAGTAAACCCTAACTGGTCTCTGGTTAGGGTTTATCATTAGGAAAAGTGTGTAGAAAACAGAAGTAGTAAACCAAAAAAAACTCCCCCATGAAGCACGAGAGAGTTTTGTGTTCAACCTTCAACCTATCTGCTTCAAAAGTACAGTCTACAGCCCTTAAACAGCGGTTTATTCTACGAATCGCAGGCTTTTTGCTTCCAATCGTACCTTCTGCTCGTTAAGCGTTTGGAGGGGATTATGGGTGGCCAGGGGCGGCACGGTTGTAACGGGATTATTCCCCCTTTAAAACGTCTAAATTCAGGTCTATTCCACCCGGTTACTTCCCGGTTTAAAACTATTCCGTTACCTTGTTGGAAAGGTTGGTAAAGAAACCTTTTGATGCCTATGAAAGCGTTTCGTTTATGGGGTGGATTACTTCTTTTGCTGGGACTCCTATACGGCGTTCAATACGTCTATCATCGCTGGCAACGGCCCTGGGCTTACGATTCGGCAACGCCCCGGCTGGTAGGGCACTGGTTCGGACCGTTTAAAGATCCCGATGGCGTTCCTAAAACACTTGAGCTGGAAATTTTTGAACCGGAAGTGGACTGGTTGTATCGGCGACGCCATCGGAAAAATGATCAAAATTTTAAAGGCCTGGCCCGGGTAAAAAGCCGACTGGGTATGGAACAATACCGCGTTGAAGGGGTCATCCGGAATACAAAGCAGCAGACCCTGAACCGTATTACCTTTTTATTTCAGGACGAACAAACCCGGCTGCGTAATAATTTTAATCTGATGACTGCAGAGGAAGGCGGTAACTGGGAATCTGAAGCCCTGACCCTGACGCTTACGTTCCGGTATATCGCCGAACGTGGAAGTGCCTTCTCCAGCAGCAATGATCTTCGTTATACAACGACGGTTCCGGTCCGTCTGAAACGGATGAACCCGTAACCCTGAAGGAAATCAGCGGAAAAAATAAGCTTGGCTCTGTTGAATCCTGCAAATTGTCGTACTTTCGCGGCTCAATTGGTGCCCAGTGGATGATTCATTGGGCTTAAAAGGGAATCCGGTGCAACTCCGGAGCAGTACCCGCTGCTGTAAGTTCCGAACGAGTCTAGTGTTTTGAGTTTAGAGTAGAAAATAACTCTAAACCCCAAACTCAAAACTCCCAACGTTTCTCAACAATACAAACCACTGTGCCTTCAGGCATGGGAAGGGGTTGAGAAAGGAACGAGCCAGAAGACCTGCCATTGAAATCATACCAACGTGCTTTCGGGAAGAAAAGCAGGAGGCTAGCCTAATCGGTGAGGAGACGCTTGCGTCATCCTCTAGCTTTGTTTTCCCGTAAGCAATAGAATTCATCAGGGAAAACGACATGATTCATCCTTTACTGCTCGATTCGTTCGTACTGGGCATTCAGCACTCCTTCGAACCCGATCACCTGGCGGCTGTTTCCGTGCTGACCAGTGAAAAAAAGAAAGGTCAGCTGTGGCGGGTAGCCTGGCGGTCTTCGCACTGGGCGTTAGGGCACGCCTTTTCACTCATTCTCTTTGCCTGCCTGATCTTACTGCTTAAATCCCAGCTATCTCTGGAAGTTGCCTCCTGGGTTGAATACGTGGTAGGGCCATTGATGATTTATCTGGGCATTGTTGCCATTCGTAGAAACTTCAAAAATAACCTGGTACGCCCAACGGATGCATCCAACGCGGCAGCTACGCCATTAAACCGCTCCTTCGGCGTGGGGATGATTCACGGACTGGCGGGTACCGGAGGGGCCTGTACGGTTGCCCTTACGCTGGCGGCTAAAGACGCTTCCACCGCTGTCTGGATCATCATCATCCAAAGCCTGAGTATTCTGCTGGCTATGACCGTCTACGGTTGCGTTTTTGCCTTTTCATTACAAAAAGTAGCCCAGCGAACGGAACGCGTCCTTCGCTGGATGAATTACGTCATTGGCTTTTTTTCGATTGCAGTGGGCATCCTCACGCTAGTTGACTCATTCTAGGTTATTGCTTTCGTATTCGTTTACTCTCTATTACTCATTCATGTTTTCTTCCCCCCCCAAAAAAGCCCTTTGGGCCAGTATGCTTTTATTGCCTGGACTGGCTTACGCTCAAACACCAGCGGATTCGGTGTACGCCCTTCAACCCATTGTGGTGACGGCGACCCGCTCGGAAGCTACCTTAGCCGAGGTACCCCGCAGTTTACGCGTGATTACCCGTCAGGACATCGCTTTAACTCCCGCCAACGATTTGACGGATATTGCCAAGAAAACCGCTGGCGTACACGTCATTCAGTATCCGAACCTTTCTTCGGGTATCGGAATTCGCGGCTTTCGGCCCCAGTTTTCGGGATTGAATCAACGCACGCTGTTACTCATTGATGGCCGTCCAGCGGGAGCCACCAACCTTTCCACCATCTCGCTCAATGGCGTCGAACGCATTGAGGTACTGAAAGGCCCCGCCTCGGCTCTGTACGGATCGCAGGCCATGGGCGGGGTGATTAACGTCATCACCCGCCGATCTCAGGGAACGCCTCAGGGATCTGCGTATGTGGAGTACGGTAGTTTCAAAACCCTGCAGGCGGGTCTGCAAACGGGTGGGAATCTAACCAAACAGCTGGATTACGATTTGTCCTTTGCCTACTTTCAGCGGGCTAATGATTATAAAATCGGGAAGAACAACTGGTTACGCAATGCCTTCGATTTTCGCAATGCGGTCAAACATTACGCTAACCAGCCGGATGTGGAAGTCGATGACCGTACCGGCGATGGCCAGACCCGACCGTATACGCAGCTCAGTTACTACACCGGAGCCTTGCGACTGGGCTATCAACTGAGTTCGAAATGGCGGCTGGACGTTCGCGGCGAAACCTTTCAGGCCCGGAATGTACAGTCGCCCGGTGATATTGCTTATGGCATTACGGAATCCAGCAGTAAGGACGTGGAGCGGGCCTCGGGTGAAGTCGCTTTGTCGGGGAATCTGGGGGCCCATCAGCCGAGTCTGAAAGTGTTTACCGCGGATGAATCGAACACGAATTATACCCTCAATGCTTCGGGTAAACCCGTGGTTCCGTACCGTTCTAACCGTACCGCCAACGCCTGGACGGGCGTACAGGTCAAGGATGTATGGACACTGGGGCAGCATTCCCTGGTCGTGGGTTACGATTACCTGAAGGCTTCGACCAAAGGCCGTCGCTGGTCAGACTTAACCACGGAACGGGCTCCTACGCAGCCGAATTACGCGTTGATTTCATCGGCCTTTTACGCTCAGGCGAATTTGAAATGGGGCAAATTGACGCTTCAACCCGGTCTGCGATTTGATCAGATTACCTTTGATGTACAGACTACGCCCTTGTTGACTACCTACCAGCCGGGTAAAAAGACGAATCCGTTTCTGAGTCCCAGTGTAGCCGCCGGATACGAAATTCTGGAGAATTTACGGATCAAGGCCAGCGTAGGACGAGCCTTTGTTACGCCCGATGCGTATAACGTGGCCGGGTATTCCGAAGCTCGTACGACGGCCGGAAAAATTGCGGTGACGAGCGGTAACCCCGATGTGAAAAATGAAAGTAGCTGGAGTCAGGAAGTAGGGATTTCTTTCGAAAAAAGTGGCTTCTACGCCAGTGCCACCTACTTTGCTACGCAGGTGAAAGACCGGATTGCCCGACTGGTGACGGCGGTGAACGAACCTGTGGGGAATGGCGATGTCATTGTTTCGCGGACGCGTTTTGTGAATGCTGCCGACTCGGATATGAACGGTCTGGAAGCCGAAGCGGGGTATGGGAAGGAAGGCGTCTGGAAGGTATACGCCACTCTGACGTCCATGTTTGAAGCCAAAGAAGTCATTGTAGGTACCGATGATTCGCGAACCAGCCGTGACATTGCCAACGTAGCCCGGAATCTGGTTTCTTACGGAGCAGAGTATAGTCCGATCAAAAATGTTCGTCTGCGACTGACCGGACGTTACGTAGGCTCCCGCAAGGACATTGACTATACGGATGCCGCCAATCCGGAAATCACGTATGCTCCCTTCATGGTACTCGATGCCGTAGCCGTGTATACCTTCCAGCAAAAACATCGACTGACCCTGTCCGTAGCGAACCTGACGGACGAAAACTACTACGAAAAACGGGGATATAACTTACCGGGCCGTACGGTTTCGTTACGTTACACGCTGGCGTTCTAGGCAAAAGTAAAATTCTGATTACTAGAAATCCCTCAACCGGTACCTCACGGGTTGGGGGATTTTTGTTGAACGATTAATGACTTTTAGTAGACAGCCTGTCGGGCCCTTCTGCTTAGGTGGCCGGCTTTTATGTTTTTGATGAAATCTTTTATATAGCCTCCAGCGATGCCTGTTTTAACGTATCAGAAATGAATGTGGGTTCTAAAACGTTTTCTGGTTGAGTAGGCAGATCAGATTGCTGCAATAGAGAGATACGTTTTTAGGGACTGAGCCGGATTAGCAATCTAGGCAGGCCGATTCGTTGTTAGCAGGTACGGCATTTCCGATTAATTTTGTTGAGTTCCCCTTTATCCCGCTGGCGTAGAGAAGACCGTCAGGAAAAGAATGCCTGATAAATCCAGGCTACAGTTGAGGTACTGGAGCCATACCAGTCCTTATCCCCTTATAATCGTTGCAAACCAACCTAAAGTATAGTTCTGTGATCTTCAGTTTTACCGCTACCCCCGATTTTGATTTTATGACGTACTTTGCCCGCCATATTCAGGCAACGGTACAAAACGGCTTATTAGTCATTCCGGACAATCTGGGGCAAGGGTCAATCCGGAAGTTAGCCTTCGGGGCCGACTTTAAAATTACCATTCACCAGTATGTGCTAAAGGAAGATTTAGTCATTCACCGGAATACCTCCGGCGAGGGAAATGATCTGATTACCCTCTTTTTTTACACCAACGAGCAGGCATTGGAAATCGCTTATAATGAGGATACTCAGGTACTGTTTTCACAGCGGGACGAATCAGCAATCCAGGTGACGTCCAATGATCTTAGCTCAACGATTCGTTTTCCGGCCCATCAGCACATTCATTACGTGGTCGTTGCCATCACGCCGCCTCGTTTGAATGAATTATTAGCCGTCAGCGAGCCGAACTCGGTACTGCAAACCATTACGGGCAGTGGTAATTCCTTCCTGTTCTTTGAACGTATGACCGCTGAGACCAAGTTACTACTGAAGAATATGGCCGCGGTGGACATGGAAAATCACCTCAGTAACTTTTACGTACAGATCAAAGCACAGGAATTGCTGTATCAGGTGTTCCATACCTTATCGTTACGGGAAAATACGGCCCACCAAACCGTCAGTAGTATAGATGCGGAAAGGCTCCTGCAGATCCGCCATGAGATCATCAACGATTTGAGCGTACCGCCCGTCATCCGTAATCTGGCACAAGTGGCGGCCATGAGCGAAACCAAGCTAAAACAGCTTTTCAAGCAAACCTTTGGTACAACCATTTACAATTATTACCAGCAAGCCCGGATGGAAGAGGCGGCCTTTCTGCTCAAACAGGGCAGACATTCCGTAGGCGAGGTGGGCTACAGGCTGGGTTTTTCCAATTTGAGCCACTTCAGTCGACTGTTTGAAAAGCATTACGGTCTCAATCCAAAGCGATACTCATATTCCTGAATCAAACTATCCCAGATAATCGGGTGGAAACAGTTGCTGCCCGTGTTTCTCGGCAATACCCTGTAGCTTTTTTAACGTAGCTGCATCGAGTACGGGTGGCGGGAGAAACTGCCCCGTTGCTACGGGTTGACCCACCTCTTCGAAGAATAATTCCAGGCCGGCCGGTACTACTGTGCAAAGCAAATGGGCCGTCTGCTGGGTCTTATTTTTGAAGCCGTGCACTACGCCGCCTTTGGGAATGCTAATGAACGATCCTTGCGTTGCTATGTACGTACCAAATTCGGATTTGAACTCTACTTCGCCCGCCACTACATAAAAGGATTCCTCAAAGTCTGCGTGGGCGTGTGGTCCGGGGCCACCACCGGGAGGAATCAGCATATCAATCGTAGCAAAAGCTCCGCCCGTGTCTTTCCCCGTAACCAGGATTCGATAGTTATTACCCGCTACGGAAATGCTGTTGCCTGCTTCAGGGGTAATGGTCAACGGTTTTGTGTGGTTTTTCATAGCCATTATTTTAAGAACCCCACAAAGCTCGGGCGGTTTCAGGATGGAAAATATCCCGATAGGACGGTAAATTAGTCGAATCCGACAAACTCGGCCTAATACCTTCCATTCTCTTCAACTAAAGGTATCCAAGATGTAAGGTGTAATACGGTCCTGTCGCATTCGACTGTTTTTCCGGCTTTTCGTGCTATTTATAATTCTGAAATTCCGACACCTTTGCTGTATACTTAGTCAAACATATAGCAATGAAAAGAGTACGGATATCTTTTGCCGAAGGCGAACTGCGGTTGAAAAGCAGGTAGTCATGGCCCGCATGCGACAGGGCGAAGTTCAGGTTCATGTTGTCCATGAGAAATATTCTCATTCTTTACTCATAGCTAGTAATTAAAACCAGGGTTACCAGGTGAACACTTCGCCCACCCGTGATCCGTAGCAAAAAGACGAACCTCAGTTTCCTGAACGTGATCAAATGAAACCATCATGAAAAAAGTAATCTACAACCAATTTGGTGATGAACGTGTGCTCGAATTGGTAGAGCAGGCCGTACCAGCTATCCAGAACGATCAGCTACTAATCCGGGTCAAAGCCGTATCGATTAATCCGCTGGACTGGAAGGTCTACGGGGGAGAAATGAAATTGATGTCAGGCTCCCGGTTTCCTAAATCGCTGGGCATTGATTTCTCGGGAATGGTCGAACAAACGGGCAGTACCATTACTCACTTCAAGGTGGGAGATGCGGTCATGGGTTTGCTGGACGCATTCAAAGGCGGAGCGTTAGCCGAGTACGTAGTCGTTACAGAGAAGGATATTACCAGAAAACCGGCTTCGGTCTCATTTGAGCAAGCCGCTGCTTTGCCCGTAACCGGATTATCCGCCCTGCAAATAATGGATCAGCTAGCCGCAGTAAGGCCCAAACAAGACGTATTAATCAACGGTGCCAGCGGTGGAATCGGCGTATTTGCTGTACAGATTGCCAAAAAACGCGGAGCCCACGTCACGGCCGTGGTAAGCACCGATGCGGTTACCGCAGCCACCCAATGGGGAGCGGATACGGTCATCGACTATACAAAACAACCGATCAACCAGCTCACACAACGATTCGATGTCCTGATTGATTTATCCACCAAGTTATCCTTGGGTGAGGCCAAGCCATTGATGAAACCGCGATCGGTCTTCGTCAGTACACTTCCTTCGCCTGTGACGCTTTTATCCTCGTTCGTGACTAATCTCTTCTCCGGGAAAAAGCATAAAATTCTGATTTTGAAACCGACGGTGGAACGGCTTACGACCTTGACGAATCTGGCTGAAGCGGGGTTACAGATTGAGCTGGCCAAGACCTACCCCATAACCAACATCAGAGAAGCGTATGGGGAAGCCCGTCACCGGAAGCGTATCGGAAAGTCGGTTATTGTGCTGAACTGATCTTTCATCCAGTCGTTGGGTCGCCAAGGTAGCTGATACAAAAAAAGACAAGAAATGATCAGTCCCATACCAGCTCTGAAAAATGAAAGCAGTGACGGAGGTAACAATCCTTTGAACATGAAACAAGTCCGAATCTCTCGATTGGTCTATCTTACCGTAAGGGTGTCTTTCTGGGTCTTTCCGTGAGAATCGGTTAATTCCAGTACAAACGAGCCCTGTGGTAGGATGAGTGATTGTTCCGCCGGATTCCGGAGTTCAATCTGATCCAAAGGCACACTGTTCGATTCACCAGGATAATAAGCTTTAATCAAACAGGGAAAAGCAACCTGAAACCGAAATTTTTTCAGGCTGACTTCCTGCCAGGAGCCGTTTCGGAGTAGCCAGCGGGGCCTTCCCCGCACAAACGGCGTGCGGGGATGCATTACCTGAAGATCCGTTAGCTCACGTTCCCCATCCAGCCGGATCGGGTGACCCTGTTTATTAAGTAGAATCGCTGAGTAAGCCAGCTGGCCAGGATTATAATAGGCAGATTCATAAATCGGCTCGTGGTGCTCGGTGAGTTCCTGCTGGTCAATGGTCAGGGGATCCATTCCCGATAAGGCTTTTAGCTCGCCTGCCATGGCCTTTCCCCAGCCGGGATGCGGACCTTCGATCACATGACTAAAGCCGCAGTGAATGAGGATTTTGGCGGTAGCGTCTTTCTGCAAAATCCGGTAGATGTGCTGGGCCTGTCCTTTTTCCCGAACCGTACCGCTACTATCCGCTTCGTAACTAAATACCCGAAAACCCAGACTCAGGGCCTTACGGATCAGGTTGCCAAACTGCGGCTCTCGCGAGTAATAGCCGTCTTCCACCAGCGGCCATTTGCGAAGATTGAGGAGGGAGTCTTCGGCCAGCGTTTCCAGGCCCAGGTACCGAAAACCCTGGGCATACAAACCCTCCAGTAACGATTCCGTGAAGACCCGGTGTAAGGGCTGATGATGAGCCTCATTGATGATGACGAGCCTTTTTCCCTGACTTTGTTTTAAAATGTACGGGGCAGCGGGTGTAAAAACCGTGTTGGGAGGGAGGGGAATTTTCGCTTCCTCAGAAGAAGAATCAGCCCTGAGAGCCTGGTCGAAGGCAGCCAGCGACTTCCTGTACTCACCAATAAAGGAATAATTCCAGGCGGCCATGTAATAACTCATTCCAGAGCGATCGCGAAGCGTAGCCTGAATCTGCTGACCATTTACATAACTATTTTCTGACTGAGCCTGTACCAAGGGAAGGGTAAACACACAGATGACCAGTAAGGTCCAGATGTAATGCGGGTAGTGCATAGACGGAACGGGTTAAAGATTCTGCCCGTCTAAGGTAAAACGATTAACTAAAATAATAGTTAATAAACTTAAAAATTAGTTATTGTAGGTGTGAATTGGAAAAATGGAAAGCACAAAACAATGTCAGGTTGTTTGTAGACTAGGTAAACTTACTCAGCGTAAAGCTACTGTAGCGAAAAGGCTCGTCAATTTTATACAATATAGTCTATATATTAAATAGATTACTATTTTTGTCGTCTTAATGCCCGACAGACTGACAGCCATACCCGCATCCGAACACACGCTGCTGGCCGCTTTAGCTCAAAGCGATGCAGCGGCGTTTACGGAAATTTATGATCGGTACTGGCAATTGTTGCTGGAAACGGCCTATCAGCGGCTGGGTGACCAAGACCAGGCCATGGATGTTGTGCAGGACGTATTTGTTAAACTATGGGATCAGCGGGAAACGCTGGATATTCAGCACCTGCGAGCGTACCTCCAGACCGCCGTTCGTTACCGGGTCTATAATCTCATTGCTCTTCAAAAGGTAAACGATACCTACTTTAAATACCTGTCGCTGCTGGATCAATCGTCCGGTGCGGCCGATTACTTCGTGTTGTATACGGAGCTGGAGCAGCAGTTCAAACAGATTCTGGAACAAATGCCCGAGAAAAGGCGGGAAGTTTTTGACTTACGTCACGTAGAGGGGCTCTCGACGAAAGAAATTGCGGCTCAACTGAACATTACTCAGAAGACTGTTCAAAATCAGCTTATTAAGGCCCTGGATTCCATCCGGGATATTTTGACTGCCCTATTGATTCTGCTCATCAACGGGCCACACTAAGGCTTATTCGCCCACCAGAACTAAATTTTTTTCACAAGAGCGTAGGACATTTCAAGTTGATATTGACTAGTTAGTATATAGACTAATAGATTAATGAATACAAGGTCTTTTACTACCCTGATCAAACGATTGCTAGCGGGCCATGCTACACCCGAAGAAAAGCAATTTCTGGAACGGTACGACGCGTTATTCGACGACCCGTCGTTACCCCGACTTCCGTCTCCGGTTAATGAAGCCTTAGGGAAAGAGCTATTCAGTCGAATTCAGACGACGATTCAGAACGATCCGAAGCTCAAACGCCTGCGTCAAAGACGAACCTTTCTTCGTGTAGCCAGCGTGATTGCAGTCATAGGAGCAGTCGGGATGGCTTACCTCTATCGGCATACGCTCCTGAGTTTCGTAAACCCGATTGCCTATACGGAGCTACGCGTAAAGTCTGGACAAATCGCCGAAGTTACGCTTGCCGATGGTACGCACGTCACGCTGAATGCGGGCAGTATGCTGCGTTATCCCAGTCAATTCAGGGGAAGTACCCGTCAGGTTGAACTGCAGGGGGAAGGTTTTTTTAACGTGGTTAGCAACCCGAAACAACCCTTTCAGGTGCAGACTTCAAAACTGAACATACGGGTAGTAGGAACCCAGTTTAATGTTCGATCCTATCCCCAGGATGCGGAGCAGCAGGTAGCGGTTACGAAAGGGAAAGTGCAGGTGAATGATCCGCAAAAAAACACTCATCCGGGGATTCTGCTCACGGCTCAGCAAAAAGTAACCTACGCCTTATCTACCGGAGTCCTGCGAAAAGGAATCGTAGAAGG
>JAAIGE0101262319.1_pt1 | contig 13160 bp, 10 predicted proteins | sample 6487951 | NCBI WGS metagenome assembly JAAIGE01 (sample SAMN13974128, study PRJNA590717) | phyllosphere metagenome | biome: tomato field; feature: multiple bacterial spot infested tomato fields; material: tomato leaves; isolation source: leaves from tomato fields | host: Solanum lycopersicum ... | reverse complement strand
TGGCCATGATCCGCAATGCCGGCATAGAGCCCCATGTCGTCGAGTATCTGAAGACGCCGCCAAGCCGTAAGCTGCTCGTGGAACTTATCGAGCGGGCCCGCATCACTCCCCGCGCTTTGCTGCGTGAGAAGGGGACGCCTTATGCCGAACTGGGCCTCGGCGACGAGACCGTGACGGACGAGGCATTGGTCGATGCGATGATGAAGCATCCGATCCTTATCAATCGGCCGCTGGTCGTATCGCCGCTGGGCGTGAAGCTCTGCCGCCCGTCCGAAGAAGTGTTGGATTTGCTGCCGACCGAGCAGCGCAGCACGTTCGTCAAGGAAGACGGCGAAGTCGTGGAAGCGACCCGGCGATGACCCTTTCGGTTCGCAGCGCAACGAGCGGCGATGCTGAGGCCATTGCCGCCATCTATGCGCATCATGTCCTGAATGGCACGGCGACATACGAGGTGGTGCCACCGACCGAGTCCGAGACCGTAGATAAGATACAGATGGTGACCAGGCGGGGTTGGCCGTTTCTTGTTGCCTGTGATGGATCTGCGGTGATGGGCTACGCTTACGCCACGCAGTTCCGCGATCGACCAGCTTATGCCTATGCTTGCGAGAACAGCATCTACGTGGCGCACGACCGGCGCGGCGGCGGCATCGGCAAGCTGTTGCTCAAGGCTTTGCTGCAGGCAGCTGAAGCCTATGGCTTTCGGCAGATGGTCGCCGTTATCGGCGGAGCGGAACCTGCCTCGGTAGCGCTCCACGGATCCTGCGGTTTTGAACATGCAGGCCGCCTGACCGGCATGGGCTGGAAGGCCGGGCGTTGGCTCGACACGGTTTACATGCAGGTCGCGTTGGGTGGCGGCACAACGAGCGTGCCTGTCGCTTCCTGGAAGGGAGACTGAGGCCATGTCACTGTTCGAGCGCTATCTCTCGCTGTGGGTGGCCTTGTGCATCGTAGTTGGGATCGGTCTCGGCCATTTGCTCCCCGGCGCCTTCGAGGCAATCGCAGCGCTGGAGATCGCCAACGTCAACCTAGTGGTAGCGGGCCTGATCTGGCTGATGATCATCCCGATGTTGCTCCGGGTCGATTTCCGCGCGCTCCGTAGCCTTCGACAGCACTGGCGCGGTATCGGCGTTACCCTCGTGGCGAACTGGGCGATCAAGCCATTCTCGATGGCGCTGCTCGGCACGTTCTTTCTCGGCTATCTGTTTGCGCCGATGCTGCCTGAAGGCGCATCGTCATCCTACATTGCCGGACTGATCCTGTTGGCGGCAGCGCCTTGCACAGCAATGGTCTTCGTCTGGTCCAATCTCGTCGACGGTGAGCCGAACTATACCTTGAGCCAAGTGGCGCTGAACGACCTGATCATGGTCTTTGCCTTCGCGCCGCTGGTGGGCCTGCTACTGGGCGTGGCATCGATCACCGTGCCATGGAGCACGTTGGCGCTGTCGGTGGGGCTCTACATCGTCGTCCCGGTCGTCATCTCGCAACTGCTCCGTTGCGCACTCCTTCGCGGTGGTGAGAAGCGGCTCCAGCATTTCCTGTCTGCCATTGGCCCGATCAGCCTCGCCAGCCTGCTCTTGACGCTAGTGCTGCTGTTTGGCTTTCAGGGTGAGCAGATTATCCGGCAGCCCTTGGTGATCGCGCTGATTGCCGTGCCGATCCTGTTTCAGGTCTATCTCAATGCCGGCATCGCCTACTGGCTCAGTCGCCGTTTCGGCGTGGCATGGTGCGTCGCCGGCCCTTCGGCGCTGATCGGTGCCTCCAACTTCTTCGAACTGGCTGTGGCCGCTGCCATCAGCCTCTTTGGCCTCAATTCCGGCGCCGCGCTGGCAACGGTCGTGGGGGTGCTGGTCGAAGTGCCGGTGATGCTGTCGATCGTCGCCTTGGTGAAGCGGACACGCCCTTGGTACGAGAAAGGTATTTCCGCATGAGACTGCGCGAACTCGCCGACCCCGATCATCTTCCTGCTTTGGACAAGGCTTTCGCGCTGGCTCGTCCCGCCGCTGGCCTCGGCCTGGACCAACCGCCTCCGCGCATTCTGTTGCTTTACGGATCCTTGCGGGAGCGCTCATTCTCGCGTCTCGCCGTGGAAGAGGCGGCGCGCCTGCTGCAATTCTTTGGCGCCGAGACGCGAATCTTCGACCCCAGCGACCTGCCGCTGCCCGATCAGGTGGCGGGAGACGACCACCCGGCCGTGCATGAACTGCGCGAGCACGCGCTGTGGTCGGAGGGGATGGTCTGGTGCAGCCCGGAGCGGCACGGCCAGATCAGCGGCATCATGAAGACGCAGATCGACCATCTGCCGCTTCAGATGCGCGGGATGCGGCCGACGCAGGGGCGAACGCTTGCGGTCATGCAGGTGTCCGGCGGCTCGCAATCTTTCAATGCCGTCAATTCGCTGCGCCTGCTGGGCCGCTGGATGCGGATGTTCACGATCCCCAATCAGTCGTCGGTGGCGATGGCGTACAAAGAGTTCGACGAAAACGGCCGCATGCGGGCATCAAGCTATTATGATCGCATTGTCGACGTGATGGAGGAATTGGTCCGCTTTACCGTGCTGATGAGGCCGCATGCTGCGCAACTCGTCGATCGCTACTCCGAACGGAAGGATGCTGGGTTACCGGTTGATAACGCAGCGGACCATTCCGCAATTGCGATCATGCCTCAATCCTGATTGTCGCCCTGCCCATCGAATGACTGGTTTCAGGTTTAGACGCAACAAGGGTGAATGGCTGGAAAGGGGCGCGCAGCCGCCACGCTGCGACGCCTTGGGTCCTTGCAACGGCAAGGACCCAAGGCAGTTTCAGATTTCAGTGCCCTCTGCGAGGGTCAAAGCATCCTCCACGTCCACGCCGAGGTATCTGACCGTGCTTTCGATCTTCGTGTGCCCAAGCAAAATCTGGACGGCGCGGAGATTTCCAGTCGCCTTGTAGATGATCGACGCCTTAGTTCGGCGCAAAGAGTGGGTGCCATAATCTTCGCCGGGAAGTCCGATTCCCGTGACCCATTCGTCAACAAGGCGAGCGTATTGCCTGGTGCTTATGTGGGCTGCGTGCTCGGTACGGCTAGGAAATGCGAAATCCTCCAAGGATCCACCTCTCAGTTCCAGCCATTTGAGCAGGCTGGCGCGGGCATCAGTCATCAGTTCAAACTGGACCGGTCTGCCAGTCTTTTGCTGTACGACCGTGGCCCGTGTTCGAATTTTCCGATCACACACGATATCGCTGATCCTGATCTTCACCAGATCGCATCCGCGAAGCTTGCTGTCGATGGCCAGGTCAAAGAGGGCCCGGTCGCGGACCCGCCCATGCTGGTCGAGAAAGAAGCGGATCGCCCATATCTGACGGGGCTTGAGCGCTCGTTTTGCTCCAACCTTACGCCCGGCGTTCCACGATACCCGCTCGCGAGCGGCGGGATCAAACTCTGATAATCCCATGACACATCTCCTGTGGCCGTAATGGCCATAGGGAGAACGCTTCAGAAGAGGCCGACCCATCCTTGCCATTCCGAGGCAGACTTTCGTCTCTCAGCAGCAGTGCGTCCGCTTTCCCATTCTAGATGAACCAATCTGGCCGTTGGAGAACGGCAGGTTCAGGGGGTAATTTGGGAATTGCTGCCAATAACATACCGGCTGTGAGACGATAACATTACGTTAGGTATTAGCCGCTGGGGCGCGACGCCTATCTTATCGAGGCATGAATTTATCAGATGTCCATCGTCAGCACGGCGGCCAGTCGCCTGCCCGTCAGCAGCGTGTAACCACCGCCGCCGGAGACTTTCCAGCCAAAGACATCGGTCATATTTTTGGCCTGAAGCCGCAGCAATGTGGGGATGCCCGCGATCCTGGTGCGATAACGCGCGCCAAGGTCGATGACAGCCTGCGCCGGGAGCGCAGCGCTGTTCATCGCATTGGCGACCTTCTTGCCCTCATAAAGCATATGCATGTCGAACGAGAGTGCGGGCACATGCGGCAGGCGATAATCGAGGTTGGCATCGATGGTCAGGTCGGTGCGGCCGATCGGCCTGCTGCCCAACCGCCCGTCATCGACCGCCTGTCCGGTGACGCGGGGACGCAGATAGACCGCACCGATCACCATATTGAGGCCGGCGAGCGGCTGACCGGCAAGCGATGCTTCAACGCCCTGATGCTTCACCTCGCCCAGCACCCGGTAAAAGCCATCGCGACTGTCGATATCGAAATAGGGTTTGCGTAGGTCAAACAGCGCCGCGACCAGTTTCATGCCACCCGGCAGCAATTGGCGCAGGCCGATGTCCTTCTGCCGCGTATGCAGCGCGGGTAAGGCAAGGTTGCGGTTCGCGGCATTGGCGGGCGCAGTCCCGCTTTCCTCCAGCCCCCGCGTCATCGCGCCGTAGAGCGTTGTCCTGCTGGTCGGGGTAATCGCGATCGCCGCATTCCAGAGCCAGGGGCGATCGTCCACCACCTCGACAGGCAGGCCAGGTTGCGCGACGGTCTTGCGATAATCGGCACGGGTGACGCCCAGATTGAGTTCGCCGACATCGCGCCAGCGCGCTTCATAACCGGCCGAATAATTCATCTGCCGCACCCGGTCACGGGTCAGCTCGCCGAAATCGAAGGCGGGACGCACCTGTGGATCAGGCAGGCCGATCGTCGCCTGCCCCAGATCGAGGGTGTTGAAGCCGCCATAGCGCGCCTCCGCCCGGCGCCCACGCGCCGACAGCAGCACGCGGTGAACCAGCGCGCCGTTACCGAGGGTTCGGCTGATCCGGGCTTCACCCGATGTCGACCTATTGCTCTGGTCCCGCCCGATCAACAAGGTCGATCGCCCGATCCCCTGCGCATCGACGCCGGAATAATAGGCCGACGCATAGTCGTCCTTGGCAAAATGGCTGTCAAACAGACCCGCCGCAATCTGCCAGCGGCCAAGATTCGTTTTGATGATGCCGCCGACATTGCGATTGTCGCCTGCCCAGTCCGCCCAGTCCTGCCCGAAATAGCGGCGGCGCTTGATGCGCGGTGGCGGCGCGCCATCAACGGTATAGATCACCGGCGCCTGTTCCTCGTCACCATATTGATAGCCTGCGACGAAGGCCGTCGCTTCCACCCCCTGCACCGGGCGATAGCGCAGCACGCCGCCATAGCTGACGAACCATCCGCTCGCGCCGCTGACATATTCATCGTCATACAGACCAAGGTCGAGATTGAGGTCCAGCTTCTCGCTCACCGGCAGGGCGGCGTCGACCACAAGATCGGTTCCCAGATAGTCGCCGCTATTCAACTGGAAGCTGACCACCGGCTTGTCGCCGACCCGGCGCAGGTCGGAATCGACGATGCCGGTCGGCGCAGGAAAGGGATAGCCGAAGGATGTAAGGCCGACCCGGACCGTCGTGCCGCGCACGATGACATTGCTGATCTGCCCGGCCTTGTCGAAATACAGCCCCTCCACCCGATTGTTGCCGGCATCGCTGGCGGAAAAGCCACGGACATTGCCGCTGGCATAGATGCCGACGGAATCGCTGCCGACGCTTTTCCCGAAGCCATCCTCCGCCTCGCGCACCGCATTTTCATCGGTGCGCTGGGCGATCGCCGGATGGTTGATCAACAGGGCGGAGAGGACGAAGAAGCCACCATATTTAAGCATCACAGCGACAGCACCAGCCTTGCGCGAATGGTGCGCGGCGCGCCGGGCGTGATCCAGATATTGCTGTAGCTGCTTTCCAGATAATAGGCATGGAACAGATTTTCCGCGTCCAGATGCACGGCAACGTGGCTGTTGAACTGATAGGACAGGTTCACGCGCGCGGTCACATAATCCGGCAGCCGGAAGCCGCTGTTGATATCATCGCCGGGGCGTTCCCCGACATAGGTCAGCCCCGCGCCCAGCCCGATCGACCCGGCATTGGTCGCATCGGATTGCCAATGGCCGTAAATCGCCCCGGAATGATGCGGGATGTTGCTGAGACCCGATCCGACCACGGCCGGTCGCGTGTCCCGCGTCACTTCGGCGTCGGTATAGGCGTAGACGGCGGTCAGGTTGAACCGTTCGTCCAGCGCGTAATTCAAATCAACCTCGACGCCCTTGCTGCGCGCTTCGCCCGCCGCGATCGAAAAGCCGCTGCTGGTGCCGTCGCTGACCAGGACATTCTTCTTGGTGATGCGGAACAGCGACAGCGTGCCGGTCAGCCGCTTGTCGAGCAGCGTATATTTGACGCCGCCTTCCCACGCCTCGCCCCGTTCCGGCGCATAGGGGTCGGAATTGACGTCGACGCCCTGATTGAAGCGGAAGGACCGCCCCCAACTGATATAGGCGGACAGGGATTGACTGGGTGCGAAGGTGAAGGCCGCACGCGGCGAAGTGATCGACGGGCTTTGCCGATCGACCGCTCCGTTCCGGTAATTGTGGACGCGCTGCTGTATCCAGTCGTGCCGGACGCCCAGAAGCAGGCTGAACCGGTCGTCCAGCGTGAGGAGATCCTGCGCATAGAGGCTCTGCCCCCGCTGCTCTTCCAACAGATTCTGGTTGAGCGTCGCCACCGGCTTGGGCTGGCCATAGACGGGATTGAAAATGTCGATGTCATAGGGGTTGGCCGCAGTCGGGCTGAACCGATGGAAGACGCGGCGCTGGTCATAGCTGTAGGCGTCAGCGCCGATGCGAAGCTGGTGGGCGATGGCGCCCAGCGTCCCGTTGGCGCTCAATTCCACACGGCCCGACAGATCCTGCCAGTCATAATCATGGACGCGCAATTGCCGCCGCAGGAGGGTGCCGACCAGCACGCTGTTATGCGTCGATTGCCCCTGCATCACACCATCGCGATATTGCACGCCCGCCTCCAGCGCGACGCCGTCGGCCAGGTCGATCGTGACGCTGCCCTGATGCTGGCTGGTGCGCTGGAGCATCTGGCCGTCATTGGGTTCGCCAAGGAAACGGCTGCGCGGCAGTGCCTTGCCGTCACCGTTCACCGCGACCAGTCCGCGATCATGGGTGAAATGCACCAGATTATATTCAAGCTGATAGAGGAAACGCACGCTTTCACTCGGCTGCCAGCTGATGGAGGGTGCCAGCAGCAGCCGGTCGTTCTTGTTATAATCGCGGAAACTGTCGCCCTGCTGATAGACAGCGATCATCCGGGCGCCGACCGTAGCGGATACCGGCCCGCCAAAATCGGCGCTGGCGCGTACCGTATCAAAACTGGCATAGGAGAGTTCGGTCGACGCGTGGAAATGGTCCAGCGGCGCCTTCGTCACGATGTTGATCGATCCGCCCGGTTCGCCCTTGCCCGACAGGGCAGAGGCTGGCCCCTTCAGCACCTGAAAGCTTTCCACCGTGGCCACGTCGCGCCGTGCGTTAAAGCCGCGATTGGCGTTGAAGCGGTTGAGCAGCAGGTCCGGTCCCTGATTGATGTCGCCAGAAAAGCCGCGAATGGCATAGGCGTCCCACGCCCCGCCGAAACTGTTCTGCCGCGCCATGCCGCCCGCCAGGTCGAACATCTGCGACAGGTCGGTGAAGCCCGCTTCATCGATCAGGCCGCTGCCCAGAATGCGGACATTTTGCGGCAGGAGCAGGGGATCGACCACCAGCCCGTTGATGCTTGCGCTCGCCTCCCGCCATCCGGTGACGACGATATTGTCGTCGGCTTCGCCAGCGACAGGCTGTTGCGCCAGCGCAGGCGACACGGCGACGGATATGGCGGACGCACACAGTGCGGTCCGCAAGACGGTGTGGAAATTCATGATACCCCCGATGCGTCGATGATACGACATATCATTTGCGAGCCGTCTATTATGACCACGACCGCCCGGTCAATAAAAATGTTATAACGTCCCATTGACAAATTGCTGCGCCGCCGAAATGCTCTGCGCCAACAGCCGAGGAGCCCATATCTATGTCCCTGACCGCCACCGGCCAGCGCATCATCCTGTCCGACGTCAGCCTGTCCTACGGCAACCACCCTGTACTGCGCGGGCTGACTCTGCATGTCGATGCGGGGGAGATTTATGCGCTACTGGGTGGCAATGGCGCGGGCAAGTCGACCACCATGTCGACGCTGCTTGGCTTCGCCCGGCCCGACAGCGGTACCGTGCAGATTGCGGGGTATGATCCGTCGGCGGAGCCGGACAAGGCGCGCGAACAGATCGCCTATGTGCCGGAAAATGTGGCGCTGTATGAGCATCTGACGGCCCGGGAAAATGCGGCCTATCTGCTGGCGCTGGCGGGGCGGCACCCTGCCCCCGACGCCATCGACGGCGCATTCGAGGCGACGGGATTGCAGGCCGCCGCCTGGGACAAGCGGCTGGCCGGCTTTTCCAAGGGGATGCGGCAGAAAGTCGCGATCGCCATAGCCCTGCTGCGCGAAGTGCCGGTGCTGTTGCTCGACGAACCGTCCTCCGGCCTCGACCCGCGCGCCACGGCGGACTTCAACCGCCTGGTCCATGATGTCGCGCGCAAGGGCGCAGCGGTGCTGATGGTGACGCACGACCTTTTGTCGGCGGCCGACATCGCCGACCGCATCGGCTTCCTGGAATCCGGCCGCATCGTCGATGAAGCATCCGCGCAAGGGGAAGAACGGTTCGACGTGCGCGAACTGCATCGCAAATTTGCGCGCGAGGTTCCCGCCGCATGAGCGCCATCACCCTGATCGCGCGCGACGAACTGCGCCTAATGCGGCGCAACCGCGTCGCCGTCGTCGCCTTTGCGCTGCTCGTGCTACTGACATTGGCGGCCGCGCTCATCAGCTGGTCGCATCAACAATCCATCACTGAAACCCGCGCCCGTTTCCAGTCGCAGGCGGCCGATGAATTTGAGACGCAGCCCGACCGGCACCCGCATCGCATGGTGCATTTCGGCAATTTCATCTTTCGCCCGCTGGGGCCGCTCGCCGCCTTCGACCCCGGTGTCGATGCCTTTACCGGCAACAGTATGTTCCTTGAGGGGCATCGGCAGAACAGCGCCAATTTCGGCGATGTCCGCCAGTCATCGCTGCTGGTCCGCTTCGGCCAGCTGACCCCGGCCTTCGTCTTGCAGGTGATTGCGCCGCTGCTGCTCATCTTCCTTGGCTATGGCGCGGTGGCGCGGGAACGGGAACGCGGCACCCTGCGCCAGATGCTGGTGCAGGGCGTGTCGGCCCGCGCGCTCGTCATGGGCAAGCTGCTGGCGCTGGGCGTGGTCGCGACGCTGGTCGGCCTGCCCGCCATGATCGCCTTCCTGCTGATCGCCGGACAGCCGGGCGCGCTGGCCGGGCCGATGCTGGTCATTGCGCTGGGCTATGCCGCCTATCTGACCTTGTGGGCGATCATCGTCATCCTCGTCTCCGCGCTGGTGCGGCGCGGGCGTGACGCGCTGCTGGCGTTGCTCGCGCTCTGGGCCGTGCTGGTCATCCTGCTGCCGCGCGTCGCGCCGGATGTAGCGGCGCAGGCCCATGCCCTGCCCACCCGTCTGGAAACCGATATCGCCATCGCGCATGACCTGCACAAACTGGGCGACAGCCACAATCCCGACGACCCCTTCTTCAAGGCGTTCAAGGAAAAGACGCTGCGCCAATATGGCGTCACCCGCGTCGAGGATCTGCCGGTCAATTATAAGGGGCTTCTCGGCATGGAGGGCGAAAAGCTCACCTCCGGCCTTTTCGACGATTATGCCGACCGCAGCTTCGCCATCCAGACGGCGCAGAGCCGCATGACAGACGGCTTCGGCATCGTCAGCCCGGCCATTTCGCTGCGGCAATTGTCGATGGCGGCGGCAGGCACCGATCTGGCAGGCCATCGCCGCTTTATGACACAGGCCGAAGATTATCGTTACGACATGGTGCAGCGACTGAACAAGTTGCAGGCTGATGCCGTCAGCTTTGCCGACGACACGGCCAGGGATGCAGGCGCAGACCAGCGTAAGCGCATCTCTGCCGACCATTGGCATGCCATCCCGCAATTTCGTTTCAAGCCCGCAAGCGCTGCCGATCTGGTGAAGGCCAGCCTGCCCGGCCTTGGTCTGCTGCTCGCCTGGCTGCTCATCGCCGCGCTGGCGCTGCTGCCCGTCGCCCGTCATCTTCAGAAAGCCCGTCCATGACCCTGATCGCCCACGAACTGCGCCTCTTGCTGCGATCGCGCATGGCGGTGCTGACATTGGCGCTGGTCGCCTTGCTCTCCACCGCCGCCGTGGTGGCGGGCATGGCCGAAGTCGCCCGCCAGCGCGATGTCATCGCCCGTATCCAGCCCAAACAGGCACAGGATATCGCCAGCATCGCCGCATGGGTGAACAAGATAAAGGACGCGGGCAGCGCCGCCTATTACAGCTTCCATGCGACATGGGATGCACCTGCGCCGCTGGCTTTCGCCGCGCTCGGCCTGCGCGATGTCGCGCCCTATATTTTGCGGGTTCGCTCGCTGGGGCTGGAGGCGCAACTCTATGACGGGGAAGCGTTCAATCCCGAACTGGCCCTGCCCGGCCGTTTCGATTTCGCCTTCGTGCTGGTCTATCTGACGCCGCTGTTCGTGATTGCGCTGTTTCATGATCTGGTGTCGGGCGAGCGGGAAGCGGGCCGCCTGCGCATGCTGGACGCCATCGCCGGATCGGGGCGTTACCTGTGGCTGCGCCGGGTGCTGCTGCGCGGCGGGCTGCTGTTCGTGGCGCTGGCCATTCCGCTCGCGGTCGGGGCGATCCTGTCGCATGTGCCGGGCCTGACCTTGCTCGCGGTGCTGAGCCTCATCGCCTTGTATCTTGCCTTCTGGATCGGCGTGACATTGCTGATCGGCCGCCTGCGCTGGACCTCCGTCGCCAATGCGGCGACGCTGGCGGGCCTGTGGCTGGTGCTGACGCTGATCCTGCCCACGGTCGCCCATGTCGCGATCAATCAGGCGATCCCGGTCGGTCAGGGCGTGGAACTGACGCTGGCCCAGCGCGAAGCGGTGAACCGCGCCTGGGACATTCCGCGCGAAGACACGATGCGCGCCTTTTACGCGAACCATCCTGAATGGAAGGACAGCCCGCCGCTGACCGCCGCCTTCCATTATAAATGGTATCTCGCCTTCCATCAGGTCGGCGATGAAAGCGTCGCAGGTAAGGTCGCTGCTTACCGCCATGGCATAGAGACGCGCGATGCGGCCGCTCACAGCGTCGGCTGGCTGTTGCCGTCCGTTGGCGTACAATCGGTCCTCGCCCGGCTGGCCAATACGGACATGCAGGCGCAGCTTGCCTATCAAGACCGCATCCGCGCCTTTCACGAGCAATTGCGCAACTTCTATTATGGCTATCTCTTCACCGACAAGCCCTTCGGAAAGGCGGACTTCGACAAAGCGCCAAAGTTTGAGGGATGATTATTCTGGATGACATGAGCTCATCATCCCTCTGATCCCACCCATAAAAGGCGCCCAACATAAATATTGGCACCTACTGGGCCAATAACGATGTTAGGCGAATGGTCTTAATGGGGAGCAACGCGGCTATTTCGGCTGCCGACCCTTTATGGCCGTTCAGACGCTTAATTCCGATGTCTAGGTGCGGTCCGTCCGCTATGGCAGCAGTTCGCCGACCACCATACGTCGGTCGCCGATCAGGCTTAGAATGGCAGCTTCCGCAAGAGCAGCAATCGCTCTACTCGAGATCCACAGCCGCTCGTACTGCGACATTGCTGGTTGCAAACCTATATCCGCGTGGCATTCTAGGTGCCGGGGGAAGTAATTTCGATGGCATCCAAGGCTCTGATCGCAAAGAAGCCGCGTGAACAAGCAGGTTCAGTGGCTTCACGCGCTTTTGACTTTCAGATGCATGCATCGATGGCGCGCATCCTCGATGCCTATCAAAATGGCGAAGGGTTCGTTGCCTATTTTGATTTCTTTGACGACCTGATCTTTCTGACCGGGGACGGCGACGACGCTGCGATTTGCTTTTATCAGATGAAGTCCCGCGCTGGTTCGGCCTGGACACCGAAACGCTTGGCAAGCAGGCCGGCAAAAGGCGATCTACCCAAATCCATCGTCGGCAAGACCTATTACAACCTGCACGAATTCGGGGTGTTGGTCCGCAAGGCAGCGATCATCTCGAACCAGCAGCTGCAGGCCAAATATCCTGATGGCAGCAAGACCGGGCCGGACGACGGTGAGATATTGCTGTCCGCGTTATCGGCTGAGGATCATGGCGTCCTCGTCACTGCGATCGAAGCCGATTTCCCCGGCAACGTCGATCCGCGGCACCCCGAGGTCTTGGTTTATGAACGCATCGCGCTCGACATGCAGAGCTTCCGTCAGACCTTGCTCGGCATGGTCACCGAGTTTGCGACCGCAATCGGGCCAGAACATGCAATATCCGCCCAACCGCTTTACCAAGCGCTGCTCAGCGAAATCTCGCGCTGCACTGGGACCGTCGCTTCCAACCCAAAAAACCTCACTGAACTCAAGAAGCAAAAGGGACTCGCGGCTTCGGACGTTGGAGCGCTGGTTGAACAGATTAAGCGACGTGGCCGAACGCCGACCGAGTGGTGGCCAACCGTCGAAGCCGAATTGCTAGCCGACGGGTGGAAAACCATCCCATTGCGCCGCCTGTCGCTCTCCTGCCTCGAATATTGGCGTGCCCGCGAACGCGGTGTCGCGATTGCCGTCGATCTCCATCGAGCGCTCGCCGAGCTGTTTGCTGCGCACCCAGGCCTCATAGGCGACACGATCATCGGAACGATGGTCGCCTATACGCTCACCGGCAGTATATTGGACCCAGTGGGCGAGCCCTATACCGGCCAAGCCGCGCTCCTTGTCGAAATCATGGAATCGCTCGGATGACCGGTCCCAATGTCACGCGGCTGCGCCGCATCTTGCGATCGCTGAAAGACGCTAGCCATGACCAACGTAAAATTCGTCGGACTCTTCCTGTTGTCGCAGACCGAGAAGCGCGCGTTGAAAGTGCCCTTGAACGCGTCAAGGATCGTCATTCAAGGTGGAAACGGCTTCGGAAAATCAGCGATTCTGAAGAGCATTTACGAGACGCTGGGGGCCTTACCTCAAAAGATTGATCGCCGATGGCGAACCGCGCACGTCTCGAGTGCATTGGTCTTTGAATATGAAGGCAAACGCTATACTGCGGTAAAGGCGCTGGGCATGTACGCCTTGTTCGACGCTGAGCGTAAATTGCTATTCTCTGGTCAACAAGTAGTTAAGGAGTGGGGTCCGAAACTTTCTCAATTCTTTGGCTTTAAGCTGATCA
>JAAIGE0100448457.1_pt1 | contig 13170 bp, 12 predicted proteins | sample 6487951 | NCBI WGS metagenome assembly JAAIGE01 (sample SAMN13974128, study PRJNA590717) | phyllosphere metagenome | biome: tomato field; feature: multiple bacterial spot infested tomato fields; material: tomato leaves; isolation source: leaves from tomato fields | host: Solanum lycopersicum ... | reverse complement strand
GGCGTCACGCATCAGATCGGCTACCTTGAACTGCAACAGGCCGGTTTGTCGAGTGCCGAGCATTTCTCCGGGGCCGCGCAACTCCAGATCCTTCTCCGCGATGATGAAGCCGTCACAGGTTTCGCGCATGATGCCCAGCCGCTCGCGGCCGATCTGCGACAGAGGCGGGTGGTAGAGCAGCACGCAATGGCTTGCCGCACTGCCTCGCCCGACCCGGCCACGCAGCTGGTGCAACTGGGCCAGGCCGAGACGCTCGGGGTTCTCGATGATCATCAGGCTGGCGTTCGGCACGTCGACGCCCACTTCGATCACCGTGGTGGCCACCAGCAACTGCAGGTGGCCCTGCTTGAACTGATCCATCACCGCCGCTTTCTCGGCCGGCTTCATGCGCCCGTGGATCAGCCCGACCTGCTGGCCGACCAGTGCGGCAGCCAGGTCCTCGTAAGTGGTTTGCGCCGCCTGGCAGGTCAGCTCCTCGGATTCCTCGATCAGCGTGCAGACCCAATAGGCCTGGCGGCCTTCGTTGCACGCCGAACGTACCCGCTCGACCACCTCGAAGCGGCGGCTGTCGGCGACCAGTACGGTGTTCACCGGGGTACGGCCGGGCGGCAGTTCGTCGAGGATCGAGGTGTCCAGGTCGGCGTAGGCGCTCATCGCCAGGGTGCGCGGGATCGGGGTGGCGGTCATGATCAACTGGTGCGGGCTGAGCCGGCCGCCCACCCCCTTCTGGCGCAAGGCCAGGCGCTGCTGCACGCCAAAGCGGTGCTGTTCGTCGATGATCGCCAGGGCCAGGTTGCGAAAGCGCACTTCATCCTGGAACAGCGCGTGGGTGCCGACCACCATGGGCGCGCCGGCGGCGATCTGCTCCAGGGCGGCGACCCGCGCCTTGCCTTTGAGCTTGCCGGCCAGCCAGGCGGTTTCCAGGCCCAGGGGCTGCAGCCAGCGGGTGAAGTTGATGAAGTGCTGCTCGGCGAGAATCTCGGTAGGTGCCATCAGCGCCACCTGATAGCCGGCCTCGATGGCCTGCAGCGCCGCGAAGGCGGCCACCACCGTCTTGCCGGCGCCGACGTCGCCCTGCACCAGGCGCAGCATCGGCTCGTGCTGGCTGAGGTCGTAGGCGATCTCCGCACCCACGCGCTGCTGCGCACCGGTGGGCTTGAAGCCGAGGTTGTCGAGAAAGCGCTGCGGCAGACGCTTGGCGACCGGCAGCGAAGGGGCCTGTTGCGCGCGCGCGCTTTCGCGCAGGCGCTGCATCGACAGCTGATGGGTCAGCAGTTCCTCGAAGGCCAGCCGATGCTGGGCCCAGTGGCGGCCCTCGGCGAGCTCTTCGAGGTCGGCATCCGGTGGCGGGCGATGCAGGTAGCGAATCGCCTGGTCCAGCGGCGCCAATTCGTACTCCCTGGCCAACTCCCGGGGCAGCCAGTCCGGCAGGCTGTGCGGACCGAGGCGCGCCAGTGCCTGTTCGCTGAGCTGGCGCAAACGCTGCTGGGTCAGGCCTTCGGTGGTCGGGTAGATCGGCGTCAGGGTCTGCTCCACGGCTGGCGGTTCGTCACCGGTCAGCGCGCGGTATTCGGGGTGATAGATTTCCAGGCCGGACGAGCCGGGGCGGATTTCCCCGTAGCAGCGCACCTGGGTGCCACGCTTGAGGCCTTCCTTCTGGGCATTGCTGAAATGGTAGAAGCGCAGGCTCAGCGTACCGCTGCCATCGCTCAGGCGAACCAGCAGGCTGCGGCGTTTACCCATGACCACGTCGGCGCCTGACACGGTGCCCTCGACCACCGCATCCTGGCCGGGGCGCAGGGCGCCGATGGGCACGATGCGGGTGCGGTCCTGATAGCGCAGCGGCAGGTGGAAGAGGATGTCCTGCAGGGTTTCCAGGCCGACCTTGGCGAGTTTTTCCGCCAGGGCCGCCCCAACGCCCTTGAGGTCGGTAACGGAAACCGTCGACAACTCGCTCATCGCGGTCCTCAGGCGTTACGTGGCAGTGGCTTGGCGACCGAGCACAGGCGAATGGAGTCGGCCAGCACTTCGATGGCCTTGGGGCGCGGGAAGCTGGCGCGCCAGGCGATGGCCACGGTGCGGAAGGGCGCCGGCGGGCTGAGCGGGCGAACCTCGATCACGCCGGGCGCGTAGTGGTGGCTGTCGACGGCCGAGAACGGCAGGATCGATACGCCCAGGCCCGAGGCGACCATGTGGCGAATGGTTTCCAGCGAACTGGATTCCACCGTGGTGTGCTTGGCGTGCTCCTCGCCCTTGCGCAGCGTCGGGCAGGCCTCCAGCACCTGATCACGGAAGCAGTGGCCTTCGCCGAGCAGCAGCAGGCTCTTGTCGTTGAGCAGCTTGGTGTCGATGGTCTGCATGGCCGTCCACGGGTGATCCGCCGGCAGCAGCGCATAGAAGGGTTCGTCGTACAGCGGCAGGGTCAGCACGTCGGCTTCCTGGAACGGTAGGGCGACGATGATCGCGTCCAGTTCGCCGGTGCGCAGCTTGTCGCGCAGCACGTGGGTGAAGTTTTCCTCGATGTACAGCGGCATCTGGGTGGCCACGCGGTGCAACTGCGGGATCAGATGAGGGAACAGGTACGGGCCGACGGTATAGATGGCGCCGATCTTCAGCGGTGCCGCCAACTGGTTCTTGCCGGCCTGGGCCAGTTCGCGAATGCCCTGGGCCTGTTCCAGCACCTTCTGCGCCTGGGTGACGATGCCCTCGCCGACGGGCGTCAGGCGCACGGCGCTTTTGCTGCGCTCGAAGATCAATACGCCGAGTTCGTCCTCGAGTTTCTTCACGCCCACCGACAGCGTGGGTTGGCTGACGTGACAACGCTCCGCCGCGCGGCCGAAGTGCTGTTCCTGGGCGAGCGTCACGATATAGCGCAGTTCGGTGAGGGTCATAGTCTTAATCCATTGAGATGGCGCCAAGCATAGCCGCTGTCTTCAATGGAACCAACCATTCAGGGTACTCAAGAGATGTCCGCCGCACGCGGCTCGTAAAAGCGCTGCCCCGGCGGTTGCCGGGGCAGATGCAGGGCTGGGGTCAGCGGCCGCGGCCACGCTCCAGCGAGTAGACGAACGGGGCGACGATTTCGATGCTGCCGTTCTTCAGCACTTCCGCGGGCGGCTTGGGCAGCGGCTGCGCGCGACGAATCATCTGCAGCGTGGCCCGATCCAGCGATGCGCTGCTGGACTTGCCCACCAGCGTGTACGACAGCACCTTGCCGTCGGCGTCGACCACGAAGCGCAGGCGATTGACCCCCTCGAGGCCGCGACGACGCGCGTCTTCCGGGTAGCGCTTGTACTTGGCCAGGTGGGCCAGCAGTTCGCTCTGCCAGGTTCTTTCCGCCTTGCTCGGCGAGCTGACCGGTGCCTGCTGCGGTGCGGCCGGTTTGGCTTCTGCCGGGGCCGGTGGTGCTGGCGGCGCCTCTTCAGGCGGCTGCTCCTGGGGCTCCGGTGGCTTCGGCTCGGGCGGTTTTGGCTTCGGCGGCTTCGGTTTGGGCTTCGGCTTGGGCGGTGTGACCGCCAGCGTGGGCTTCGGCGCTTCGGCGATTTTCGGCTGCGGCTCGGGCTCCTCCGGAACCACTTCCGGTGGCGGCGGCGGTGCAGGCTTGGGCGCGGCTGGCGGCAAGGGCTCCAGTTCGACGATCATCGCCGCCGGTGGCGGCAGCTCGATGGGCGTCGCCTGGGGCTGCCAGTACATGGCCCAGAGGAACAGGCCAACGTGCAGCCCAACCACGATGACCAGGCTGGCGACCCAGGAAAACGTGCGGCTGGATTTCTTCATTGCGCGCCGACCGTCTCCAGGCCAACCAGGCCGATCTTCAGGTAACCCGTGCCACGCAGAGTGTCCATGACTTCCATCAGGTCGCCATATTCGACGCCCTTGTCACCGCGCACGAAAATGGTCTTTTCCTTGTCGTTCTGGGTCAGCTTGTCCAGAGTGGCGCCGAGCATGGCCGGCTGCACCTCGTCGTTGTCGAGGAACAGCTTCTTGTCTTCCTTGATGCTCAGGTAGATCGGCTTCTCCGGCCGCGGCGCCGGCTTGGCGCTGGAGGCGGGCAGGTCGATCTTCACGTCGACGGTGGCCAGGGGCGCGGCGACCATGAAGATGATCAGCAGCACCAGCATCACGTCGATGAAGGGCGTGACGTTGATCTCGTGGTTTTCCTGGAGATCGTCGCCGCCGTTTTCGTTGAGATGAAGCCCCATGGTCTTAACCCACCTTGACCACGTGAGGCTGCTGGGCGCGATCATGGCCCGGCTGCATGTCCAGATCACGGCTCACCAGCAGCAGCACCTGGGCCGAGGCATCGGCGACCTGGGCTTTGTAGGCACTGATCGAGCGCGAGAAGGCGTTGTAGATGATCACCGCCGGAATTGCCGCGACCAGGCCCAGTGCAGTGGCCAGCAGGGCCTCGGCGATGCCGGGGGCGACCACTGCAAGGTTGGTGGTCTGGGTTTTGGCGATGCCGATGAAGCTGTTCATGATGCCCCACACGGTACCGAACAGACCGACGAAGGGCGCGGTGGAACCGATGGTGGCGAGCACGCCGGTGCCTTTGCTCATGTCACGACCGCAGGCGCCGACCAGGCGCTCGAGGCGGAAGCTGACGCGCTCCTTGATGCCTTCCTTCTCGCGGCTGGTGGCCGAGAGCTTCAGTTCTTCGCGGGCGTCCTCGATGAGGATTTCACTGAAGCTGTGCTTGGCACGGGCCTGCTCACTGGCCTGGGCCAGGTTGCGCGCACCCTTGAGCTCGACGATCTCGCGGCGCAGGCGGCGGCGCGCGGTCACCAGCTCGATGGTCTTGGCGATCCAGATGGTCCAGGTAAGGATCGAGGCCAGCACCAGGCCGATCATCACGCTTTTCACCACCACGTCGGCGCCCTGGTACATGCCCCACGGCGACAGGTCGTGGAAGACCTGCTCGGCTTCGGCAGCAGGGTCGCTATTGAGCGCCTGAGCGTCGGCGCTCTGCTCGGCAGCCAGTGCCTGGGTCAGCTTGTCGGCATCCTGCGGCGCGATGTTGTTCTCGCTGAAGAACTGCTGGCGCGCTTCGTTCAGCTGCTCGGGCGTGGCCTGTGGGCCGAGTGCTTCGAGCTTGTCGCCAAGGGCATCGACCTGTGCTGCTGCCTCTGGAGACAGCGACTGTGCTTGCGGCTGGGCTGCGGCAGGCTGTTCGGTGGTCGGTTGCGTGGCAGCAGGTTGGGCCGGGGCCGGCGCCGACTGATCAGCGAAGCCCGCTACCGGTGCCAGCGTCAGGCTGAGCAGCAGGGCAAGAGAGGCGCCGAGGCGTTGCGGCCGTGCGGCGACGTTGGTTGGCTTGGCGCTATGGGCGATAGAGTTCATGCTTGCCGGACCTAAATGTGAGGGCGGTGACCTGCGCAGCCCTGGGGCGCGCGGAAAAAAAAGGCTAAACATTATTGCAAGTAATTCTTGTTCATGAAAGCGTTAGTGTAACTTTATTACGTTTGCGAGTGCTTTTTGAGTGCTCGCCAGGCTGAGAGAGGATTGGATGAGCAAAGTTGCAAGGGTGCTGATCGCCGGTTGCGGTGACGTCGGCGGTCGGTTGGCCGTGCGCCTGCATGCCGCGGGCTGGGAGGTCTACGGCATGCGCCGCAGCGTGTCCGAATTGCCCGAGGGCATCGTGCCGGTGGCCGGTGATCTGCACCAGGCCGATTGCCCCGACCAATGGCCCCGCGCAGAGCTGGACTATCTGGTGTACAGCGCCGCTGCCACCCAGCATGACGAAGCGGGCTATCGCCAGGCTTACGTCGATGGATTGCGCCACGTGCTGGGCTGGTTGCAAGCCCGCGGGCAGCTTCCCAAGCGGCTGCTGTTCGTCTCCAGTAGCGGTGTCTATGGCCAGGCTGGAGGGGAGTGGGTCGACGAAACGTCGCCAGCCGAGGCGCAGAGCTATTCGGGGCGGATCATGCGCGAGGCCGAGCAGGTGGCCTGGAGCAGTGGTGTACCCGCTACCGTGGTACGCCTGACGGGTATCTATGGGCCTGGACGCGAATGGCTGCTCAAGCAGGTGCGCATGGGTTATCGGGTGTCGGTCGAGCCGCCACTGTTCGGCAATCGCATTCATGCCGATGACGCCGCCGGTCTGCTGGCCTTTCTGCTGCAGGCCGATCTGGCGGGCAAGGCGCTGGACGACTGCTATATCGGCGTGGATGACGAGCCGGCGCCACTGCATGAGGTGGTCGGCTGGCTACGTGAGCAGCTCGGGGTCGACCATTGGGCCGAGGATTCGGCGGTGCGCCGCTCCGGCAGCAAGCGCTGCAGCAACGCACGGGCCCGGGCGCTGGGCTGGGCACCGCAATATCCCAGTTATCGCGAGGGCTATGCCGCGGTATTGCGGGAACGCTGAAGGGAGCGCCCGGAGCGGGCGCTCCGGGCTTGCGACAAGGTCAATCGATGACCAGGATGCCGTCCATTTCCACCTGGGCGCCTTTCGGTAGCGCGGCCACGCCAATGGCGGCGCGCGCCGGATAGGGCTGCTGGAAGTAGCGGCCCATCACTTCGTTGACGGTGGCGAAGTGGGAGAGGTCGGTGAGGAAGATGTTTAGCTTGACCACGTCCTTGAACGAACCGCCAGCGGCCTCGATCACCGACTTGAGGTTCTCGAAGACCTGCACGGTCTGCGCTTCGAAGCCTTCCACCAGCTCCATGGTCTTGGGATCCAGCGGGATCTGCCCGGACAGATAGACCGTGTTGCCGGCCTTGATGGCCTGGGAATAGGTACCGATGGCGGCTGGGGCCTTGTCGCTGTTGATGACGCTCTTGCTCATGGAGAACTCCTTGATAGGGCAGCCTCAGGCTGCAAGATGGACGCAGGCAGGCTACAGGCTGGCGTGCTTGCTCTCAAGCCGCGACAAGCGTCGTTGCGCCTTTGGGATACGCGATGACGCTTCCAGGCAGCGGCGGCTGAAAAGTGCGGGAGGGTGTGCTTTCAGGCAGGGGCGCGGCAGGTCACGCCTTCATGCGGGTGATGCGCATGACGCCGGGCAGGGTACGCAGCTTCTTGATCACCCGGGCCAGGTGCACGCGGTCATGTACGCTGACCACCAGTTGGACGACGCTGACGCGGCCGTCGCGCTCGTCCATGCTGATCTTCTCGATGTTGCCGTCGGCGGCATTGACGCTTCCGGCCAGCAGCGCGATGAGGCCGCGCTGGTGCTCCAGCTCGACGCGCAGTTCGACGTTGAATTCGCCCGTGACATCCTTGGCCCAGGCCAGCTGGATGCATTTCTCGGGGTTGTGGCGTACTTCGCTGATGTTCCGGCAGGTGTCCATGTGCACCACCATGCCCTTGCCCGCCGAAAGGTGGCCGACGATCGGGTCGCCCGGGATCGGCGTGCAGCACTTGGCGTAGCTGAGCACCAGGCCCTCGGTACCGCGAATCGCCAGGGGGCCTTCGGCGTTCGGCAGTTCCTCGCCGTCACTGGCCAGCAGGCGGCGCGCCACCACGTAAGCCATGCGGTTGCCCAGGCCGATGTCTTCGAGCAGATCGTCGAAGGTTTCCAGGCGGTATTCGTTGAGCACGGCCAACTGGCGTTCGGCGGGCACTTTGTCGAGATGGCTCTCGAAACTCGCCAGTACCTTGTTGAGCAGGCGCTCGCCGAGGTTCACCGATTCCGAGCGGCGCTGCAGCTTGAGTGCGTGGCGGATATGAGTGCGCGCCTTGCCGGTGACCACGAAGTTCAGCCAGGCCGGGTTGGGGCGAGCGCCCGGCGCGCTGACGATCTCCACCGTGGAACCGCTTTCCAGGGCCTGGGACAGCGGCGCCAGGCGGCGATTGATACGGCAGGCGATGCAGGTGTTGCCGACGTCGGTGTGTACCGCATAGGCGAAGTCTACGGCCGTGGAGCCTTTGGGCAGCTCCATGATGCGACCCTTGGGCGTGAACACATAGACCTCGTCCGGGAACAGGTCGATCTTCACGCTCTCGATGAATTCCAGCGAGTTGCCGGCGCGCTGCTGCAACTCCAGCACGCCCTTGACCCACTGGCGGGCGCGGGCGTGGTTGCCCTTGGGCAGTTCGTCCTCGCTGGACTTGTACAGCCAGTGCGCGGCGATGCCGTTGTTGGCCATCTCTTCCATTTCACGGGTGCGGATCTGGATCTCGATGGGCACGCCGTGCATGCCGAACAGCGTGGTGTGCAGCGACTGGTAGCCGTTGGCCTTGGGAATCGCGATGTAATCCTTGAAGCGCCCCGGCAGCGGCTTGTACAGGTTATGCACGGCGCCCAGCACGCGGTAGCAGGTGTCGACCTTGTCGACCACGATACGGAAGGCGTAGACGTCCATGATCTCGTTGAACGACTTACGCTTGCCGCGCATCTTCTGGTAGATGCTGTACAGGTGCTTCTCGCGGCCGACCACTTCGCCGCTCAGGCCTTCGCGTTCGAGGCAGTGCAGCAGCGATTCCTCGATCCGGGTAACGATTTCCTTGCGGTTGCCACGGGCGCGGCGTACCGCGGCGCGGATGCGCTCGGAACGCATCGGGTGCATGGCCTTGAAGCCCAGGTCCTCGAACTCCACGCGCATGCTGTGCATGCCCAGCCGGTTGGCGATGGGCGCGTAGATTTCCAGGGTTTCCTTGGCGATGCGCCGGCGCTTCTCGCCGGACAGCACTTCCAGGGTACGCATGTTGTGCAGGCGGTCGGCCAGCTTGACCAGGATCACGCGGATGTCGCGCGCCATGGCCATGGCCATCTTCTGGAAGTTCTCGGCCTGCGCCTCGGCCTTGGTCTCGAAGTTCATCTGGGTCAGCTTGCTGACCCCATCCACCAGCTCTGCCACGGATTCGCCGAACTGCGCGTGCAGGGCTTCCTTGGCGATGCCGGTGTCTTCGATCACGTCGTGCAGCATGGCGGCCATCAGGCTCTGATGATCCATGTGCATGTCGGCGAGGATGCTGGCCACGGCCAGCGGATGGGTCACGTAGGCTTCACCGCTGCGGCGGCGTTGCCCGTCGTGCGCCTGTTCGGCGTAGAAGTAGGCGCGACGAACGAGGTTGACCTGTTCGTCGCCCAGGTAGCCCGAAAGCCTGTCGGCGAGGGCGTCTATGCTCGGCATGGGAGGCTCCCCTGCCGTGCATTGTGCACCTGCGACGTACGCTTTCGACCCGGCATAGGCTTACAGAGGCTCGTTCGCCTCTTCCTCGAAAGCTGCGAACAGCGGTTCTTCTTCGATGATGTCTTCCTGGGCGACGATCTCGGCGTCTACCAGGCCGCTGGCGATTTCACGCAGGGCGACCACGGTCGGCTTGTCGTTTTCCCACGCCACTTTCGGCTCTTTGCCGCCGGTTGCGATTTGACGAGCGCGCTTGGTGGCGAGCATGACCAGCTCGAAGCGGTTATCGACGTTGTCCAGGCAGTCTTCAACGGTAACGCGGGCCATGGTGTTCCTCGTAACGAATGCAAATTTAGCTGGGCCCGAATGGGCGAGCGGACTGAATAGTCTAGAAAAACGCCAGCATTAAGGGAAGCGAAACTCGCCGAGAGGCACGAGTTCGCGGCGCAGAAAGGGATTTTCGCGGCCTGAATGGGCGGTTTTGCGCCGCCCATCGGCTTCGCGTCAGGCCAGCAGCTCGCTCAGCAGCCCAGCGTGGCGCTGTTGTTGTGCCATCTGCAGCAGCTGGTTGGCGCGGAAAACGGCTTTCAGATCGCTGAGCGCGTGGCTGAAATCATCGTTGATCACCAGGTAGTCGTATTCGACGTAATGGCTCATCTCGCTGACCGCTTCACGCATGCGCTGCTCGATCACTTCGCCGCTGTCCTGGCCGCGGCCAGTCAGGCGATGGCGCAGTGCTTCGAGGGTTGGCGGCAGGATGAAGATCGACTTGGCCTGGGGCATCAGGCGACGCACCTGCTGCGCGCCCTGCCAGTCGATCTCCAGAATCAGGTCGATGCCTTCGGCGAGAGTCTTTTCCAGCGCGCGCTGGGACGTGCCGTAGTAATTGCCGAATACCTGGGCATGCTCGAGGAACTCGCTGCGCTCGAGCATGGCGGTGAACTGCGCGTGATCGACGAAGTGATAATGCACGCCGTCCTGCTCGCCCGGGCGCATGCCGCGGGTGGTGTGCGACACGGACACGCGAATCAGCGGTTCGCTGTCGATCAGCGCTTTCACCAGGCTGCTCTTGCCGGCGCCCGAGGGGGCGGAAATGATGTACAGCGTGCCGCTGGTGGTGCTCATGGATCTGTCCTGAAACGGTTGGAGTCGGGGAGGCGCGTGGTCGGGGCCGAGCGCCGCTGTCACTGTGTGCTGCGCTGCGATGGCAGCGCAGCTGTTTTCAACAGCCTGCTATTCGATGTTCTGAACCTGCTCGCGCATTTGCTCGATCAACACCTTGAGGTTGACCGCCGCCTGGGTGCTGCGCGGGTCGAACGCCTTGGAGCCGAGGGTGTTGGCTTCGCGGTTGAGTTCCTGCATCAGGAAGTCGAGGCGGCGCCCGGCGGCGCCGCCGGCCTTGAGGACGCGGCGCACTTCCGTGACGTGAGTGCTCAGGCGATCCAGCTCCTCGGCGACGTCGCTCTTCTGGGCGAGCATCACCAGCTCCTGCTCCAGGCGCTGCGGGTCGAGCTCGGCCTGCATTTCGCGGCAGCGCTCGATGATCTTCTGGCGCTGGGCCTCGAGCATCTGCGGCACCAGCTCGCGCAGGGCGGCGACTTCCTCGAGCATGCTGTCGAGGCGCTCGTTGAGCAGCTTGGCCAGCTCGGCGCCTTCGCGGCCGCGGCCATTCTTCAGCTCGTCGAGGGCGTTGCCGAACAGCTCCAGCGCAGCTTTGTTCAGCGCTTGAGGGTCGCTGCTATCGGCGACCAGCACGCCGGGCCAGCCGAGCACTTCCAGAGGGTTCAGCGGCGCGGGTTGCTTGATCAGCGCAGCGACGCTCTCGGCAGCGGCGATCAGCTGGGTAGCCTTGTCACGGTCTACCTGCAGCGGCTTGCCGGCACTGTCTTCGGTAAAGCGCAGGGTGCATTCCACCTTGCCGCGCGACAGGCCCTGGCGCAGCGCTTCGCGCACCGCGCCTTCGAGATCGCGGAAGGCTTCCGGCAGGCGCAGGTGGGGTTCGAGGTAGCGGTGGTTGACCGAGCGCAGCTCCCAGCTCAGGGTGCCGTTGGCACCTGCCTGCTCGGTGCGGGCGAAGGCCGTCATGCTGTGGATCATGCTGCTTACCTCGGCTTGCTGTAGGGCAAAGGCGGCGATTGTAGCGCACAGCGCCGGTGGCTCCCAAACCCCGCGCGGCGCCATCGGGCGGGCGCGGTCGCGGCGCGGTGGCAAGAGCCCCTATAATGCGCGGCAGATTCTACTTGAGAGCAGGTATTTGTTGATGAAACGTCCCAGTGGCCGCGCCGCCGATCAGTTGCGCTCGATCCGCATCACCCGCAACTACACCAAGCATGCCGAGGGTTCGGTACTGGTCGAGTTCGGCGATACCAAGGTGATCTGCACCGTCAGCGTCGAGCAGGGCGTCCCGCGCTTTCTGAAAGGTCAGGGCCAGGGCTGGGTCACCGCCGAGTACGGCATGCTGCCGCGTGCCACCGGCGACCGTAATCAGCGTGAGGCCAGCAAGGGCAAGCAGGGCGGTCGCACCCTGGAAATCCAGCGCCTGATCGGCCGCTCGCTGCGCGCCGCACTGGACATGAGCAAGCTCGGCGAGAACACCCTGTACGTCGACTGCGACGTGATCCAGGCCGACGGCGGCACCCGCACCGCGTCGATCACCGGCGCCATGGTTGCCCTGGTCGATGCCCTGAAGGTGATGAAGAAGCGTGGCGGCCTGAAAGGCGGCGACCCGCTCAAGCAGATGATCGCGGCGGTGTCCGTGGGCATCTATCAGGGTGAGCCGGTGCTGGACTTGGATTACCTCGAAGACTCTGCCGCCGAGACCGACCTCAACGTGGTGATGACCAGCACCGGCGGTTTCATCGAGGTGCAGGGCACCGCCGAAGGCGCGCCGTTCCAGCCTGCCGAGCTGAATGCCATGCTGGCCCTGGCGCAGCAGGGCATGGGCGAGCTGTTCGCCCTGCAGCAGGCTGCACTGGCCGAGTGATGTTTCGCTGACCAAGGAGAGCCGTGATGGATGAGCATAACGCTGTAACGCCTGCTGCCGAGCCCGATCGGGACGCGCGCCAGTGGGCGATGATCTGCCACTTCGCGGCCGCCCTCGGCTTCGTGTTCCCCTTTGGCAACCTGATTGGCCCACTGGTGGTCTGGCAGGTGAAGAAGGATTCGCACGCCTTCATCGACGAACAGGGCAAGGAAGCGCTCAACTTCCAGCTGACGGTGGCCATCGCCGGCATCGTCTGCCTGTTGCTGATGCTGGTACTCATCGGCTTCCTGCTGATGGGCCTGTTGTGCATCGGCACCGTGGTGCTGACCATCATCGGTGGCATCAAGGCGGGCGAGGGCAAGCACTATCGCTATCCCTTCTGCCTCAGATTGATCAAATGATCATTGCCTGATCGAAGAAAAAGCCAGCAGATTGCTGGCTTTTTTATTGAAGTGTAACCAAGTGTTGATTCGCTCGAGGGTGACTTCTAAGCTCTGCCACGAAATCGGCTCACAGCGCTTACAAGGACATCCATGATCCCCATCAACCCACTGGCCATGATGCTCGGATCATTGTTCCTGCTGGTATCGCTGGTGTGCGTCGCCGCGCTGCTGGCGTTGCTGGTCGCCTGCCTGAACGCCCGCTCCCGACGGTTCATTCGCGCCCATCCCTGGTGGTTCGGGCTGCTTGCCGTGTTTCTCGCCGCTGGCAGCCTGCCCACCGTCGAATTCCTGCGTTGGCAGGCCAGGCACTGGTTCGAGCAGCGCGCGCTGAGCCCTCGGCTGGATAGCGAGCAGGCACTGGGCGAGTTGCGGCTGCCCGCTGGCACGCGGGTGTGGCTGGAACGCCTGGAACCTGGCAAGAATCTCGGTGGCGAGCCCTTGCCCCACGGCTTGCAAAGCCTGCAGCGCGCCGAATTCGACGGGCAGCCCGCGGTGATACGGGGCGCCGCCGTGCGTCGCCTGGACCTGGGTGACACGTTTGCCGAGGTCAGTCTGGTCGACGATGCGCAATTGGCCGGCTGGCAGTGTTCGGCACAGGCTCCGGTGACCTTCGGTTATGCCGCCGGCGCGCGTTTTGCGCCCGAGCAATGGCGACTGGAAAGTTGCACGCTG
>JAAIGE0101178986.1_pt1 | contig 13173 bp, 9 predicted proteins | sample 6487951 | NCBI WGS metagenome assembly JAAIGE01 (sample SAMN13974128, study PRJNA590717) | phyllosphere metagenome | biome: tomato field; feature: multiple bacterial spot infested tomato fields; material: tomato leaves; isolation source: leaves from tomato fields | host: Solanum lycopersicum ... | reverse complement strand
GCCTCCGGCTCGCTGGTGGTGGTAGCGTTCTACCTGATCGCGCAGATGGTCGGCGCCGGCAAGCTGATCGAGCTGCTGTTCGGCCTGGACTATCACGTGGCCGTCATCCTGGTGGGTATCCTGATGTGCATGTACGTGCTGTTCGGCGGCATGCTGGCCACCACCTGGGTACAGATCATCAAGGCTGTGCTGTTGCTGTCCGGTGCCAGCTTCATGGCGCTGATGGTGATGAAGCATGTTGGCTTCGACTTCAACACGCTGTTCTCGGAAGCCATCAAGGTACACGCCAAAGGCGAAGCGATCATGAGCCCGGGCGGCCTGGTCAAGGACCCGATCTCGGCGTTCTCGCTGGGCCTGGCGCTGATGTTCGGTACCGCCGGCCTGCCGCACATTCTGATGCGCTTCTTCACCGTCAGTGACGCCAAGGAAGCCCGCAAGAGCGTGCTGTATGCCACTGGTTTCATCGGCTACTTCTACATCCTCACCTTCATCATCGGCTTTGGCGCCATCCTGCTGGTCAGCACCAACCCGGACTTCAAGGACGCCGCCGGCGCCCTGCTGGGCGGCAACAACATGGCCGCGGTGCACCTGGCCAATGCCGTGGGTGGCAGCGTGTTCCTCGGCTTTATCTCGGCAGTCGCCTTTGCCACCATCCTGGCAGTGGTGGCCGGCCTGACCCTGGCCGGTGCTTCGGCGGTGTCCCATGACCTGTATGCCAGCGTATGGCGCAAGGGCAAGGCCAACGACAAGGACGAGATCCGCGTATCGAAGATCACCACTGTCGCCCTGGGCGTGCTGGCCATCGGCCTGGGCATCCTGTTCGAGAAGCAGAACATCGCCTTCATGGTCGGCCTGGCGTTCTCCATTGCCGCCAGCTGCAACTTCCCGGTCCTGCTGCTTTCGATGTACTGGAAGAAGCTGACCACCCGCGGCGCCATGATTGGCGGCTGGCTGGGCCTGGTGAGCGCGGTAACGCTGATGATCCTCGGCCCGACCATCTGGGTGCAGATCCTCGGCCACGAAAAACCGATCTACCCGTACGAGTACCCGGCGCTGTTCTCGATGGCCATTGCCTTCGTCAGCATCTGGTTCTTCTCGATCACCGACAAGTCCAAGGCGGCTGAAAACGAGCGTGCGCTGTTCTTCCCGCAGTTCGTCCGTTCGCAGACTGGCCTGGGTGCCAGCGGGGCAGTGTCCCACTAAGCCCGTAATACCGGTTTGAGCATGCCGCCCCGCTTGTCGGGGCGGCATTTTTTTTGCCCATCGGAAATTTCAACAAGCCCCTCAGACCAATCCCGTATTTCCCCTGTGGGTAATTCCGAATAATCGCACCTGTCAACGGCGCTTGCCTGATTGGCGATCCATTCAAATTGTTAGCTACAGGTTTCTAGGAGATACATTCGTGAAAGCATTGCTTCTGGCGCTTCCCTTCGCTGCCCTGGTCGCGGGCCCGGCCATGGCCGAGGACCCGATTGAGAAACAGGTGCTGATCACCGCTACCGTTCCAACTGCCGCGTTCTACGTAGAGCCTGTAGGTGGCAACTGGATGAACGACCCGCAGGACATGGCCTGGAACTCGTTTCAGGGCAGCCTGACCCCAGTGCGCAAGCAACTGCAGGCCAAGAGCACCATCGGCCCGATCACTGCGCACCTGCTGTCGCCGGCCGTGGTCAGCAGCGGCCTGGATGCCATCGATCTGGCTGTAACGATCGGCGATACCACCCTGACAACCAGTGCGGCCGAAATCCTCACCGAAACCCAGGCTGCTCCTGGCGCCATCGTCGACTTCGAAGTTGCACCCGTCGTACCGGCTGGCGGCTACAAGCCAGGTAACTACCAGGGCCTGGTCAGCATGATGTTCGAAACTGCTGCGCCTTGATTCATCCGCACTAACCCCCTTCATTCGTTCTTACTCTGCCTTCGCCCCTGGTTCGTGCCTGGGGTGGGGGAGGGTATTGTCTACAGACTGGGTCATGGCCTTTCCTAACCTTGCAAAGATTTCATTGCTCGCTGCCTGTGCGGCGGTGCTGCCTGTAAACGCCGAGCCCGCCACGCAGGCCATGGGCGTGGTCAGCCAGGCGCAGGGCCTGCCTCGGGAATTCGAGGCGCATTTCTTCGATGTGCCACTGGCGGTAAGGGTCGACCTGGACGGGCGCTACCTGGGTGACGCCATGGTCGTGCTCAGCCGCGACGAGCAGGTTCAATTGCTGGAATTCACGGATCACCTCGAAAGCCGCGAGCCCGAAACGCTTCGCCGCCGCTGGCAGGAGCGCCTGGCCAATGGGCGGCCGCTGGGGGATTGCCGGGCCGATTGCCCCGACGGGCTGCGGGCCATTCACTACAGCCTGGTCAACTCGCAGTTGTCGCTGCTTACCCATGCCGCCGAGATATCAGGGGATGCACCGCGCTACCACCGTTTGCCCGAGCAGGGCAGTGGCCTGTTGCTGCGCAACCAGCTCAACCTGGTCAGCGACGGGCACGATACCAGTGGCCTGTATTCGCTGCAGGGCCAAGGCAGCGTGGCGAACTGGACCACCCTGGCCAACCTGCAGGTGGACCGGGGCGGCAGCGACCAGGACGTACGTCATCGGGTAAGCGAGCTGTACGGTGAGCGCTTGCTGGATGAGCATTTTTTCCGCCTGGGGTATTTCACGCCCGGCGCACAGGGGCTGACGCGTCAGCCAAGGTTGCTGGGCAACAGTGCCGACACGACCTTGGGCCTGATGTTCGGCAGCAGTGACAGCTTGCTGATCGACAATGGTCAACCCAGCTCGACACCTATCTATGTCACCCCCAACCGCCCTGGCGTGGTGGAGATCTACCGCAATGGCGTGCTGATCAACAGCCAGCCGGTCCAGCCGGGCCTGCAGGCCCTGGACACGCGTGTGTTGCCGGGGGGGATCTATCAGGTGGAAGTTCGCCTGCTCGAAGATGGCGAAGAAACCGCCCGTACCGAAGAGTTCGTGTACAAGCCCAACAGCTGGCGCAACCCTGACAGCCGCTGGCGCTATAACGTGTATCTCGGGCAGCAGACCGGGCTGCTGGACAACTGGGACCGGGCACATGACGACAGCCTCAGTGCAGGCGTGCTTGCCAACTACTTACTGCACCCGCGTGCCGTGCTTGGGGTATCGGTGCAGCAGATAGACGAAGCCATGCAGTACGGCACCTCATTGGACTGGGACCCGCTCGACCGCCTGAAGCTCTATGGCAACCTTTACCGTACCGATGGCCAGGGCGATGGCTATGACCTGCAAGTGATCCACAACCATGAAACGGGCTCGCTGGTGCTCAGCCACAGCCGCTCGTGGCTGGAAGCGGTCGACAACCCGACCCACAGCCAGGTGGTGCGCTATGCCGAGCAAAGCCAGACCTCGTTGCTGTTGAGCCAGCGGCTAAACAACCGTAGCACCGCCACGCTGCGCCTGGCCCACAGTACCGGCGCCGCCGACGGGCTGGGCATCGACCTGGGCTTTTCGCACTACGGCAAGTTTCTCGGCTCTGACGCCAACTGGCGCCTGAGCCTGTTCGACCGCCCCGGCACCCGCAGCAGCGGTGACCAACGCAGCCGTGGCATGAACCTGGCGCTGAGCATGAGCCTGGGTGGCCCGGGCGAGCGCATTGCCGCCTCCATTGGCAGCCGCACGTCGCACGACGGCGGGCGTGACCAGAATGCTTCGCTGTCCTACCAGCGTGATGTCGACCTGGGGACCGTACGCACCCTGGGAGCCACGGCCACGGTGGACCGCTATGGCGTGGGCGTTGGGGGCAACGCCCAGTTCCAGAACCAGGCGTTGTATGGCGACGCCTATGCCCAGAACTCGTCCTATAACGGCGAAATCAGTGCCGGCCTGAACCTGCAGAGCATCGTTGCCGTGGGCGAGGGCAAAGTTGCGATGACCGGCCAGTACCTGCCCCACGATGCCGGGCTGATTGTCGATGTCGAGAGCGATATCGAAGGCCTGGCACTGCGTGCCGACGACCAGCATGGCCTGAGCGCCACGTTGCACCCGGGGCGCAACGTGATCCCGGTGAGTGCCTACAAGTCCGGCTACGTGCAGTTTGACCTGGATGGCGATAACGAGTCGGCAGCGGTGCTGCAACCCACCAGCTTCGACTACCACCTTAACCGCGGCAGTGTGGGCTACCGCAAGTTGCGGGTGATGCGCACGGTGACCGTGCTGGGGCGGCTGCTGGACCACCAGGGTGTGCCGATGCAGGGCGCACAGGTGGTGAACCACGCCAGCCGCAGTGTCAGTGAAGCCGGTGGCCATTTTGCCGTGGAAATGAGCGAGTCAACGCCCACCCTGGAGGTGCGCAAGGGCGGGCAGGCGCTGTGCCTGCTCGAGTTGCCGTTGATGGATATGCAGCGTGAGGGCGACGTATTGCTTGCGGGCGACTTGGCCTGTGTGCCGGGCAAAGTCGCCCAGATCGAGCCCATGCATAAGGAGGAAAGGGGTTGAAAAGGTTTCCCGTAATGCGCTGGCTGGCCCGTTGGTCATGTACGGTCTGTTTGCTGCCGGGCTTCCTGTTCAGTGCGGCGCCGGCCATGGCAATGGACGTGCTGGTGAGTGCCCGATACATGGGCGACAGCTCAGGGCGATTCGAGAACACCACGCCATTGGCGGCTTACTGCCAGCGCTGGTCCTCCTATTGCCGGGACACGAGAGCCATGCAGCTTCCGATCACCTACAGCAGGCGCACGATCAAGAACAGTGGTGATGTTCGTGACAACTTCTACGTACAACTGCCCGCCGTCAGGCAGGTCGATGTGCACCACCAGGTGACGGGTGAATCCCACCGCCTGACCTTCGAGTTCCTGGGGGTCAGCCAGCAGGTGGAGGGTACAACCGAATTGCCGCTGAACCCTGTGTGGACCTATTGGCCCCAAGGTGGGTGTACTTATCAGGAGACGTTTGGTTATCCCAACCCACCGTTTCCGACGCATTACCTGTGGCTGGTGAAAAACCCACTGTCGCCTGGAGGCTGCAGCTCTATCCATGATGCAGAAGCAAATGGCTACACAGTGGACACTTCGGTCAGCAACATGGGTGTGGCCTACCGCGTAACCATGCCGGAACCCAACCGGATGAAGCCAGGCGTCTACACGGGCAGCCTGACCTACAGCATCGGGCCGGGGGGCGACTTTGACTTTGGCAATGGCGTCAGCGACCTCAACACCGGCAGCCTCACGTTCAACTTCGAGCTTGATGTGCAACATGCCTTCATTTTCGAGTTCCCACCCGGTTCGGACCGCGCCGTGCTGGAGCCGCCGGGCGGCTGGAGCGCCTGGCTTGGAGGTAGGGGCGCGCCGCAAAGGCTGCACCGTGATTTGCCTTTCAGGCTGTGGTCCACGGGCCCGTTCAAGGTCTACAAACTGTGCCAGCACTATGCGGGCAGTGGTTGTGGCATCCGTAACAGTGCAGGTCATGAAGTGCCGGTTACCGTCGCGTTGACCATGCCAGGGGGCATTCAGCATTTGGGTGACCCGGTACAGAGGGTGCAATTGCCCAGTGGCCGGGGGGCTGCGTTGGCATTCGAATCGGCGACACCCGTGCTCAACCGCCCAGGCCAGCTGCATTTCGAGGTGGGCAAGGCAGATGTGCAGACGATGTTGGGACACCCCGGCAGCCGCTATCAGGGCGAGGTGACGGTGATTTTCGATTCCCAGCTCTGATTGCTTCCTCTCATTAGGATGTTTCCTACATGACGCAGTGAGCATTCCTGCATTTTTTCCAGCGCATTTGTGGAAGGATGGCCGTGATATTGATTGGCCATCAGCTTCCTTCGTTCCGAGGACGACACGATGAACCTACGCAAAACTTTCTGCCTTGCCATGCTGTTGTTTCCCTGCCTGGCGCATGCTGGTCCGGAACTGAATGTCGGTGGGCTGTATGACTATCTTGAGCAAGGCAAGAGCACGTTGCTCAAACGCGTGCGCAATGGCGGTGACGCCACAGCCTTCGTCAAGGTCAGCGTGGTCGAGCTGGTTTACGAAGGGAACGATGCCCCGCGCGAAGTGCCACTCGATGGCCTGGCGCTGGAGCAGCGAGGCCTGGTGGTCAGCCCGGCACGCCTGATTGTGCCAGCCCGTGGCATGCAGGCCGTGCGCTTGCTGTACCGCGGTGCGCGTGACAAGGAGCGTTACTACCGCTTGCGCTTCATCCCGGTGCTGCCCGAAACAGGCGATGGCTTTGCCGTGAGCGAAGCCGAAGCCGAGGTGTACCGCGACAGCCTCAAGGCCGGGGTCAACCTGCTGGCCGGCTACGGCACCTTGCTGTTCGTGCGCCCCGACCAGACCCACTATCAAACCCCCATCCGCCGCCAGGCCGGCACGCTGGTGGTCAGCAACGAAGGTAATGCCACGGTAGTGCTGGATCATTTCCGCCAGTGCCAGGCCCTGGACCAGGCTTGCGAGCCGGCCACCAAGCACCACCTGCTGCCGGGGCGTACACGCCAGTTCGAAGGCCAGGCGGCCAAGGTGCACCAGTTCGAGTTGCACGAGGGCGCCGAGCGCAAGCAGATGATCATGGAGGGATGAACACCTTTTGAACCCACTGCTTCGAACCCACTGCGCAAGTCGCCAGTCACCCGGCTTGCGTTGTATACAGCCTGCCAAGTGAGGAAGGCTATGCACAAAGCTCTGGTTGTAGACGACCACCCCTTCATCCGCGCCACGGTATGCATGCTGCTGCGCCAGGAAAACCTGGAGATAGTCGGCCAGGCCGATAACGGTATCGATGCCATGCGCCTGGCGCGCGAACACAACCCGGACTTGATCATCCTCGACATCAGCATCCCTGGCCTTGATGGCATGGAGGTCATTGCCCGGGTCAAGCGCCTGGAAATGCGGACCAGGACCGTCGTACTGACTTCGCACCTGGCCGAAGCCTACTCGTTGCGCTGCATGCAGGCCGGTGCTGCCGGCTTCGTGTCCAAGACCAACGACCTGGGCGAATTGAGCAAAGCGGTGCGCGCGGTCATGTCGGGCTTCACCTACTTCCCCGAAGTGGCTTTGAGTTCGGTGCACAGCCAGGAAGTGGCCTGCACCGATGCGCAGCTGATTGCCAGCCTCAGCGACCGCGAACTGATGATCCTGCAGCACCTGGCCGGGGGCCTGGGCAACAAGGCCATTGGCGAAGCCATGCTGCTGAGCAACAAGACCATAAGCACCTACAAGGGTCGCCTACTGGAAAAGCTGCGGCTTAACTCCCTGATCGACTTGGCGGATTTCGCTCGTCGTAATCAGTTGATCTGATTTTCTTATTGTGCGAACTCTCCGGCTGATCTTGCTGTGCTTTCTGTATTTATCCGCCTCACCGTTGCTGGCGGCACCCACGCTGCATGGCCGGGCGGTTCATGATGGTTCCCGTGTCGAGCCAGGTGGCCCTGAGGTGCGCTGGTTGTGGAACCACCGTGTACTGCGCCTTGGCGTGCTGGCCAACGATCAGCCGCCTTACGATATCCTCGGTACCGGGCGGGCTTACGAAGGCATTACCGCAGACTACGCGGCGCTGGTGGCCGAACAGTTGAACCTGGACATGACCGTGCACGTCCATGACTCGTTCGAGGCCGCCAGTACAGCCCTGCGCAACGGGGAGATCGACCTGCTGGGTTCGGTCACGACGCAACAGGCGCTGGAAGCCGGGTTGCGTTTGTCACGTCATTACGGTCAAGACCGCCCCTTGCTGATGGGCGCAGAGCAAAGTGCCTCTGTTGACCAGACCGCGCCGTACCGCCTGGTGATGGTGGATGGCTACCGAAGCCTTGAGCAAGTCAGCCAGTACTACCCGTTGGCCCAGGTGAAGCTGCACCCGACACCGTTCAGCGCCCTGGTCGCTGTGGCCTTGGGCCAGGCTGACGTGTTCCTGGGCAATGCCATGGTGGCGCGCTATGTGTTGGGCCGAAACCCATTGTCCGGTGTCGAGGAAATCGGCCATGGGGCGCTTCCACACCAAGGCATAGGCTTTGCCATGGTCGATAACGGCACGCCGCTGGCGGCCTTGGTCAACCAGGTGCTGGACAGCATCGATGAGCGCCAGCGTGTGCGCATCCACGAACGCTGGAACCCGATAGCCAGCGCGGTACACCCGCCGCAAATGCCACAGTTGAGCGAAGCCGAACAGCGCTGGTTGCAGGACAACCCCAGTGTGCGGGTGTTGGTGGATGACCAGTTGCTGCCGCTGAACTACAGCGACAGCAAGGGCGACATGCGTGGGTTGACCATGGACATGTTGCAGTTGATATCCCGGCGCACCGGCTTGTTGTTCGAGGTCGAAGCCGTTCGCGGCGTGCAGCAGATGATCGGCCAGGTCGTACAGGGCCAGGCCCAGTTGATTGCAGGCCTGCCTCACAGTCAGCAGCTTGAACGCCAGTTATCGTTCAGCCGCGCATACCTGAGCGCTTCGCGGGTTCTGGTGACCCGCACCGATGCCGTTGCCGATGCCGGCCTTGAAGCGCTGGAAGGCCAAAGCGTAGCGTTGGTCTGGGGCAGCGCGATGAGCGAAATCCTGCGCCGGCGCTATCCTCGCGTCCGTCAGCGTCTGGTGCCTGGGGCCCTGGATGCCTTGCATGCCGTGGCACGCGGCCAGTCGGCTGCGGCCCTGTTGACGCTCGATGATGCCCGCCCGTTGATTGCCCGTTGGTACCCCGGGCGTTTGAAGGTCAGCACCAGCCTGGCCATGCCGCCGGCGCATTTTGCCTTGGCCGGTGCCCGTGGCGCCAATGAGCTGCTGGGCATAATCGACAAGGCGCTGCTCAGCCTTTCGCCTCGCGAAACCGATGCCCTGGTGCGTCGCTGGCGTAACCCGACAATCGTCTCCGACACGGTCTGGCCCCGGTATCGCGGCAAGATCCTGGCAGGCTTTACCGCGGCTTTCGGGCTGCTGTTGCTGGCATTGCTGTGGATCCGCTACCTGCGGCGCCTGCATGTTGAACTGCGCAGCGCCAAGCAAGCCGCTGAGGCTGCCAGCCAAGCCAAGACACGGTTCCTGGCCACCATGAGCCACGAGATCCGCACGCCATTGCATGCCTTGATGGGCATGCTGGAGCTGGCCCAGCGCAAAACCGCGCAAGGTGTGCTCGACCGGGTTGCCATCGAGGTGGCGACCGATGCCGCGCGCGGTTTGCAGGAGCTGATTGGTGACATCCTCGACATCACGCGTATTGAGGCTGGCCACCTGCAACTGGCGCCGCAGCGGGTACGTGTGAGCGACCTGGTCAACCAGGTGATGCAACTGTTCGAACAGCAGGCCCGGGCCAAGGGGCTGGCCTTGCAACTGTGGTCTCAGGGTGCCGTGGATGCGCAAGTGATGCTCGACCCGCTGCGCTTCAAGCAAGTGCTGGCCAACCTGTTGAGCAACGCGGTCAAGTTCACGCACCAGGGCCGGATATTGCTCAGCCTCAAGTGCGTGGCCAAGGACCGGCAATTGAGTGTATGGCTGGAGGTACGCGATACAGGTGTAGGGATTGCTGCAGCCGAGCTTGAAGCGTTGGGGCAACCTTTTTGCCAAGCCAGCAACCACAGGCAGTCTTCCCGTAACAGCGCCGGCCTTGGTCTGAGCATCAGCCGCGGCCTGTGCGAGACGATGGGCGGTACGCTGCGCCTTGCCAGTGTGTTGGGGCAGGGCACCCAAGCCATCGTCGACCTGCGCCTGCCACTGCTGGCGGATCAGGAACCGGTCACGGCGCCGCCCCATGCGGGCGATGGCCGTGGCGCAGTCCGTTTGCGCGTGCTGGTAGTTGATGACTCGCCTGCCAACCGGCTGCTGTTGACCCAGCAACTGGACTACCTCAGCCACCAGGCCAGGGTGGCCGAAGACGGTGCCCAGGCGCTGCGCCTATGGTTGAAGGAGCATTTCGACGTGGTCATCAGCGACTGCAACATGCCGCGCCTGAGTGGCCATGAACTGGCACGGGCCATTCGCGAACATGAGCGGCGCAGTCAACGCCCCCCATGCCGCATGATCGGGCTGACGGCCAATGCCCAGGAGAGCGAGCGCAAGCTCTGCCAACTGGCGGGGATGGACGATTGCCTGTTCAAACCCTTGGACCTGAACAGCCTGATGCACGCCTTGGCCGATTGCACGGCAAGGCCAAGGGCACCTGAGCGGGTGATTGCGCCAATGGACCTGGAGCACCTGTGGCAACTGGTGGGCAAGGACCAGGCTGCGTTGAAAGCCTTGCTGGGGGATTTGCGTACCAGCAACCGGGAGGACTTGCTGAGAATCAGGCGCCAAGGTGAATCGCCGGAGGCACTGGAAGCCCTGGCCCATCGGGTGAAGGGCGCTGCACGCATTGTACGGGCCGATGCCTTGGTCACATTGTGCGAGCGGGTTGAGCACATGTGCCGGGCACAACCCTTGGACCTGCCAGCGTTACGCCTTGCAGTGCAGGCGCTGGCCGAAGCCATGCAGTGCCTGGAGCGGCAACTGGAGCGCCATGCCGCCCCAGGCACTGGGTCATATCATGCCGAGCAACAACAACACCAGCAGAATCACCAATACCACCCCGACGATGCCGGACGGGCCGTAGCCCCAGCTACGCGAGTGCGGGAAGACCGGTAAGCCACCAATCAGCAGCAGGATCAGGATGATGATGAGAATCGTGGTCATAGCGGAGTCCTTGCGTGGTTGAGGGTCAAGGGCCTCGGATTGCTGGCCTCTTGTAAAATCGGACTCTCGGGGTTTGTGAAAGATTCCATTTGCGTGCAAGCCACCCAGTCATGGCCGCCCATTCACTACCCTGATGAACCCTGTAAGCCCCCCTGGCCTCCATTAGACTCGTTGCACCCCCCAGTCAGAACAAGGCCAGCCACCATGCAAAACCGCATCATGATCACCGGCGCCGGGTCCGGCCTCGGCCGCGAGATCGCCCTGCGCTGGGCACGTGAGGGCTGGCGCCTGGCGCTGGCCGATGTCAACGAAAGCGGCCTGCGCGAAACCCTTGAGCGGGTTCGCGAAGCGGGCGGGCAGGGCTTTACCCAGCGCTGTGATGTCCGCGACTACAGCCAGCTCACCGCTTTGGCCCAGGCCTGCACCGAGCAGTTGGGTGGCATCGACGTGATCGTCAACAACGCCGGGGTTGCCTCGGGCGGGTTCTTTGCCGAATTGTCGCTGGAAGACTGGGACTGGCAAATCGCGGTCAACCTGATGGGCGTGGTCAAGGGTTGCAAGGCTTTTTTGCCGCTGCTGGAGCGCAGCAAGGGGCGCATCATCAATATCGCCTCGATGGCCGCGCTGATGCAGGGACCGGGCATGAGCAACTACAACGTGGCCAAGGCGGGCGTGCTGGCCCTGTCGGAAAGCCTGCTGGTGGAGTTGCGCCAGCTGGAAGTGGCGGTGCATGTGGTGTGCCCCTCGTTCTTCCAGACCAACCTGCTGGACTCGTTCCGCGGGCCGAACCCGGCAATGAAAGCGCAGGTTGGCAAGTTGCTGGAAGGGTCGCCCATCAACGCGGCGGATATTGCCGATTACATCTATCAACGGGTCAGCGCCGACGAGTTTCTGATCCTGCCCCACGAAGCTGGGCGCCAGGCCTGGCAACTGAAGCGCCAGGCCCCTGAGCGGCTGTATGACGAGATGGCGGAAATGGCGGTGAAAATGCGCGCCAAGGCGCATGCGCGATGAATGGTCTGTAGGATCTTTTACCGTGAAAAGTAGGATCCTTCTGAATTACCGCAGAACTATTGAGTAGGCCTATGCCTACAAGGCACGCTCCGGTTTTCCCTGTAGCAAGAGGACCGGAACATGCTGGTAATTGGGCGCGAAGTGGGTGAGATCATCGTGATTGGCGATGATATCCGGATCATGGTGGTGCAGGTGCGGGATGGGGTGGTTCGCTTTGGTGTGGATGCCCCGCGTGATGTACCGGTGCATCGGGCCGAGATCCACAAGCGGATCAAGGAAGCCGAGCAAGACTAAGCCTGAGGTTGCCTGTCATTCGAGCAGTTCGCGAGGCACATCATGCTTGGCCAGCAACTGGCATTGCTGACTCTCTGGGTCGAACAGGATGAATGCCTGGCCCTTGGCCAATGCCTGGCGCACCCGCAGTACACGGGTTTCCAGCGGGGTGTCGTCGCCGTTGTCGGTGCCATCGCGGGTCACGAAGTCCTCGATCAGGCGGGTCAGGGTTTCGGCTTGCAGTTGGTCGTAGGGGATCAGCATGGGGGCAGTGTCGTGGGTGTGGGTGGGCTCATGCTACGCGAAACACGCGGGATTTTGGGGCTGCTTTGCAGCCCCGCCGCCCTCAAGCCTTGTTGCCGACCAGGCTGTCCACCGCCGGCACCCGTGTATCGCTCTCCATCTGCGCGTCATGTTCCAGCTGGTGGCTGAAGCGTTCCAACGATGCATTGGCCGGCTGCGAATCACTGGCAAACACCGGTGGGCTCAGCAGGTAGGCTGACAGCAACCGGCTCAATGCCGCGAGGCTGTCGATATGCGTGCGCTCGTAGCCGTGGGTGGCATCGCAGCCGAACGCCACCAGTGCGGTACGAATGTCATGCCCCGCCGTTACTGCCGAATGGGCATCGCTGAAGTAGTAGCGAAACAGGTCGCGCCGTACCGGCAGGTCGTGGTCGCCGGCCAGCTTCAGCAAATGCCGGGACAGGTGGTAATCGTAGGGGCCAGACGAGTCCTGCATGGCCACGCTCACCGCGTGCTCGCTGGAAGCCTGCCCGGGTGCCACCGGGGCAATGTCGATGCCGACGAATTCGCTGACGTCCCAGGGCAGGGCGCCTGCCGCGCCAGAGCCGGTTTCCTCGGTGATGGTGAACAGCGGGTGGCAGTCGATCAGCGGTTGGCGGCCACTCTCTACCACGGCCTTCAACGCTGCCAGCAGCGCCGCTACGCCAGCCTTGTCGTCCAGGTGTCGGGCGCTGATGTGGCCGCTTTCGGTGAACTCGGGGAGCGGGTCGAAGGCGACGAAGTCACCGATGCTCACCCCCAGTGCCTCGCAGTCGGCGCGGGTGGTGCAGTAGGCATCCAGGCGCACCTCCACGTGTTCCCAACTGACCGGCATCTGGTCGATAGCCGTATTGAAGGCATGCCCGCTGGCCATCAGCGGAAGTACGCTGCCACGGTATACGCCGGTGTCGGTAAACACGCTGACGCGGCTGCCTTCGGCGAAACGGCTGGACCAGCAGCCGACTGGCGCCAGGGCCAGGCGGCCGTTGTC
>JAAIGE0101394008.1_pt1 | contig 13176 bp, 10 predicted proteins | sample 6487951 | NCBI WGS metagenome assembly JAAIGE01 (sample SAMN13974128, study PRJNA590717) | phyllosphere metagenome | biome: tomato field; feature: multiple bacterial spot infested tomato fields; material: tomato leaves; isolation source: leaves from tomato fields | host: Solanum lycopersicum ... | reverse complement strand
TGCCTGTCGGTGCCTATCGGGGTTGCCGCGTCGATCTATCTTGAGGAATTTGCCCCAAAGAACCGTTGGACCGACGTAATCGAGGTCAACATCTCCAACCTCGCCGCCGTGCCGTCCATCGTGTTCGGTATCCTTGGTCTGGCAATGTTCATCAACTTTGCCCATCTGCCGCAGTCCGCGCCCATCGTGGGCGGTCTTGTGCTGACGCTGATGACGGTGCCTACGATCATCATCTCGACCCGCGCGGCATTGAAAGCCGTTCCGCCGTCGATCCGCGATGCGGCACTTGGCGTGGGCGCAAGCCGGATGCAGACCGTGTTCCACCATGTGCTGCCGCTGGCAATGCCGGGCATCCTTACGGGAACGATCATCGGTCTGGCGCAGGCTTTGGGCGAAACTGCGCCGCTTTTGCTGATCGGCATGGTCGCTTTCGTGCGCGATTATCCGGGCGGGCTGTTCGACCCCTCGTCCGCGCTGCCGGTTCAGGTGTATAACTGGACCCAACGCTCGGATCCTGCTTTTGTGGAGCGCGCTTCAGGGGCGATCATCGTCCTGCTGGTGTTCCTCGTCTGTATGAACGCGATCGCAATCATCCTGCGTCGCCGCTTTGAACGCCGCTGGTGAGGAGCAACACTATGAACGATATGAGAATCGCGGAGAGAGACGTGTCCACCAGCGAACCGAAGATCACCGCCCGTGGCGTTCAGGTCCACTATGGCACCAGCCACGCGCTGAAGGATGTTGATATCGACATCCTGAACGGCAACGTTACGGCGTTCATCGGCCCGTCGGGCTGCGGGAAGTCCACCTTCCTGCGCTGCCTGAACCGCATGAACGACACCATCGCGTCGGCCAAGGTGACAGGTGCGATCAAGCTGGACGGCGAAGATATCTACGACGCCAAGGTCGATCCGGTGCAGCTTCGCGCCAAGGTCGGTATGGTGTTCCAAAAGCCCAACCCGTTCCCGAAATCGATCTACGACAACATCGCCTACGGCCCCCGGGTCACCGGGATGAAAGTCGACAACATGGACGACCTCGTCGAAGAGGCACTGACCCGCTCCGCGCTCTGGGGCGAGGTGAGGGACAAGCTCAAACAATCCGCGTTCGGTCTCTCCGGTGGTCAACAGCAGCGCCTGTGCATCGCGCGGACGATCGCCGTGCAACCCGACGTGATCCTGATGGACGAGCCCTGCTCCGCCCTTGACCCGATCGCCACGTCTCGGATCGAAGACCTCATGCACGAGCTCCGCAAGGACTACACGATCATCATCGTCACCCACAACATGCAGGAGGCAGCACGCGTGGCCGATCGCACCGCATTCTTCACCGCCCTCGCCGACGAAAGCACCGGTGACCGCACCGGCGTGCTCGTCGAGTACGACCTCACCCGCAACATCTTCGAGCAGCCGCAAGACCAGCGCACGGAGGACTACATCAGCGGACGATTCGGATGACCTCCCCGTCTGGTGGTGACCCGCGGTTCGTTCTGCACGGACGCAGTTCGGAGATCCTTCGTGGAAGCTTCGCTGAGTTCAGGCATGCAGGCGTCCCGATAGCGGTGCACGCTGAGATCGTCGATGCGCTGGCAGACTTGGCCCACGACTACGAGGCGTCGCTCGTCCTCGCCGGCGGGGAGTCAGTTGACCGGCTGGCGGCCATCGTGCAGATCGCCGAGCCGGTGTGCGGAGGACCGATCTTCTTCGGGGTGAGCGAAGACACGGAGACGTCGATGATTGAAGCCGCGATGCGGGCAGGAATGCGTGGCACCATCCGCCTCCCCATCACCCCCGACCGATTGCGTGAATTGGCCCGCTTGCACCCACGGACAGGGCCGCTGGACCGCACCCTCCGATTCGGGGAACTGACCCTCGACATCACGCACCGCAGCCTCCGTTGGCAGAAGCATGCGCTGTTGCTTCCTCCGCGCGAATTCGAACTCCTGCATCAGATCATGCGCGCGTACCCGGAGAGCGTGAGCATTGACACACTCGCCCTCGCCTTCGGCTCCGACCTTGAGGATCCGCACGCCTCTGTTCGCGTCGCCATGACGAAGCTGCGCGCACGGCTGGCGACTTTCGCCCCCGCACAAGCCCTCATCGAGACGGTGCGAGTCGCCGGCTACCGGCTCGCGTCCTGAGGCTCCACTTTGAGCTCGACCAGGAGTTGTAGCACCCGGGCGCGAATGTCGTCTCGAACGCCACGAAGACCGTCTTGGTCGAGCTCCAACGGATCCGGTAGATCCCACTCCATGTAGCGGCGCCCAGGGAAGACGGGGCACGCATCCCCACACCCCATCGTGATGACGTAGTCGGCGGCACGCACCACTTCATCGGTCAGCGGTTTCGGGAACTCTCCCCACAGCTCCACGCCCACTTCCTCGAGCGCAGCGGCAACACGAGGGTGTGCACCCTCCGCCGGTGAGGAACCTGCGGTACGCACGTGCACCCGGCCGCCCGAAAGATGACGTAGCAGGGCTCCAGCCATCTGCGACCGCCCCGCGTTCTGAACGCACACAAACAGGACCTCAGGAGTGTCACGGAGAACCAGGCCCTGACTAGTCGCCAGTGCGTCCAAGCGGTCGGCCGCGTACCGAGCGGTCATCGTCAACAGGTGCTCACGCACTCGCGTTCGCTGGCTCAGCAACAGGTAGCTTTGGGCGACATAACCGGCCACTGTCTCGCGGCTGAAGGTTGAACTGAATCTGTAAGAGAGGTCGTCAACGACGGTGGCCACAGCGCGTGGGAGAGCCGTGACGGGAGCCTCGGGGGTTGTCGGCTCAATCGACTCACTCAACAGCAGTCTCCCGAAACGGACCCAGGCATCGACGGTCGGCACCCAGACATCGTCATCGCTGCGGATGAGATCGACGAGCTCCAGCGAGTGGATTGCTTGCTCGACGACCGAGAGATCGGCATTCAGCACAACCGCTATGTCCGGCGCTTTGATACCGGAAGCAAGCGCGCTGAGAACACGGAGCGTGTCGGGGTTACCGAGAACCGACACTTGACCTGCGCGCTCCCGGGCAGCACGCTCGCCGAGAGGGCTTCCCACTCGGTGCTGCGACTCCTCGCTCACCGCAGAAAATCCTCAACGGCGCTGCGGCGCGTCGGGTGCACGGAGAGCCAGCCGAGCTTGCCGTCCTGCTCACGTGCCAGGAACCCGTCGTCCAAGAGAATGCGGACGTGATGGGTCACTGTCGGCTGCCGCAGCCCCAGCGCCTCCGTCAGTTGACCTACGGTCGCCCGTTCATCAGCCGAGCCCAGCACGATACTCAAAATCTGGAGACGAGTCGGATCAGCGACCGCCCTCAGCGTCCGCGCCAGCTCTTCGGCCGCACCACGATTGAGCGCAGCTCCGACCCGAGGCTTCGGTGCAGGCTGAGCGGTCATGCCAGGATTCTAGTTGCCGAACCTTGCGACCCCCTCAGACGTGCCGGTGCTCGAAACGTGCGGGACTGAGACGCGACTACTTCGCGAACATGTCGCCGCGAAGCTTCGACGCGGCGTGCAACCGAAGTAGCTCGATACTGAGGGCTGCGCTTGCCGGACTGCTCTGCGACAAGCTCTTCGCAGCAGCTGCAAGGGCGGGACGAGCGGCATCCCGCTCAAGAGCAATCAGCATGTCGACCGAGACTCCGAGCGAACGTCCCCGCCAGACAGCACCAGGCGTCTGCAGTTGCTCGACAAGGAGGAGGACCTCCGCCGTCGGGTTGGATGCCCGGGCGAGAGCGCGTGCGAGGATCGCCGCATCAGCGTGGATCGGTCCGGGTTCGGGTCTGATGTATTTCCGCCCCTCGGTCAAGGTCGTTCGTGCCTGCTTGGCGAGATCTGACATACCGGCACTATTGTCGCTCAATGCGCGGGTGGCGAGGTTTGCAGGGTTCTCGCGGCTGAGCTCGTGCAGGGCTTCAAGCACGATGGCCTGCTCTCGCTCGCCTTGCTCCAACGCAGTCGCCAGAAGGTTCGCAACGCCGGCCGGCATGCCATCAGCGAGATCTGCGAATTGGTTCACAGCGGCGCTGAGGAGTTTGCGTCGTGTCGCCGGGAACTCGATCCCGAAGTTGTCGAGGTAGAGGTCGCCGGCGAGGCTCGCGCCGAGGGCTGTGATCGGCGACTCGGCGGCTTGAGTGTCGTATTGAACGACGATGTTGATGAGGTCATCGATGAGGTGCTCTCGACGCTTCAGCAGGCGGCCCGCCGCGAGCAGCCACGTGTTGCGCCAGTGACTTGATGGAACGAGTTCGCGCAGGTTCTGCAAGACGACCTGTTCGTCACCATCGGTGATCGCGCGAGCCGCCATGTATTCCTGCAGCGATCGCACCTCGAACTCATACTTCGATGTCTTCGGGGAGACGAGCATGACCAGTCGCTCCGTCGACAGTTTGAGGAGAGTCGTCGCGATCGACTCCGATTCACTCTCTTCGAACCCAGCCGCGCTCAGCCGGCGGCATAGGATACGGGAGATCTCGGCTTTCGTGAGGATAGCGTCCGAGTTACCTGGTCGCTCAGTTCTTGCTTGCAGCTTGAGCCCGGCCTGTTCGTGAAGATGGTCGATGTGTGGGCGCAGCGACTTCAGTTCCGTGAAGGCTTCACTTTTCGCCAGTTCACGGTCGTAGACGACGCGATAGTACCGGTCGAACAGCTCGAATCGATCCGTCGGAAGGTCGACTGCTTCTTCAGCGAGAGCAGTCATGATCGTCACCTGCAACGGTGTGGTCATCAGTCGTTGCGTCACTCGTTCATGGACGGCCGTGATGAGCCTTTGTGCAACCTGCTCGGCGAGGTCCGGATCGTCGACCGCCCGCAACGCGGTGAGTGCTTCCGAGTAGCTAATCGCTTCTGTCTCGGTGAGTTCAGACAGGATGATCTGCGTGCAGGGAAACGCATCGTCGAACTCCCGCCGGTATCCCTGTGGGCGTGTTGTGGCGACGAAGAGCACGTCCGCCTTCTCAGAGCTGAGCTCGCTCACTAGCGCTGTGACGGCCTCGATGAGCCGGCTGCGGATCTTCGCGTCAGGCACCTCGTCAAGGCCGTCGAGCACGAGGCATGACGGCCAGGTGCGCAACCAGTCCAGCAACGCCCCTGGGTCCGACTTCTTCCCCCGAATCAGGATGGAATCTGCAATGTAGGTGAGCAATGAAAACGTCGACGGGGAGGATGCGATTGCGGCCCCCGCCTTTGCCAGCTCGATCACGAACGGCCACCGACGTTTCTGCGGGTTCGGGATTCCCGCCTTTCTGAGCCGTGCGTCGAGGCCATCGAAGGCGAGCTGCGCCCTCTCGCCGTACTCCGCGACGTTTGTGTCAGCGAGGAAGGCGACACGATACGTGTGGGCGATCACTTGGGCGATCGTGCTCTTGCCCTGACCTGGGCCTCCAACGATGACCACCCCGCGAGGCCCCCGCCCTGAGACGGTCGACAAGTGGAGGTCTCCGATTTGCACCGTCTCGGCCGCGGTCATCAACCGCAGGTGGCCCTCCTCGCCCGCGCGCGCCTCCGCAGTGAACGGCAAATCGATAGCGATGTCCGCGAGCCTCACCTTCGACGCGTCGTTGTACCCCGCGTCGCCCGTTCGAACCCATTGCCTGTTGATGAGCTCGGCGACTGCATGCCCAGCAAGCCGGTCCACCTCGAGAGCTGTCTTTTCCGGGAGCAGTTCGGCGACTTGCGCAAGAAAGTCGCCGGTGACGATCTGCTCCAGGTATCGCTGTCGAATGGACGTGTGGGTGTCGAGCATGACGCGAATCTCGTCGTAGTCCCACACGTACCACCCACGCAGCCCCAAATCTTCCGCGTTGGCTGCAAGAAGCTGGTCGAACTGGTCGCGGCCGCCCGTGTCTTTGGTCCCCGTCAGCACAACGTTGGTGGAGAACAGCAGGTACTCCGGCGTCTTCTCGCCGACCCTCCTCTTTACGAGCCAACCACGCAGCTCGGAGCGGACCTCGTCAAGGAACCAACGCCAGTCAGCCGTCGTCGATACAGGCTTCTCGTTGTACTTCATTTGAATGACGCCGTAGCCATCCCACTTCGCGCCCGCCCCGACCGGGAAGTCGACGCGGCCGTCGAACGTGGCGTCGCGCTGCGCGTCGCGACCTGACCCAAACGGCCGGACACCATTGCCCAGCTCAGCCTTTGCAAGCGCTTGGAGCATGTGCTCGAACTGCTGCCAGCCCATTCGGTTGAGGTTGTAGTGGCCCGCAGAGTCCCTCCGGGTCAACGTCGACGCCTATGAGGCGCATTAGAGACATTCTGTACCAGTGCTGCTGCCTATCCGGCTGAACCGGCGAGCGAACGCGTTCGACCGTACGGGGTTCTCCCGGCGACGAGAAACGATCCCAATCCGATCACCAGCGCGCACATTTGAGCCGAGTAGGGCGAGGCCTGAGCTCCGCCCGCCTGCCATTGAACCGATCGGATCCTCGACGTCAATGCCCAGGGAACCCTCCCCTTCCGGTGAAGGCTCATCTACGCTGTCGCACATGGATGAAACCGATGGCCAGCCACGGCCCCGCCCTTGGCAAGCACAGCCATCCACCGATGTGATCGCGGCGTTCACTGACGCCGTCGCTCGGTTGAACGCCGACGGGGACTTCATCGTTCGAGCGCTGACTGACCAGCTGCTCGCAGAGCGACCGATCGCGGACCAGGAAGAGCTGACGCCGCAGGAGATCAGCTATCTCACCCGGTCCAAGGCCTTCACGCCCGAGTCGTTCGAGAAGACATCGACTCGGGTTGCTCGCGGCGGTCTTCTGGCGAGCGAAGCGAGCACCCTTCTGACGGGCGTGCTTCAAACCATGTCCGCGTCCGCAGCCGCTGCCTTCTTGAGTATGGACGAGGACTCGCTCTTCGCCGCCGCCGATCGTGGCGAGTTGTACGCCGTCGATGTTGCCCACTCCAGACGGTTTCCGTCGTGGCAGTTCAGTCTCTCGTCGCCAGGAAAAATCCTGCCGCACCTGACCGAGATCATCGACATTGTGAAAGACAAAGGATGGGTGTCGGTATCGGCTCTCATGGCGACGCCCCAGTCGATCATGGTCACCGACGGGCACCAGAGCCCTGTGGAATGGTTCAGGCGCGGCGGCGACGCGGAGACCCTGGCTCGGATCATCGAGGCTCAGAAGTGGCGATAGAGCTCCTGCTGGGGACGTGAATTCGTGCGCGCCGCCGCTCTCGCATGTCACCTACGGCGTTTGGCCTCGAGCTGCGAGAAACTCCGTCGCCGTCTCAACCCGATACCGCTCGTCGACGTAGTTTGCCGGAGTGAGATTTCGGGTTACGAAGAGCGTGCTCAGGCGAAACTGCTCGCCTTCAGGCGGGTCCCCGAGTCCGAGGCGCGTCGCAATGCTCGCGACGTGGGGCGCTAGTTCGCTCTCCTTGCGGGCTAGCTGCGTGGCGTAGCAGGGCTTGGCCCCGCGGTCTCCTACCTGGTCCCGGAAGAAGGTGCGCAGTTGGCGTGCCGTCTCAGCGAATCCGTGCACCGACGCAGGATCCTTCGCCTCGATTAACCAGATGGTGCTATCGCCAGGGCGTCCGCACACGAGGTCAACTTCGGTCGTGAGAATCGGCACGCCGAGTCGCGCGTGGTCGTTGGGTTTCACGCGGGCGACCGTGGTGTAGCCGAGTTCCTCTAGCCGGTCTTGAAGGAATCTTTCGAACCGAATATTGCGGCGCGCACGGCGATCCGCAAGCGCGTTGCTGACAGGCTGGGGAACGTCTCCCGCCCAGGGAAGAACTCCTTGGAGGAGGTGGCGGTAGTAGACCTGGAAGGACGTCAGTAAGTACTGCGGGCTGATAATGAGTCGTCCGTCCGAGTCTTGCACCAGCGGTTGCACGAGGAGCCGGTGACGCCGTGTGCGCGTTTGCCAGGGTTTCCACTCCACGGCTTGCATCTGGACGGCCGTGCTGGTGAGCATCCGAATAGCGGCGTCAACACGCGTTCTCTGCGACTCATCCGCGTCCGGGCCCAGCGCGTCACAGACCCATGCTGTTGCCTCGGCCACGGTGACGTGCGCGGTCGTCCTGCTTGGCTCGAACGTTTCCCACTTTGCGAGGGTGGCGAGTGCGGCGAGCATGTCCTGCGACGTCGCTCCCCATGCCGGCTGGAACGCATCTTCGACGTCGTCTTCTTCGTTCGCCTGTTGCAGCGAGTCGTCGTCTTGAGTGCCGTGCAATCGGACGCTCGCAGCTGCACGGGTCAGTTCGTCGTTTCGCAGGCCCCACGCCGATGCGTCGGGATGCGGATCGTCGTCAACTGCCAGCTCGTACATCGGGCTGAGGTTGATGACTGCGGGCGCGACTTGGTGATACATCCGCTCACTCAGCGTGGTCGCGGTGAGGTACGCATCTGCGGCGGCAAGAAGACCGCTCCACTCCTGAGGAGTGATCGGCTTCACCGCCGCCGGATTGCCCAGGATGCGCAAGGCAGCCTCCACCACGATCTCGTTACACTGACGAAGCTGAAGTGTCTCCGCCGAGAGCTCGGCCGTGCGGGTGAGCGGATCCCATTCGGTCGCGAGATTCGCTGCGACTCGGGATAGATCGTCTTGCTGATGAATGGCACTGTCCATCACCCTCGCCAGCTGCTCCATCCCCGTGAGCACCACCTCGCTCACGTCGTGTCTCTTGATTCCTTCAGTCAGGGTCTCGAGAGCAAGGGGCGCAAGATGCTCGCGGATGAGTCGATTCGCGTCGTCCGCTCGGTACTCTCCCGGTTGAACGCCGGCGTCGTGGAGTCGTCGTCCCAAAGCCGCAACCATGCGGCTCTCATCAGAGGGTCGTAGACGCCACGGATCAGGCAGGTGATTGAGAGTGGTCCGGGCCTGCTTCATCTCCAAGATGAGAAAGGGTCTCGCTGTGCGCCACTGGTCGCGGAGCGCCGCTCCGGTGTCGATATCCATGCCGCCCGCGCGGAGCAGATCGAACACTGCATCCGCTGTTAGGAGATTCGCCGCGTGCGGATCTCCATTCGCCGAGTCTGCGAATCCCTCGACATCGATGCGCCACAAGAAGTTGACTGGTTCGTCGACGGCACGCGCGTGCGGGTCGAGATACGGCGTGACCACACCGGGCGGTTCACCCGAGACCGTTTCCGATGCGTGGAGGTAGAGGACGTATCCGGGCACATCGATCTCCTGGTGCGCGAAACGCCATCGATCACCAAGCGCAGCGAAGCCGTAGATTAGCCCGCCGCAGAAGTCGAAGAAGAACCGTCGGTGGTCGGCAGATGCTTCCTCCAGGCTCGCCCGTGCCACGGCAACGGGAGGTTCGGTGAGAGCGAGAGACCACCCGTCAACACTCGGCGCGATGTTGACACCGCGGGTGGCGTCGTACATGGGGTCACCTGCGATCATCGCGACGTTTGCGACGGGCCCCGGGGCGACTTCTGCCGCTCGGAGGTCTCGAATCGGGGGAAGCCCAACCCTGAGGAGCGCCACTTCGAGATCCGATAGCTCTACCGCTCGATCCCACTCGGCCTCGCCCGCGTGCGCTTCAAAGTAGACGGCATTGGGTACCACGCCACCCTTGAAAAAAGACTTGCCATTGGCTTTCCATGGCTCCCAGTAGTTGATCGCTTCCCATCCGAAACTCTCAGGGAAATCGGGAGCGCTCAGGTCCCGCGTGAATGCGTAGAGATCATCGTCGGACGTAGCCGTTTCCGCGATCCAGGTCAGGTCTTCGAGCGCGAGTTTTGCTTCGCCGACCGCCTGCGGCACAGCGATGTGACCGGGCGCAGCGAACACCGTCAACGGGATGACCTCCGCGCCCGGCCTGACGGTTCCTCGTCGCCCGCCCGCCATCCGCACCGGCACAGGGTCTGATTGCGACCTCACCTGTTTCGCCAGCTCCACTGAGCCGATGTATGGCGCCGGCGCGGCCCCCAGGTCGGGGACGTAGATGACTGAGACGGCGATGAAAGTGGACGGGTTCACCGGCACCAACCACTGAACGTCAATCCCGCGAAGCGGGGAATCGAGGCCTTCGCTGTTGGGAGGAGCTTCGATCAAGCTGTTGGAAAAGCGCCATAGGGACTGGCGAATCTGGTTCAGGCAAGAACTCCGGAGGGCTCGTCGTGCTTGCCCGTCCCGGTCGAGCGCAGACACCAGTTCTCGTACGGCATGGGCCATGATCTCTGGGATGAAAAGTGGCGGCACCCATCGATGTGCACCCGCCGAGTCAGCGAAGCGAAGGTACCTCCCGAACGGGCTGGAGAGACTCTCCGCGTCGAACGTGGCCCGACTTGCGGAGTTCGTCATCCATTCCAACGCCCTTTCATCAGCTTCACCGAGTTCGATGTGGTCGAGCGGGTTCAGGTTGAGGAGGGCCCGCGTCGCTTCGTACTCCGCGTCCGGCAGGGAGACCTCGTCGTTGAGCGCGAGGTCCGGGGCTGGTACCCATGCGTCTGCAAGGTGGCGGGCGCAGAAGTCGCCGTACTTCATCGCCACGTTCACCACGTTTGCGATGCCGAATTGAAATCGTCTGTGAAGCCGACCGTCTACCGCTTCCGCCATTCTGAGCGCACGCGTGAGGTCGGCGACCGGCCGTTCGGTGAGGCCAGGCACCGCGCGCAGCGGCTCAGAGCCGACCGCGAGGAAGACAGTTCGAGTCGGGTCGGTGGGGATGAAATCTTCACGCGCCGGGCCGATCCCATAGGTGGTAGCCGCTAGATCGGACAGTGCTTGGATCGAAGGCAGCGGCTGGTATTCGTCTGGCGCCGGAGCGGCGGAGGCTCGTAGCGCAGCCGCGAAGCTGCTCCCCAATGTCACCGACCGATGCCTGTTGCCGGGGGACGTGGCGGCGGCGAAAATCAGCGTCCAGAGCTCGTCCGGATCGTACGCTGAAAAGGCCAGTTCGAGTGCGTCGGGCTCCCGTCGCGCGGCGCTCACCGCCCGCGGTTAAGATCGAGACCGCTTGCTTCTCCGAGTTTTCTTGCTCTTTCCCACGCAAGCATTCAAGCGTAAGCCAACGACATCCGCACTGATTACTGAGCGTTGAAAGCGTTGCGCCGGGGAGGAAGGTGGCGAAGAGTTGGGGTGCCGCCTCGAACGCGCGGACGACAGGTCTCCTTCAACGCCGCTGCTCCCGGGCCAGGGAGCTCTTGACCGCTCTCACCTCGTCACCTCGCGGGGGTGCATACACGCAAAAGCGCGCGTAAGATATTGCGTGTACGCGCTAACCAGATGACGACACGAGGAGGCAAGATGGCCGTGAAGAAAAGTCGCACTCGTGCCGCCTCCGCTCGCGAGGCGACTGTGAACCGCGGCACAGTGACAGGTCGATTCCTCAACGGGAACCCGAAGCTCGTCGTGGCGACCAAGGCCCCCGCAAAGACCGACGTACAAGCCGGTGTCGAGCGCCTTGCGCAGGTGGCGAAGACGTCAAACGTCGACGTATCCGTGTTCAACGCACTCATCGACGAGCTCGCCGATGCCATGACCGACCGTCAATCGACCGAGCTGGGCCTCACAGAGCAGGAAGCCAACTTCCTGATCGAGTCTGGCGATTTCACTCCGGAGGAGCTCGCCGAGGCAGCCGCATTCGTCACCAGCGGTGGGATCGCCAAGCTCGAGCGCGAGACTCACGTGCGCGCCCTAACCAACACCTACACCGCATCCGAGGTCGCAGCGCTCCTCGGCATCGATGCCTCCAGTGTGCGTCACCGCCAGAGCAAGAACACCTTGTACGGCTTCCGGGCAGGAAGGATCCGCCTCTACCCTCGATGGCAGTTCATTTCCGGCGATAGGGTCTCGACGATCCCCCACCTCCCGCTGCTCGTCCGAGCGATCCCGTCCGACTGGGATCCGGCCGACGTCGAAGGCTTCATGACAACACCTCAAGACGACTTGCGGTCGAGCGATGAGTCTGTCGACCCCCAGGAATGGATGACGCCGATCGAGTGGCTGGCTGCCGCGAAGGATCCTGCACCCGTAGTGGACATCCTCGAAGACGCCGACATCACGTGAGCCCGTCGAACGCGAAAGTCCCCGCAACACCCCCGGCGCCGCTCACACTCGACGCGAGTGAGCACCTGAGATCATTCGATGGGATCCTTTGGCGGGTCTTCGCTACGAGAGGTGCTCACCCACAGGCGTGGGATGAGCTACGGCACTTCGGGCCGATCAGAACCATGCGCTTTGACCCGCATCCCGAGCCGCAGCAGCACCATGCCGATTATGGCGTGACGTACGCAGCTGCCGGATCTACAACAGCTCTCGGCGAGGTGTTTCAGAAGGGCCGACTAATCAATCGGCGCGTTCGTGGAAACACCCTCGCGGCTTGGCGGCCGACGCGTGAGCTTCGGTTACTGGATCTCACCAGCAACTGGCCCGTGATCAACGGGACGACCTCTTCGATCCAGATGGGGCCTAAGCGATACACGCGGAACTGGGCGAATGCGATCCATGACCAGCTTGGGTCGAGCATCGACGGGCTCTACCATGTGTCATCGATCGACTTCGGCCCGATGGTGACGCTGTTCTCGTCCGCCGAGGGCTCGTTCCCGCCGCTGCCGTTGGTGCACACCCGACTGGACTCATCCAGTGCGAACGTGTACCTCGCGAAAGCCGTGAAAAGGCTCGGCTACCGCGTTAAGAAATAGAACCGCCCCAGGACGGCAGTCCGCGATTCTCGGATTATCAGATGACGCTCGATCCACCCGTACTCTCAGTGCTATGCCAAAGCGTTCCACATTGCAGACTCTCGGCGGTGCTGTCGAAGGATTCCGGGACTTCGCGGCGGCGATCAAGAGTGGAGTGCCCACGGTTCGAAAGGGGTCAATGGCGGAGGAAGATCAAGCCCTCGCAGGAAACATCGTCATCCCTCATGCCATAGTCTCCGGGCTCGTCCTCACCGCTGCGGACCACGTATCCGCCTGGGCGGAGCTTGCCGCTAGCCCCGAGGAGAACGTGTTGCTCCTTCATATGCAGGCTGACTACACCTTGTTCCGTCCTGTCTTGGAGGGGCTCGCGGAGCTCATCTGGATCCTGGACGGCACCGATTCCTCGAGTCCGCAGGGCGCTCGAGATCGCCCGCATCGAGTACAGGCACGGGCTGAAGCTGACGAACGCTCTGCGCAAAGCTCAAACACCAGATGACAGAACGGAACAAGGAATAGCCGCGCTGGGGCGTTTCCTTAGGACCACCGCGACCAACCTCGGGTCCGATCCAGAGGACGTTC
>JAAIGE0101370940.1_pt1 | contig 13184 bp, 10 predicted proteins | sample 6487951 | NCBI WGS metagenome assembly JAAIGE01 (sample SAMN13974128, study PRJNA590717) | phyllosphere metagenome | biome: tomato field; feature: multiple bacterial spot infested tomato fields; material: tomato leaves; isolation source: leaves from tomato fields | host: Solanum lycopersicum ... | reverse complement strand
TGGACGGGGTGGATGGCGCTGCGCCTCGCCTGGCGCACGCTGCGCGACCGGCACCTGCCCGGCGCGGCGAGCCCGGGAGCGTGGCGCCTTGAGCGCTACGTCCTGCGGGCGACGCTGCGCCCGCAGCTGCGGCTGGTGCTGCTCTCGCTCCTGACGCTGCCGGCCGCGTGGCTCCTCCTGGAGATCCCCAAGCACATCATCAACCACGCCCTCTCGGACGCGGAGGGCGACGTCCGTCCCGGCATGGCCTTCCTCGGGCTCGAACTGGGACGCGTCGAGCTCCTGTTCGCGCTGTGTGCGAGCTACCTCGCCGTGCTGACGCTGGGCGGCCTCGCCAAGTACGCGGTCAACCGGGCGCGCGGCGGCCTCAACGAGCGCCTCGTGCGCCGGCTGCGCCTCGCCGTCTTCCGGCGGGCCCGCGGGGAGCGCTCGCCCGAGCGCCGCGCCGCGCTGGCCGCCGTCGCCGTGCAGGAGGTCGAGCCCATCGGCTACGCCGGCGCGGGCCTGGTGGCCGTGCCCTTCGTCCAAGGCGGCACGCTCCTGACCAGCGTGGCCTTCCTTCTCCTCCAGGACGCCGCCCTGGCGCTCGCCGCGCTGGTGATGCTGCCGGTGCAACTCACCCTCCTGCCGCGGCTGCAGCGGCGCCTGAACGCCAAGGTGCGCGAGCGGGTGCACGCGACCCGGGCGCTCGGCGGCCTCCTGACCGCGCCGGAAGCTGGGAACGCGGGCCATCCTCCGGCCCTGCTCCGGCAGATGCGCCAGGCCGAGGCGCTGGAGCGGGTGCGCGTCGAGATCGCCGATCTGAAGGGCCGGCTCAAGGGTCTCTACAACTACACGGCCAACCTGACGCCGTTCTTCTTCTTCTCGGTCGGCGGCTACCTTGTCATCCAGGGCCGGCTCTCGCTCGGGGCGCTGGTTGCCGCACTTGCGGCCTACAAGGAGATTTCGCCGGCCCTGCGGGAGCTGTTTGACTTCGCGCAGGGCTGGTCGGACGCGCGAGCCCGCTTCGAGGAGGTCGAGAAGGCGCTCGGGCCCCCTGAGCCGATGCCCGCTGTCTCTGGCGGGGCGGCCAGGCGTGCGATGACGAAACTCCGTGGCATCGAAGCCAACGTGCGCCGTTCGGTCCATGGCGTGCCGCTGAATTCGAGCGGAGCTACGAGGTGAGAGCGACAGCTTGGCCACTTTGGTGCTCGTTGGCGTCCGCCGTCGTCTTCGCGCAGTTCGCATTCCCGACGACCTATTTGCGGAAAATCAACAAATCGAACAGGACGGCGCACCAAACTGCGACGATGGCGATCCAGTATTCCAATTGCGATATTTCGGATCGGCCAGAGTTGTTGGCGGCGATGCCGCAACTCGGACATCGTTCGGCGTCGGCGCAGATCGCTCGTCCGCAAGAGGTGCATTTCGATAGGAGCACAGGCGCCTACCTTGTATATTGATTGGATAGCTTGGACTGACTACATCTACACTGTGAATGATACTCTACAGCCAGGCTGCCCGATTCCCTGGAACGATTCTGTAAAGCGCCGAGGCCGGTGGCTGAAGTACGTATTTAGGATTAAACACGTCCGCGTTCGAAGCCCATGAAGGAATACTGAATTCCCTTCCAGCATCTCCTGACTTTAGGTTGTCCAAGCTGCGTCATGCTCTATCTAAGCGAGCTGTCGCTCGCGCGCTGCTGGAAACCCGAAAAAGTACCGGCCGCTTTGAGCAGGCTTCGAACGCTTGCCATGCGTGCGCATTCTTCGGTTCTTCTATCGGATGCGCATCGGCAGAGATCCGTCCACAGGCGTCGTCCAGACCTGTCCGATAGGGGATCGGCATACGGACACCCGGGATCCGCCCCGGGATCCGCCCCGGGATCCGATCCGCCCAAGCGGGTAGCCGTCTCACAAGACCCGTACGCTGATCCTTTCAATGGCGGGGGGCCAAACGTACACTTCTCGCCATGACGATTCTGATCGGCTACGCCCGCTGCTCGACCGACCGGCAGGATCTCGCGGCCCAGCGCGCCGCCCTGGAAGGGCTCGGGGTCGCACCGGAACGGGTCTACACCGACCACGGGCTGACCGGCACGAACAGGGATCGCCCGGGCCTGGCGCAGGCGCTGGCCGCCACCCGGACAGGCGACACCCTCGTGGTCCCCAAGCTCGACCGGCTGGCCCGCTCGGTCCCGGACGCCCGTGCCATCGCCGACGCGCTGGTTGGGCGAGGGGTCAAGCTGGCCCTGGGGGCGAGCGTCTACGATCCGGCCGATCCGATGGGGAAGATGTTCTTCAACATCCTGGCCACCTTCGCCGAGTTCGAGAGCGACCTGATCCGTCTACGCACCCGCGAGGGAATGGCGATCGCCAAGTCCCGTGGCAAACTCACGGGCAAGAAGCCCAAGCTCACCGAGAAGCATCAGCGAGAGCTGCGCAGGATGAACGACACGGGAGAATACGTGATCGCCGACCTGGCCGCGCTGTTCTCCGTCTCACGGCCTACCGTCTACCGAACCCTCGCACGGCAATCGGGTGGAATCCCGCGACCCGGGATCTCATCGACGGCCGCGTAGCCTCCAGCGGCTCCCATCGGGGCGCGCACCGGATGGCACTGCGGACCCGGGGAAGGGCCCTTGCTGCCCCCACGCCGACGTCAGTTGGTGTTTGTCCGGTATTCCCGGCGGAGCAACGTCACGAGATCCTCGACCAAGTCGCGCTCGTCGTGCTTGAGGGCGGCCCGGGTACGCAGGGCTGGCGACAGCGTCACCGGACCCGGCTCCTTGTGGCCGAAACCGTGGCTGACTGAGCCTCGGTTCGCGGTCGCCTCGCTGCGGGTGCGCCAGATCATGTACTGGGCGTCGGCGATCGAGGCCGCCAGGACGACGTGCGTGAGACGTTGGGTCGGATCGACCCGGTCTAGGACCGCCACCGCATAGCGGAGGATCCGCGTCACCAGGTCGGCGACATCTTCCTCAATGACCGCCCCCATCATGTCGTCCGAGCGCGGGAGCGGCAGCGTGAACAGCATGTGCCCCTGCGGCATCATCGTCACGGCGGCGTCGCGCTCCTGACGGATGACGAGCGCACCGCCCTCGACGACATCCCCGACGCCCTTGCCTCGGTCGAGTATCTGGGTCCCGCCGAAGAGGCTCCACTGCAGCAGCTGCTCCGCCAGGTCGCGGTCCTCGATCTGGCTCGGCCTCAGGATCGACTGCTCCGGGCCCATCACGACCGAGATGGACAGGCGCTTCTGGCCGGTCGAGTGGCTGCGGCTGTCCTTCGGCAGCATGCCGATCGCGCGATCGAGCATGGCGCCCTCATCGACCGGCCCGGCGGCCTTGGACATCTCGTACTGGTGCACGGCCCGAACGATCTTCCCCCGTAGGTCGTCGGGACCGTTGAAGCCGCCGCGGAATAGGCCGCCGCTCCAACCCTGAACCTCGGCCACGAACGCGGCCTCGTCGTCGTCCCGATCGACGCCTTCCTGGACGAAGGCGATCACGGGTCTGGTCTGGCGCGCCTCTCTGTATTCCTCGTGCGTGGCCGAGAGACCGGACTCCTGCTTCGCCCCGTAGGACTTGCCGAGGATCAGCACGACGAGGCCGGCGTGGCGGATTCCTTCGAGGCAGGCGACCTGCGGCGATGCCGGACGTGCGCCGAAATCCTCCGCCATGATGACCTCGTGGCCGAGATCGCCGATCGCGGAACGGGCCGCGTCGCGGATCGGCTCCAGGCCGGAGATGAGTGAGCTGACAAAGATCTTCATAGGGTGACCGTCTCTGCGTGACGCCCGACGCCAAGGGACCATGGACATCGCGCTTGTGTTCGTACTCGTTTTGGTGATATGAACCCAAAATTGGGTAAGAACAAGAGGTTGGTGTGGGCACGCCGTTAGAAGCCGACGATGCGCAGCGTCTGAGGGACCTGCGCGATGCCATCGCCGCCGCGGGCGACGAGCTGTCGCTGCCGCAACTCCTGGCGCTCCTGACGATCGCGGCGGAGCCGAACCTGTCGGTGAACGACTTGGCCGAGCGGATGGGCGTTCCGCAGCAATCGGCCAGCCGTTTCGTCGCCGTGCTGCTCGGGCGCTACCAGTCAGCATCGGGCGCCGGCCCCAAGGAGCCGCTGATCGACCAGGGCGTCTCCCTGACTGATCCGCGCAAGAGAGCGCTCACGCTGACACCCGCCGGCCAGGATCTCGTCACCAGGATGACGGGCCCGGGGCCTTCCACCCGCCACTCGAAGGGACACTGACATGTCGGCAGCCGACAAGCTCCTCGGCCTCGATCTGAAGAACGGATGGAAGGTGACGAAGCACCTTCAGCGCGGGCCCGCCGCGACCGGCGGGATGTTCTCGCAGAGCTACATCGCGGAAAAGGGCGCCGCCGTCGGATTTCTGAAGGCGTTCGACTTCTCGCCGGCCCTTCAGCCGGACGTCGACATGGCCAACGAGATCCAGAAGCTCATCGCCTGCTACAACCACGAGCGCGCCATCCTCGACCATTGCCGGGGGCGCAGGCTCTCGAAGGTCGTGATCGCCCTCGACCACGGAGACGTCCAGGTGCCCGGCATGGGCCCCATGGAGGGACGCGTCTTCTACCTCATCTTCGAGATGGCCGAGGGCGACGTCCGGGTCCAGATGGACACCAGCACCGCGTGCGACGCCCTGTGGTGCATGCATGCGCTCAAGGACATCACGCTCGGCCTCTGGCAGGTCCACAAGGAGATGATCGCCCACCAGGACGGCAAGCCGTCGAACGTGCTTGCCTATCCCGGCCCATCCTTCAAGGTCGCCGATTTCGGGCGGTCCTCGCGGAAGGGCCAGCCGGCCGCCCACGACGACTTCAAGATTGCCGGCGACCGCGGGTATGCCCCGCCCGAGCAGCTGTTCGGCTTCGTGCATCCCGAGTTCACCAATCGCCGGATCGGCTGCGATCTCTACATGCTGGGAAACCTGGCCGCCTTCCTGTTCTCCGGGGTCAACATCACGCCCCTCCTGCTTTCGAAGCTGGATCCCCAGCATCATCCCCGCGCCTGGAGCGGGACCTACGAGCAGGTCCTGCCCTACGTTCGGAACGCCTTCTCCGCAGTCCTGGCGGACGTGAGCCCGCTCATCGACGAGCGGGTCCGCGCCGACGTGCTCGGCCTGGTGCGCGAGTTCTGCGACCCAGACCTCCAGCGCCGGGGGCATCCCGACCACCTTGGCCAGTCCACCCAGTTCTCGCTCGAACGGTACGTTTCGAGGATGGACCTGGCTGCGAAGCGGCTCAGCATCCTCATGCGTACCGGGAGGGCCGCATGACGCCCGAATCCCTCGCGACGCAACGGCGCCTCGTCCCACGATGGAGGAGCCTTGCGCTCACCCTGCGCGCGCGCGAGCTCGGCCTGGGGGGGAACCCGAAGCCGGCGCCCCACCTCTCGCCCGAGATGGTGCAACGTCTCGAACGCTGGCGGATGTTTCCCAGCATCGTCTCCGCATCCGAGCTCGTCGAGATTGCGATCGTCGAATGCCGGGAGGGAGAGGCCCTCAACGCCGCGCGCCGGCTCATCGCCCCGAACAGCACCGCCGCGCCGCTCGTCCGGGCTCAGGCGGCGGAACTGCTCCAACGCAACGGCGAGGATGTGCCGGACAAGCTGGTGCAGGCGAGGCCGACAGACGCCACCGCGTGGCGGGACCTGACTAGGTTGCATCCGCATGATGCGCTGGCATGGGTCGAGCTGGCCCTACACCAGACAGTTGCCGGGCGGGACGAGCGGGCGGAGCGATCGATGCGTGTCGCTCTCCAACTCTCGCCCGACAACCGGCACGTGCTGCGTTCGGCGTCGCGGCTGTTCCTGCACATGGGAGATCCGGAGCGCGCGCACGACATCGTGCGAAGGAGTTCGGCCACCCGGGGGGACCCGTGGCTGCTCGCTGCGGAGATCGCCTTGGCCGAGCTTGCCGACCGGGATCCGACCTTCTTCAAGCAGGGCGTCCGCTTCGTCGATGACGGGGGGATGTTCCCCCACCAAATCACCGAGCTCGCAGGCGCGATCGGAACGGCGGACCTCCTCGGCGGTGGCGTGAAGCGATCCAGGCGCATGTTCCGCACGAGCATGGTCGACCCGACCGGCAGCTCGTTGGCGCAGGGTGAGTGGGCGACCCGGCACCTCGGCGTCGATCTCGTCCCGGACGAGCGGCTGGACACGGTGTCGGAGGCTCACGAGGCCCAGGCCTTCCATCTCTATCGGAGGGCCCGCTTCGACGATGTCCCGAGCGCCTGCGAGGCTTGGTCCCGGGTCGATCCCTTCTCGCTTCGGCCTTACGAGTTCGGTGCGAGCACGGCCGCTTTCACGGAGGATTTCGCGAAGGCGGAGGAGCTGTCGGCCCGAGGCCTTCAACGCAACTCGGATTCACCGATCCTGCTGAACGTCCGCGCCTTCGTCATGGCGTCGCAGAACCATCTGGCCGAGGCCAGCAAGCTCCTGCGCCAGGTCGACGCCGAGAAAGCGGCCCCTGCCTTCAGGCACCTGACCGGGGCGAACAACGGAATGGTGGCTTTCCGCTCCGGGGACCTAGCCAAGGGCCGCCAACTCTACCTGGAGGCCGCGGAGGGATTCCGGAAGGCGCACATGCCCATGCCGAGCGCCCATGCTCGCGTCTTCCTCGCTCGGGAAGCGCACCTGGCCGGCGACCCGGATGCCCCAAAGCTCCTCCTTGAGGCACAGAAGGCTGTCGAGCGCCTCGGTTTCACGGAGGTGTCGTTCACCTTGGAGAAGGTGGAGACGTTGATGGGGGCCACGCCGCTGAGCCCCCGCAAGCCGAACCCTGTGCCCTCTCGTCCCGAGCCTCTGCCGACGAAGCCTCGCGTCATCACGTGGAGCACGCCAGGCTGGACGAGGCCGGTATAGTACGATCCTACGCCGGGGGATCGTGACCCACGACCAAGCATGGCAGGGCCCGCCAGCGTCGCCGCCGGCGGGCCCTGGTGACGGTCGAGTTCATCGAGGGAAAGATCGAAGCCCGACAAGACTTCCGACCCAGCAGAAGCCTTATGGTAGCGCCTGGTAGGTCCCAAGAAGGGTATAAATGGACGTCGATCCTTTCGATGAGGGGGCCTCAAACGCACACTCGTGACTATGACGGCGCTTCTGATCGGCTACGCCCGCTGCTCGACCGACAAGCAGGACCTCGCGGCCCAGCGCACCGCGCTGAAGGCGCTCGGCGTCGCGCCTGAGCGCATCTAAACCGACCATGGATTGAGCGGGACCAATCGCGCGGCCGGGTATCGACCAAGCCCTGGCGGCCGCCCGCGCCGGCGACACGCTAGTCGTGCCGAAGCTCGACCGACTCGCCCGGTCCGTCCCGGACGCACGATCCATCGCCGACGGTCTCGTCAGCCGCGGCGTCCGCCCCGCCCTCGGCACGAGCATCTACGACCCCGGGGGGCCGATGGGCCGCATGTTCTTCGACATCTTGGCGACTTTCGCCGAGTTCGAGAGCGACCTGATTCGTCTCCGAACCCGCGAGGAACGGCGATAGCCCGGTCCCGGAGCAAGCTGCGCGGCAAGAAGCCTAGGCTATCGGAGAAGCAGCAGCGGGAGCTGCGCCGGATGAACGACACGGGCGAGTATGCGATCGGGGATCTGGCCGAGCTGTTCTCCGTCTCGCGGCCTACCGTCTACCGAACCTTCGCAAGGCAATCGGATGGTATCCCGTAACCCGGGATCCGAGCGACGGCCCCCTAGCCTCCAGCGGCTCCCCTGAAAGCGCGCACCGGATGGAACGGCGGGCCTAGGGAAGGGCCCCTGTGGTCCCCCACGCCGACGTCAGTTGGTGTTCGTCCGGTATTCCCGACGGAGCAACGTCACGAGATCCTCGACCAAGTCGCGCTCGTCGTGCTTGGGGGCGGCCCGGGTACGCAGTGCTGGCGACAGTGTTGCCGCACCCGGCTCCTTGTGACCGAAACCGCGGCTGACGGAGCCTCTGTTCGCGTTCGCCTCGCTGCGGATGCGCCCGATGATGGGGGCGGCGCCGCTAAATCCCCGCAAGCCGAACCCTGTGCCTCCTCGTCCCGAGCCTCTGGCGATTAAGCCTCGCGTCATTAAGCCTTGCGTCATCACGTGGAGCACGCCGGGCTGGACGAGGCCGGGATAGCACGATCCTACGCCACGGGGATCCTGGCCCGCGACCGAGCATGGCAGGGACCCGCTGGCGGGTCTTGGTGACGACCAAGTTCATCTGGGGAAAGATCGAAGACCGCAGTTTCCAGGTCGGCATTCGCTTGCTGGTAGCGCTTGGCAGGCCCCAGGAAGAGCATGAATGGAAAAGAGCGCGTCAAAGCTGAGGCTTAGAGCCGTTCCCAACCGCAGTGTCATCGGGAGCGGCCGTAGATTGAGGCTTCTTAGATGGTGTTCAATATGCATCGCGCTCCTCTTTGAGGAGGCCGCTGCTATCTCCTCCCAATTTCTGAAGCCAATCGCTCGTCGAATCTAATGATAAAACGGGAAAATCCATCAGCAATCATGGCGTAGATCCTGCCTGAACTTCTCAAATTCGGCGCGTTTTCGAATAATTTCAGCCAATCCTTCAATGACGTCCTCTCGATCGCCTTCAAGGATCTCGCACAGTGCATCAATGGCGTCCGAGAGCGGCTGCAGATCGCCGATGTCGGGCACGTTGGGCGGTAGTGAGAACATCACTTGTCCTCCCTGACGCGTGCGGAAGCCTCAGGCTCCGCCCGTTCTTCAGCCAAAGCCAGTATGCGGTCGATCTCCTGACCGGAAAGGTAGCCTGTCTCCTCAAGTTCGCGGGCAACAGCCTGCAATGCCGTGCGACGTTCGATCAGGATGTTTCGCGCCCGGTCGCTCGCCCGCTTAAGGCGCTCGGTAACGGCCGGCAGCAAGCCCTTGATCAGGATCATGTCGGTGGCGGCAGGCTCCAGATAGATGTTGCCGAGAAATCCGAGCCCATAGGTGAGCTCGATGTCGCGCGCGATTTCGGTCGCCAAGGCAAGATCGGAGCTCGCGCCGAAGCTTCCGCCGATCGATCCGGAACCGATTTCGATCTCTTCCGCGACCCGACCCGCCAGGAGCGAAGCCAACGCCGCCTCCAATTCGGTCAGGGTCACAGCACCATTTTTGATGAACTTGAAGCAAGCTTGGCCGCCTTCGTCATCCAGGGACAAGTCCATGAGCGCACCGTAGCCGAGTGCTTGGCTGACGACCGCATGACCGGCTTCGTGAACCGCAACGCGATGTCGGACTACCGCCGAGAGAGGGCGACGCCCTTGTCGAACCTCGGCCAGCAGGTCGTCCAGTGTCACGGCTCGGCCACAGCGGCGCGCCGTTCCCTTAGCGCGCCGGACGAAGGCTTCCGCATCCGCGCCCGTCATGCCGCGTGCAGCCAACGCCAGCGGTAGCATCGAAGCATCCGGCAGGATCTCGCGACCGAGATGATGGCGGAAGATCTGGGCGAGCGCGGTGGTGTCCGGTCTCTTGATCGCGATCTCACGGTCCAGCCGCCCAGACCGCTTTACTGCAGGGTCGATCTTGTCGGGGTGGTTCGTCGCCGCCACAACCACAACGCCGGGCCGCTCATCCACGCCTGCGAGCAGTTCGAGGAACAGGTTGACGATCTGGGTCCAGTACTGAACGTATTCCCCCCGGATCTGACCGCGGTCGGAGATGCCGTCGAGTTCGTCGATGAACAGAATACAGGGTGCCTGCGATCTGGCTTGGGCGAAGACCTTGCGGATGGCCTGCAACGTTCCGGACAAGTAGCTCGACGCGTTCCAGTCGGCGACGGAGGTGGCCACCAATGGAACGCGAGCACTTTTTGCCAGGGCTCTGGCGAAGCTCGTTTTTCCAACTCCGGGCGGCCCCGAAAGTAGCAACCCGCGGTGGTCGATTTCGTCCCATCCAAGACGCCCAGCCCTATAAGCCTGCAAATCGGCTGCGGCGGCCAGTCCCCAAGTCTTGGCCTCGCCATAACCGTCTAAGACCTCCAGGGGTGGTCCATCGCCGAGATAGTCGGCCTTGGCGGCGACGATTCTCTCAAGCGCCTCGATGCAGGCATCGGGCGTGCCGGTCCTTCGGAGTGCGACGGGTAGATCGGCAATATCGATCATTCGAAGCAGATCGGGATCGATATCCCGCGATGGTGTACCACCGACGACGGCCTCGATCACGAGTGCGAGACCGGCTTGGTCCAGATTCGTTAAAGCGATCCGGTGCTCGGAGGAGCGCGTTAGGTCACGCGGTAACTGCCGCGTCGGATCAGGCGCAATACCGACGATGGGAATCCGAATATGAAGGGCCGCGCGGATCGCCTCGTTGCCCTTATCCGGCCTCGCCTCGCTCCCGATCCCGTCGCAGACGAACAGCGCGACATGCCGGCGGGTCAGTTCACGACTTGCTCGCCCGACAGCAAGATCGACAGTTTTGGCTTGGGATCGGAACAGGCACTTCTCGGCGACGATCCGAACCGGCTCGACGAGATCCGAGACGTTCGTCGCCAGTGAGACCACAGGCGCCTCCCGACGCAGCCGCCGGACAAGGCCGGTCTCGGCGGCCACAGCGCGCGCGAGCATCACCGCCACGGCAGCCAGATCGGCTGGGATTGCTACATGAGCCGTCTGGGGTCGGTCTGCCTCGTCCTGGGCGACGATCTGCTCCACAGCATCGTCGTCGAGCGAAACCTCGTCCTCGAAGGCATCCGAACTAAAGCGTTGACCGGCCTTGAGCCGCTTACGCTCTTCGTGGACCAGTTGCTGCAGGAAGGCTCGCGCTAGTCGGTCGGAGGCTTTGCCCTTCGGCTCGGAAGAGGTCGAAGCTGCGGATATATGTGCTGGGAATGTCATACGAGATCTCCCACGGTCCGGCGTGGGTATGCGCCGACCGTCAGCTTTACCGCCGGAATGCTGGGGCGACGCGGCTGGCTCGACGACGTCGAGGCACTCTGCAGGCATCGCTTCAGGAGATCGCCTGCTTCATAGGCGATACGAGTTTATAGAACAAAAAGCGAACAAAGGCTACTACCGGTTGCTCTTGTCCACAGTCAGCCACGCCGAAGCGCCCGCTGCAGGGGAAGCATCGCAGGCGTCCTCAGAAACCTGCGCCACCGTGACGAGCTCCGTCCGAAGTACGCCACTTGCTACAGACTTCCTTCGTCACGCACTTTGAACGTGAGGGCTCCGATGTGATGCAGGAGCTAGCGCGCAAGCTCGACCTTGTGGTTCTCCCATTGCAAATTTCAATCGCCTGACCCAGTTCACCCCCGGTTGATGCGAGCGCGCGACAGAAATCTGGAAAAAATAAAGATATGGATATTGTTAAATAGAATTATCCAGCATTCAGAAGAGACTTACAGATATCGCAAAATACAGCACTCAAGCCGTGATCGCTCGACAAGGACCTGAAACCGAAAATGAAACCTGGCATTATCTAGAAATCAGGCTTATTTTTCTTGCACTTTTTTAGCACCGATCGATATGCGCATAAAGACATGGATAGCTTTTCGGAATTCCGCATCACGTTACGTCCTTTTGTCTCACATAGATAATGCTCAACTTCGGGGCCCGCAGATTTATATCTTGGAGAATTGAACTTTCCGTCAGGGCGACGAGAAACACTGTAAGAGTAACCGCATTCGCACTGCATCGTAGCAACGATTATGCCCCCCTTTCTGCGAGATGTATTTACGATGCGGACATTTTCTCGAACCTCATCGCACGTCAACCTGTTTCTGCAGGGCCATTTATATCCGCTAAATAGCCTTTTATATGCCGGCCAGCAGGCGCGAGAAGTGATTTTTATTCCATCGTTGAGCAGGCCTTTAAGTATGTAGTCAAATAGAATATGGTATACAGGCGAATTGCATCTATGCTCAGACCCAAGTAGATTCGAAATCCATCTGCCGTTGATGTCAAAAATGGGATGATATTTCGTGATAGATCCGACGTAGATTTGTGCTGCATCTGCAAATTCATCGGCACGGATCATAGATCCGGAAGTCAACAGATTCAGATGACTTAATTTATTCATACGAAGTCGCTTTAACTCTGCAAAATCTTCAATCTGCTTAGGCCTCCGCAATAGACTGTGGCTGTATTTGGCGAATTCGATAAACTGATTCACGTTGTCGCCCGGCTCAAAACTGACACATGGCCTCGCATCATATGGGCAACTATCGTTATCTACGCAGATTAGATAAGAACTCCTGAAAGCTTTCACCTCGGTCAACTTAAGTACAGTTTTGTGTTTTAGGCAAATATCAACCAGAGGAAGCTGGTGCAAACGGTTCCAATAAGACTCTCCAAATTTATTCAAGTTCTCAAGATTGCACTGCGGGCAGAATTTTAGATATGAGTCTCGAATGTTTTTCCCGATTGTGTTGAGCCCATTTTTTGCGTCACTGTCAATAAGATTTTTTATTATATCATCTTTGGCAAGGCTTGGGAGAAATGATGTATGATATGGAATCAACGTGTGTCTATGTAAAATCAGCCGCGGATCATAATCTGGTACGCTTGGAAATTTGCTGCAGATTGCCCCGATTCTAATTGGAAGATCCGCCGACATACGAGCTTTGATACTCGAGTCTTTGCCATACAGATGCTTGAGGAGCGCAGGGCTAGACCAGCCGTTGTAGCGCGCAATGCGCGCTACGTAGCTGTACAGCAGCTCGTCGCAATATAAGTTTGGGAGGTGCGGAATCTGACCAGCCCCAAACCCCAGCGGTGTTTCAGAATACATCTCTAAGTCCTGTACAAAAACGCAACTTGACTGAATTGCAGGCTAAGCACTACACCTCCTCAGCTCAAGAACGCACCGGACTTCCTTCCTAATACCGCAGGACGCGCAGTACATTCCCGCACGACATGAACGATCTTTATTTTCCGACCTGCCAACAACAAGCATATTGATTGGAAAATCCGCCGCGACTCTTACCTATGCGCGGAAAGGTTTCGTGGCAATTCGCAAGCAGAAGGCCATCGAATCCGTTAGTTCTTTATTTTCCGCTGCCAGCGGCGCGGTTCTACGATCCCGCCCGGGTGGCCATCGTGCCGATGGGGTCGTGCTTCCCCGGCCTCGACGCCAAGGGCGGCGACCGGCCGCCCCGCCGGGAATGCGCCGAGCGCTGGCGGGCGGAGCTCTTCTCCGGCCTGCCGGAGCTGGAGCTGATCCTGGTGATCGGCCAGTACGCGCAGGGCTGGC
>JAAIGE0100651318.1_pt1 | contig 13187 bp, 9 predicted proteins | sample 6487951 | NCBI WGS metagenome assembly JAAIGE01 (sample SAMN13974128, study PRJNA590717) | phyllosphere metagenome | biome: tomato field; feature: multiple bacterial spot infested tomato fields; material: tomato leaves; isolation source: leaves from tomato fields | host: Solanum lycopersicum ... | reverse complement strand
GAGATGTTGATAGCCCGCCCGGTGAGCTCCTCGACGCCGAAAATGGCACCGATCGAACTGCCCAGTACCAGCCATACGAAGAAATTACAGAGCGGCGCATAGATGGTCTTGGCGATGTGCGGCAGGATCACGTAACGCACTGTCTGTAGGCCTGACATGCCAAGTGTGACTGCGGTTTCAATCTCCGCTTTTCGCACGGACTCAACACCAGAGCGCAAGATGTCCGTGAGGTAGGCGCCTGAGTTGAGAGTCAGCCCTATCAGCACCGCAGTCATTGGCTCCAGCACGATGCCGACGTCAGGCAAGGCGTAGAACAGGAAGAAGATCTGTACCAGCGCAGGGGTATTGGTGAACAGCGTGATGTAGATGCTCACCAGGGCACGTAGTAGCCGTCCGCCATGCAACTTGGCCATGGCCCCGGCCAAACCGATCGCCGCGCCAAGCCAGAACGACACGAAGGCGATTTCCAGAGTGAACAGTGCGCCCTTTAAAAGATAGGGCAGATTCTGAATCACGTTGGAGAATTGAAAGGTGTAGTCCACGAGTCTATCCGTCTATTAGGCAGCTCTCATGTACAGCCTGAAGGTGTTACACGAGAGCTACGGAGGATTAGAAATACGGGCTGGCGGCTACTGGTACGAGCATTGGTGCGCCGTATGCTTTTTGCCAAGTAGCGTTGATGAAGCCGCTGCTATGCATTTCGTACAGCACCACATTCAAATAGTCTTTCAGACCAGTGCTGTTCTTGGCCACGCCAATGCAGTCATATCCTACGGAGATGGGTTCTTTAAGCACCTTCCACTTCACATCCGGATAGTTCTTGGTGAAGTTCATAAAGAAGTCGATGTTTTCGACGATGGCGTCGCCACGCCCCTGAGCAACTGCGCGCACGGTGTCAGCAATGGTTTCAACCAGCAGGACATTGGCTTTGGGTAACTCTTTCTTGAGATAGTCCACGGACCAGTTGCCGCGCATGTTGACCAGCTTTACATCTGGGCTATCAAGCTGCTTCCAGTTATCGACCTTAAGCTTTTCGGTCGTCAGCACAGCCATGGACTCAGTGTGCAAAGGTACGGTGAAGTCAATCAGCTTCGCGCGTTCGGAGTTTCTGGTGAGTGCGCCGAGAGAAATATCGATCCGATCCGACTGCAGAAACGGGACCCGCTGGGCGCTCTCGGTCGGAACGAATTCCGCTTTTACGTTCAGATTACGCGCGATCTCGTTGGCTGCATCAATATCAAAACCGACCATTTCGTTCTTGTCGTTGTAAGAGCTCATGGGCGGAAAGTTGGGATTGACGCCTACTCTCAACGTACCGCTTTGGATAATCGCATCGAGACTGCGTGCCTGCACGGTACCGGCAGCGCCAGCTACCGCGACCGCCAGTGAAAGGATGACTGCTTTCAAATTCCGCATGTGAGACTCCTTCAAGGGATGACCGGCGATGCCAGCACCTGCTGGACTACCAATGTCTGGCTTCGCTGCCTTCATGTCAATTTTTTTATTCGCTATACGAACATTTTTTACCAATGCGCACACGAAGCGCTTAGCGGACGTAGCTGGCTCCATTCACATCCAGGGTCGCGCCGCTCAGATGGCGCGATCGCCCACTCGCAAGGAAGGTAACCAACGCTGCAATGTCATCAGGCGGCACCCACTCACCCATGGCCAGTTGAGATGTAACACCCTCTTCGCCACCTTGTGTCTGAGCAAAGGATTCCGACATTTGGGTGCGCACGACGCCTGGCGCGACGATGTAGGCCAGGACTCCTTGCTTCGCATAGGCTCGCGCTACCGTTTGGGTCATCGAACGTACGGCAGCCTTAGATGCGGCGTAGGCAAGGGTGTCTGGATTCGTCACGCCGCGCTGCGCGGCCCAGCTGGAAATGGAAATTAGGATTCCACCTCCCTGAGCCTGAAAGTGCTTGACCGCCCTCCTAATCAAGCGCGCAGGCGCAAGTACATTCACGCTCAGCGTCTCATCCCAAACGGCGTCCCAAGTCGCGTCATCGCTGGCGAATCCGCCGTTCCAACGCATGATCGCCGCATTGTTGATAAAGCCGTCAATGCGCCCCTGCCAAGCCTCCGCCTCATCCCATAGCCGCTCTACCGAGACCAAGTCATGCAAGTCGGCTTGCACGAAAAGCTTGTCCGTTTGGGCAACGCCGGAGAGCGCCCTTTCGGCTCCCTCACGATCATTACCGTAGTGGGCAATCACCTTGGCACCGGCATCGCCCAAGGCGGTAGCTATCGCAGCGCCGATACCCTTGGATGCGCCAGTAACAAGCAAAGTCTTTCCTTCAAGGCTGAACATGCAGGACTCCGTAAAAAGGGCACGTGCGTTGAGCATGCCTAGACACGTGCAGACAAGAGGATCGGATCGCCAAAGCGGTCTTTTGGGTTAGGAAAGGGTATCGCGATGCTTTCGTAGCTTTTCAGCGTCGGGGCAGTGCCTAGAAGGCGAGAGGACAATCGAGTTGCAACCCCGGGTAGGAGGTGCTGGCGGCGCTAGGTGCATCAGTGATGCTCCATCGTTTGAAGTGTTATTGTTTTCGTTGTCTTGCTAACCTACTCTATAAATGTGCGCTATGCAAACCAATGTGCGCGATTTTATTTTCGTTGCATCGGCTGCCTTCCTAACTTTTGGGCAAAAAAAAGCGCCTTGATTCGGCATCAAGGCGCTCAGCGATTCGGCTAGGGTTAGCCTTGAAGAGCCTGTGTAATGTTCTTCGAGGCCTCAAGCAGCTCGCTCAAGATTCTTGTACTCATGTCCTGCAGTGTGACGCGCTCCGTTGGACAGGGCACGTTGAGTGCCGCTACCACCCGTCCATCACGATCTCGGATAGGTACCGAAATCGAACGCAAGCTAATTTCTAGTTCCTGATCAACGATGGACCATCCTCGCAGTCGGGTTTCATTGATCAACTCGCGCAGCTTCACCTTAGATGTCACTGTGTGCTGAGTGAATTTAGTCAACGTAGCCTTATCAAGATAGTCCTGCAGCTCAGACTCTGGAAGCGCTGCGAGTAGCACTCGCCCAGTGGATACGCTATGAGCTGGAGAGCGGCTACCGATTGATATGCTGATGTTGACTACCCGAGTTGAATTGGCTCGGGCGACATAGATCACCGAGTCGCCATCGAGAACCGCTGCAAAGCAGGACTCCTGCAGACGCTCTGACAGCGCGCTCATGATGGGCTGCGCAACGTCCCAGATGTTCATCGATGACAGCGCCGAAAATCCAATCTCGAGGATCTTTGGCTTTAGGCTGAAGTATTTGCCATCGCTTTCTGCATAGCCCTCGCGCACGAGGGTCAGCAGAAAGCGCCGTGCAGTCGCTCGACTCATTCCACTGGCCTCAGCTACCTCGCTCAGCGTGCGCCGGGGCGCATGCCGGGTGAACGTCTTGATAACCTCTAGGCCGCGAGCGAAAGAACCGATGTAATCGCGGTCACGGCTTTCTAGGTCATCAATGGAGGATTCGGATTCGAGCGTCATAGGGCACCATGGCAGTGAAAATTCTGTGCGACTAGCGCACAGATGTTTTGAGCAAAGGATATCAGCTCACCTGGGCCACGCATACGTATTTCAGCTCGGTGAACTCTTCGATGGCGTGGTGTGAGCCTTCGCGGCCTATGCCTGAAGATTTGACGCCACCAAACGGCGCGCCTTCATAGGACGTAGCCCCCGTGTTGACCCCTACGATCCCAACCTCAAGCGCCTCGCTCACTCGCCAAACCCGCGCGTTGTCTCGCGTAAAGAAGTAGGCCGCCAAGCCAAACTCAGTATCGTTGGCAGCGGCTATGACTTCCGCTTCAGTGTCAAAGCGAAAGACAGGGGCTACAGGGCCAAACGTTTCTTCTACTGCGATGCGCATCTCGGCCGTGACGTTGGCCAGTACCGTAGGTTCAAAGAAGGTCTGGCCAAGGGCGTGTCGCTTGCCGCCTGTAATCACCCGCGCACCCAGTGACAGGGCGTTGTCGATATGTTCCTGGACTTTGAGCACCGCCGCCTCATCGATAAGCGGCCCTTGCCGTACACCGGGTAACTGTCCGTCACCCACCTTTAGAGCGGCTACTGCCTGAGCAAAGCGTTCGACGAATTGGTCGTGGATCGCACTCTGTACATAGATCCTGTTTGCGCAGACGCACGTCTGACCCATGTTGCGGAATTTAGAGGCCATAGCGCCGGCGACTGCAACGTCAATGTCCGCGTCGTCGAAAACGATCAAAGGCGCGTTGCCACCCAGCTCTAGCGCGACCTTTTTGATCGTTCCCGCTGCTTTTGACATCAGCGAACGACCCACCTCCGTCGAGCCTGTGAAGGTGACCTTGCGAACCAACGGGTGAGTTGATAACTCGTCCCCCACTTCACCTGCGGCGCCGGTAACCACACTGAAAACGCCGGCTGGTAAGCCTGCCCGCTGACCAAGTTCGGCAAGCGCCAGAGCTGAAAATGGCGTGGCACTGGCAGGCTTGAGCACCATGCTGCAACCTGCCGCAATGGCGGGACCTGCCTTGCGGGGAATCATCGCCATCGGAAAATTCCAAGGAGTGATAGCTGCACATACTCCGATAGGTTGACGCAGAACCACTAGCCGTTGGCCTGGTTGAGCCGCAGGCAAGACCTCGCCATAAACGCGCTTGGCTTCCTCGGCAAACCATTCGAAAAACGCCGCACCGTAGAGAATTTCGCCTTTAGCCTCTGCCAACGGCTTGCCCTGCTCTGCAGTGAGGATAAGGGCGAGATCATCGGCGTTTTCCACTATCAAGTCATACCACCGCTTGACTACCCTTGCTCGCTCTACCGCGGGCTGAGCAGCCCAAGCCCTGAAGGCTCTCTCGGCGCTTTCGATAGCCTCAACAGTTTCTTTGCGCCCAGCCTTCGGTACACGTCCGACCGGCTTCCCAGTGCTGGGATTGTTTACTTCAATCCAATCGCAGCCCCGGGGAACGGACCACTCCCCGTTGACGAAGATTGCCTGCTTGAGCAGTGAAGGATCTTTCAAGTCCAGCATGATTTGTTTTCTCCATCAGGTTTTCTGGTGCTACATTTGTGTTCGCGCTACGCCCATATCACCGCAGTGCGCACATTTTATCAACCAAAAAACGCAGTCGTTTAGGAGAACCCATGGATTCGCTGATGTCGTCTACCGATCTACATGACCTAGACCGGCGCTACGCACTGCACCCCTTTACCGCCCTTGCCGAGCATGAACGCAACGGCCCTTTGGTGATGACGAAGGGTGAGGGAGTTTGGCTTGAAGATACGGCTGGCCGCCGTTACATCGACTCCATGGCGGGGTTATGGTGTGTCAACGTGGGGTACGGTCGCCGGGAGATCGCCGATACGCTGCATGCTCAGGCGCTGCGCCTGCCCTACTACCATTCGTTCTCTTCGATGGCGACCGATACACCGATCCTGCTTGCCGAAAAGCTGATCCAGATGTCGCCAGTACCCATGTCGAAGGTGTTCTTCGGTAACTCGGGCTCCGATGCCAATGACACCCAGGTAAAGCTTGTCTGGTACTACAACAACGCTCGCGGGATGCCGCAGAAAAAGAAAATCATCGCTCGTAATCGCGGCTATCACGGAGTGACTGTCGTCGCAGCAGGCCTGACCGGATTGCCAGGCATGCACGCCGGATTCGACTTACCGCTGCCATTCATTCGCCATACCACGGCGCCTCACCGTCTATGGCAAGCTGAACCCGGGCAGAGTGATGCCGCATTCGCAGCACGCCTCGCTGCTGACCTCGAAAACCTTATTCTCGCTGAAGGACCAGAAACCGTCGCGGCCATGATCATGGAGCCGGTAATGGGTGCAGGCGGTGTAATCGTACCGCCTACGGGCTACTACCAAGCGATCCAAGCAGTACTCGATAAGTACGATGTGCTCTTGATTGCCGATGAAGTGATTTGCGGATTTGGTCGATTAGGTACTCAATTCGGCAGCGAAAAAATGGGGATGCGTCCAGACCTGATCACGGTCGCCAAAGGCATCACCTCAGCCTACGTTCCACTCTCTGCATGCATCGTGTCTGAGAAGATCTGGCAAGGCTTGCTCCTGGGCGGCGAACGGTATGGCGCATTCGCTCATGGCTATACCTACAGCGCGCATCCCTTGGCGGCGGCAGTCGCCTTGACCAATCTACGAATTATTGAAGAGGAGCACTTGGTGGCGCAGGCCGGTGCCCGTGGCGACCTTATGCACCGGTTGTTGCGAGAGACGTTTGCGGATCATCCCGCCGTAGGTGAGATCCGCGGTGTAGGTTTAATGGGCGCTGTTGAGTTCGTGGCTGCGCGAGATCCAGCAACCGCTTTCAACCCTGCGTTAAAAGTAGCACCTCGCATCGCACGAGCTGCACTGGAAGAAGGCCTGATCACAAGAGCCTTGCCCCAGGGAGACTCCATATCCTTCTCGCCCCCCTTCGTAATCAGCGAAGCGGAGGTGGCCGAAATGGTTACCCGCGCACGCCGGGCCGTGGACAAAGTGTTTAGCCAGCTGCACGCGGAGGGGCACTGGAAAGGCTGAAGGATAAGGAGCCGGCGGTGCGATATGCATCGCCGGCCGCACCTCATTACGGCTGAGCGTGTTTACGTTGGTAAGCACGCCAGGTCGTCGCCCAGCGGGCGGGATCCTCAAGCGGACCAGTGTCGAGACGTCCGATGACGTGGTTATGGGGTGCCGTGCGTACTAATTCAGGATCGTCATAGGCTTCCTGGCACACCTTGGCCAGCACAGCGATCCAATAATCGATGTCTTCTTTGGACCACATCTCCCCAGCCTCAGGCGTGAACGGCTGCGGAATGATCCAAGGCTCATGCGCAAGCCAGAACGCATCGACACCATAGTCCACCATGCGATTTTGCACGTCATAGGCGCTAACCCCTGTCTCCTGCTCCAGCACCTCAAGACTGTAGCGAGTCATCTCCAGGCGCCATGCTTTGATATGAGGGTGCGAACACGTAACGCCACGAATCTGACTCAGCTTCTGCCCCATGTAGTTGTTAGCTAGCACGGACAGATCGGACGCCTCGGCAATTCCTTCGATCCCCATGGCTCGCACCCATGCATAGGCCTTGATCATCTGCGGAAGGTTGCCGAAAAACTCGCGAACACGGCCAACACCGAACTCGTTGCCAGGCTGCAGGCGAAATTCGCCTTTGTCTTCTACCAGTAGCGGTCCTGGCAGGTAGGGAATCAGCTCCTCACTACAACCATAGGCCCCCACTGCTGGCCCACCGCCGCCTTTGGGTGCGCCAAAGGTTTTGTGAAGCATGAACATGCAAGCATCAAAACCGAGATCTCGAGCTCTGATCTTGCTCATCACACCATTGAAGTTTGCGTGGTCGTAGAAACATAGCCCGCCCGCCGCCTTCACGATCTTCACCCACTCGGTGATATCAGGGTTATAGATGCCCATGTCATCCGGATTGTTAATCATAAGCGCCGCTGTCCGCGTTGAGACGGCAGCCTTGAGTGATTCAAGCGACGGATAGCCGTTGGGCCCGAGTGGCAAGGTGACGATCTTAAACCCTGCGGTTGCCGCGGTTGCTGGATTACAGGGATGAGACTGGATGGACGTGATAATTTCGTCTCGCGTATCAAGCTCTCCTCGCGCCGCATGATAGGCACGGGTCACACACACGTGCAGAAAGGCCGCATCCGCACCGCCGGCTGCCTGAAACACAAACCGATCCATGCCTGACAATGCCCTCAAATTGAGGTCGAGGTCGTGCATGATCTGCAGCGATCCTTGCATCGTCGTATCCGGCTGACGAGGATGCAATTGAGCCACCTCATCGCGGGCAGTGATCGCTTCATTGATCCGCGCGTTGTACTTCATGGTGCACGTTCCGAACAGCGAGATACCCATCATGCCAAGGGTCTGCTGGGACAAATGCAGGTAATGACGAAGCACATCGGGCTCGGACATCTCAGGCAACTCAGGGGGAATGCTACGGCGCATTGCTTGGGGAATAGCGCTCAGGTCAGCAGGGATGTCAGTGCGAGGAAATAGCACACCGCGGCGACCCGGATGGGACAATGTCATCACGACGGGCTCGTCCCAAACCGCCCCTTGGTACCGACGCAACTTCACAGATTCAGTCATGCTTGAGCACCTCGCGAAGGGCTTCCACTAAACGATCGATATCTGCGGCCTGGTGTAGCTCGGTGACGCAGTACAACGCGCATTGGCCAAGAGAGGGAAATTCATGACTCAAGTCGTGTCCGCCGAAAATTCCACGAGCCAACAGACCCTGGTTGATCTCTGTAACGCTACGGCCACTTGCGCTGAAATCGATCACGAATTCCTTGAAGAAGCTCTCGCCGTAACGGACCGTCACACCGGGTAGTTCAGCTACTCGGCGCGCCGCTAGGTGGGCTTGGGAAAAGATCAGTTCGCCTACGTCGACAAAGCCTTGCGGGCCCATTAACGACATGTAGACCGCATTGGCGATAGCCCACAGGTATACGGAATTACCCGTCCAGTCCTTACCGTTTTCCCGCAGTCCGTAGGAAGATTGCTCAGCTAGGGAAAGGCCGAAACCTACCTCCCCTTCTCGCGATGTGCTGGTCGCGCTGATCAGCAGCGTCGGGTACTCGCGCGCATAACGCTCCTCGTCACGAGTGGCGATAAAGCCGCCTAATCCGCCGCCGCCATACATAGGAATGCCCAATGGCTGAATGGTACCGACGACGATGTCAGCGCCATATTGGGGAGGTGCGGCGAGCACACCTAGGGATAACGGATCTACCCCGACTACAAACTCGGCACCGGCCGCATGCACCAAGTCCGCGATCCTCGATGCTCCCCCGTCGATCAGGCCAAAATAGCTGGGAACCTCCAGATACACGGCTGCGACGTGCGTGCCAAGCTTACGCTGCAGGTCCTGCAAGTCGATGGCACCGGTGGCGGGATCGGCTGCAATGAACTCAAGGGCCAGTTCATTGGCCATGTCCGGCTCGCAATAATTGCGGATCACTGCCAGACGCTCAGGATCGATGATTTCGGGTAGCAGAACCGTCGTGCGCATATTTAAGCGCGAAGCCATGCGCAAGGCGTGTCCTGCCGCGCATCCCCAGCTATAGACCGGAAGACCAACGTATTCGCAACCTACGAGCTCACCTAGCTGGCTACTGAACTCAAACCACGCCTGGCAACGTCCCTGATCGGATGAAGGAGTACCCCAGACTGAGGTCAAAAACTCACTGCGCCCGACAATCTCGTTGCAGATCGCCGGCACGTGATGCTGCCAGCAACCACCACCGAGAAAGCTAAGGTTGTTGCCGCAGTGTTGGTTACGACCAAGCGTTTCGCGCAGATGCCTGCTTAGCGCAATTTCTGAGCGCATGGCGCCCATTAGTTCGGGAAATTCGCGCAGTCTGTGGGTATCTGGGATCTGCTCGAACAATACTTCGATACTGCTCACCCCCAAAGAATCTAGCATCTCCTGCCTGATTTTGGTTACCGCATTGGCCATAAACGGGTGTGCTGGGCTGGCTTGACTCATCTCTCCTCCAGGCCCACTATGGGCAGAAAGCGAACTTTAGTTGGCATTGCGCACAATCTACGTCGCATTGTGAAAGTGAGCAACCGGTCAGTGATCCAAAGGCGTACATAGATGGCGATGAAAGTCGGTTTGGTTATCAATCCATACGCTGGGCTAGGGGGCTCCGTCGGTCTAAAGGGTAGCGATGGGATAGAGATCGTCGGTCTGGCGCTTGAGCGCGGAGCTCAGCCCAGGGCAGCAGACAAATGCGTCCGCGCCTTGATGCGTTTCAAGAACAGCTGCACGAAGCTATTCACCGTTGCCGGCGAGATGGGTGAGTTCGCCTGTCATGCAGCAGGCATAGAGGCAACGGTTGTTGCTACGCCGGCAGCAACACATACAGGGGCTGACACCTTTGAAGCCTGTCGAGCGTTGTTGGCGGAAGGAGTTGAGCTGCTTCTTTTTGGTGGGGGCGATGGCACGGCGCGCGATGTGGTGGCGGCTGTTCGCGAAATTCCTAGCCTGGTACTTGGAATTCCGTGCGGAGTGAAAATGTATTCCGGCGTGTTTGCCCGCACTCCGGAACACGCAGGCGATCTGGTCCGCCAATGCATCAGTGGGTCCACACCGATCCGGGAGGCCGAGTTACTCGATATCGACGAGCAAGCCATCCGTAGCGATCGGATCAGCACTCGCCTTTACGGCTACGCCACGGTGCCTGCTGATACGCGACATATGCAAAGCGCCAAGTCGACGGGCGTTAACCCTGATCAGGCGGTCACCGCGGCAGCAAGGTGCTTTGCTACCCAGATGTGCGCAGACTGCGTCTATTTTTTAGGCCCTGGTAGGACCGTTCAGGCGTTGGCAGAACACCTCGAAGGCAGCGGTACCCTTCTCGGCGTGGATGCTTATCTTGGGCGCACCTTGATCTGTCGCGATGCCGATGAACGTGACCTATTGGCGTTGGCCAAGCGACATCCAGCTCATGTGGTAGTTGGCCTGACAGGCGGACAGGGCTGTCTTCTGGGTCGCGGTAACCAACAGATTAGCGCCGCTGTACTTGCCTTGATCAATCCTGAAAACCTGCATGTTTTTGCCAGTGCCACAAAGGTCGCTCAGCTACCTGGCGGCCAGGTCTTCATTGATACCGGCGACCCTGACATCGACGCTCGCTTCAGCACGTTTATACGTGTGCACACGGCACCTAACCGCAGTGCCATGTTGCATGTCGTCAGTTGACGTTTCACCTCTTAAAACAACAAGGAATTCCGCATGCAATCATCTGCACACGTGGCTGGCATTATTGGTTCTGGCAGCATCGGCGTCGCCTTCGCGATCGTTTTTGCCAGAGCGGGTTGGAACGTTCGCCTCTACGATCCGGACGCTGAACGCCTACAGGTTGCACGGCACGAAATCCTTATTAAATGCTCGGCTTTGCATCACTACTCACTGCTTCAGGAAGCACCTGAGGTCCTAAGTGGACGAGTATCGCTGTGCAGCGATCTACCCAGCACCATCGCTGGGGCCACTTTGATCCAAGAGTGCGCCCCAGAACGACTGGAGCTCAAGATCGACCTCTTCCGCCAGTTGGACGATCTGGCCGCACCTGACGTGATCCTGGCTAGTTCCTCCTCAGCTCTGACCGCATCCAGTTTCGCGCAAACGTTACCTGGTCGCAGCCGATGCCTTGTGGCGCATCCAGGTAATCCGCCTTACCTGCTTCCAGTCATAGAGATCGTCCCAGCACCCTTTACCGATGCTGAGTGTGTCGATAAAGCGTTAGCACTGTACTCCGAAGCCGGACTCACCCCTGTCCGATTGCGGAGAGAAATAGAAGGCTTCGTATTCAACCGCCTCCAAGGCGCTCTGCTCAGGGAGGCGTATTGCCTTGTGCGTGATGGCGTAAGCAGCGTTGCTGACATCGACAAGGTAGTCAGCCATGGGCTCGGATTGCGTTGGGCATTTATGGGGCCTTTCGAGACGGTCGATCTCAACACCCGCGGAGGAGTTGGCTCCCACGCCTTGAAGATGGGGCCAGCCTACGCTCGAATGGGTGCTGAGCGCGGTCAACGCGATCCTTGGACTCCGGAGCTAGTTGCCGACGTTGAGGCACAGCGTCGATCCTTGGTCCCGCTAGAAGATTGGGAGGCACGCGTAGCTTGGCGGGACAGAGCTCTTATGGAACGCGCCCGAGACGAGATCCAGAGAAAGTCTCAATAGCAAATGGTAGCTGCGCTGACTCTATGCCGGAACTCCACTCGAAACCGATTAGACGCAGCTGAGGTTGGTGACTTAGCGGCGTCACGGGTAGGCTGGGGTGCACCTATGTCGGATTCTGTATCTATGGTGTTCCCAAATCTCAACCTGCCCTGTTCAGTCATGCTAACTGCTTGTCTGCATAGCACGAGGTAGTGATTCGCCACAGTGCTAATAAAGCCACACCAACGGGCCTATACGATTCTTGTCAGCTCGGGCAGGACGTTCGATGGTGACGGCTTCGCATCCTGCCAGCTGACTTCACTTGCGGCTGCGAGGATTAGCTTATGTCTATCGTTGACAGCGTATGTCCAGCAATCAGCGGGACGAGGGCACATTGTGCTAGGCATATTTGAAGAGTCAAAGTGCACTATTGAGCTGCGTTGCTGGTGATACCAACGATCGAACTAGCTAGGCCATACTCTTTACAAGCCACTCCGCCATGGCACTATCTTCTAATGCGTACTCACCACGGTTGGCTTTCCAGATCAGCTCCCGCTCACGCAGCACTTCTAGCGCCTTCTGCACATTGGGCTTCGTAGCATTCGGCACCTCTTGCGCTTCCTCCAGTTTGCGATTGATGTCCTCAAGCGTTTCCGACGAGAACGGTGCGAAAGGCTGCTTGCTCAAAGCCCGCCGGGCGATTACCTCTAGAACAGTACGCTGCAGGGCTGACAGGTCGTTGCACGCGCTTTCGTAGTCGCTCCATACACCCTGCTGATGGTTTAGCGCGCCTTCTCGCAGTAGCTCGCCCAGGTTGCTGGCTTCGCCCAAGATCACACGCGTATCGGAGAGAAGCGCCGTGAGCATCTCCGGCCGGCGCCCGACGAGCTCGAAGGCATACTCCACGTCCTGGATCGCAAACTGGTTGTGTGAGGCAAGGCTGCCGTTCCACAGCTCGGTGACGAACTCAACGTAGTCACGGCCAAGACGAGGAAACTCGGAGACCCGGGCGCCGTAGAAGGGTTGGCCATTCTTGAGCACTAGGTTCGCCAGCTTGTCACGGCTGGAGCCGGTGAAGACCATTCGGACGCCGTCCTCTTCTTCACCGCTATTGAGCTGGTCGCGGGCCGCCTTAAGGGCAAACATTGCTGCCACTCCTGCCTCGCTATTGAGCGCGTGCTGAGCTTCGTCGATGATCAACACGATCATGCGCCCTGACACGGTGCGCAGCACGTCCAGCGCCTTGGCCAGGGTAGTACCGGCCGGCAGCTGCGGCCGGGTGAAGTCCCAGCTCAAGGTGCGCATGAGGTTGAGCTTTTCGATGCCGGCTTTCTTCGCAACCTTGTTCAGGCCCGATTCGTATTCGGCCAAGGCCTCGCCAATTGCGCCCGCGATCAGGTCGGCGGGATCGGTCTGCTTGTCCGCCCATAAGTCTACATAGACAGCGAGCCAGCCACGGGCTTCGCAGGCGGGAATGAGGTCATTTTTGAG